>Ga0308165_1000601_pt1 | contig 61872 bp, 58 predicted proteins | sample PhyWR2_FD_201032 | JGI IMG/M metagenome (GOLD analysis project Ga0308165, IMG submission 201032) | Phyllosphere microbial communities from UC Gill Tract Community Farm, Albany, California, United States - DLSLW.R2 | ecosystem: Host-associated > Plants > Phyllosphere > Unclassified | place: USA... | reverse complement strand
AATAATTCGCTTTTTAGCGAGTTACAAAATATAAAATCATGGCACACAAAAAAGGAGCCGGTAGTTCGAAAAACGGACGTGAATCGCATAGTAAGCGTTTAGGTATTAAAATTTTCGGTGGGCAATTGGCTATCGCTGGAAACATTTTAGTACGTCAACGTGGAACAAAACACCACCCTGATAAAGGTGTTGGTATCGGTAGAGACCATACTTTATTTGCTTTAGTTGATGGTACCGTTATTTTCAGAAAGAAACAAGATAACAAATCTTATGTTTCAATCCTTCCTATCACAGAAGCTGAAATCGAAGCAGCAGTAGCTAAAGCACCAGTTGCTAAAAAAGCAGTTGCAAAGAAAGAAGTTGTAGCTGAAGAGGTTGTTGCAGAAGCACCAGCTAAAAAAGCACCAGCAAAAAAAGCAGCTAAAAAAGACGAAACTACTGAAGAAGCTGCACCTGCAGAATAATTAGTATCCAAGTTATAAAGGAAAGTCCCGATGAAAATCGGGACTTTTTTTTTGTTCAGATGGTTTTATTGGCGCTTTACGCCCAACGCTTTACGCTCAACGCCAAGCACCAAACGCTTAACGCCAAACTAATATGTTAAACCGTGTTAAATAACAAAATTTAACAATTCATCAGGATACATTCGCATATCATTATTTAATTAATTTACGATGAATTTTAAAATACTCAGTTTATCTGCTTTTTCTCTCATGTTGGGCTGCTTTTCCGTTAAGGCACAAGAAGTAGAAGAAAATATCCGCATGGTGAAGCCATTTAAGGCCGATGGAATATCGAACGAATGGAACGAACCCCTCAATCAGTATAACGATGCTACCAAATTGGCCTTTGCCCTTGCAAATGATGATAAAAACCTTTACATCATCATTGAATCGTTGGATCCTCAAACTACTTTTAGCGTATTAAGAGGCGGCATTACCTTGAACATCAATACAGAAGGCAAGAAAAAAGATGGTATAAAACTAACTTTTCCTTTGATGGAAAAACCTCCAATGCCTAAGGAAGGTGAGGAGCACCGTGATCATCCATCTTCGATGCCTGATGGGAATGAGGAGGGGCACAATCCTGCTGCAATGAGCAAAGGTATACGCGTTTCGGGTTTTAAAAACATTGCTGATGGCGAATTACCTGCTATAAACCAGGATGGAATAGAAACCGGAATGAGTATTCATCCTAACAGAGATCTTATTTATGAGTTGAGCATTCCGTTGGCACAGCTACAGGTAAGCTTAGACATAAAGAAACCACTTGTTTATAACGTGAAGATCAATGAGCCTGGTAAATCGGGATTTCATAAAGAAGGCCGGCCAGAAGGCGGTGGTAGATCTGGCGGTGGCGGTATGTCTGGTGGTGGCGGAAGAGGTGGAATGGGCGGCGGTGGCCGCGGAGGTATGGGTGGTGGAGGAAGGTCTGGCGGTGGTATGGGCGGCGGTGGCCGTGGCGGACAAAGACCTCCGGAAGGTGGTGAATCAGGGTCTAAATCCTCCGATTTTTGGATTAAGTATAAGCTCGTTCGGGCATAATAGCAAGAGAAGTCAAGTTTTTAAAAAAACTTGACTTCTCTTGCTATTAATATTCTCTTGCCATTAACTGGTCGGTAAGTGTTAAAAGATTCGATTTTCTTTCATTGCTCACTTCAATCTGTGCAAATACGGCCAAAGCTTTGTTTAAATAATTATTCATGCTTTCTTTGGCAATATCCTGAATGTCAAGGGTATCATAAACCTGGCGGACCGTATCAATTTTCTCTTGTACATTAAATTCTTTGTATGCGGTCCACGTATCTAACGAAGCCCTGGTTGCTCCATCGGCCAGTTCGAAAGCTTTTAACAGCAGAAAAGTTTTTTTATTTGCAATAATGTCTCCACCAACCTGTTTTCCGAATTTTTCAGGATCGGCGTATACATCTAAAATATCATCCTGTAACTGGAAAGCAATACCGATATTCTCGCCGAACTGATAAATTAAATCAGCATCTTTTTCTGAGGCACCCGCTATAATGGCACCCAGTTTAAGTGCACCACCTAAAAGTACAGCGGTTTTTAACCTGATCATGTTGATGTATTCTTCAATGCTTACATCATCGCGGCCTTCAAATTCCATATCCAATTGCTGACCTTCGCAAACGCCCTGTGCCGTAGCGTTAAAAGTGTTGAGTACGGGGCCAAGAAAAACCGGATTAACTCTCGCCAGGTTTTTATTCGCTTCAACCATCATTACATCGCCACTAAGAATGGCAATATTGGTGCTCCATTTTTCGTGTACAGTAGCCTTCCCCCTACGGAGTGGCGCATTGTCCATAATATCATCGTGAACGAGCGTAAAGTTGTGAAAAACCTCAATCGCCATGGCTGCATGGATCGATTGATTGGCATCTGCTCCAAACAGTTCGGTAGCCATTAAAACCAACAGCGGTCTTACACGTTTGCCTCCAAGGTTGATGATATAGGTAATCGGATCGTAGAGCTGTTTAGGATGATCCGGAAACTTTAAATTTTGTATTGCAGTATCTAAAATTTGCTGTAATTGTTCTGTAGTATGCATGTTTTGCTTTGAACATTGTGTTTTCGGGCACAAATGTCTTAAATTTTAATCAGGAATTAAGGTAAAATCGATTTGACGTTTAGAAAGGTCTACTTTTTTAACCCTGATCATCACCTCATCTCCCAATTGATATTTTTTCTTCTTGCGTTGACCAACAATGCAATAGTTTTTCTCATCGAGCACATAAAAGTCATCTGAAATATCCCTTAAACGGATCATACCTTCACATTTGTTTTCTTCTATCTCCACATACATGCCCCATTCGGTAACACCCGAAATGATTCCTTTATATTCGGTGCCAATATTGTTTTCGAGATACTCTGCCTGTTTGTATTTAATGGATGCGCGTTCGGCATCTGCAGCTCTTTTCTCCATCGCCGAAGAATGTACACACGCCACTTCGTAAAATTCCATATCAGCAGATTTACCACCATCTAAATACGTTTGTAAAAGCCTGTGCGCCATCACATCGGGATAACGGCGGATAGGGGAAGTAAAGTGGGTGTAATATTCGAAAGCTAAACCGTAGTGACTGGTTTTTTTTGTTGAGTAAATTGCTTTTGCCATTGATCTGATGGCTAGCGAGGTTAAAATATTTTGTTCTTTCTTGCCCTCAACATCAGCCATTAAGTTGTTTAATGATTTGGCAATTTCTTTATCTGATTTAGTGTTTATTTTATAACCGAAGCGGGAAGCAAAAGTTGCAAAAGTATTCAACGTTTCCATGTTTGGCGAATCGTGCACACGGTATACGAATGTTAATTTATCCTTTCCTTTGGTTTTTTTGGCAATAAATTCAGCAACCTTACGGTTGGCCAAAAGCATGTAATCTTCAATGAGTTTATGGGCATCTTTGCGTTCTTTTACATAAACACCGATCGGTTTGCCCGATTCATCCAGTTTGAATTTAACTTCGGTACTTTCGAAACTGATAGCTCCGTTTTTAAATTTGCGGTCGCGGAGAATATAGGCCAGTTCATTCAGCTTTAATATTTCCCCGGCATAATCTCCTGTTTTGTTCTCGATTACTTCCTGTGCTTCTTCATAGCTGAACCGTCTGTCGGAGTGGATTACTGTTCTACCATACCATTCTGATTGAATATTGGCCTGCTCATCCAGTTCAAAAACGGCTGCAAAACACAGTTTATCTTCGTGTGGACGCAACGAACATACGCCATTACTTAAGCGCTCTGGCAACATCGGAATTACACGATCTACGAGATAAACCGAAGTAGCGCGGCTGTAAGCTTCTTTGTCTAACTCTGTGCCCTGGATTACATAATGTGAAACATCAGCAATATGAACGCCAATTTCGTGGTTTCCATTAGGTAGTTCTTGATAAGAAATGGCATCATCGAAATCTTTCGCATCAGCCGGGTCTATGGTAAAGGTTAAGACATTTCTAAAATCTTTTCTCTTGGCAATTTCAGCGTCCGAAATTTCTTCCGGAATGGCATTGGCTTCGCGCTCTACCTGCGGAGGAAACTCCAAAGGAAAGCCATATTGCGCTAAAATTGCATTCATTTCGGTGTTATTCTCACCCTGGTTACCCAGTACATGTTTCACAATTCCGATCGGGTTTTTGGCACTTTCGGGCCAGTCTGATAGGGTTACCAATACCCGTTGGCCATTTTTGGCATCATGGGTATCGGCCAATGGCACAAATATATCGTGCATCATTTTTTTATCATCGGCAACAACAAAGGCAAAACGGTCAGAGATTTTAATAACACCTGTAAAATCTGATTTTGCCCTTTTTATGATTTCAACAACTTCACCATCATTTTTACGCCCACTTTTTTTAGCAAAAACATAGGCTTTTACGGTATCGCCGTGTAAGGCATTTTTAAGCTTGCGCGGAGCCACAAATACGTCCTTTTCAAATTCATCATCTGGCACAATGTAAGCCGAACCATCGGCAGTCATGTCAACCGTTCCGATAATAAAGTTCTTGAGTTCTTTAAGTTTAAATTTGCCTTTTTCTGGTTCTAAGAAAATTCCTGCACCTTTCCCTTCTTTTAAGATCTCAAGAATGGTCTCTCTTGATTCTTGATCGTTCAAATTTAATTTGGCCGAAACCTGCTTGTAATTAAGCACCTGATTATTATTTTTTTCAAAAATATCACTAACCAATTGATTCAGAACCAATTTAATATTTGCCGATTTTTTCTTTGCCATACGCTAAACTGAATTTACCGAAGATACAGAAAAGATGCTCAGGATGGAGAATGTAAGGCAGATTATGTAACATGAATGACCGAAAAGATGGAAGAGGTAGATGGTAATATGGCTAGTGTTTTATAGTTCATCTGCCATTTGCTTATCAATGATGTAAATTGCAAACTAGCTTAGGGCTAATAGTTCATGGATGGGGTAGGTTAGGGAGAATGGCTATTTGATAATCAATTATCAGTCATGGACCAAGCAAGTAATATTTTGCAGTTTAAACCTTTTTTCAGGATTCCTATGTATTCTACTGACTATGGAACTAATCTGATCTCTACATAAGAAATTTTTTTCCTTTCGGCTGTATAGCTCAAATGAATGTTGCCGTTGCTATCTTGAATAATGGCGGGGTAACTATATTCACCTTTATTGTGGTTTTCTAAGGTATAAATATCTTGCCAGTTTTTTCCATCCTTGGAAATGGCCAATTTTAAAGTAGAACGTCCTTCCCACCAGTTTTTACCTGCTGTTAACGGATTGTAAATAAGCAACTGCCTGCCATCTTTTAAGGTTACGGCATCACTACCCGAATTTGGATTAGGCAATGGTGTAGCACAAAGTTTTGACCAGGTTTCGCCATTGTCATCTGACCAGCTTTCTACAATTACATTCTGCCTGCTTCTGCATAATAGTTGCATTTTTTTGTTAGGATAGGTTAAAATAGAGGGTTGGATTACACCAAAAGTATCACAGTTAATTTCAATCTTTTTCCAGTTTTTACCATCAGCATCTGATTTTTCAATATGGACCGCCCATTTTTTTTCATCCAAACTTTCAGTACTTGAGGGATAAATGATTGTTCCATTAGGTAATTGAATCGGTTTGTTTTTGATTGGTCCCAAAAAATATTTTGGCAGTTTCTGTGCTTTAGACCATGTTTTACCATTGTTAACAGATGTTTTATATTCTGCCCACCAGGTTCTGGGATTTGCACCAACCTTATAGTGTAAAAATAAAATGCCGTTTCTTGTTTTAAAAAGTACGGGGTTCCAGCAGGCAAATCTGCTGGTATCATTTATTATCCCATTTGCAATTTCGATTGGTTGGCTCCATTGTGTCCCGGTTTTTATTGACGACCAGATTACAACGTCTTTACTTCCTTCGTGTTTGCCGCCAAACCATGCGGCCATTATTTTCCCTTTGCCCAAATCAACCAGGGTTGAGGCATGACAGGCATCGAATGGAGCCTTTTCAAAAATAGTGGTCGATTGAATGATCTCTACCCTTTGTGCATAAACATTTATAGAAAGAAAAATCAGTGTAAAAGCAATTAAAAGATATTTAACCATTTTCTAATATTGATGTCCTGGTATCGCCTCAATTAACTTCTTCGTATATTCTGCTTTGGGGGCATAGAAAATCTGTTCGGAAAAGCCTTCTTCCTCGATTTTTCCTTTGTTCATCACCAAAATCCTGTCGGAAATGTGTTTTACAACAGCTAAATCATGCGAAATGAAGATATAAGTAAGTCCAAATTCGGTTTGTAGATCCTTGATTAAGTTTAAAACCTGAGCCTGAACAGAAACATCTAAGGCCGAAACCGATTCGTCGCAGATGATAAATTTGGGTTTTAATGCTAAAGCCCTCGCGATTACCACACGCTGCCTTTGTCCGCCGCTAAACTCATGTGGATAACGGTTATAATGCTCTTCTTTCAGGCCTACTTTATTCAGCAGTTCTAATACTTTTTGTTTGCGTTCGGCATCGTTATGGTATAGTTTATGCACCTGTAAGGGCTCTAAAATAGACTGACCAATGCTTAATTTAGGGTTTAAGGAAGCATATGGATCCTGAAAGATGATCTGGATATCTTTCCTTAATTTGCGCAAGTCTGTTTTGTTGATATGGGTAATGTTTTCGCCATTAAATATGATTTCGCCTGATGTAGGCTGTATCAACCTTAAAATGGTACGGCCCAAAGTGGTTTTACCACATCCCGATTCGCCAACCAAGCCCAATGTTTCTCCTGGAAAAACTTCAAAATTCAACTGATCAACAGCTTTAACATATTCAGTGGTTTTGCCGAACAGTCCATTGTGGATCGGATACCAGGTGCATAGATCTTTAATCTGAAGCAAAGGTTGCTGCGCATAAAGTTTTGCTCTCCTTGCTGCTATTTCTACATCGGTTAATTGATTTGAAGCCTGTAAATGTGCTGAAGCGTCGTCAATTTCTCCTGTAAGAAAATCAGCCACAACGGGTAATTTCTTTAATTGCAGGTTAGGTGATGGCCTGCAAGCGAGCAAGCCTTTAGTGTAAGGATGTTGAGGGTTTTCGAAAATAGATTTAGCTGGACCTTGCTCTACAATTTGACCTTTATACATTACGGCAACTTCATCGGCAATTTCATTTACTACGCCTAAATCGTGCGAAATAAAGATCATGGCCATGTTGCGTTCTGTTTTCAGTTTTAACAGTAACTGAAGAATTGTTTTTTGAACGGTTACATCCAATGCTGTTGTAGGCTCGTCGGCAATCAATAATTTCGGATCACAGCTTAATGCCATGGCAATCATTACCCTTTGTTTTTGCCCGCCTGATATCTGGTGGGGATAGCTGTCGAATATTTTCTCTGGCCGGGGCAGCTGTACCTCGTTAAACAGCGAAATGGTATGTTTTTTAGCTTCGGCTTTATTTACTTTCCTATGCAACATTATCGCTTCGGCTACCTGATCGCCACAGGTGAAAACCGGGTTTAATGAAGTCATAGGTTCCTGGAAAATCATCGAAATCTGATTTCCCCTGATCTGGCGGATTTCATTAGCACTGAGATTGAGCAAGCTAATGTTCTCAAAATCGATATTACCTGTAATTTTTGCGGAACGTTCATCGTGTAAACGCATAATAGAAAAAGAGGTAACCGATTTTCCTGAACCAGATTCGCCAACTATGCCTAACACGGTTCCTTTTTTAACATTAAAACTGATCTGTTTTACAGCTTTGAACCAGTTTTTTTCGTCCTGGTTATAAAAATCGATATTTAGGTTTTCAACGTTTAGCATCAGGTTACAATGGTAATGTTTTCTGCCGAAATTACATCCATTCCTTTAAATTTTAATAGTACCTGGGCGGTAGTAATTACATCTTTCTGGCAATAGGTAACAATTCTGTCCAGATTTTTTTCTTCGTAATACACCTGTCGTACCTGGGCACCGTTTATATCATCTTTCGGTGTCGGAATATCCAAAATTGCAGCCAAAAGGTTTAAAGAGGTAAAATGTTTATAATCGCCGAATTTCCAAAGCTCCATGGTATCAATGTGATTAACTTCCCAGGGTTTTTTGCCCGAAAGCTGCAGTTGTACTGGAATTTCTATTCCATTAACCAATAGTCTGCGGCATAAATATGGAAAATCGAACTCTTTTCCATTATGTGCACAAAACATTAATGTAGAAGCCTGTTTGCTTAATAGATAGAAAAATTGCTGAAGTATCTCTTTTTCATCGTCACCAAAAATTGATTTGATCCGCAAGGCAAAAGTTTTGTTCTGAATATCGAAAATACCCATACTGATGCAGATAATTTTGCCGAATTCGGCCATTATGCCCGCCTTTTCATAAAATTCTTCGGGTGTTTGATCTGCATTTCTTTGGTAATGCGTTTTTTGCTCCCAAAGCTCCTGAAAATGGGGAGGTACATCACTATACGATGAATATTGTGGCACAGTTTCGATATCGATAACCATTACCTGATTGAGATCTAACGTGTTTAGCATACCTAGATATTTTTCTTTCAACAATTTACAATTTTCATTTCAAAATCTTGCAACCTGAATTCGATAATTAAATACCTGATTATCGGTATCAAAATTAAGTTTTAGGTAGGAGTGGTCGTTATTCTGTCCCGATTAATCCAATCGTGTGGACACATCTTTTTTGGCTTAAGGTAGGGGCTGACTTTTGTTTTATGCAGGTTTTACCGAAGAACGCCGTCAATCCCAAGTGCCGGAAGAAATCAAAAAACAGTTGCACATCAGAACAATTAGCAGTTCCAAACCTCAAACGCAGTGGTTTTGTGCTCAAATCTGTAAAAAATGACGTTTCAACAGAAACGAACAAAACAAGTGCCGCTGTTTTTTGATGTGCATTGGGCTGAGCAAAAGGCACATTGCTGGATTGACAAAGCATTTTTGCATACTTTTGATGCTTCAAAAGTTTGATGCCTTGCGGCATAGGAGCAGAAAAAAACAAACATTAGTGTCCAAATGATAGGATTCATCGAGATCAGAGGCTTTATTGTTAATAGATGCTGACCACGTAGTAGCTATGAGGCCATTAAAAACAACATTAACAACGAATAAAACAAGTTCAGCATGACGATGAAGCTATGGATAAAGCCAATGTAAACTTATTTTTATCCAAATAATAATCGAAATTAGGTTTGTAGATAAATGATTTAACATTACAACAATATTCTATAGATTTGAATATGGCTAAAAGTAAATTCGAGCAATCACTGATAGATGGTGCGCACCGGCAACTCCAAAAGTTAATTGGCAACTGGAAAGAAACCACTAAAACGTGGTTCGAAAAAGATGTTCTGGCAGATGAATCAGATTCCGAAGCAAAAATTACATCAATTCTGGGCGATCGTTTTATTTCTTTGGATTACCATGGAAGTTTAGAAGGAAAACCATTTGAAGGCAAGATGATCATTGGTTTTGATCTACCCTATCAACGGTTTACCACTAGTTGGACAGACAGTTTTCATATGGGTACGCAGATTATGCTTTCGAGCGGAGCGGCCACAGTAACGGGTTTTTCTGTTTTTGGCGAGTACGGAAGTCCCGAATATGGCGATCAACTTTGGGGCTGGAGAACAACACTTGACATAATAAGTGAAGATGAAATGATATTAACTGCCTATAATGTTTCGCCGGAAGGAGAAGAGGCAAAAGCTACCGAAACGGTGTATAAAAGGAGGTAATTCAAACCTATCAGGTTTAATCCGTAGTTTATATTGTTTTTAAAGGCCTCATTGAAGGCTGCGCCTTTTAAAAACCTGATAGGTTTCGGATATAAAAAACAACCCCCTCTTTTGTTACTAAAGAGGGGGTTTGTGTTATTGCTAACTGAAAACAGCCAACTGTAAACTGATTTAGGCTAATTTAGCTAAAGCTTCTTTTATTCTTTTTAAGGCTTCTACCAAACTCTCGTCAGATGCTGCATAAGATAAACGGATATAGTTGTTGTTACCAAAAGAATCGCCGCCAACTGTTGCCACGTGACCAACATTTAATAAATATAATGCAAGGTCTGAAGAATCTTTGATTACATTTCCATCAGCGTCTTTTTTGCCAAAGAACGAGCTGATTTCAGGGAAGAAGTAAAATGCGCCGTCAGGAAGATTTGTTTTTACACCTGGAATTTCGTTTAATAAATTGTAAACCAATTCTCTACGGCGTAAAAATGCTTCTTTCATTTCTAAAACGCTTGCTAAACCCTGCTCGTAAGCTACAATTCCGGCTCTTTGCGCAATAGAACATGTTCCAGAAGTGGTTTGCCCCTGTAGTTTGTCGTTTGCAGCTGCAATTTCTTTGTTAGCGGCAATGTAACCTAATCTCCAGCCAGTCATTGCGAAAGCTTTAGAAAAACCATTCACGATAATTACCCTATCTTTTATGCTGTCGAACTGAGCGATAGATTCGTGCTGGTCAACAAAGTTGATATGCTCATAAATCTCATCCGATAAGATATAAATATTCGGGTGTTTTTCGAAAACGGCAACCAATGCTGCCAATTCCTCTTTGCTATATACCGAGCCTGTTGGATTACAAGGCGAAGAAAACATAAAAAGTTTCGATTTCGGTGTAATGGCAGCCTCTAATTGAGCTGGTGTAATTTTAAAATTGCTATCGAGATCAGTATCGATAAAAACCGATTTTCCTTCGGCAAGCGTTACCATTTCTGAGTAAGAAACCCAATATGGTGTTGGGATAATTACTTCATCCTCAGGATCGATCAAGGTTAAGATTACATTTGATAACGATTGCTTAGCACCTGTTGATACCACGATCTGAGAAATATCATAATCCAGATTATTTTCAGTTTTTAGCTTGTTAACAATAGCCTGGCGCAGATCAGGATAACCTGGAACCGGTGAATAACGGGTGTAATTTTCGTCTAATGCTTTTTTAGCAGCATTTTTTACGTGATCTGGTGTATTAAAATCGGGTTCGCCAACACTTAAACTGATGATGTTGATACCCTTAGACGCTAGTTCGCGACCAAGTTTAGTCATTTTAAGGGTTGCTGATTCTGATAGACTGTTGATTCTTTTGGATAAGGTGCTCATGGTTAATTACTTTGAGCGCAAATATATAAACCAAATATTATTCTGCACTAAAAAAGAGATAGTTTTTCTCATTTAATTTATCCGATAAGCGTATTTTTGAAAAAAACACCTTGGTGACGGTTAAAAGAGGGCTATATATTGTTTCTCTTGAGGTGAACCAGAAACCGTAATCAAAATAAAAACATTTCGAAAATGAGCTACTTTAATGTAAGGGTTTATGGTCTGTTAATCAATCAACATCACGAAGTTTTGATTAGCGACGAGCAAGAATATGGCTTTTGCTTTAGTAAATTCCCCGGTGGTGGCCTCGAGCTTGGCGAAGGTTTGATAGATGGGCTAAAAAGAGAGTTTGTAGAAGAATGTGAGGCTGAAATTGATGTATTATCTCATTTTTACACGACCGATTTCTTTGAAAAATCCTCATTTAACGATAGTCAGGTAATTAGCGTATATTATTTGGTTAAGGAAAAAGCACCCTTGCAGTTGGCATTTAAAGATGTTATTTACGATTTCGATGGGGAAGGCGAAATCCTTCAGGCTTTCAGGTGGGTAAAAATTAAGGACCTGGACATCGAAACGATCACATTCAAAACCGATAAAACAGTAGCACAACTTTTAAAAAATCAATATTCAGTTAACCCATAATTTATGTCAGATATTCCAAATCCCCAAACGTTAAGCACTCAACCCAATCTAACTGAACGCGATCAAAAGGTAATTTGGCATCCTTACACTCAAATGAAAAATGCACTGCCGCACATCCCGATTGTTAGTGGAGAGGGCGTGTATGTTTTTGACGAAAATGGCAAACGTTATATTGATGCAGTTTCGTCGTGGTGGGTAAATATACATGGCCATTCGCATCCCTATATTGCGCAGAAAGTAGCAGAACAGCTTCAGATCTTGGAGCATGTAATTTTTGCCGGTTTTACCCATGAACCTGCCGTTTTACTTGCTGAGCGGCTTTTACCCTTATTGCCCGGTAAACAGGATAAGGTATTTTATACCGATAATGGCTCAACGGCTGTAGAAGTGGCCTTGAAAATGTGTTTACAATATTGGGACAATAAAGGCAAACCTAAAACAAAAATCCTGGCGTTTAAAAATGCCTACCATGGCGATACCTTTGGTGCAATGTCGGTTAGCGGCCGCAGTATTTTTACCGATGCTTTTAACAGTTTGTTGTTCGATGTCGAATTTATCGATCTGCCAAACGAATCGAATATCTCACATCTTACATCTCACATCTCACATCTTACAGATGCAGCTTGTTTCATCTTCGAACCGCTCATTCTTGGCTCGGGTGGCATGTTGATGTATGAGGCCAGATACCTCGATCAGCTTTTAGCAGCCTGTAAAGAAGCGCAGATTTTAACGATAGCAGATGAGGTAATGACCGGTTTCGGAAGAACCGGGACGTATTTCGCCTGCGAAAAGTTAACCAATAAACCAGATATTATCTGTTTAAGTAAAGGCTTAACAGGTGGAACAATGCCATTGGGCGTAACTACCTGCACAAACGAGATTTTTGAAGCTTTTTTAAGCGAAGATAAATTGAAAACCCTTTACCACGGACATTCTTTTACTGCAAACCCGATTGCCTGTGTAGCTTCTTTGGCGAGTTTAGATATTTTATTGAAAAGCGAAACCTTAGAAAATATCAAAAGGGTAGAGGCTAAACATGCGGTATTTCTGGAAGAGATTAAATACCATCCAAAAGTTAAAGCGATCAGGCAAACCGGAACCATTATTGCCATTGAATGGGAAACAGGAAACGAAACTTCTTATTTAAGTAACCTACGCAATTTGCTGTATGCCTATTTCTTGGATAAAGGCATTATATTAAGGCCTTTGGGGAATATTATCTATATTTTACCTCCTTACGTAATTAGTGATGAGGATTTGGATTATATTTATGCAGCAATAAAATCGGCATTGGAAGAGGTTTAATTTTTTTAAGGTCGTAGCGAGATGCTACGACCTGTTTTTAGATTTAGTTGACCTTTAATAATCATTCAAGATATTTTTTAAGCGCATCATTTACAAAGTAATTCCAGCCGCCATTAAAGCTTGTTTTGGCAAAATCTGGTCCGTTAGATGCAAAACTTTCTAAACCTGTATGCGTAAGTTTTAAAAGTGTTTTATCACCTTGCTCAAATAATTCCCAGCTTAGCAAAGAGTTACCAGGGTAGCCATCGTATAGCCAGGTGTAGGTTATTTTCCTGCCTTCAATAATTTCTGTTATTTCACAGAGGTGCAGATATTGCGGTCCATCATCGGGGCCACCAGAAAACTCAAATTTAAAACCGGCTTCTGGTTTAAAATCTTCTAGCTGAAAGTACCATTGCTTAATTTCATTGTTATCGGTTAAAGCTTTCCATACTTTTTCGATAGGGGCATTATACTCCCGTTCTACAATAATTGGTTCGTTATCCATTTTTATTTTGATTAGGTTGTGCGGTGAGCGACAGGCGTTTGGCGTTAGGTAATTAAAACGCGCACCACCAAACGCAGAACAAAAAAAATGGCCAGGCCTTAACCTAAGGGCATTTTGCTCATATCCATATAAAGAACACTCCAACGCTGTCCGTCTAAATCAATAAAACCACAGCCATACATCCAGCCGTCTTTATAGCCTGGTTCGCCATAAAGTGTACCTCCTGCGGTTAATACTTTTTTTGCAAGATCATCAACTTCCTGCACGCTTTCTGCATCGATTGAGAAAAGCACTTCGCCACCGTGGCGTTTATCGGGAATGCTGGTTCCTGCAAAGCCTTCGTAAAGGGATTCTTCGAAAAGCATTAGTACAAAATTGCTTTCGCCTACCAAAAAACAGGCAGAATCTTCACGTACACCGTACTGCAGGTTAAGTGTGAAGCCTAACTGTGTGAAGAATTCTTTTGATTTACTGATGTCTTTTACCGGAAGGTTGATCCAAAGTGATTTTGTCATAAGGTTTTATATTTTGTTATCAGTAAAGATAGCTTACTTATTGCACGTAGTTGTCGCTAAAAACGAAAATTTATATGGCCATTCGAGACATTATGCGTTGCCATATTTTTCGGAAAGATTTTTTGGTGCCACATTGCAATAGGAGCGTGTAAGCGCATCAGTTATCAATTCATCTGCCAATCCTGTTAAGTTGAAAATTGTCCAGCCCTGTTTGCCCCATGCACCTGTTGCAGGCCGGATTTATCTGGATTAAAATCACAAAAAATTGATTGGTCAATTTCTGATAATTTAAAAGTAGCGTTATTCTTTTCGAGAGCTAAGGTGGCAAAGATTTTTTTATTTACACGGAAAGAAGTTTTTTCGAAATGTGGCTGTTCAATAACTTCATCAAAGGATAAACAATGTTTTATAAAAGATGATGAGTCCATTTTTTTCGATATTACACTTACAATTTATACAATTTCTGTGGATATTGCGCTGCGTGGTTTAAAATTAAATTGAGAATGTAACTGTTAGATTGATAAGTGGAAAGATCATTTTTAATGGCAGCCAGGCCATCGGCAAGATGGTTTTTATCGGTAAAATAACCCATTCCGTAAAATTTACCGTTTTCTACCACCAAACAGCTTAATTCTTCTTCTTTTCTGCCTTCATCTACCAGTGCAAAGCTTGGCTGCTGTTTTTGGATATCATTTAAGGCCGCATTTAACTTTTTATTGTAAACAGTTACCGTTTCTATTCCGCTGCAGGCGCCGAAACATTGCCCGTTTTCATGCGCATAACATTTAGTTGCTGTTTTTTGGAGGTAACAAAGTTTAGCGCAAAGCTGATATTTGTCGACCAGTTGATTTAAAAAGTTATAACCTTCCAGCAAGCTGTTAAAACTCTGAAAGGCATTGTTGTTCTTTTTATGTTTATCAATTGCCAGGCGCAGATAGCCGTTCTGATCTTCAAAAACATAGAGATCATATTTATGTTCGTAACGTTTCATGGCGCGGTTATTTTCGGGCCATAAGCGTTTAATTTCGTTGGCTTCTAAAATTAAGGCCATCAGTTCGGTACCACAAACTACATGGTCTACATGATAAATGGTGCGTAAAAACTCCTGTCGCTGGCGGTTTGGTGTATTGCCCGTAAAATGAGAGGTTACCCGTTTTTTAAGATCCTTTGCCTTGCCAACATATACGATTTTGCCTTTGCTATCTTTAAAATAATAAACGCCAGGCTGGTTCGGCAGCCTTAAAACGGAAGCTTTATCCAAGTGGGGCGGTAAAACCTGCTCTTTTGAGGTTTTCTTCAACATTTCTGCAATGGTGCCTTCCTGATCATACTCCAATAAAAGATTAAAAAGGATGCTGGTTGCATCAGCATCGCCAGCAGCACGGTGCCGGTTTTCGATAGGGATTTGCAGGGCTGTACAAAGCTTTCCTAAACTATAGGATGATTTACCTGGTATTAATTTTCTGCTTAATCTTACCGTACAGAGCTTTTTACACTGCAAATCGTACCCTGCAGCAGCTAAATGGTGTTTTAAAAAAGAATAGTCGAAATTTACATTATGTGCTACAAAAACCTTATCGCTCAATAATTGATAAATCTGCAGGGCCACATCATCAAATGTAGGCGCATTGATCAACATCTCATCATCAATGCCGGTAAGTGCGGTAATGTATGCTGGTATGGGCAGCTTTGGATTAATTAGCGTAGTAAACGATTCGACTATTTGATTGCCATCGTGTACGTTAATGGCAACTTCGGTAATGCCATTTGCTGAGGCATGACCGCCAGTGGTTTCGATATCTACTACTGCGTATAACATTAAATTAAGTTGATTACAAAGTTATGCTAAAATAATTAGTATAAAAATAATTTTGATTATTTCTTTAGCACAAAAAAAAGCGGTTACCTATTTAACGTAACCGCTTCCATATTTTGTATGTAACTTATTTAAGTTTACTTAATAGCTTGCTCAGGTTAGGCTTTATGCCGATGGAGATGGGAACAGTATTAAAAGTCCTGTTTTGGATTTTGCTAAAACCGTACATGTAACTGGCCTCAACAAATAAATTGGCACCGCCAATATTGTATTCGATACCTGCACCGCCTTCGGCAATGCCCAAACCGTTCGATTTGTTATCTTGCGTAACCTGCAGACTAGAAGTGTTAACAGCAACCTGTGGGGTAAGGATAAAGCCACCCCCAGCACCTGCAAAACCATAAAAGGCCCACTTATTTACAATTTTACGGTAGCCTAGCGCTACATTCAATAAATAGGTGGTGGCCCTTCCTTCTTGCAAAGTATAGGTATAACCTGCATCTGGGATGATCTGGTTAAACTTAAAGGCATGTAAACTTACTTTTGGGTACAAAAACAAACCTCCATTGCCTAAACCCAGGTTTAAACCCAGAGCAGTAGAAAATTTTGGTTTAAAGTAATCTGAAGTTTCGCCCATAGGAAAAGCAAAGCCAATACTGCTCATGGAGTACAGCTTATCAGGTCTGCTTTGTGCTTTTGCTTTGATCGACATTACAGCACATAGTAATATCACAGGTGTTAGTAGTTTTAATTTCATATCTGATTTTTTAATTTTTGGTTAAGGCATTTACTTTATGTAATAAATCGGCCATGTTAAAGGGCTTTTCTAAATAATCGTTGGGATGAAATTTTTGTGATGCAATGTAATTTTCGTCGTACCTGCCCGATGCCAGTATAATAGGGATATCTTCTGTATCGGGATGCTGTCTTAACTCCTTAAAAACGGCACGTCCGTCCATTCCATTCAACATAATGTCGAGGATAATCAGATCGGGATTAAAATCTCTTATGGTTTTAAATATATACCGCGGCGATAATAAGGGGTAAACCTTATAATTTTCGGTTTCTAACACCTCCTGGAAAACGTCCAATATATCAGGATCATCATCTACAACCAATACTCTTTTCAAAACGGATAATCAATTAATAATAAAATAGACTATCCTAATACAAAAAATTAAGCGTAATGTTTTAACAGAAGATGAAAAACTGAAAAGTGTTCGATTGCGGAACGATTGATCAGGGTATTATTGTATAGGATCGGGGTTAGGCCTTTCTATGCCCAAATTGTTTTTGATAAAGGTTGTAAACCGCGTTTTGTATGTTTCCGAAACGATATAGTAGGTTTCTCCGGACAATAGGATTTTATCGCCCAATACACTTTTTATATGCTGCTTAGAAATAATTACACTGTCGTTTACCTGAATAAATGCTTCATGTTTTTTCAGCATGGCCAGCATTTTGATAAAGTTGGATTTTGAACTTAGAAAAGAGTTTTTAAGCGTATTTAATTTTATATCTGTACCAAAATCTTCTACCGCAATTAATTCGTTCAAATTTATTCTGACCAAATCCCCGCTTTCTTCCTGTAAGGGGATATAAAAGAAATTTTCATCAAAAACAGAGAACAGATTGGGTGCTTTTTTTCCGGTTGGATATAAATTGTTAATGGTTTTAGCAAAATGCAGGATAGAGTAGGGTTTTAGTAGATATGCATCTGCATCTACTTTAAAGGCATCAATGGCATATTGTGCGTGTGCTGTGGTAAAAACCAAATGTTTTGTTTTTTGCCTGATCAGGCTTGCCAGTTCAATCCCGGAAATGGAAGGCATTTCTACATCCATAAAAATAATATCAACTGGTTTGGAAACTGATATTTCTGCAAGGGCCTGGAGCGGCTCGGTAAAGGTTTGAACAAGTTTTAAATCTGGTAACTTATCCATGTAAGCGATTAAGTTTTCCAGCGCATGCGGATCATCATCAATAGCGATGCAACTTATTGACATTTTTAGAGGTTTAGGTTCTGCAAATTACAATTTCGGCATCTAAAAAGGAAAAAAAACCAGTTGGAAACGGATTTTTATGTATTCGGCAAGGAAAATTGTTTTTTTCTTTGAAATTTTAGTAGAATTTGATGTTTTAAAATAAAGATGTTAAAACAGACCGTTGTTTGTGAGTTTAATGGTTAACATTACTTTAAAGTAGCCATTTTCGGTACCGGAATAGGTAAATTCTGCGTTGTTGCCATAGGTATAATCTAAACGTTTTTTAATGTTTTCCATCCCGGCGTTTAAGCCCGAATTATTTTTAACAGATTTAATTAGGTTGGAGGTTTCGATAATCAGAAGCTCTTGTTCTGTTTTCAGGGATATTTCGGCCGGATCAGATTCATTTAGCAGTTCGCCATGCTTAAACATATTTTCAACCAGTGTGATCAGCACCATTGGGATGATTTTAATGGCACGGATTTCATTATCATACCAAAAACGGAGCTGTATGCGATGATCCTGGCGTAGCTGATGTAAATTGATTAGGTTTTCTACCTGGTTAATTTCTTCATCCAATAAGATATAATCCCTGTCCTTATTGCTATCAACCGAATAACGCATCATTTCCGAAAGCGAATGTATGGCCTCTGCAGCAACCGGCGAAGTGTCGCGTGCATTTTGATAAATAAAATCCAGGGTGTTAAATAACAGATGAGGCTGTATCTGAGCTTTAAGGAAAGCATTTTCTGATCTTGCGATCTGGATGATGTTATTTAACCGCTGCTTTTCCAAATCCTCGAATTTTTTCCGCTCTTTTAAAAAATTAAGCAGAAAGTAATAACAGGTAGAAAAACAGATAAAATAAGTGGCACGATAAATTGGCCCGGCAAAAAAGGAAGCAGTAAACTCCATTTTGAAAGGACCTTTATAAGAAGTATAATGGATAACGATGTAATCTAAAATGATAGTTATGCCTAAGTATAATGCCAGTTCGAGCAGGATAAACAAAGGTAATTTCCACCACCTGCCGGTTGGTCTTTTCAGAGCGGACGCCAGTATAACGTGGGCATGAAAATAAAAGGTAGCTACGTTAAAGCTGTAAAAAATAAGGTAATTGCTGATCGGTAAGAATTTTCCTATAAAAATGCCGATAACAATAGCTTCGTAAAATATAAAGATGATCCATATTATAATGTGAAGCTTTTTCTCTAATAGCCAGTTTAAAATTTGATGAAGTTTATTATTGCTGTGGCTAATGTTCATTTGGCTAGTAAATTGGGTAACGGCTAAATCTGGTTAATAAAAAAACGGCGGGCGTTTAATTATTCTGAACACGAAAATACTAAAATTTTAGTTTAAGAACGATTTGTTTTAATCGTTTTCTCTTTAATGTACTCTTGTATGCTTTCGCGATAGCTGTTTCCAACGTTGATAGTCAGATTGTTCTGCATTTTTAAGGTATTGCCTTCTACTTTTTCAATGTAGTTTTTAGCAATAATGAACGACCGGTGTGCCTGTGCAAAATTGGGATAATTATTTAAAATGATCTTAATTTCTGATAAAGCGATGTACGATACAATGGTTTCGTTCAGGGTAAAAATGCGGACATAATTTTGAAGGCTTTCCACCGCAATAATATCAGTGTACCTTACTTTTATTAAACTGTTTTTTTCACTTTTATTCCGCACAAAGAAATAATCATCTTCTTGTTTAACGGTAACGTTTGGTGTACTCGGGGTATGCGGAAAAAGTCTGTTTATGGTTTCTGCTAAACGGGCAAAAGTATAGGGTTTTAATAAATAGGCACTTGCGTTTATCTCAAATGCTTCATATGCATATTTCGAATGGGAGGTAGTAAATATCAGCTTGTCGGTTTTATGCCGAATGGCTTTTGATAATTCGATGCCCGAAATCATGGGCATATCCACATCCATAAAAATAATATCAAGTGCTGGTCCTGCGGTAATTTCATTCAACGCCTGTATCGGATCGGTATAGGATTGTATTAACTGGATGTTCGAAAGGTTTTTGAAATAGGATTTTATACCATTAAGCGCATGAATGTCGTCGTCGATTACGATACATTTTAATTTCATTAGGTGTGATGTTAAGGTTTACGAAATTATACCTTACGTTTTAAATAATGAAATTATTTTGGGGCTTGTACAGGATTTTAGTTGTATTTGTCATTAATATGATACAAATATGATTTCTCCATTAAATAGCCATTATAACCGAAACCGGGGCTTTTTAAATGAGGAGCAGCTAAAGTAAATGGGTTTAATTACTTGTATCACAATATATTGTATTTTGATTCGTAGTAATTAATAGATATATTTAATAACCCTAATGATCATCCCCTAAATCCCTAAAACATTATCCCATGAAAAATAGAATTCGCACCACCAATCGATTGAATGTTTCAATCACTAAAAAGGTTATTGAGTTACAAGAGCAAGGTTACGATTGTGACTTTCTTTTGTTGGCAAATGGAAACTTGCTATGTATGCAAACCAATTTTAATTATCCATTAAGTACAGTAGCCATTAAACAGAGAGAACATGGGTACGATTTCTTTAGCCATTCTTACAAACATGTACATACCATCGAAACCGGCAATGGCGAACGGGGAGTGCTGCTTACCGAAAAGGCTTTTTAATACACCGTTTGTTTTCTTATAATTTATTCTTTCCCAAGCGTTCAAATTTGCTATGCAATTAAATGATTAAGAACGTAGCAGATTTGAACCAACCATATGTAATGCCGGAGACGCAGGAAGTTTAAATCCGCCATAGGCCATGCCATTGGCGGAAAACTTTTTATAATTCTTTTTGTTTAGATTTTATTGAATATATTTAAACAAAATAATGAGTTACTCTATCTCCGATCTTGAACAGCTTTCGGGCATTCATTCTCACACCATCAGGATCTGGGAGCAGCGTTATAATGCCTTAACGCCTATGCGATCGCAGGGCAATACCCGTATGTACGATGATAAGCAGCTCAGAAAACTGCTAAATATTGTCAGCTTAAATAAAAGTGGCTTAAAAATTTCCAAAATCTGTAGCCTTTCCGATGAGGCCGTTGATGAACTTCTAGATCAACAGCTTGTTATGATGCCCGGCGATGAACAGGCCGAATATTATATTTCGCAGCTCATTCGGCATGGTTTGGCTTTTGATGAGCTATCTTTTAATCACTTAATTGATGAAGGGATTCATATACTCGGACTATCTGAGTGTTACCGGAAAATAATATATCCATTGTTGGTGCGTTTGGGATTAATGTGGCGAAAAGACGATATTTGTCCCGCTCACGAGCATTTTTTAACTAACATCATCCGCCAAAAAATATTTGCACACATCGATAAACTGCCATTAACCAAGTCTTACAGAGAAAACTGGCTTCTTTTTTTACCCGAAGACGAAGATCACGATATTGGGCTGCTTTTTGCCAACTACATGCTCCGGATTTACGGTCATAGGGTTGTTTTTTTAGGGAGCAAAGTTCCATTGGATTCGATTGAACGGGTATTCTCAACATTAAATGTAGACCGCGTACTGCTTTTTATGGTAAAATCCAGATTGGCTACGGCGTCGCAAAATTATATAGATCAATTATCAGAAATATGCTCATCCGCTAAAATTCATCTTGCCGGAAATGGCCAGGTGATTGATAAATTAAAAAACATCGATCACATCAGCTGTTTTAAAACACTTGATGAATTTGAAAAACTAATCCAATATCCTTTATTACATGAAAGAAATATTTGATCAACTATCTGCCGATTGTAGTAGGCTCACCACCCAAAAATACAGTACCAGTTTTTCATTAGGTATTTATTTTTTAGGCAAAGAACTGCGCTTGCCCGTTCATTCTATTTATGGGTTCGTGCGGTTGGCAGACGAAATAGTAGATAGTTTTCATCATTACGACAAGAAATTTTTATTGGATAAATTTAAGCACGATACTTTCGAGGCCATTCAGTTGGGCATCAGTTTAAATCCGATACTCAATTCATTTCAACAGGTAATTAACCGATATGATGTTGATCAGGAGTTGATCAACTGTTTTTTTACAAGTATGGAAATGGACCTCTCCGAAAGAGAATACACCCCCGAACTTTATAACGAATATATCCTGGGTTCGGCAGAGGTGGTGGGCTTAATGTGTTTAAAGGTTTTTACCAATGGCAATACCAAACATTACGAAGAGTTAAAGCCTTATGCCATGAAACTCGGTTCTGCTTTTCAGAAGGTGAATTTTCTGCGCGATGTTAAAGCCGATCATCAGGCCTTAAACCGTAATTATTTTCCAAATGTAAATCTGGCGGTATTCTGCGACCATCAAAAAAAGGAAATTGAAAACGAAATAGAACAAGAATTTGATTTTGCTTTAAAAGGGATTAAAATGCTGCCTGCCGCTTCAAAAAATGGGGTATATTTATCTTATATCTATTATAAAAAGCTATTCATCAAAATAAAGCGGCTAAGTGCAGAAAAAATTATGACGGAAAGAATAAGAATTTCCAACACCCACAAAGTTGGTTTAATGTTTGATTCGATTATCCGCAATAAGTTAAACGCAATTTAAATGGAAGAACAAGTTATATTGGTAGACCACCAGGATGTGCCGCAGGGACAGATGGATAAGCTGGAAGCACACGAAAAAGGTTTACTGCACCGTGCTTTTTCAGTTTTTATTTTTAATGATCGCGGCGAATTGCTGTTACAGCAAAGAGCCTTGAGTAAATATCACTCCGGAGGCTTGTGGACCAACACCTGCTGTAGCCATCCACGCATGGGCGAAGGCAATATGCAGGCTGCTAAAAGGAGATTAAAAGAAGAAATGGGGATGGATTGTGAAATCAGTTATCTTTTTAAATTTACCTATAAGGCCGTATTCGAAGATGGATTAACCGAGCACGAGATAGACCATGTTTTTTTTGGGCTAAGCAACGAACTGCCGGTTATAAATCATGACGAGGTAGAGCACTTTAAATATATGGATTTAGACGAACTGGCCCAGGATATCAGTATTAATCCCAAGGCTTATACACCTTGGTTAAGGATCTGCTTAAATGAAGTAATAAAGCATGTTTCAACCGCTAAAACAAAAAACGGGCATACAGCCTAAGCCATATACCCGTATCTAAATTAACGCTCTCGAGGACAAATATAGGACTAGTTTGCAAAATTCCTAAAAGTTTAACACTTCTTTTACTTTGAGATTATAGTTTATTAACCTGTATAAATGCAGTGTTATAAATTAAATTATTAGTATTTAATGTTTTACGGTTTTTGTGAAACAAATTTTATGTGAAAAAATATTTTTCAACTTGTGTAATGCCGGGCGTTTAATTTCAGGTTTAACACCTAAAACCTGATCACATCCCAATTAGCTGCTCAAATATTTTCTTCGTCTTCTAATTTTTCGAACTTAAACCTGTCTTTAATGTTGCTGTTAAAATAGCGCCCTTTCGATCCTGAGGCTTTTAACATTTTATAGATCTTTTCGGGAACACTTTTGTAGAGGTAGGCGATATCGGTTACAAATACCACTTTCAAAGTTTTTGCATCTGCATTGTAACTAAAGTATTTAATCACTGATGAGGGTATAAACTTTAATTTAAGATTAAAAAATGTTGCTCATAACAGGTTTTAATCATTTTTTAGTTCAGACTCTTCTTTTGCAACCTTTATCTTTTCTTTTTTAAGGTCAATTCTGATAATGTTATACAAACTCATGTACACATTGGCAATCCACACTATAGAAAAGAAAGAAATGATGTAACCACGCCAATCGGGATAAATTAAGGTAAATCGGGTAATAAAAAGCAATATTGCGGTAACGTAATGGCTAAAACAGTATTCGCAGGTAAATACATAAAAAAACTTCCGTTTTATCAGTTTATTACAGCTTTTCGAACGGTCTACACAAAATTCGCGGGCCTCCCTGAATATTTCCTCCTTGGTAACCGTCCATGCAATGCAGGCCACGGGCAGTGCTATAATAAAGAGATTATAAATGTGTGCTTCCATTGCAATCAAATTGAGGTATAAATACAACCTTAAAGCCTTGAAAATGTTTAGCTAAGCCATAAACATTTTGAGTATATTTATGTTAATCAATTATATCTAATCAATATTGTTATGGAAAGATCAGAAATAATATCGCTATTGGAAGTGATTAACCAACAGGTGAGTTCTTCGGTTTTAGGTGGCATGGAAGAAGAGTACGAAGAACTGGAAAGCATGGGCCTAATCAAAATTAACCGCGAATCGGTACAATGGTCGTCGGCGATGACGCCTGCCGGAAATGCTTACTTAGGGCACGATTAACCGCAACCTTGTAATTGGTCAGCATTTTTTTATTGATTTGGAAAGCTTGGCAGTAGCTCTTTGCTTAGAGATCCGCTTTTTTTGCTACAGCTGATCTGCCTAATACGCCTGACTTTGGAACAGCTTATTGTTTAAGCCAAATAGCCCTGATGGAAATGGAAATCCCTTTTGGTTGTTGTTGAATTGTACAGCCCGGTGATTTTAACCAAAAGGATTGCAATGCACAGCAGGACCGGACGCAGTTAATGGCTGCAGGCTTTGCGCTGCAAATCAAATATCGCGAATTAACTACCTGGTAAAAGGTGGCCTGCCCGTTCTCATTAAGACTAAACTTTGACGGGTTTATTGTTGGAATTCTGCTAAATTTGCTGCAAATTTAGAATTGTGCCCAAAATTAAACAGGCTATTCTATTTGCTGATATGAACGATTTACAACTAAGAACAGTAAATGTAACCCGGTATGTTACACCCCTGCGCGAGGGAGGCTCCATGCCTGCTATTGCAGAGGCTGACGATAATTTTTTGTACGTCCTGAAATTTAGAGGGGCAGGGCAAGGTACAAGGGCTTTAATTGCCGAACTGATTGGGGGCGAAATTGCCCGTATTTTAGGCTTGCGTGTACCTGAGCTGGTTTTTGCCAATCTTGATGAAGCTTTTGGAAGGACTGAGCCCGATGAAGAAATCCAGGACTTGCTGAAAGCCAGCGTGGGTTTAAATTTAGCTTTACATTATTTATCAGGCGCAATTACCTTCGACCCAACGGTTACCACAATTGATGCTAAACTTGCCTCGCAGATTGTTTGGTTAGATTGCTTTTTAACCAATATGGACCGTACCTGCAGAAACACCAATATGCTGATCTGGCACAAAGAACTTTGGTTAATCGACCACGGTGCTGCCTTATATTTTCATCATTCGTGGCAAAACTGGGAAGAGCAGGCCATTAAACCTTTCTTTTTGGTTAAAGATCATGTGCTGCTGCCCTGGGCTACAGAACTGGAAAGTGTGCATGAGGAGTTTACCAAAATCCTTACACCTGAGAAGATTGAAGCGGTAATTAAACTGATACCCGATGATTGGTTGGAAGGTGAAACAAACTTCGAAACCAAGGAGGATCACCGAAAAGCCTATACCTACTTTCTTACCGAAAGATTGTCACATTCAGCTATATTTTTAAAAGAAGCACAGCATGCAAGGGAAATTCTTATTTGAGTATGCCGTGATCCGCGTAATGCCGAGGGTAGAGCGTGAAGAATTTATCAATGTGGGCATTATTCTGTTCTGTGCAAAGCAAAAGTTCTTAAAAAGTGTTTTTGTAGTAAACGAGGCAAGGGTAAAAGCATTTTCTGCCACGGTTGACGTAGAAGAGCTCAAAGAAAACCTGGCCGCATTCGAAAGGATCAGTATTGCGGCAAAAGGATCGGGGCCAATTGGCCAATACGATCAGCCCTCGCGTTTCAGGTGGCTTACTGCTACCAGAAGTACCGTAGTGCAATGCTCAAAGGTGCATCCCGGTTTTTGTGATGATGCTGAAGAAACGTTACTTAGACTGTATCAAGAGCTGGTGTTATAGCGCTATGCGTATGGCGCTAAGCGTTTGATTTACTTTTAAAACAAATATTTAGCTCTTGCACGATCCAACAATTAACCCAGTTATCAGTTAATCCAAAGGAGTCGAGTTTTTAAGCCTATTCCTAAGCGATTCGTTATGCTGAACTTGTTTCAGCATCTTCAGTTGGATAGAGCCTGAAATAAATTCAGGGTGACGGCTCCGGGTTAAAGCATTTTGAGAAGGGGTTTAAGATTATACCTAGTTGAAATAAAGGTATTAACAATAAACAGATGCGATGAGATAACCATCAACCAATAAAACAATTCACCCAGTTTACTATTAGTAGTTTACACGGTCAACAAATTCACCCATTAATCCCATCATCTTGCCAAAAGAATATTTTAAAAAACTTCAGGATCTGCTCAATACAGAGCGCGAAGAAGATTTACAGGCCTATTTAAAACTCACCGAAAATACTTCTGCGGCAGATAGGAGGGCTTTGGGCTTAACCTGGTACCCTATAGCGATCAGGAACACCGAGATAGGCCGTGGCGATTACCTTACGGTAGAACTGGAGCGCACTACCCATCAGGATTTTTCGCATCAGTTCCGTTTTGGCGCTGCGGTGGTATTGTTTTCCAATCACGATGCAAAAGAAGACCGTGTGGAGGGGATTATTACCCATCAAAGCGCCAGCCGGATGAAAATCAGTTTCCGCATTGATGAATTGCCTGATTGGACGCGCGACGGAAAACTGGGTGTTGATTTACTTTTTGATAACAACAGTTACGACGAGATGCAGAATGCGCTGAAACAGGCTACGCATCTGGCAGAAAATGAATCAGAAAATAAACTGATCCGCATTTTAACCAAGGGAGAAAAACCATCTTTCCAAGGCGAGGAAAAATTTATTATCCCCAATACGCTTAACGACTCGCAACAGTTGGCCGTTAATAAAATTATCTCTGCTGATCATTTAGCAGTGGTGCACGGCCCGCCTGGAACCGGAAAAACAACAACACTGGTGCATGCCATCAAATCGCTGGCCAAACACAGCAACCAAAAGATATTGGTAGTGGCCCCCAGCAATACCGCTGTTGATTTATTGACGGAAAAGTTAGCCTTAGCAGGTTTGAATGTGATCCGTGTAGGTAACCCGGCAAGGGTTTCGGAGCGGTTGCTCGCGGCTACCTTGGATCACCAAATGGCCGATCATCCGGAAATGAAAACCATTAAAGCCCTTAAAAAACAGGCCAACGAATATAAAAACATGGCGCATAAGTATAAGCGCAGCCTTGGCAGGGCCGAACGCGAACAGCGAAAAGCACTTTTTGATGAAGCACATAAAATTGGCAGGGAAGTAGAAAAAACAGAACAGTACATTATGGATAATCTGTTTACCAGGGCACAGATTATTACCGCAACCCTGGTTGGTGCAAACCATTATACGGTCAGGAATTTAAAATACAACACCATCGTAATTGATGAAGCTGGTCAGGCGCTCGAACCGGCCTGCTGGATCCCCATCTTAAAAGCGCAGAAAGTAATACTGGCGGGCGATCATTTTCAGCTTTCGCCAACCATAAAATCGAATGAAGCCGCCAAAAACGGTTTAAGCAATACCTTATTGGAGAAAATGGTAATGCTGCATCCAGAGTCGGTTGTGCTGCTCAAGGAACAGTACCGGATGAACAGTGATATTATGGGCTATTCGTCCAAAGTATTTTACCAGAATGCCTTAAAAGCACATCATTCGGTGGCTGACAGGCTATTGTTTGCAGGCGATAAGGCTATTCAGTTTATCGATACTGCAGGTTGCAGTTACGACGAAAAATTAGATGGCACCAGTACCACCAACCCCGATGAAGCGGCATTTTTGGTTAAACATTTAACCAGTTTGGTTGAAAGCTTAACGGCCAATGCTTTAACACCTAATTTTCCCACGTTTGCCATTGTGTCGCCTTATAAACAACAGGTGCAGATCTTAAATGCCCTGGTTCAGGAGAACGAGATTTTGAGCCCTTATCGCAAGGAGATTTCCGTGAATACCATCGATAGTTTTCAGGGGCAGGAACGCGATGTGGTTTACATTAGTTTAACCCGGAGTAATGCCGATGGAAGCATTGGCTTTTTATCGGATACCAGAAGGATGAATGTGGCCATGACGAGGGCCCGAAAAAAGCTGGTGGTGATCGGAGATAGCTCCACTTTGTCTAAATCAAAATTCTATGCGGAGTTTATACAGTATACCGAACAGCTAAATGCCTACCACAGTGCCTGGGAATTTATGGATGTATAGCAATAAAACTGTTACCATCTATGTCGATCCGAAATGAATAAAAATATTATTTTTACGTAATCATACCAGCTTTTTGTGTTAGAGCGCTTAAAAGCGATATCATTTAGGGTATCAATTTCTTTAAGAACCTTTAAAACTAGTATAGATAGGGTGGCCTGTTTTTAAATTTACCATTAAGATGATTGAAAATATCAAAGTCCTTATTGCCGATGACAGTGAGTTGATGAGGCACTTAATGAAGCGGTACTTTATTAAATATACCAGCTCATCAAATGTTTCTGAAACCAGAGATTTACCCGAAACAATCAACTATCTGAAAGCGGAAGCCATTGATTTTTTGCTTTTGGATATCAATATGCCCGAAGGAGACAGTAATCCGGATACGGTTCGGGAAATTTTAACCATCCAGCCCGATATTAAGATATGCATATTTAGTGGCAATGATAAAGCTTTGGTAGCACAGGGGTTTTTAGATGCCGGTGCCGTAGGCTTTATTCAGAAAGACGAAAATATGGGCGATACCCTTCAACAGGTAATGAATAGTGCTTTTAACTAAGCCTTTTCCAGTTTCTTTTCTTCTTCGAGTTTGCCCGATATGCTTGCACCTGCAATCAACAGCTCGTGGGTAATGGTTTTGGTGTACTCGGTAATTTCAGATTTAAAATCTTTTACCGATGAGCCCGAACGGATTTCTTCTAAGCGTTTTTCCCATTGGCCTGTAAGCTCTGCCTGTGCAATCTGCTTATCTTTAACCACTTCATAAACTGCTAAACCCTTGTTGGTGGGCACCAGATTCCGTTTTTCCCTGGTAATGTATTCTCTGGTAATTAAGGTTTCGATAATAGATGCACGCGTTGCCGGAGTACCCAGGCCACTATCTTTCATGGCATAACGCAGCTCTTCATCTTCAATCTCTTTGCCGCAGGTTTCGAGTGCCTTTAATAACGATGCTTCGTTGTACATCGGTTTGGGCTTGGTCTGTTTTTCTAACAGTGATTTTTCGGTAATGGGAAGTTGTTCGCCAACTGTCACCTTTGGCAAGGCCGCATTGTCTTCATCTTTTTTATCATCTTCCGGATCGTTAAATACCGAACGCCAGCCTGCAGAGCGGATTACCGTTCCGTTGGCCACAAATGTAACACCCGATTGAATGGTAATTTTGGTTAATTCTTTAAGGCATTCCTGGTGAAAAGCCTCAATCATCCGTCCAACAACCATGTCGTATACCGCCTGTTTATCCGGGCTTAAGCCATAAGCCTGCTCTCCGGTAGGTAAAACCGCATGGTGATCGGTTACCTTCTTCGCATTAACGCTTCTTTTATTTAAGGCAACGGTTTGTAAAAACTGTGCCTGCTTTCCAAACTCAGGATGATCGGTAAATTTCGAAATCAGGTCTGGCACACCTGCGTAAACATCATCGCCTATATAACGCGATCCGGTACGGGGATAAGAAACCAGCTTGCTTTCGTACAAATTCTGCAAAATATTCAGTGTTTGATCGGCCGTATATCCTTTTTTCTTATTGGCTTCCTGCTGCAGGCTACTTAAATCGTGCAACAATGGAGGAGGTTCTTTTCTCGGTTTGGCTTCTACGGCTGTAATATTTCCGCCAGTGGGAACGCCTGAAGCTACATCTTCTACAAGGGCAAATAATTTTTCTACTTCTTCTTTATCTTTATAGTTTGAGGTAGAAATGGCCTTAAAAACCTGTTCATCTTTAATGAGCAAAATGCTGATCTGATAATAGGTTTGTGGCACAAAATTCTTGATCTCCAAAAAGCGGGCACATATCATGGCCAGGGTAGGTGTTTGTACCCTTCCCAACGACAGTACGGTTCTGTTCCCGGCCGAAATACTTAGGGCCTGCGTGGCATTCATCCCCACCAGCCAATCAGATTCCGACCTGCAGTGGGCAGAATTAAATAGTGTGTCGTAATCTGTTCCTGGTTTTAGGTTCCTGAAGCCATCTTTTATGGCTTCATCCGTTTGAGAAGAGATCCAAAGACGCTTAAAAGGTTTTTTACACTTTAAAAAGTAATAAATGTACCTGAAAATCAGTTCACCTTCACGCCCCGCATCCGTTGCCACAATAATCTCGCTGGCCTCATCAAAAAGTTTTTTAATGGTATCCAGTTGCTTCCGAACGGCAGGGTCTTCTACAAAGCCATCTTTTGTTTTGATTTTTCTGATGGCAAGCTTAAATTTTTGCGGCAGCATGGGTAAATGCTGTTTTCTCCAGCCGATAAAACCATAATCCTGTGGAGGTGCCAATTGTAACAAATGCCCGAATGCCCAGGTAAAAGAATATCCTTTACCTTCAATATATCCGTCTTTTCTGGTGGTGGCGCCGAAAACTTTAGCAAGCTCGCGACCAACGGAGGGCTTTTCTGCAATTACAATCTTCATTAATTAGGCTTATCTTTTCAAACCTCAAAGATGCTTAAAATAATGGCAAGAGGCTTAATAAAATTATGCACAATGTATATCGGCTTGATTTTGAAGCTTATTGCTGGTTAACTGGTTAATTGTTTAAATCGGTTAACTGTTAATTGAAAACTGCTAACTGGTTAATTGTTTTACTGAACAAACTGCAAACTGATAATTGAAAACCGCTAACTGTCAACTGCTAACTGCTAACTGTCAACTGAAAACTGTCAACTGAAAACTGCCAACTGAGAACGGTTTACAATGATTTGTCGCCTGACCCTCAGGGGAACTTTCAAAGTAACTATGATTTGTCGCCTGACCCTCAGGGGAACTTTCAAAGTAACTATGATTTGTCGCCTGACCCTCAGGGAAGCTTTCCAAGTAAAATGCTTAAAAGCCTTATTTTTTTGTTGTTTCTGTTAACTAAGGGCTAAAATCAATGAAATACACCAAACAAATCGACAGCTATTTTGTCCAGTAGCTACGACTGATAAATTTATCTCCATTAGATTAACAAATCGGTAATACTTCACTCTAACAGCTATAATTGATTTTACTTAATGGACAAAATTTATGAACTGGCAACGAATAAAATCAAAGTAGCACTTGAGCCACAGTTGATCCGTGTATACAGCAATGCCGAACTATGGGCTTACCTTGATGGAAAAGCAAAAAGCAGGTTCGAGCTACTGATACATACCATTAAAGCAGATTATGAACTACAGTTTGGCAAAGCACTGGCCATTTCTAACGATTCGCTGATTGTTGAAATATTGGTGCACGTATACTGCGATTATCTCGGGCTTTCTTTTAACCGCATCGTGAGCGTAAAATGGATTCAAAACCTGGTTAAAAAGCTGTTAAAAAGGGCAGAGGTTGTAGATTGTGGCGAAAGAAGTGTAGATAGCAACCGCTGGGTTTGGGATCTACTGGCCGGCAGTAAATCTCTCTTTATTGCAATTTTGCCCAAAAACCTCAATGCCCGCAAGCTTAAAAACCATTAATCCATTTGCGCAGCCAATAACTGCTCCTGATTTAAAACTACGCTGGCAGCCAGGGTTTCATTTAAAAAAGAAGAATGGTATTGCTCGTCGGAGTTATTGATAAAAAGTACAGTGTGGTCTGAAATGGTATTGATTACCCGGTCGGCAAGCTTGGCAGGAACGGCAGGGCAGCCCTGGCTGCGGCCCAGTCGGCCCAGTTCGTTAATACTTTGCTGACTTACGTAACTTGCACCATGAACCACGATTGATCTTTCTCTTGCATTGCTGTTAAAACCCTCATCCATGCCATCTAATTTAAGCGAACGGCCATGTTTTCCGAAATAAACTTCGCCCGTTAAATAAAAACCTAAACTGCTCTGGTTTGAGTTGATGTTATTGGAAAAATAAGCAGGTTTATCGCCGCCGCTATTTTGCCCGTGTGCTACCCAGGTGTTTAATAGCAGTTTTTTGCTGGCCAGATCGATAATATAGAGGCGTTTTTTGCAGCTTTCCTGATCAAAATCGGCAATGGTTAAAATGGATTTGGTATTTAATAAGCCAGAATACTTCATGTTGTAAAATCCGGTAATGGCTTTCTCGAAAACAGGTTCGCTTAATCCGGCCGAATCTAAATGTACCTCGTGGTAAATGTTGAGGATGTACTTATTGTACAGGCTATCTGCAGCGATATTTTTTACTGCTTCTTGTTGTGTTTGTGGAGTCTCCACCGCTTTCCAACTTGTTCCGACAATGCTCATACCCGCCAAAAAAATCGCAGCAATGCCCAGGATGTGTTTCTTCATTAAATAGGGTTTAGTTTTGATAATGAGTTATTTATACGGCTGTATGGCCGAAATGTTGCCCTAACCCTTTTTGTAAAGCTAGAAATACAAGTGGTTTTACACTTTTGTGACTTAATATGATGTGATATAGCTTTTAAGAATGTGAATTTTGATACCGCAGGATAATAAAGCTAACAATCGTTTTTCTTTGGTGTTGTTAGATAAAGCTGTTCAATATGAAAATTTTATTAACGGGGGCAAATGGCTACATCGGCACGAGATTACTTCCTCTTTTGCTGGAGAAGGGGCACGAAATAGTGTGTTTGGTTAGGGATAAGCGAAGGTTTATTTCAGAATCCGATTTAAGCAGTCAGGTAAAAGTGATTACCGGCGATTTATTGGATGCAAAATCGTTAAACGAAATCCCAAAAGATATTGAAGCGGCCTATTATCTGGTGCACTCGATGTCGTCTAGTCAGGCCGGCTTTTCGGATATGGAAAAAACCTCTTCCGAAAATTTTTCGGCCGCCATGCAAAAAACGGATTGCAAGCAAATAATCTACCTAACCGGAATCGCCAACGACGATCATTTGTCGAAACATTTAGGCTCGAGGTTGGCCGTAGAAGAAGAGCTTAAATCATCGGGCAAGGCCTGTACCATTTTAAGGGCTGCCATCATTATCGGTTCTGGCAGTGCTTCTTTCGAAATTATTAGAGATTTAACGGAAAAGATACCCCTAATGATTACCCCTAAATGGGTAGAAACGCGCTGTCAGCCCATCGGCATCCGTGATGTTTTGGCCTACCTTATCGGTGTGCTACATTGTAAGGAAGCTTATGATCAAACTTTCGATATTGGGGGCCCGGATATTTTAACCTATAAAGAAATGCTTTTGGGTTATGCCAAAGAACGCAAATTGAAGCGGTGGATCGTTACCGTTCCTGTTTTAACACCAAGATTATCGTCGCTTTGGCTAAATATGATTACTCCGGTACCGTATTCGCTGGCCAGAAGTTTGGTAGATAGCATGAAGAATGAGGTAGTGTGTAAAGATAACCGCATACAAAATGTAGTACCCAGAAAGTGCTTAACTTATGCCGAATCGTTGCATCTGGCCTTCGAGAAGATTGATCAGAACTCTATTGTTTCGAGCTGGAAAGATGCATTAAACCGTGGTTATCTCCATTCGAATTTTATGGATCAGATTAAGGTTCCGCAGAATGGAACATTAGCATATAAAGTTAAAATGCCTTTTGAGCGTAAAGCGGAAGAAGTTTTTGAAAATATTTGGAGCATTGGCGGCAACAGGGGCTGGTATTTTATGGATTGGCTTTGGCATTTACGCGGTTTTTTAGATAAAATGTTTGGTGGGGTAGGCACCAGAAGGGGGAGAACAAGCAATACAGAGCTTCAGGCTGGCGATGTACTTGATTTTTGGCGGGTTTTACTGGCCGATAAGAAGCGTAAAAGGTTGTTACTTTATGCAGAAATGAAAATACCCGGAGAAGCATGGCTTGAATTGAAACTGGTAGAATTTCATGGTAAAGCATTTTTATCCCAAATTGCTACCTTCAGGCCAAAGGGTTTATGGGGCAGGATGTATTGGTATGCCATGTGGCCTTTCCACGTGGTACTGTTTAAAGGCATGGCAAAAGAGATTACCACCTACCAACCCAAATAATTAAATCTATTTCTTTATTTTTGCGCCACAAACAAAAGAAAATGCCGAACGAAGAAAATGATTACTCTTTCTGGACCAAGTACAAAAGATTTGCTTCTACCGAAATCCTGATGTATTTAATCATGATTATCGGTATTGGGCTTGGGATAATTTTTTTAACCTAAGTCTGTTTCCGAAGATATCGCAGAAAAAAGGCGCAGATCTTTTGAATTTTAGTTTCTGTTATACGGCGTTTTCAATCATCTAAACCTGGTTTAAACAGTCAGTTGACAAGAAATCATTTTTTTAAGCTAAGCGCCAGTTTTACATAATCTGCAGCATTTACATCGTTGATAAATTTGGAAAACTCGGCATATTGGTCGGCAGGAAACGTACCATCATTTAAAATCAGTTTCCGGTAATAGGTTAGCTTGTTTCCTGCTAAATCTGCCTTACACACATACTCGCCAAAGGCACTTTTGAAGTTTTTATTTTGTCCGATGATCAATCCTGTATCTACATTATCAGGTAGGGTATAAACAATGGTATCCTCATCTGTATAGCCACGGTTGATGTAAACAGGAAGGGTCCTGCTCTTCATTTCAGGAATAGAACGTTTAATGTTAAAGGCATTGAGCTGCAAAAACATTTTATTCCCGTTTACAGGTGCATAATTTCTGATATTGATGGTGATATCTTCTATCAGTTTGGGTGCTATATCCTTCTTTTGCGCAAAGGAAACATTTTCAAAATCGATATTATCAATGTTGTATGCCTCTTTTAGCAGTTTATGCTGTTCTGTTATGGATTTTCCAATTAAGGGTTCCTGGTTTTCATATTGGGATCCCGCATAAACCGTTTTCATTTGTCCGGCAACACTTCCATCTTGCTGTATGGTTAAACTGGCCTTACGTGTTTGCAGGTTCTCTGCCGTGGTTAATTTAGGGGTGTGCAGGAGTTTTCCACCTTCTGCGGTGCAGGCCAGTACCAACCTATCGTCGGTAAAGTCGCTTAAAAAGCCAAAAGGTATTTTCTGACTGGTGCATTCCAGCCAGGTGGTGTCGCCTTTTAAAGGCATACATAAAATAATATGGTTACCCTGTACCATACTGGCATATTTTGGGTCCATACTTTTCTTTTCCGAACCGGCTTCTACCACGCAATAATAAGAATCGATACCTGCAGCAGTGAGTAAACTTTGCATATAGTTAACAAGCGCCTTACAATCGCCATAGCCCAATCGGTCTACTTCACTTGCTGCAATGGGCTGAAAACCGCCAATACCTATCTGAACACTGATATATCTCGTTTTATCCTGTAGGTACTGATAAATTTTTCTGGCCTTCTCTTTATCAGTTTTTTCGTCCTTAACCAAATCCTTAACCATTTGCATGGTAGCAGCAGGTAAGGCTTGGCGGTCTTTTAGCAGATCTTCGTAAATCCATTTTCCCAGTTCCTGCCAATTGGTGTAATTCCCCTTGTGGTTGTAATAATAAAAATCTTGCGGTGCAATTTGGATGCTCGTGCTATAGGTATCTTGCGAAGGACTATAGGGCTCAGTTCGTACCGCCAAAATATTGCTTACTTTCCAAATGGATTTTTTCTGCTTATCATCAGTTGTTACTTCGGGTGTTCCCTTATACTGCTGTGTTTTTACCCTAAACTGATCAGTTGGTTTACAGATAAAGGTATAAGTGCTTTTTTCGACCGAAACATCATCGGCAGGTTTCGGGTTCCAATCCGGAATAATGAGGTTTTGTTTGTTTCTGATTTCGTAATTGTAAACGATGGTATAAGGATACTGGTTTACAGATGGAAGGTAATGTTTCACACGGCTATCTACAAAAAGCGAAAACCCGTCAGCTGCGCTCATATCTGCAAAATCGTTCTGAGAAAACTTGTTGATGGGTTTGCCCACGCTGTTGTAAACCTCTCCCTTTATCGCTTTAATCGAAATGTTTTTATCATAAAAAAGCACCAAACGTGCTTCATCTTCGCCATTTTGATTGAAAACGGTAATCGCTTTTTTAACATTCAGCATCACATTGTCTGCTGCACGCATATCTATCGTGGTTTCTTCATTCCTGATGCAGGCATTGGCACGGTTGCGGAGGTTGGCCGGAATTAAATCAACATCATAATTATCCTGGGCAAAGCCAATAACCGATATAAAAAGAAAAGCCACTGTGAATAAAAATTTCATCTAATTTGCCTTTTTTAATAAAAACTCTGCTTTCTGGTTTTGGATGATCTTACTGTAGAACTCTTTCAGGAAAAGATATTCTTCTGGCTGGTAAATGGCATTGTTAAGCTGTAAAATCTGGCTTGCAGAAATAGTATCGTCCTGCAAATTGGTTTGTAATAAATATTTCCCGCCTGCATTGGGCAAAGCAATGGCCATATCTTTTGGTTTTTCTAACAGTTGATACTTTTCGGGTAAAGTTACATTAATGATAATGCGTTCATCAGATGCTGCACCTAAATCAACAGGGTAAGTACGTTCGTTTAAATTGAACGGATTTTTTGAAATGGCATTGATAAAAAACGGACTAAGGTAAAACTGACCGTTATTGGCGCCATCGTTTACCGAAAGCTCTATTTCATACTTTTCCTGCAGCGCATTTTCTACACTATCCAGGTTTGTGATGCTGTGGTCGAGTATTTTAATCCTCGTTAAGCGCTCATCCAGCTTTTCTACGTACTCATCGGGAGAACTATATTTAAGAATGTCTCTTCTTTTATTGTAAGCCGAATAGCCGAGACTGTGCGTAGTTAACGTGCCTACAATTTTTCCGTCAGTAGTCATTTTTCCTACAAGCACATAACTGGTAACCGTTTTCTGACTTGCCTTTAAATCGATCCAGTAAGATGGTTTTTTCAAACTGATTACCCTGCCCTGATCGTTAATACACCTTAACGGCAGCAGGCCAAACGGTAAAAGCGGTTCGGTGGCATCCAACAGGTAACTTTTATCACCGATATTTACTTTGGCAACGATATAATTAAAATCGCTGATGACCGGATAGAGTTTGTTAACGGTTCCATTATCGCGGGTAGAGAGGATCACAGCTTCCGCATCTAAATTGGCAGCCGAAAGTGCTGCAATTAAACTCAGGTTGATATCTGCAACATTCCCTGATCTCGTATCGAGTGCTTTTTTAATATTGTCCTGAGCGTACTTTCCATAATAATTATCCCATTTAATCTGCTTTTTGATATAGTTGAAAATGGCTTTTGCTTTTTCCAGATCGTTAGTACTTCCTTTGGTGATTTCAGGGATAAGATCTTTAAACACATCCTTTCTCTTCATCTGCGATCCTAAAGATTTATCAGATGAAAGCTCATAATCAACATCTTTCCAGGTTTTGGTGTAAGAAGTTTTGCTCCCATTTAAATTCTGGACATCCGAAAGCTCGAAATAAATAGCTGATTTAAAATTGCTAGGGGCCGTCATATTGTCTTCCTCAATAAAAGCAGGGATGTTTTTCATGAGGTAAGTAATTTTAGAACAATCTATAGGCGTAGCAGATAAGCGCAAGCATTCTTTGCTCAGTTCTACTTTTTGATCGGTTAACTTTTGAAACCCGCGCAGCGAAACATTGTAATTGTAAATGCCGGGAATGTATACCAGGTATTCGCTTACCACTTTTGGAATGTCGCTCTGAAATTCCCAGGTTTTAAAGTTAAAAACATTCGGCGATCTTAGCTTATAACTGTATTCGATGATCGAGCCTTCTTTAAGGTTAGGCAGTGTAAATTTGGTAAGCCTTGTATATTTAGAGCGGTTTTCGGTAAAGACCGCTTTTTTATCCATTGCGGTTTCTACAAAGTTATTCCCGATATAATTAAAGGTAGATGCTTTTAACTCGCTGATGGTTTCTTCGCGGGTATCGTCCTTATAGGTCGGGATAATAATATTCGCTTCTTTAAAACCATCTTTATTATAGATTTTAATTTTTACATGGTGTTCGAAAATCAATTCTAAACTGCCGGTATTGTCATCCCGTTGGATAGAGGCGGTGCCGAATTCTTTTAAAACAATGGCATTCGCGTTACTGTCTAATTTTTTCCGGTCAAATTCGTAGTCATCGTAAGTAATGGCACCGAAACTAAAGTTCTGGGCATGTGCGCCAATAGCTAAAAATAGGAGAAATAGTATGGTTAGTGTTTTATTCATTTAAAGTAAGTGTATCTGGGGCGTAATATTCTGATTGTATGCTGTAAGGAAATAAATTTAACTTATTTGCCCGTCTTTTTTATTAAGAAATCGATCTTTTGATTTTGTATAATTTTGCTGTAAAATGTTTTTAAAGGAAGATATTCTTCTGGCTGATAAATGGCATTGTTAAGCTGAAGCGTTTGGTTTACTGTAATGGCACTGTTTGCTGCTTCTGTTTCCAATAAGTATTTTCCACTACTTTTGCCTAATGCGATCGAAAGGTTTTTTGGTTTATCTACCATTTCAAAACCCTGTGGCAGTTCAATGGTAATTGTAGCCCTGTCGTCGGATTTAGCACCTAAATCGATTGGATATTTTCTCCCGTTTAAATTAAAGGGGTTTTTAGAAATCGAATTGATGATGAAGGGATTAAAATAAAACTCATTGCGGTTTAAATCATTGTTGGTGCTAATTTCTATGGTATACGCTTCTGTTAATACATTTTCTACACTGTCTAAATTCAATATCTCGTGCGAAAGAATTTTTGTTCTGGGCATGTGCTCTTCAAACTTTTCTACAAATTCGTTTACGGATGCAAAGCTTTTTATCTCATTGCGCTTATTTAAAGCAGCATAACCCTGACTGTGGATAATCAGCTTGCCTTTCATTTTTCCATCTAAATCGAGCTTGGCATTAAGCAGGTAATTTTTAGTGGTTTTTTGCGATGCTTTTAAGTCTATCCAATAAGAAGGTTTTTTGAGGTTAACTACTCTTCCCTGATCATTTATACACCTGAAAGGTAATAGTCCGAAAGGTAAAAGCGGTTCAGTTGCATCCAAAAGATAAGATACCCCATCAATATTTACTTTTGCTACCACGTAATCAAAATCGCTAATGATGGGATACAGTTTACTCACCACGCCGTTATCTCTTGTCGACAGTATTACGGCTTCCGCATCTAAAGAAGCACTTTGTAAAGCAGCAATTAAACTCAGGTTAATATCTGCAACATTGCCAGATTTTGTTTCAAGGGCTTTTTTAATATTTTCGGTTGCGTATTTTCCGGTTTTATTGTTCCATTTAATCTGCTTTTTCATGTAAGCATAAATCGCTTTAGCCTTATCCAGATTGGAAAGTGAGTCGGCGCCGATTTTAGTGGTCAGATTTTTAAAGAGATCTTTCCTTCTCATCTGGCTTCCAAAACCCTGTTCGGATAACAGATCTTCATCTATATCTTTCCATGTTTTGGTATAATCAACCTTCTTCATATTTACATGCTGAAATTCTGAAAGTTCAAAATGTATGGCCGACATGTAATTGCTTGGCGCGCTCATAAACTCCTCATTTACAAAAGCAGGGATGTTCTTCATTAAATAGGTTGATTTGGAGCAATTAAGCTGAAGACCTGCAAATGTGTAACATTTTTTTTCAATTTCACTTTTCGAATCACTTAACTTTAAGTCGCCTCTAAGTGAGGTATGATACGTATAAATTGCAGGTATAAGGGTGATAAACTCGCTGTAAACCTTAGGTATTTCAGACTGGAATGCCCATGTTTTAAAGTTAAATACATTTGGCGACAAGAGTTTGTAGGTATATCAATAACCGAACCTTCTTTGATATTGGGCAGGGTAAATTTGGCCAGATTAAGGTTTTTTGATTGGTTTTCTACGATTAATTTTTCTTTATCCAGCTGCGTTTCAGTAATTTTTCCGTCAATAAGATTAAAGGTTGATGCTTTTAGGTCGCTTATGGTTTCATCGCGAAATTCGCCCTTATACATCGGGATGATGATGTTTGCCTGATCAAAGCCGGCCCTATTATAGATTTTTATTTTAACATGGTAAATGAAAGCAACATCCGTGTGCCCTTCAAAGTTCATTTCGAAAAAGCCTTTTCCAAATTCCCTTAACACCACTGCATTGGCATTGCTATCAATCTTTTTTCTGTCGAATTCGTAATCTTCTGGGCTGGTAACACCAAAATTAAAGTTCTGGGCGTGAGTGGTTAACGATAAAAAGAAAAGAAACAGCAGGGCAAGTGTTTTATTCATGAGAGCGTTTATAAATTGGTGCAATTTAAGGCTACAAACTAATATTCTGAAATAAATTGACAATTAAATTTAGAAATTAATAAACTTGTTTTACAGAACTAATGAAACCTTTTTAGCACTTTTGAAAAAAAAGAATTTGACATTCTGATTCAGATCTAATGTCGCCAATCTCACATCGTACAAAATGAAATTAAATTTAAAGCGCCCTTTAGCATTTTTTGATTTAGAAGCTACTGGAATAAATGTTGGAGCAGACAGGATCGTAGAAATTGCGATTTTAAAAGCCATGCCAGATGGTTCAGAAATTGTTAAAACTTGGCGTGTAAATCCGGAAATGCCGATCCCTTTGCAAACTTCGCTCATACACGGTATTTATGATGAAGACATTGCCAATGAACCTACTTTTAAAGCTTTGGCCGTAGAAATTTCAGAATTTATCGGTGAGAGCGATCTGGCTGGTTACAATTCGAATAAATTTGATATCCCGATGCTGTTAGAAGAGTTTTTAAGGGCTGAAGTGGATTTCGACATGAATAACCGCAAATTTGTTGATGTACAGAACATTTTCCACCAGATGGAGCAACGTACATTAAAAGCGGCCTATAAATTCTATTGTCAGGAAGATTTAATTAACGCTCATGCTGCAGAAGCTGATGTAATTGCCACCTACAAAGTTTTACTCGGGCAATTGGAAATGTACAAGGAAACCGAGTTCGAGAACAAACAAGGTGTTAAAAGCATTCCTGTTGTAAACGATGTAGATGCCCTGCATGTTTTTACCAATATCAATAAACCGGTAGATTTTGCGGGCCGTATGGTTTACAACGACAATGATGAGGTTTGTTTCAATTTTGGCAAGCATAAAGGTAAAACCACTGCTCAGGTATTTTCAGTTGAACCAAGTTATTACGCCTGGATGAAACAGGGCGATTTCCCTTTATATACCAAGAAAAAATTAGACGAAGAGTGGGCTAAATTTAACGCTAAGAAAAACGAAAACAGAGCTGCCCGACCTCAAAATAACCCAAATACAAATAAGCCCCATTACCAGCAGAAACCTCAGCCTAAACAGGAAAAGCCTGCACAGCCGATCAATACAGATATGCTGGAGCAGTTGAAAATGAAGTTTGGGAAGTAGTAAATAAGTCCAAAGTCTGGAGTCCGAAGTCTGGAGTCCGAAGTCTGGAGTCCGAAGTCGGAAGACTGGGAGTTTAGGATTGACAGAAAGTTAAGATTATATGGTAAAAAAAATAGATCTGTGCAATCTCAGCATCTGTAATCATCTTTCTTTAGAGAAAAATTGAAATATCAACGTAAATGGTGATGAAATCTATTAAAATATTTAGCCTTTTATTGTGTACAGCATTTTATGCTCATGCGCAGCATGTTTTACCGATTGAACCTGTATTTCAGAAGACCTATCAGAAAGAAACGCGGGATAAAAATGGGAAACCTGGTAAGAACTATTGGCAAAATACATCTAAATACGATCTTAATGTAGATTTTAATCCAAGCAGCAGGTTGTTAAAGGGCAAAGTGCAGGTAACTTATACCAATAACAGCCCGGATACTTTAAAAGAGATCTGGTTTAAGCTTTATCCGAATCTCTACAAAAAAGGAACCCCCAGGAAATCTAAGTTCGCAGAATCTGATCTTGGGGAAGGAGTTGCCATCGAAAAACTGGCAGCCAATGGAAAACAGATTAGCGATTTTATAATAGACGGAACCAATATGACCGTTAATGTTCCTGCAGTGTTGCCAGGTAAAACCATCAGCTTTGCTATAGATTACAGTTACACCTTAAATAAGGGTTCGCATATGCGTACAGGCCAGGTAGATGAAGGTTCGCATTTTGTGGCCTACTTTTTTCCACGTATTGCGGTTTATGACGATGTTGACGGTTGGAACAAATTTCCTTACACTGGTGCAGAAGAGTTTTACAATGATTTTGACCAGTTTAACGCTTCGGTTACTGTGCCTGGCGGTTATGCAGTTTGGGCAACCGGCGACCTCAAAAATCCTTCAGAAGTTTTTCAGAAAGATATTGTTTCGCGCATGCTCTCTGCCGAAAAGAATGATGCGGTAATTGATGTAATTACCGATAAAGACCTGGCTGAAAAAAAAGTAACACAGCCAAATGCCTTCAATACTTTTAAATTTGAAGCGAAAAATGTAACCGATTTTGTATTCGCTTTAAGCGATCACTACTTATGGAAATCGAGCAGTTTGGTGGTTGATCCCAAAACGAAAAGGAGAACACGTGTGGACGCTGCTTTTAATCCGAAACACAAGGATTATTATGAAGTGATTGATTTTGCCCGTAAAACAGTAGAATCAATGAGTTATACTTTTCCAAAATGGCCTTTCCCGTATAACCACGAAACGATATTTGATGGCCTCGATCAGATGGAATATCCGATGATGGTTAACGACAACCCTGTGGATAATAGGACGGATGCCATTACATTAACCGACCATGAAATTTTTCATACCATGTTTCCGTTTTACATGGGCATTAACGAAACCAAATACGGTTGGATGGACGAGGGCTGGGCCACAATAGGTGAGTGGTTGATTTCGCCAATGATTGATTCTACTATTGTAGATGAATATGGGGTACAGCCTACTGCTTCTTCTTCAGGTGGAAAAGATGATACGCCAATCATGACTTTGACCCCCGATTTAAAGGGATCGGGATCTTTTACCAATTCTTATCCTAAACCTGGTTTGGCCTATCTTTTTGTTAAAGATTACCTGGGCGACGAACTGTTTACCAAGGCATTACACACTTATATTAAAAACTGGAATGGTAAACATCCTATGCCTTACGATTTCTTTAACAGTATGAACGAAGGCAGTGGTAAAAACCTGAACTGGTTCTGGAAAGCCTGGTTTTTTGAAAGTGGCGTAACTGATATGGCTATAAAATCGGTTGATAAAAATGCCAGCGGTTATGTGGTTACCATCGAGAATAAGAGCGTAAAGCCTTTACCAATCGATTTAAGCCTCATTTATGAAGATGGTTCTACAGAAAAGAACCACAGTACCATCGGGATTTGGGAAAAGGGCAATCAACAGGTTAAAATAGAGATCAAAACAAGTAAGAAGTTATCAAAAGTGGTTATGGGAAACCCTCACACGCCTGATAAGGTAAAAAGCGATAACAGTTTTTCTGTAAACTAAAATCAGGGAAGTCAAGTTTGAGCAGGCATAAGGCCGGGAAAACTTGACTTACTTTTTAGATGCATTTTCTGGATAATTGCAATCAATCGTCTTCCTGAACTTGTTTCAGGATCTAACTAAATAGAAATATGCAATGGGCATGTGCCAGGGGACGTCATATCGAGGTGTAATTTATTTCATAAAATTCGATATAAATTACAGAGAATATTCGCAGAATCGTCATTGCGAGAAGGCTTTTTCAGCCGACAGTTCATCCCGATTTCTCGGGAAAGCAATCTTTCCTGCTAGTTTGCTTTTTATCTTACGAACACCTTAACTAGAAAGATTGCTTCACCCTCAGGCAGTCCTTACGCTTCAGTTCGCAATGACGGCGATTTTTTTTAGGTATGTCATTAATAGCGGATTGCTACCTGTCCCGATTTTCATCAGGAACGTAGTCTATAAACCTATTATAGATCTCTCCATTCCGCTTAGCTCCAGTCGAGAGGACGATTTTTTTAGAGTATTTCATATACCGATAGTGCACTTATTCAGGCTTCAAAAAATCAATATTCCGTTTTAAACCGTTAAATTTTGTGCGCTTAACTGCTGATCCTTTAAATACCTTTTTAAATACCTCATCAGTAATTTCGGTTAAGTCTTTCGCACTCAAATCCAATAAACCGTTTTCTGGCTTAAAAGCATCTTCCTGATGTACCTTCGAAAAGCGGTTCCAGGGACAAACATCCTGACAGATATCACAGCCGAACATCCAGTTGCTCATTTTATCCTTAAATTCATTAGGGATCTCGTTTTTGAGCTCGATCGTTAGGTAGGAGATGCATTTCGTTCCATCTACAATCTGCGGTGCAATAATGGCATCAGTTGGGCAGGCATCCAGGCAGCGCGTGCAGCTTCCGCAATAATCTGCTTGATAGGGATGGTCGTAATCCAGTTCAAGATCAACAATCAGCTCCGCAAGAAAGAAAAACGAACCGTCTGTTTTGCTGATGAGGTTAGAATTTTTACCGATCCAGCCAATGCCCGATTTTTTTGCCCAGGCGCGGTCTAAAACCGGCGCAGAATCTACAAAAGCCCGTCCGGAAACTTCACCAATATTTTCTTCAATAAAAGAAGTAAGTGCTTTAAGCTTATCTTTAATTACGGTGTGATAATCTTGTCCGTAGGCATATTTAGAAATTTTTGGCGCATCTGGATCCGCCTGTTTTTCTTCGGTAAAGTAATTTAAGGATAAGGATATGACCGATTTGGCACCTTCTACCAATAATGTGGGGTTGAGGCGCTTATCGAAATAATTTTCCATGTACTTCATTTCGCCGTGGCGGTTTTGACTTAGCCAGTTTTCCAGCCTTGGCGCTTCTTCTTCCAAAAACTCAGCTTTAGAAATGCCACAGGCCAAAAAGCCTAAACGCAGGGCTTCCTCTTTAATCAGTTGGCTATATTTTGCAGAATTGTTGTACACCGATCTGCAAAGATAAGGCATAGGATTTAAAACATTTTCATTAATCACTTGTTCTAAATATAGAAACTAAATTAATTGATTATGGCACTTTGCTATCGGGAAACATCCTGAAAAGAAAGGGCTTTTAGAGTATAAGACATGGAAAACATAGATCCACAACATACGGAATCAGGAGCAGCTCCGAAACCGATTGAAAAAGATTACGAAAGTCATAAAGAAGATCCGGGACCAGCAAAACCAGCTGTTACAGAAAAGGATGAAAATGGCGGGGGGCAGGCTTTGAAATGGATACTTCCCATCCTCATCATCATTGGACTTATTGTATGGTTTGCGATGAGAAAATAATTAGCTTTAGATGAATACAGTGAAATGCCGGTTGTGATGGACCGGCATTTTTTTTATATTATTGGGAGATGAGAAATACCGATCTTTAAATTCTATGTCATCGCGAGAAGGCTTTTTCAGCCGACAGTTCATCCCAATTGCTCAGGAACGCAATTTTTATATTGTTTTTCTGTTCGCAATACTTTAGCCGGAGGGTTTCTCCTTTCCGCTACCGACGAAAAATCAGTACAAGTAGCGCTTCAGTCGAAAAGACTGATTGGATACAATTGCCCTATTTCAGTAATTTTACCTGGTAAAGATCTTTCCTGCGGTCTTTTAATACCTTAACCGTTCCATAATGGTGCAGTTCGTCTAGCAAATGTAGGTCAACATCAACCACCAGCACCATTTCGGTATTTGGTGTGGCTTCGGCTTTTATGGCATTGGTTGGGAATGCAAAGTCTGATGGTGTAAAAACAGCTGATTGGGCAAACTGGATATCCATGTTGTTTACCTTAGGTAAATTGCCCACGCAGCCCGCAATGGCCACATAACATTCGTTTTCTATCGCCCGCGCCTGTGCACAGTGGCGAACACGTGTATAACCGTTCTGCGTATCGGTTAAAAACGGCACGAATAAAATCTGCATGCCCTGATCGGCATAAATGCGGCTTAGTTCAGGGAATTCTACATCGTAACAGATCAAAATCCCCACTTTACCGCAATCAGTATCAAATACCTGTACTTTATCGCCGCCAATCATCCCATAGTATTTTTGCTCATTTGGGGTAATGTGTATTTTTCTATACTCATCTATTTTACCGGTACGGTGGCAAAGGTATGTGGCATTGTAAAGTTTGCCATCTTCAATCAGCGGCATACTTCCTGTAATGATATTTGTATTGTAGCTTAACGAGTATTCGTGCATCTTTTGTACAATCTCTTCCGTTTTTTCGGCAAGCTTACGCATGGCTTCAATTTCGGGCAAATGGTTGTAGGGTTGGAGCAATGGCGTGTTAAACAGTTCGGGGAACATTACAAAATCTGATTTGTAGCCACTAAGTGCATCAACAAAAAACTCTACCTGTTCATAAAAAGCATCCATATTCGGGAATAAGCGCATTTCCCATTGTACAAGGCCTAAACGGATGGTCATGGCCGAACGTGCAGAGGCATCTAAACCTTGATAGTAAATGTTGTTCCACTCAATTAAAGTGGCATATTCTTTCGATTCTTTATCACCAGGTAAATAATTTTTTAATACTTTCCTTACGTGAAAATCATTAGAGATCTGGAAAGTTAAGGTAGGGTCGTAAATTTCTTTAGCTTTTACCTTATCAATGTACTGCCTCGGACTAAGCTGCTCGGCATATTGGTGGTAACCAGGAATCCTGCCACCGGCAATAATACTTTTTAAGTTCAGGCTTTCGCAAAGTTCTTTTCTAGCCTCATACAATCTTCTGCCTAAACGCAGACCACGAAATTCAGGGTGGACAAAAATTTCTATGCCATATAGCGTATCGCCATTAGGATCGTGAGTGGTAAAGGAATAATCGCCGGTAATCAGTTTATACGTATGCCGATCGCCATATTCGTCGTATTCTACAATAATTGCCAACGAGCAGGCTACTACCTTATCATCAACGGCGATACAAAGCTGTCCTTCGGGAAAAATATTTAAAAGTTTTGCAATACTTGATTTCGGCCATATGGAACCGCCCATGCTATCGTAAGCCTGAAGCATAGATTCTTTAAGATCTGCGTAATCTTCGAGCGTTAGTTTACGTAATTCAATATTCATAATGTTTGATTTCTATATTAATGAACAGAAAGATACGGCTAATGTTTTCTTAAAATTCTGAATGCGCTAATGAAAAAATAACATTTTATTGTTTACAGGAATAAAACGTTATTTTTAGTCAATGACAGAAAATGAAATTTCTTACCTCGTAAGAGGTTGTATATTTAGGGTTTATAATACATTAGGGCCTGGGCTGCTAGAGTCTGCTTATGAAGCTGCCTTAAAATATGAAATTGAAAAAGCTGGCTTGTTTGTGCAAAGTCAAGTGCCTTTACCAATGAGGTACGAAGAAATTATGGTAAATGTAGGATATAGATTAGATTTACTAATAGAGAAAAAGGTTGTGGTAGAATTAAAGTCGATCGAATTTATTTCAAATGTGCATCATAAACAACTGCTCACTTACTTGAAACTGTCTGGCTATAAATTGGGTTTATTGGTTAATTTTAATACAGACAATATTGCGGATAATATTGTAAGGAAAGCTTATGGATTGGATCAGTGAGGTGTTTGTTCGTTAGCTTTTCCCACAGATTTCGCAGAAAAGGCCGCAGATTTATAAATCGTAAAGCTTCTAAATAACGGATCAAATCTGTGCTAATCTGCGTTTTTATCTTTTTATGTCTGCGGGAAACATAGTTGAATCAACCTGCTAAAAACCACCCTAAAACAACTTGCCCGTTTGCCCAGGGAAATTCTTCTTCAGATGTTTATACGCTGCCTCTGTAACCTCTCTGCCGCGCGAAGTACGCATAATATAGCCTTCCTGAATTAAAAATGGCTCGTAAACCTCCTCGATCGTCCCTTCGTCTTCACCAACAGCAGTTGCAATGGTTTTTAAACCCACCGGCCCGCCTTTAAACTTATCGATAATGGTAACCAGAATCCTGTTGTCCATTTCGTCTAAGCCATGTTCATCTACATTTAGTGCATCAAGGGCGTAACTTGCAATTTCTGTGTCTATTGTTCCGTTTCCTTTAATCTGTGCAAAATCTCTTGTTCTTCTTAAAAGGGCATTCGCAATACGGGGCGTGCCACGGCTACGGCGGGCAATTTCGTAAGCACCTTCATCGCTGATCGGTGTTTTTAGTATTTCCGACGAGCGTAAAACAATTGTTGTTAACAGTTTGGCATCATAATAGGCTAAACGGGCATTAATTCCAAACCTTGCCCGTAAAGGAGCGGTTAATAAGCCAGAACGCGTGGTGGCGCCTACTAAAGTGAAAGGATTAAGGGATATCTGTACAGAACGGGCATTTGGCCCGGTTTCTAACATGATGTCGATCTTAAAATCTTCCATGGCCGAATAGAGGTATTCTTCTACCAGGGGAGATAAACGGTGAATTTCGTCAATAAAGAGAATATCACCCTCATCAAGTCCGGTTAACAAACCAGCAAGGTCGCCAGGTTTATCCAAAACAGGGCCAGAGGTTACCTTTATACCGGTAGCCATTTCATTGGCAATGATATGAGAAAGTGTGGTTTTTCCTAATCCCGGAGGACCATGTAAAAGCACGTGATCTAAAGCTTCGCCACGGAGTTTTGCCGCCTGAACAAAAATTTTCAGGTTTTCCATCACTTTTTCCTGTCCCGTAAAATCTTCAAAAGCCTGTGGCCTCAATACCCTTTCAATATCGCGATCGGTAGAACTTAGGTTGCTTGCTTCAGGATCCAGATTCTCATTCATACAGCAAATATAAAATTAAATGCTAAAAAAATTAGGATTTTTTAAATTTATCAGAAACCACCAAGTCTTTTGATCCTGCAGTATATTTATAAAAACCTTCGCCGCTTTTTGCACCTTTTTTGCCAGCGGCAACCATATTTACCAGTAAAGGACAAGGGGCGTATTTTGGATTACCAAAACCATCGTTCAATACTTTTAAAATGGCCAAACAAACGTCCAGACCAATAAAATCGGCCAGTTGTAGTGGCCCCATCGGGTGTGCCATACCTAACTTCATTACTGTATCGATCTCATAAACACCTGCAACACCTTCGTAAAGGGTATAAATAGCTTCATTAATCATCGGCATTAAAATTCGGTTGGCCACAAAACCGGGGTAATCATTTACTTCTACCGGAATTTTTTCGAGACTCTGAGAAAGCGACATAATGGTGTTGGTAGTTTCATCACTAGTAGCATAACCACGGATTACTTCTACCAGTTTCATTACCGGAACGGGGTTCATAAAGTGCATCCCGATTACTTTATCTCCTCTGCCCGTAACTGCAGCAATTTGGGTAATGGAAATAGATGATGTATTGGATGCTAAAATAGCATGTGCAGGAGCAAATTCGTCCAGATCTTTAAAGATTTTTAATTTCAGCTCTGCGTTTTCGGTAGCCGCTTCTACAACTAAATCGGCATTTTGAACACCGTTCTGTATTGCGGTATAGGTGGTAATATTTTGCAAAGTAGTTGTTTTCTGATCTTCAGTTAACGTGCCTTTAGCAACCTGACGGTCTAAATTTTTGGTGATGGTTTGTATGGCCTTATCTAAAGCGGGTTGAATAATGTCGATCAGATTTACTTGATAGTTGAACTGGGCAAAAGTATGGGCAATTCCATTTCCCATGGTGCCTGATCCTATAACTGCGATTTGTTTCATCTTTTAAGGGATTTAAAAAAGCGAATTTACTTATTTGTAGCTGAGTTACGTTAATCTTTGCCGAATATAAACCACGTATTATCAGCCTGAGATTATGCTTAAAATATTACTGTTTTACGCGTTATGAATGCTGATTGCAGGATGTTTTGTTGGTTTTGCTCTATTTTTTCTATTTGTTTTATTGTTTTGGTAATTTCGACTGATTTTTTGTTGTTTTTATCGCTTAAAACACGGCTGTTAATAAAATATTGCGGATTTTATGTTAAAAATTGTCATTTAACATTGTTAAAATCATTTGTCGATACAAAATATTTGTTTATCGTGTCTTAAAATATTAGTTGTTCTCATTCTTTTTTATTAGCTGCTGAATTATTAATCGCCGCATTGTTCGTAACAGACCGGATCTTCTCTCATTTCCGCGTACGGTGAAAATTTTTACTAATCATTTTACAGGTTTCAGATGAAACAGGCCTTCGGATCTGTTGCGGTGCTTGTTGTGGTTAATTTTTCGAACACATTATTAACTTATTAAACTAAAAATGTAAATGAAAAGAAAACTACTAAAATGTTTGTTGTTCTTTATTGTTTTGCTGGTAACGAAGGTTTCGGCACAAGAACGGACTGTTACAGGGGTGGTATTTGCCAAAGAAGACGGCTTACCGATTCCCGGGGTAAGTGTAAAAGTTAAAGGAACAAACAACGGCGTTACCACTGGCGCAAATGGAGCTTATTCCATCAAAGTATCATCAGGTGCACAAACCCTCATCTTTACTTTTATTGGCTACAAAACCAGAGAACAGAATGTAAATGCCAAAAACATCGACATTACCTTAGAGTCGGATGTAAACAGTTTGGATGAAGTGGTAGTTGCTGCGGGTGGTATTAAACGCACCGCGAGGGAGCAGGGCTATGCCTCTACGCGGATTGATGGCGAATCGTTAACGGCAGGCAAATCGCCTACCATTGCCGGAGGTTTGGTGGGTAAAGTACCGGGCCTGCAGATTAATGCAGTGGGCAGTGGGGTAAATCCGAGTTACCGTTTGGTATTAAGGGGAAACCGTTCCATCACCGGAAATAACCAGGCGCTAATTGTATTGGATGGGGCAGTGGTGCCCAATGCCATTTTAGGTAACCTTAATCCTGATGATATTGATGATATTACCGTATTAAACGGTGCGAGCGGAGCTGCACTTTATGGTTCTGATGCTTCCAACGGTGCATTGATCATCACCACCAAAAAGGGAAAATTGGGGACGCCGGTAATTAAAGTGGCCAATACCACCGTACTGGAGCAGGTGAGTTATTATCCTTTGTTGCAGAACCGTTTTGGATCGGGTTCTACTTCGGGTGCGCAGGTGTACGATCCGATAGAGAACCAGCAATATGGTCCGGCATTCGACGGGACCTTGCGTGCAATTGGCCGTGTTACCGAGAGTGGTGCGCAACAGTACACGCCTTATTCGGCAACCAATGATAAATACGATTTCTGGAAAACAGGCGTGTCCAATCAGACCGATTTTTCCATCTCATCTGCTGATGAAAAGTCATCAACTTATTTATCTGCACAGTATTTGGATGGATCAGGGGCTACGCCAAAAGATAAATATACCAGGGCGGCATTGCGTTTTAACGGTTCGCGTAAATTCGGCGAGCGCTTTACGGCGAATTATAATGCAAGTTTTACCCAGAACAAGTACGACATTACAAGTGCAACTTCTACCGTTTATGATAACCTGTTAAATACACCGGCACAGATTCCTTTGCTTTCGTATTCGAACTGGCAGGATGAAAGCGGTTGGGGCAACCCCGACAGTTATTACAACGACTATTACAAAAATCCATATTGGTCTATCGATAATTACAGGCAGAACACCACCAACGATTATTTAACGGGATTGCTTGAACTTAAATACAAAGCTGCCGATTGGTTGGATTTTACCTATAGGGCGGCAATTACCAACCGTTATTACAAAAATAAGAACAGTACGGCAGGTTATACTTATACACAGTATTCTTTGGATCATTCGGCCAAAACCAACCAGAGCAGTGGGGTGAGCGATGAAATGCTGAATACGAGTAACTTTAGTACCGATTTTTTTGCCAACATTAAAAAAGACGTTAAAGATTTCTCGTTTAACGCCCTTTTGGGTACCTCTTTAAAAAGTTATACCTATAAAGACCTTAATGCTTCAGGCAGCGGTTTGCAGGTTGATGAACTTTATAACCTCGGCAATATCACCGGAACACCATCTGCAGGCGAAACCAATTACAATACCCGCCAATATGGTTTATGGGCCGATGTAACCGTTGGTTATAAAAAATACCTTTTTTTGCACCTAACCGGTAGGAACGATTGGGTATCGGTACTCGCACCTGCAAACCGGTCGTTTTTCTATCCTGCTGCAGATGTATCTTTTATTCCAACTGATGCTTTTAGCTTTTTGAAAAACAGCAAAATTTTAGATTATCTGAAAATCAGGGCCGGTGTTTCCAAAGTGGGTAACGTAAACGTTGGCAATACTACAAATGGCGGTGCATACTCGTTACAATCTACATTTGATTCGCAAACGGGTTATAGTTACGGAACAGGTTATACGCCGAACAATACTTTGGTTTCGAATAACCTGAAGCCTGAAATCACAACCGGATATGAAGGCGGGGTAGATTTTAGGTTATTTAAAGGTTTGGTTGATGGAACCGTAACCTATTACAACACCAGCTCAACCGGCCAGGCCATTACTGCAGGTGTTCCTGTTACTACTGGTTACAACTATTACCTTTTAAACACCGGAGAGTTAACCAACAAGGGCTGGGAAACGGCTTTGCACTTTACGCCGATCAGAAAAGGAGACTGGAAGTTAACGGTGGGTGGTAATTACACTTATAACGATAATAAATTGTTGTCGCTTTCTAACGATTTAACCCGTATCGGGGTGAGCAACAGTTCAACTATTTTCGGACAGGTTGGATCGGTATATCCCGTGATTATCGGCTCAGATTATATCCGCGACGGTGAGGGTAGAGTAGTAGTGGATAAAAACACAGGCTATCCGGTAGGAAAAACGGAAGGGAACATTTTGGGTAACACCATTCCAAAAAACAGGTTAGGCCTCGATTTTCAGTTGAGTTATAAAGGTTTAACTTTTTCAGGCCTGTTTGAATACCGGTCTAATTACGTTCAATATAGTACAGCAGGTTCTACTTACGATTTTTCGGGCTCATCAGCCAGAAGTGCATATTACAACAGAGAGAAATTTGTTTTCCCCAATTCATCATACTACGATAGCGCAAGCGGAACTTATGTGGCCAATAACAGCATTACCGTATCAGATGGCGGTGCGGGTTTCTGGACGAGTAGCAGTTTGTACTCAAGTGTAACCAGCAATTACGTGTATTCTGGGAACTATTGGAAGTTAAGGGAACTGGCATTGGCATATAAACTTCCATCGTCGGTGTTGCGCAATGTGAAATTCATCAAATCGGCCACCATCAGTGCACAGGGCAGAAACTTATTTATCTGGTTACCAAAATCAAATGAATATGCCGATCCTGATTATAGCAATAACGGATCGGATAGTAATGCTGTGGGGATTACTTCGTTATCGCAAACCCCTCCAACAAGGTACTATGGCGGAACTATATCATTAACTTTCTAATGGCAATAATTATGAAAAGATTTTTAAAACTAACGGTCCTTTTAACCATCATTTTTGCTGCGCCAAGCTGTAAAAAAGGTTATCTGGATATCAATGAAAATACAAATTCGGCTACTTCTTCTTCACCAGAACTGGTTTTGCCGGCTACCCTAAACAATACGGCCTCTAACTTTATTACCTATTTCAATTATGGCGCATGGCTGGCTGGCTATCAGGCAAATGCCGGAGGTTACTCTTTTGCAGGTTCTACCTATTTTACCTATAACTGGAATTCGGGTACAAACAATGGCCTGTTTAACAGCGCATTTTCAGACCTCAGAAGTTACCAGTATATCATTACCTCAACATCAGGTGTATACAAATATGTTTTGTTTAATGCTGTGGCGAGGGTGATGAAATCGTATTATTACCAGATTTTGGTAGATGAGTACGGCAATGTGCCATACACCGAAGGATTGGCAGGGGTAGATAACCTTACACCACATTACGATGATGCGGCAACCATCTATAAATCACTGGTTACGGAAATTGATGCCGCAATTGCACAGCTAAAGGCAAATGGCTCAAGCACGGTGGTAACCGCATTGGGCGCTGCAGATGTAATGTTTGGTGGCGATGTGACCAAGTGGATCCAGTTTGCGAATAACATCAAACTGCGCATTTTAACGCGGGCACAGGATGGTCCGTTGGCCTCATTTGCTTCAACTGCTTTTGGTACTTTCTCTTCCGAAGGTTTTTTAACCGATGATGTACTGATCAATCCGGGTTTCGTAAGTACAAGCGCAAGGCAAAACCCATTATGGAATACTTATCATTCTACTTATACCGGAAGCAACGGTAGTTATGCCGCGCAACAGATACCGACCAGGTGGATTTTTTCATTTTATAACGGTACAAAGTTAGCCGATGGAACCCGCGGTGCATTGATTTACAAAAATTACGCCGCAGGAACTACGCCGATCAATCAGCTGGGTAATGAAACTAACGTTTCTTCGTGGATTTCGGGCTATCCGGCCTGGTATATCGGTGTCGGGACGGCTTTAAATGCACCGGCAGCACAGGGAATAATTAAAAGTAGGGTAATGGGGCAATTGATTATGCCAGCAGCAGAAACTTATTTCCTCCTTGCCGAAGCTGCGCTAAAAGGCCATGCATTAGCGGGGGATGCAGCAACTAATTTCGATAACGGAATTAAGGCATCATACAATTATCTTCAAAAATCGGGAGCAACAACTACTTCGGCCACTGCAACTGTTCTTGATGCTTATTTAACAGCTTATAAGGCGGCTAATTCTGGTAGTTATCTGGTAAATTATGGCTTGGCTACCACAGCTGCACAGCGATTGGAGGCCATTATTACGCAAAAGTACATTGCCTTAAATTTCGTAAATGGCTTTGAAGCATGGCAGGAATATAAAAGAACAGGTTACCCGGCAATTTCCGGAACTGCAGCAACCACAACTTTTGTTTCGCTACAATCGTCGGCTACAACAACAGACCGTTTGCCTGTGCGCAATCTGTACCCAACAACCGAGTATAACTTAAATCCAAATGTTCCGACTGGTTTGAATGTGTATACTTCAAAAATTTTCTGGGACGTAAACACCAACTAGTTTTTTAGAGAGAAATAGATATGAAAAATTATAAAAAAATATACCTGATCCTATTTGCTATAGCCATAGGGTTTTCATCCTGCACCAAAGAGGATGGAATTTATGCCGAAAATGGCTCCAGTGGCATTGTAGAACTGGCCGATCTGCCTTCAAGAACAAGTTCTACCGCTTATGCTTCGGTAACAAAATCTTTCGATGCCGTAACAGAAGTTGATTGTCCGGTTTTGATTAATTATACCGGCGTAGATGGAGCACCTGAAGATGTAACCGTTACTTTAGGCTTTGATGCCACAATTGTGGATGCCATGTCGACCTCAACAGCTGTTCTAACCACCTTAGATGCAAGTTTATATACGGTACCATCTTATACGGTTACCATTCCGAAAGGCCAGAAACAGGGCGTATTCCATATTAAACTTAAAACAAGTGCTTTCGATTTTAGTAAAAGCTATGCTTTAGGTGTAGTGGTAAAATCTACTTCCTCAGGCACGGTTAGCGGCAATTATGGCAAGGGTTTATTTAAAATAAATGCCAAAAATACATACGACGGAATATATACTGTTGGAGCAGGAAGCAGTGTGATCAGGTATACTGCTCCTGGAGTGCCCGCCAACGATGCCTTAAGTGGAAGTTTAGCAGGTAATCCTAATTTAACCTTGAGTACGGTAAGTGCTACAACAGTAGAAATTACCAATTTAAGGTGGGCAGGCGGAGCATCAAGTGTTTCTGGCATCGATAACCTGAGGGCTACTGTAGATCCGGCTACAAATCTGGTTACCATGACTTCTTTGGGCAATACCACACTAGCCAATTTGGCGGGTAAGGATAATAAATACGATCCGAGCACAAAAACGTTTACCTTAAATTTTAGATGGAACCCAACCAGTACAACCAGGGATGTTACACTTGTAATTAAGTATGCAAGTGCGCGATAAATCAGCTATTTGTCAGGAATAAAATGCTGATAAATTGTAAGGGTTTCATCTAAAAGATGGAACCCTTTTTTTGTTTGAATTATGCTAATAAATTACCTGAGAAGATAATGTATTTATTAGTCTTTAAAATGCTGATTAACAAAAATATATAGTTAAATTTTGTTAAATAAAATGTTTCAATTCTGATACATTTTATTGGTCGATACAAAGTATTTATTCGTCGATGCCTGCTTCTTTTTAAGCACTTTTTTGAAGATTTTTGAGCTATCAGGAAAAAACAAAAAAAAGCTGTTAATGCTTATAAAAAATATAAAATCACGGTCGGCATTTTTAAAAATGAAGACCAATTGATGAAGGTACTTCCTAGTAAATTTAGGTTAGTTAATGATTAGTTAGAATAGAGATCTTGCTGGATAGCCGATCTCTATTTATTTTTTAGTCTTAACTTATGACTAGCGACTCCCAACTTAAGACTCAGAACTAAATTTAAGGTGCTAATCTTGTCTTCGTCCAGATCCCTTTAATCTTCTCGAAATTTACCCTGTCGTGCAGCCTGCTGCTTCTTCCTTGCCAAAACTCAATTCTGGTAGGTTTTACAATATAGCCGCCCCAGTGCGCTGGTTTTGCAATCGCTTTATCGGCACTTTTTGCTTTTAATTCTTCGAATTTTTCTTCAAGAAATGCCCTGTTCGGAATAATCTGGCTTTGTGGAGAGGCTACCGCGCCAATCTGACTGCCAACTGGCCTGGTATTGAAATATTCTTCGGAGGTTTCTTTATCCAGTTTTTCTACTGTCCCTTCAATTCTTACCTGCCTTTCCAGTTCAGGCCAGAAAAACACCAAAGCCGCATAGGGGTTGCGTTTAAGCTCTTTTCCTTTGGCACTCAGGTAATTGGTGAAAAATCTAAATCCATCAGTATCAACACCTTTTAATAATACAATGCGTGCATCTGGTCGGCCTGCTTTATCAGCAGTTGCCAAAGTCATTACATTAGGTTCGTATAGCTGGGCATCAACAGCATGTTGAAACCATTTTTTAAATTGGATAATGGGGTCTTGATCAACGTCAGATTCGTCTAGCGAAGCGCTTTTATAATCTTGGCGCAGGTTTTGTAGAAATTCATTTGTAACTTGCATTTAACAAAAATAGGCATCTTTTACGGTGTAACAAATGATTATCATCATGCTGAACAATATAAAACCAAAAACAGGCCGCTTGCTTATCTCAGAACCTTTTATGGCCGATCCGAATTTTAAAAGATCTGTTGTATTGCTTACCGAACATGGCGATGATGGTACTGTAGGCTATATCCTTAACCAGATCGGGAATTTGATGCTGAACGATGTGATCCAGGATTTGTGGGATTCGAAAAACTACATTTATTTTGGCGGACCAGTTGCTGCGGATACCTTACATTTTATCCATAGAAGTTACGACAAGTTACAGAGTGGCGAACCCATTGGCAATGGACTGTATTGGGGCGGAAATTTCGAAACCTTAAAAATTCTTTTAAATACCAACGCCATAGGTGCAGACGAGGTTAAGTTTTTTATGGGTTACTCTGGATGGGGTAATGGGCAGCTGGATATGGAAATAGACCAAAATGCCTGGATGGTTAGTGATATCCCAGATGTTGACCTGATTTTTAGTAATGATGATGAAAAGCTTTGGCGCGATGTGATTGTAAATTTAGGTCCGAAATACGCGCATATCAGTAATTTTCCGGCTGACCCGAGTTTGAATTAGTTTCTAGTTGGAGGTCAGGTGTCCGAAGTCCGAAGTTGTGGTGCGAAAGCATATTAGCCTTATCTCCCGACCCCGGACCTCTGACTTTCGGACCAAATTACATCTCAGCAGCACTTTCTTCAACCTTCCTTCTCAACTCATCTTTGTACGCCTGCATTTTAACGGTTATAGTTTCATCAGCGGTAGCCAGGATCTGAGTAGCCAATAAACCAGCATTTTTAGCTGCATTTAGGGCAACTGTAGCCACCGGGATTCCGTTTGGCATTTGCAGGATCGATAAAATACTGTCCCAGCCATCAATAGAATTTGAAGATTTAACAGGAACACCAATTACCGGTAAGGTTGTTATAGAAGCCACCATGCCAGGTAGGTGGGCAGCACCACCAGCACCAGCAATAATTACCTTTAAGCCTCTGCCTTGAGCTTCTTTAGCATAGTTGAACATGCGCTCAGGTGTCCGGTGGGCAGAAACCACCGTAATTTCGTAGTTTATCCCAAATTCTTTTAATACATCAGCGGCATCTTGCATCACAGGTAAATCTGATTTGCTGCCCATAATTATTCCTACCAATGCCCCTAAATCCCCTGAAGGGGACTTTGAATTTCCATCGTTCATATATGTTGTTTAATCTTATATTTATTTGTCCTTTAAGCTTTATTGTATTATCACCTTGCTGTTGGTTCCTCTTTAAGGGACTTTGAATTTCCGGTGTTCGTATATATAGTTAAATCTTTATTTATCGTTTAAACTTTTTGTTTTTCCACCTTGCTATTAGTTCCCCCTTTAGGGGGCTAGGCCACTACTTTTAATGTTTTTTGTACAAAACGGGCTTTTTCGATCGCTTTTTCCCTGTCGATATCTACAATGGTTACATGGCCCATCTTACGGAAAGGTTTGGTATATTTTTTTCCATATAAGTGGACATAAACACCATCTATTGCCAATATTTTTTCCAGATTTTCGTATTTGGCCACGCCCTCAAAACCTTTTTCGCCGAGCAGATTAATCATGATGGCGTTGGTAATGCTGCTGGTATCGCCAAGTGGCAGGTTGTAAATAGAACGTAGATGTTGTTCGAACTGAGAAACATAATTGCCTTCAATCGTTTGGTGACCACTGTTGTGCGGACGTGGGGCAACTTCATTAACCAGTATTTCGCCATCTTTACAAACAAACATTTCAACCGCTAAAATTCCGGTGATGTTCATTGCGGAAGCAATATTCTTGGCAATATTTTCAGCCCTTTGCTGTAAACTTTCGGCAAAAGTTGAAGGCGAAATCAAAAACTCCACCAAATTGGCTTCAGGATTAAACTCCATTTCTACCATTGGGAAAGTTTTAACATCACCGTTTGCGTTACGGGCAACGATTACCGCAACTTCTTTTTCAAAATCAACCAGTTTTTCGATGATACAGGGTGCATCAAAAGCTTTATCCAGATCGGCCGCAGAGTTGATTTTCATTACACCCTTACCATCGTAACCATCTTTTCTCAACTTCAGGATGTATGGAAACTGAAATGGGCTGTTCTCCATATCTTCTTTCGTATTTACAATCTGGAAAGGAGAGGTAGGAATGTCGTTTTCTTTAAAAAACTGCTTTTGAACACCTTTATCCTGTATTAAACGGATAACCCTCGATTGTGGAAATACCTTTTTACCTTCTTTTTCCAGCTGTTCGAGTGCATCGATGTTTACTTTTTCAATTTCGATGGTAATAATATCGGCTTTCTTTCCGAAGTTATAAACCGTATCAAAATCAGTAATCGAGCCGTTTTCGAAGTAGTTTGAGATGTGTTTGCATGGAGCATCAGGATCTGGGTCTAAAACTAATGTGGTTACGTTGTAATTAATGGCTTGTTGAATGAGCATCCTGCCCAATTGTCCGCCACCTAAAATACCCAATTTTAATTCGCTAATCTGTTTTGCCATGCGCTTGAAAATAATGCTACTTTTGTGCAAAAGTAACCATAATAAATTTTATTGATGAATGCTGATGCAATAATTATTGGTGCTGGTGCCTGCGGATTGATGTGTGCGGTGCAGGCAGGCTATCTGGGCAAGAAAGTAATTGTGCTCGAAAGAAACGAAAAGCCAGGTGCCAAAATTTTAATTTCTGGTGGCGGCCGCTGTAATTATACCAATCAATTTGCATCTGCTGAGCAGTTTATATCAGCAAACCCGCATTTTATTAAATCGGCCTTTACCCAATGGACGGTTGATGATACCATCAGCTTTTTTGAAACCTACGGTATTGAAGGCAAAGAAAAAACTTTGGGCCAATTATTCCCGGATGATAAAAATGCAAAGGATGTTGTAGCTGTTTTTACTTCAATCTGTGAAGATTTTGGTCAGGAAATTAGGTGCAATGCCGATGTAAGGGATATCGAAATACTACCCGAAGGTTTTAAAGTGAGTTACGAAAAAAACGGAAAGACCGTAGTTTTAATGGCCGAGAAGCTGGTAATTGCGGCGGGTGGTTTACCAATCCCAAAAATGGGTGCTACCGATTTTGCTTTACGCTTTGCCCGGAAACATGGTCTGAAAATTATCGAAACAGCACCTGCATTGGTTCCCTTAACCATTACCGGGAAGGATGAAGAATGGTTTGCCCAGCTTTCTGGCAATTCTGTTTTTTGCGAAGTAAGCAACGATGAAATTTCTTTTGAAGAAAATATTCTTTTTACGCATTGGGGTTTAAGCGGACCTGCGATTTTACAGATTTCGTCGTTTTGGCGGAGGGGAGAAAGCATCAATTTAAATTTGTTGCCACATCAGAATATTGTTTCGCTACTGGACGGGGAAAGGAAAAACAATGGCAAAACATTATTGTCGACACTATTGAACCGGATTTACACCAAAAAGTTTACCGATGCACTGGGCAAATTTTTGCCTTTAAGTAAACCTGTAGCCGCATTAACAAAAACTGAAATCGATTTAATTGATCAGACCATACACCACTTTAAGGTTAAACCTGCAGGTGATAAAGGTTACGATAAGGCTGAAGTAATGCGCGGCGGGATTGATACCAACGAAATATCGTCTAAAACACTCGAATGCAAAAAGATTCCAAACCTGTTTTTTGGCGGCGAATGTATGGATGTGACTGGTTGGTTGGGTGGCTACAATTTTCAATGGGCCTGGGCCAGTGGCTTTGTGATCGCGCAGAATATTTAGTTTGTTATTAAACCTCGCAGGTTTTTAAATGGCGCAGCCTTCAATGAGGCCATTAAAAAACAATATAAACTACGAATTAAACCTGCGAGGTTTATACGCTACAAATAAACATTCGGCATAATTTCCCAGGCCCAGGGCTTTTTAAAGGTTTTGAAAGTTCTGAGCTGAGAAAAATATAAAACCTCGCTGGTTCTGCGGTTGGCAATATCCCTTCTGTGCAGGTTCCCAACGGTAGTAAACAGTTCGCGGGTTTTAAAATCGTAAACCCTTTCGGTCATATCGCCACTGTTCTGATTAAAGTAAAGGTTTATCGCACTGGTTAAAAACCAGTCTTTATTTTCGAATTTAAACGTATAGCCCAGTTCCCAGCGCCATTCGGCACCGCCCTGAAAACGCAGATAAAGCTGTTGGTCCTTAATCGCAATCTGTTGCAGGGGATCGCCGAGTTTACCGCCTTCTTCCGAGCGTAAAATAAAATCGTTATTCTGCGTAGATAAATGATAGTTACCTGTTAACTGATCTTTAAAATAGATGGCCAATATCCTCGGTTTTTGGGTTTCCCTTATAATATCGGTGTTATTGTCGCCATATACCCTCGTTTCGTCGATGGTTTTGTTAAATTCGAAAACTACCGCCAAATCTTCAACAGCATCATTGTTTAAGTCGCCATTTGCCGTTTCAATAACCGTCCAGTTGCTCGGGCTAAGCTGTGCTGCAGATAGGCCCTGCGTTTTAACTTTGGGGAAAATAAATGATTTTTGGGCAAATGTAGTTTGAATAAAGAGTATCGTGACAAGTAAAAACAAAAATCTCATTCGGTAAAAGGCGTTGATGTAAATATAAAACGGAATTTAGTCCTGTTTAGTTTGTGCATTGATCTCTTAAAAACCATGAGGGGAAAATTCCCCTCCTCCGGAGGTGTGCCCAAAGGGCGGGGTGGTATTGGTTTGTGCCCTGAGCTTTCTGCACTGTGCCCTGAGCTTTCTGCACTGTGCCCTGAGCTTTCTGCACTGTGCCCTGAGCTTTCTGCACTGTGCCCTGAGCTTTCTGCACTGTGCCCTGAGCTTTCTGCACTGTGCCCTGAGCGCTCAGCACTGTGCCCTGAGCTTTCTGCACTGTGCCCTGAGCTTTCTGCACTGTGCTCTGGGCGCTCTGCACTGTGCTCTGGGCTTTCTGCACTGTGCTCTGGGCTTTCTGCACTGTGCTCTGGGCTTTCTGCACTGAGCTCTGAGCGCTCTGCACTATGCTTTGTGCTCTCTGCTCT
>Ga0308165_1000599_pt1 | contig 61979 bp, 57 predicted proteins | sample PhyWR2_FD_201032 | JGI IMG/M metagenome (GOLD analysis project Ga0308165, IMG submission 201032) | Phyllosphere microbial communities from UC Gill Tract Community Farm, Albany, California, United States - DLSLW.R2 | ecosystem: Host-associated > Plants > Phyllosphere > Unclassified | place: USA... | reverse complement strand
ATAAACGATTGGTTATTACCACGCTCGTTACAAACTAGCGTGAGCATTTTCGTTAGCTGGCGCTCGTTTCCAACGAGTGCTTAAATAGCTTTACGATTTTATCGTGTTTAAATTTCTAATCGTTATAAACGATTGGTTATTACCACGCTCGTTACAAACTAGCGTGAGCATTTTCGTTAGCTGGCGCTCGTTTCCAACGAGTGCTTAAATAGCTTTACGATTTTATCGTGTTTAAATTTCTAATCGTTATACACGATTGGTTATTTCTACGCTCATTACAAACGAGCGTGAGCTCTATTTTTAATCCACCTTTTTAACTGCGGTTTTTGCCGAAACACCGTTCCCGTTTATCGCTTCAATAGCGAAATAATAAGCTTTCTGACTATCCATTGCTTTAAACCAGTATTCGTTAAAATCGTGTATCATAATGCAGTTGTAAAGTTTATCGGGTGCAGTGCCATAATACAGGTTGTAAGCGAATGCATTATCAACCGGTTGCCACTTAATGTAAGCACTGCGTTTATCTTTTACTGTGCGCAAAACAATTAGATTTTTTACCTCTGATGGTTGCTCTCCGTTTCCGTTACCAAAAACGCGCAAGCCACTAATGGCAAATTTTCCGGTAGGCATGTGGATATTTACCATTTTAATGAATCTGGTTTTAACTGGTTTTGGCAGTTCGATATAATCATGTGGTACATCAGTCTTGTTCTGGCTTTTATCAACCAAAGTCGTCCATTTTTTGCCATCAACTGATGAAAGAATTTTATACTGATGAAAAATACCGGTTTGTTTACCAATAAATTCGGCATCCTGATCGGCATAGTTGATTTGAATGGCATTTACAGTAGCCAGGCTGCCCAAATCTGTTTGGATCCACTCGCCATTGTTTGCCGTTTTAGCGCTCCAGTAGGTTTTAATGCTTTCATCAACTGCATTATTGGCTTCAAAAGCACCCAATGTTGACGAAACAGTAACCGGTTTTTTATAGTTAATCAGCATCCACCCGGGGCCTGCAGGACCATTTGCTTTCCTTTCGGAGGGCAGATAGAGCGGATAATCGCCAAATGCCGTATTGGTCCACATTACATCGTCTTGATCAAAACCGGTTGGCCATATACCCATCCGGCGCTCCCAGGTATTTTTTACACAGATAATGCTGGTAGAAATGTGCCAGTAGTTTTTGTTATTATCCTGAAAAGTTGCCCCATGACCTGCTCCGCGCGAAAAACCACCGCCTTTATAACTCAGCGGATCGGATTGCGGGATAGCCTGTGTACCATCAAAAAGTGGTTTACTACCTACCACAACCCCGTCCGAGTAGCCACTAAATTCGGTTCCGGGTGCGCCATATTGAAAATAATACTTGCCATTGTGTTTGGTCATCCAGGCACCTTCGGCAAAAGGATCGAGAAAGGTATCGTCCATATACTCGCCAAAGCGCTGCCAGCCGTAGCGCCAGCTTTGTAACAGGTACATTGGCGTGCGGGTGCCTTTAGGCTTAAATGTTTTGCGGTCTAATTCTACGCCATACATCGGGTAGTTGTTACTGCTGCCGTTATACATGTAAAATTTACCATCATCATCAGTAAAAAAGGCGGGGTCCCAGCCACCTATTTCCAACGAATCGACCAAAGGAAACCATTTGTTTCCTTTGGGATCGGTACTGCCCCACAGGGTGAAATTTTTGGTATAAGTACTCCCAAAAACCACCATGGTATCGCCAACGATGCCAACTCCGGGTGCGCAGAGTTCATCTTTGGTTTTATTCCACGGGCGCAGAAACTTTCTTTCTTCAAACTTCCAGTTGAGCATATCCGGACTATGCCAGTAACCCCATTGGTTGGTGCTGAACAGGTAGAAATCGCCTTTGTAGTTTACAATAACCGGATCGGCCGTAGCCCGGTGCTTACCCCATTCGGTAAATGATTCGAAAGGGGTATAACCATAATCCACGTTGATTGGGTTGCAATAGGTTTTTTGCTGAGCCTGCAATCCAACAGATATGCTAATTAATATGATGAATAGAATATGCTTCATTTAATATTATGATTATCAATTTTATTTCTTCAGCGCCGGACTTTCAAATCCTAATTTGGTTAAGCCTTTCTGGACATCTGGATTGCTCATAAACAGTTTCCAAAGTAATCCCGACCGGTAATTTTCAATCATCACTACCATTGGTCCCTGATCTATGCCTAAATATCTTTGCGGATACCAGTTATCGGTTTCTGAAAAAGCATCGTAAAAACCATATTTGCCCCATACTTTAGTGCCTAAATTTTCATAAAGGTGTCTGATTACCTTCATCGATTCTTTTGGTGTGTAAGGAATAGATGAAATGGCGGCTGTAGGAGAAATTACCCCAAAATCTTCCTGCGGATTGTGCGCCGCATAACCTTTAACAGAATAGCTGGCGGTTAACCCCCAGTTGTTTTGGCCATAGCCTTTAAAGCCTTTTGGGTTAGCTACACAATAATCGTGGATAGCCAGGGTATGGTTTACGTTATTCTCCCAGTAATTGGCATAGCGGTCTTTTAATCCTTTGGGGTTTAAACCTAAATAAGAATAGTGCGCCCAGAATAAAGGACCAACTGAGTTTTTCTGACCCTGATAATCAAGTGTAAAAGGATGCCCATAAACTTCAAAATTAGCTTTAATTTCGCCGTTTCTGGCCCAACCCTCGTGGTAAACCGCCGCAGGTACGGTATGGGTAGGAGAGGAAGCCGCTAACACATACATAATTAAACACTCGTTATATCCTTTAACCGGAAAATTCATCTCCCATTGGTATTCGGGCGACCAGTGCCAGTACAATACGTTCTGGCCACCATTTCGGTACCAGTTAAAATCAATGCCTTTCCAGAGTTCATCGGCTTTTTGGGCTAAAACTTTTTCTGCAGGTGTGCCATTTTTATAGTAGGCATTGATACAAATTAAGGCTTGCGCCACAAAAGAAGTTTCTACCAGGTCGCCGCCATTATCTTTGCGACCAAATGGGCGTACCTTGCCTGTTTCGCCATAAATCCAGTGCGACCATGCGCCATGAAAACGATCGGCTTTGCCCAGAAAATCGAGAATTTTGTTTAAACGGGTTGCTCCCTCTTTTTTAGTGACATAACCCCTGTCGATACCGCTTAAAATTGCCATTAAACCAAAACCAGTAGCACCGGTTGCAACGGTGCTTTTATCGTTTTCGGGATATATGTTATCTACGTGATAACGCTCGCGGCCAGCACCCGATGTAGGTTCGGCGCCATCCCAGAAATACTGAAAGGTTTGTTTTTGAACCAGATCGAGTAATTGTTCGTCGGTTAAGTTTTTACGTATGGTAAGATCGGGATTGTAGCCTTGCTTTTTGCCCTGGGCACAAGCAGAAAGGGTAATCAGCGTAAGTGAAAGTATAAAAAAATGTTGAAATTTAAGTTTCATTTGTGTGTGTTTGTTAAAGGTTGGGACTACTAAAGCCAAGATTTTTCATTCCTGCTTTTACTTCTGGCGCACTCATAAATAAGTTCCAGATTAGTTTTGTTCTGTAATTTTCGATCATGACCACAATCGGTCCTTGATCTATCGCCAGGGTAGAGGTAGCAAACCATTGGTCTTTTAAAGAAAAAGCATCGTAAAAGCCATAATCGCCCCAGGTTTTATTGCCCAGTTTGTAATAAAAATATCTTAAGGCCTGCATCGATTCGGTAGGGGTGTAAGCCATAGAGGCGAGTGCTGCGGTAGGTGCTATGGTTCCCACATCATTGGTTGGTGAGCTTGCGGCATATCCACCCTGAATATCACTGGCGGTTAAGCCCCAGCAGTTTTCGCCATAACCGTAATTACCCAGTGGGTTAGCTTTGCAATAATTGTAATTGATTAAAGCATGTGCTTTGGTTTGCGTTTCGTAATTGGCATAGGCATCTGTTAAGCCGGTTGGATTAATGCCCATAAACGAGTAATGCGCAAAAAACAGCGGGCCGCCGTTTGCTGTTCCTAAAGGGAGTTGAACCCCATAGTAATTATTGTTGTTTTTCATGGCTCCGTTTTGTGCCCATCCGGCATCATAAACTGATTTCGGGATAGAGTAGGTAGGAGAGGAAGCAGCCATCACATAGGTGATTAAACACTCGTTCCAGCCTTTAATGGGTAAATTCATGTCCCAGGTGTAATTGGGGCTCCAATGCCAATACAACGTATTGTTGTTATCTTTACGGTACCAGCTCCATTCTACGCCATTGTAAATGGTATTAATATCGGTCCTTAAAGCAGTTTCAGCTGCATCAGTTCCGCTAAAATATTGTCTGGCGGTAATTAAACCTGCCATTAAAAAAGAAGTTTCTACCAAATCACCACCGTTATCTTTAACACTAAATGGAATTACCCTTCCGGTATTTCCATCCAGCCAATGTGGATAGGCACCATGAAAGCGATCGGCTGTTTTTAAGAAAGATACCATTTTTTGTATCCTCGCCAAACCATCGGCTCTGCTGATAAAATTGCGGTTAATGCCGGTGATTAAAGCCATAATACCAAATCCTGATCCACCCGAAGTAACTGTATTGCCGGAGGTATTGCGCTCGCGGGCTAATCCGCTAACAGGGTGTGCAAAATCCCAGAAATATTTAAAGGTTTGTTTTTGAACTAATGTAAGTAGTTCTTCGTCTGTGATGCGGGCAAATTTATCGGCGTCGTCAACCGCGGTAATCAGGTTTACGGTAATTGCCGTTTGCAGTTTGTTTCCGCTCTTTGACAATAAGCCAGTGTTAATGTTTAAAATATATTTTGTAATAGGTTGCAACGCCGAAGGGGTAATTACAACGGTATTATCGTTATTTTCTAAGGTTGGGGTAAATGCGGCGGTGTTTCCGGTGGCATCGGTTAAGGTAATGTTTCCGCTAACAGAAGATAGGTTGATAGCGGAAGAGAAGGTAATTTTAACAACGGGCGTATTGTTTAAACCATAATAGGTAAAGCCGTTGTAAGTGCCGTTGACTTTTAAATCGGCAAAAGCATAAGTTGATGGTGGCGTAACGGGATCTACCACAGGATCATTGGTGCCTCCTTTTTTGCAGGCAAAGAACAAAACAGAAAGGATTAGAATAAAGTAGTAGTTTTTTTTCATTTGGGGAGGTTTTAAAAAGGGCTGCCGAATGACAGCCCTCTTAAATGTGCCTGTTTTAAGGTGGAGATTTTATTTTCCTCTACCTTCAAGCTTCTGTAACGAACTGATTTCGGCATCAGTTAAAGCCTTGTTGTAAATTCTAACCTCATCCAGCTGACCTACCAAATAACTCGCCCAATCTTGTTTACCGGTACCGGTTGTTAAGCTAGGTGTAGTTTGGAAGTGAACCGTTCCAAATACCATTTTGCTGGCATTTTGGAAAGTTAACGGACCATTGTTTGCAATCACTTGTGTTGCAATTTTTGCACCATTCATATAAACCTTATAAGTTGATGTTGTTTGATCATAACTTAATGCAATTTGGTTCCATTTGTCCCATGGGCTGGTTAATGCATAATTGCCTAACCAATTATCTGCACCGGCATTGTTTAAATGAAATTTAAGGTTACCTGATGCTGTAGTACCTCCGTTCTCGAAGAAAACAGTCATGTTACCCCAAAAAGCGGTAGTGTTTGATACATCTACCAAACCAACTATCCCTTTGTCGTTTAAAGGCATTTTTTCCCAAAGGGTAAGTGTAAAACTTTTTAAGCTTTGAACCGCTGCCGGGGTATTCGATACCACATAACCGTTTAAAGCGCCCTGTAAGCCCTGGCCTTTAATAGCCGGAGCAAATGAGGTTCCGGTGTTAACACCTACTGTGTTCGAGATACTATCTATCAAACTACCATCGAAAGCCCAGTAGGCTACCAAATTGCTTGTAGCTATTTGTTTTGCACTGGTGTAGCCACCAATGTTTAGTGGTGGGGCATAACTGGCCGGATCAAATTCTTTTTGGCAGGATGATAACCCCAGTGTTACTGCCGCCATCAATAAAAAATATTTTGTTTTCATTTTTTGTAAAATTTAAAAGCGATTAATAACCTGGATTTTGTGTTAAAGTACCTGCACTTTTATCGATCTCGGTAGAAGGGATTGGCCAAACTTCGTTTTTACCGGCTTTCCAACCTTTGGCACCGAAAACAGCAGTACCGCGACCCTGACGAATTACATCAAAGTAACGATCAGATTCCATAGCTAATTCTACCTGTCTTTCTTTCCAAATGGCTTGACGTAATGCATCTTTATCGTTGGTTGTAACATCAGGAACAACACCCGCTACTCCGCCACGGGCACGTGCACGAACTTTGTTTAAAGACGTTTTAGCCAATGTAGTATTGCCTAGCTCGTTAGCCGCCTCAGCATTCATTAATAAGACGTCGGCAAAACGAAGTACACGTACATTTTGGTCGGCCCCTTGGTTAAATCCAGTAACTATATTGGCGAATGGAACATATGATTTTTCATTGTACATTGGATTATCGGCCGTATTTGAAATTACATTACCTTGTGGAGTGGTTTCTCCTCTATAAAGAATTGTAGCATTTCTACGAACATCTCCTGTTTCAAAGGCGGCATCTAAAGCAGCTGTGGGAACGTTAAAGCCCCATCCTAAATCTGGATTGTTACCTCTGGCTCCTTGTACCTGACTGTATTGCGAATTTGATGCGTCTTTATTGTTTAACAAGAGTGCACATTGAATTTCAAATACTGATTCGATATTGTTTTCGTGGTTAGTACGAAAGCTTTCCTGAAAGTTTGGATATAAATCGTAGCCAAAAGTTATTACCGTATTGGTATACGATAGAACCTGATCCCATTTGCCTAAATACATAGCTACTTTAGCATGTAAAGAGAGAGCAGCTCCCTTCGTTGCCCTTCCTAAATCAGCGGCAGGGTAGGTTTGTGGTAAAATGGCTGCAGCCTCATCCAGGTCTTTTTCAATTGCAGCATAAACCTGAGCTTTTGGTGTACGTGGAATATTAAATTCGGACGCATCTTTAGGCACGTTTAAACGCAACGGAATATCTCCAAATGCACGTACTAATCTAAAATAAGAATAAGCACGAACAAATTTTGCTTCTGCTAAGTATCTTGCTTTTAAACTTGCATCCATGTTTATTGCCGGGATATTATCCAATACCTGGTTACAGAGATTGATGTTTTGATACTGAGCTTCCCAAAAACCACCAAATTGTCCTTCTGTTGATGCAGCAGTATAATTATCAAAATTGTTTAAATAACTGGCATCGTTTGGAGAGCTACCTTTTTCGGCATCATCGCCAGGAATACTTTCTACTGCAAGCGCAGGGAATGCGGTATTGCCCCAGGTTCTTAAGTTGGCATAGATTGAATTTACACCTTTTGTAGCATCGTCAGAAGTTTTCCAAAAGGTAACAGCTGGTTGTTTAGCCTGAGGAGGAACATCCAAAAAGCTTTTTTTACAAGCAGGCATCGTTAAAAGACCTGAGCATGCTACGATTAGGCTCAGCTTTTTTATATATGTATTTTTATAATTTATTTTCATCGTTCTCAATATTAGAATGTAACTTGAAGACCTAATCTGTATGTAGCAGATAATGGATAAACATTGGCATCGATACCTTTTGTTAATGGATCACCAGCTGTTGCATTTCCTAACTCTGGAGTAAAACCTTTATAGCCAAACAGTGTTACTGGGTTTTGTGCATCAGCAAAGAATCTTAATTTTTTCATCATCCATTTGCTTGTTATTGAAGTAGGTAAAGTATAGCCTAAACGCACATTTCTTAAACGGATGTAAGAGCCATTTTCAACATAAAATGAATTTGGAGCAGCATTTATAGTGGTACCCAGATTAGCAGATGGATAGGTGTTTGAAGTACCTGCCCCATGCCACCTGTTATCATAAAAATCTTTACTGAAATTTTCGTTACCAAAACGATATGCAATATTGGCGTTGTAAACATCAACACCTGCAACGCCCTGAATATCGATATCTAAATCGAAATTTTTGTAGGCAAAGCTCGAGCTGATTCCATAGTTATATTTTGGATTAGGATTTCCCAATACAACTCTATCTTTACCTGTAATCTGTCCATCACCATCTACGTCTACATATTTGAAGTCGCCTGGTTTAGCGCTTGTTTGCGCAGATGCTGCAATTTCGGCTGGGTTTTGAAAAATTCCAGCAACCTGATAGCCAAAGAATTCTCCAATTGCACCACCTTGAACTGTGCGTGTAGCCAGTGCTCCGTTAGCTATACCGTTACCACCACCATAAATAGGGTTTAGACCAGTAACTACAGACAATACTTTGTTATTGTTGATCCCTACGTTTCCGCTGATTGAGTAGCTAAAACCACTTTTCGTTTGATCTCTCCAGGTAGCCAAAAACTCAAAACCCCGGTTTTGTAAATCTGCCTGGTTACCTATCATTTTACTCGAGGCTGTTCCAATTGAACTTAAAACAGGGATTTCGAAAATTGCTTGCTCAGTTTTTTTATTGTAATAGCCTGTTTCAATGCTTAAACGGCTGTTAAGGAAAGATGCTTCTAAACCAATATCAGTACCTACTGTGCGTTCCCAGTTAAGAAATGACGGAACCAGCGAATTTACGTTTGCACCAATATATGGTACTCCATTAAACACCACCACATAACCACCGTTCTGCGTAACGGTTAAGGTTGTTGGATTTACCGGTACACCGGCATTACCTACTTTACCCCATGAAGCTTTAAGTTTTAAATTGTTAAAAACTTTTTGGTCTTTCATGAAGTCTTCATTAGAAATAACCCAGCCTGCACCTACTGCTGGGAAATAACCCCAAAGGTCTCCACCACCATAGAATTGAGAGGCCGCATCAGCACGTAAAGTCGCATTTAATAAGTACCTGTCTTTGAATGAGTAATTTATTCTTCCGAAGTATGATTGATAAGTAGTTAAATTTCCATTATCTGTTCTATCTGCTAATATCGTTGGCGTACCTAACGAAGTGTATAAATCTCCATCACTTGAATACGGAACATTTAATGCTGCAGTGTTTATAATGTAATTTTTTCTACGTTGAGCAGTTTGACCAGCAAGAACCGTTAAGTTATGGTTGCCGAAAGTGTTTTTGTAAGTTAATGTATTCTCAATAATCCAGTTTCTATCTTCCTCTCTTTTTACCTCTAACTTACTAACATCATTTTGCTGACCAATAGTGGCTTTGTAGACAGGCGTATAAGCTATAATTTCTTTTTGATTGAAATCGCCGCCTATGCTTGTTTTAAAAGTGAAATGCTTTGCAAAAGTAAGTTCAGCATACACGTTACCATTAAAACGGTAATTTTTAGTTTTTTGATTAAAAAAATCTAATGTAGCTTGAGGGTTGAAGTTATTACCACCACCTAAGCTGAAATCATTTGCATCGCCATAAGTTCCATCTGCATAATATACCGGAACAACCGGGCCAGCAGCATATAACTGACGGAAAATGCCTCCATTTATATCTTTAGAATTTATTGCTGCACCAGCGATAGTGTATCCAATTTTTAATGGTTTGAAAACCTGGAAATCATTTGAGAACTTTGCAGTATAACGTTTCCAGTTTTGAGTTTTAACAATTCCATCCTCATCATTGTAACCTAAAGAGAAATTGTATGTCGATTTTTCTGATCCACCATTAATAGATATTTGGTGTGTATTTTGAAATGCATTTCTAAATGCCTGGTTATACCAGTTGGTACCTTCTCCATAGCTTGCCGGATTTGCAAACAAAGGATTAGCGTTATTAATTGCACTTAATTCGTTAGTAATTGTTGCATATTCAGTTGCATTAGCCATCTCTACCTGATTGGTTACAACCTTATAACCAACTGAATTGTTATAACTAATCACAGGATCGTTACTTTTTCCTTTAACAGTAGTAATCAAAATTACACCATTAGCAGCTCTGATACCATAAATAGATTGCGAAGACGCATCTTTTAAAATGCTCATTGAAGCAATGTCATTCGTATTCAGGAAGTCAACATTATCATACCACACACCATCTACCACATATAACACTCCAAGGTTACCGTAAATAGTACCTGTACCACGTATGGTAATCTGTGGTGATGCCCCTGGAGCACCTCCATTTGTAATACTAACACCAGCCACTTTTCCTTGTAAGCCACTAACTGCATTACTTGATGCTTGCTTAGAAATATCTTCACCTTTAACTGTCGCTACTGATCCAGTAACATCAACTTTTCTTTGTGTGCCATAACCAACTACAACAACCTGCTCTAGTTGTTGACTTGAAGACTGTAGTACTATATTAATTGTGGTGCGATTACCTACTGCAACTTCTTGCGTTACATAACCAATGTATGTAAATACTAAAGTTGCGTTTGCCGGAGCACTGATGCTATATGCACCAGTTGCGTCTGTTTGTACCCCTGTTTGTGTACCTTTAACCATCACGCTTACACTCGGGATAGTTGACTTATCGCCCCCATCCGTTACCTTACCTTTTACAGTAATGTTTTGCGCAAATGCTACGTTAATTGCGAGTAAACAAAATACGGCCAGAACAGAAATTCTTGTAAAGATTCTTTTCATGCTTATTAAAATTTAGTTTAATTGTTAGTTAAATGTGAGGTTGTTTTTGTTGATGTGCAAGTGTTTTTACCTCTACATTAATACATCAACTGCAGCTGTAAGGTTTCACACCTCAATAAACCAAATGCGATTTTAGGTCAAAAACGCAGTTTTTTTGAATTTTAACAAAACATTAACACTGAGGCAAGTGTAAAAAATACACCAAGTGTTTTGTGGGGTTTGAAAAAAGCGTATGAGAGGTAATGATGTAGTGCATGATGGGGGTGAAACTTGAAAAAAGCGATAAAAATGGATTTTTACGCAAACGTTTCCGTAGTCGTGAGGGACTGATTTTACAAGAAATTAAAAAGAAAATCCAGGAATGTCGAAACCTAAAGTTCCATTAAAAATTCGGTTAAGTTTTTATCGTGTGGTACTTCTAATTTTTTGCGCAAGCGATATCTGCGGATTTCTACCCCCCTTAAACTAATGTTCAGTAAGGACGACATTTCCTTACTGCTCATGTTCATCCGTAAATAGGCGCAAAGTTTTAAATCATTCGGAACCAAATCAGGATGCTGGGCCTTTAATTTTTTAAAGAAACTTTCATGCGCTTCGTTAAAACTATTTTCGAAAAGGTGCCAGTCACGTTCATCGTTCATCCCATCGTTAATTACTTTCTGTATTTTACGGGTCTGTTCATCAGAAAGTTTTTTCCCGTTCTCGTCTTTAAGTTTGGTAATATCGTCGCCCAGTTTTTGAAGCAACTCATTTTTATAAACCAGGGTCATGGCAGAGTTGGCCAGCTCCCTGTTTTTCGAAGCCAGTTCGGCCTGCAGTTTCTCTGTTTGTAATTTAATGATTTGCTTTTCGCTGATTTCGGCTTCCTGCCTTAATTTTTCCTGCTGCTCGGCTTTTAAACGGTCGGTAATTTTCTGACTATCGCGTTGCAGTTTCCGTTCGTATATCTTCTTCCCTAAAATTAAAACCACTACAAATAAGATGGTGTAAAGTAATATCGCCCAGTTGTTCAAATACCAGGGGCGGAGGATGGTAAAATTGTAAACTGTTTCGGCACTAACCGTACTGTCGTCAATCTTAGCCCGTACTTTAAAAATATAGTTGCCTGCGCTTAAGTTTGTGAAATCTTTTTGGGTGGCATAAGTCCAGTCAGACCAGGCTCTGGAGTACCCTTCCAGATAAAACTGATACTTTACTTTAGCCTGTCTGTAATAGGGCAGGGCATACGAAATGCGGATGTTGTTTCTGCTGTTCTGTATTTCCGTAGCTTCTTCGCTGTTTCCCGTTTCACTTATCAACGAAAATTTATCGGTAATATCTTCAACCCGTCTGATCAGTACCGTAGGTAACTTCTGTTTTTGGATGTTAAGTTCAGCAGTAGGATTATAGATCACAAAGCCATCATCAACGCTAATGAGATAAATAGATTCGCTTATCCGGCTGATATTCTCATAGTATTGCACCATCCGGCCATCTAAAATGCTAAACTGGTTCGAGTCTATTTCTACCTTGCCGGGCTCACTAAAATTAACCAGAGCCGTTTTGCCATGATTAATAAACCAGTATTTTTTGCTGCCTGCAGGAATAATCTTGTTGGAACTTTCGAAAGAACCCAGGTTTTTATTGAGCACCTCGTATTTGGTGAATTTGTTGCTCATCTCATCGTAGGTGTAAAAACCAGCATCAGATGAAAAGACAATCTTATTCTCCAGATTAAAAATGTTGATGTTGTAATTGCCGGGCAAACCGTTCTTTTCGTCAAAATATTTAGTGCTCGTTACCCGGGTATAATCGGGGTTAAGGCTCAATTTATATAATCCCTTGTAGGCATGCCCAACCCAGATATCGCCTCTGTTATCCTGCTCAACATATCTTGATGGAGCATTAAAACCAGCTATTTTGGTCGCAAACTTTAATCCGGCACCCGGCGATTTGGTAAATAACGATAATCCGGTATAAGTGCCCTGAACCAGGTAATTGGGATTTGAATTTAATTTCTTAATGGTCCAACCGCCCGATGACCTCGAAATCCATTCTATTTGATCGCCCAGAACCTTAAAGGTACCGCTGTTATGACCGCAAATTAATTCATTATCGATAATAGCCAGCTCCCAAACTTGTCCCTGCGAATTGGGAATTAAACGGAAATTGAAAGGCAGGAGATTATACGGCGACCACTCGCTGTAAAATAAACCCTGGTTGGTACCGAGGTAAATTTTGTTATTGAAAATAATGCTGGAATATACCGTACCAAACTGACCTGTTTTATCAAAGTAAAAGTAAAGCGGCGAATTGAGCTCAATGCGGTCGATTCCGTTATCTAAACCTGTCCAAAGATTTTGCTCATTATCGGCATATAAACTTAAAATAGTATTGTTTTGCAATCCGCTCGATTTATTGATGCGCTGCACCACCTTGCCATTTTCATCGATAATGATTAAACCATTTAAAATAGTACCATAAGCATAATATTTACCTAACAAATTTACCCCGTTGTTAAGCTGATAGGTTTTTAGGTAGCTGTTTGCAGGAGTATTTAGCGGGGTGAAGCTTTTGCCATCATACGTAAAAAGGCCATTTTTACTGGTGCCGATAATCAATCCATTGTTTTTATAAGGCAGGATAGAAAGGATGCCTTCTTTGCCCATTTGCTCACTTTGAGGAAGGTGTATCAGTTTATTGCCTATGAGTTCAAACAGACCCTGCTCCAGTACTTCTATAAAATATCGTTGATTAACCTTATGGAGAAACAAAAAAGAAGACGGCGATTTTACGACCTCAATTTTATTGTTTTTGTAGATAAATATTTTTGAAAAAGACTGGAAGATTACCCGATCGCGATCTACATAAATTTTCCATACTTCATCATCTATTTTTGTCCCTTTCGGCAGCAGACTGGTAAGCGAGTTATAGCTTAATTTATTGTTTTTAATAGCCCAATAGCCAAATTCGCCAAAGCTACCGGTGTAAACTCTTCCATTATTATCTGTAGCAACAGCCCTAACAATCTGGCGGTTTGGCATCCGGTATTTCTGCCAGTAACGGCCATCAAAAGTGAGCAAACCTTCGGCATTGCCAAAGTACATTACACCATTTTTGTCTTTTGCGATGCTCCAGTTCTGGTTACCCGATGTGTAAACAGATTTGGGATAATTTTCTATGTACGGAACACCAATGCTTTTGATATCAGCAGCAAAAATATGGGCAGAAGTACAAACGACAAGCAATAAAAGAAAACCTGGAAGTTTTTGCATGTAATGCTAAATTAGGATGCTGATTAAAACACAAATTAAATAAAAAAATAGGAATTGACTAACTTGTTAATCAGCCGAAACAAAAAAGCAGATACAGTATGAAGTTTCATATTGCATCTGCTTTATATAAATAAGTTAGGAGTAAGTTTAAGTTAAACTAAGTTTTCCAACCGGCTGCGGTACCTTAACATAATATCCAGTGCCATCATACGGGCGTTTACGCGGATTGGTAGTGCACGCCTCTGAGCAGCAGCCTTGAAGCTGTTCGCCACAGGCATCGCATTGAGTTACATGCTCGTTGCACTCCGGATTGGCACAGTTAATCATTTTTGGTGTAGTAACACCGCAATTGTAGCAAACCGAAACCACCGTTGGGTTAACCTCGTTTACATCAACTGCAATCCTGTTATCAAACACATAACATTTGCCTTCAAAATCTTTTCCACCTGCCTCTTTGCCATATTTAATAATACCGCCGTGCAATTGGTACACATCGTTAAAACCATGATGTAACAATAGTGCAGATGCTTTTTCACATTTAATGCCACCTGTGCAATAGGTTAAAATCTTTTTGTCTTTATATTGGGCAAGCTGGTTAATTTGCTCTGGGAAATCGCGGAAGTTCTCGATATCAAGGGTTACTGCATTTTTAAATTTACCCAGGTTGTGTTCATAATTAGAACGTACGTCCAGAATCACCACATCTTCATCATCTTTCATTTTCATGAAATCAACTGGCTCTAAATGTTTACCGGTTCTTTCGTTCGGATTGATAATCGAAGTATCTCTTAAACCAGAATGTACAATTTCTGATTTGTAACGGCAGTGCATTTTCAAAAACGAAAGCTCTTCAACATCGTCTATTTTAAATTCTGTTTTGGCAAACCTTTCATCCGCATGGATGGCTTTCATATAAGCTTCGCAGGCTTCGGGAGTACCCGAAACGGTACCGTTTAAACCTTCGTCGGCAACGATAATACGGCCAACAAGGCCTAGCGATTTACAAAATTTAAGGTGATCGGCAGCAAATTGCTCTGCCTCTGCTATGTAACTATAGCAATAGTAAAGTAGTGTCTGATATTTTTTCATAACGCTGTTGATACCGTTGCAAACGGCGTTTAAAGCGGTGCAAAAATAGGGAAATTATGTAAGATGTAAAAATGTAATATGTAAGATAGAGGTTAAACTTCCATCATCCGTCTTACATTTTCCATTATACCTGTTAAAATCCATAAGAAATCCTGAATCCTTGCGTCAACTTGCGTGCACCATCGTAGGCAAAGCCATAGCTGGCCCTTAACACCAAACGTTGTAAACCAAAATAAAACTCTTTGTAATTTCTTTTCTCGGGCGACGATAAGTAACCACCACCAATAAACTCTTCTAATTTAGCTTTGCGCAACAACGGAATTTTATTCATGAAAAATCCAGCAAAATTATGTTCCAAATGTGCTTCGAAATATTGCTGATTGGTACTGAATTGGTAAAAATCAAGGTACTGGAACTTTCTGAAATTGGGCGGGAAAATAGTAGAAATGTTACCCGAAAAGTGTTTAAAATCAGGGTAATACATTTTGCTATTGTTAATAAATTTACCCACGCCAGCTAAAAAAGAAGTATAACCAACCAGCCCTAAGCCAATGCGTTCCTGATAAACCTCTGCTTTTACAAAATCGTAGTCTATATCGCTGCCGAGTACCTTATTAAACCCTTTTTTGTACAAAACGGTAATTCTCGGGTATTTAGATTCGGTATAAAATTTTCCATCAGGACGGCTAATGTATTTTTGCCCAATGGTATAAGTTAAACTTGCCGTAGCACTAAACGTGTTGTAAGTGGGGAAAAGCGGTTTCTCTTCTGCCGTATTAAAGGGATTGTTCGAAGTAAATTCCCGGTCTTTGGTATCAATAAGTTTAAAATTGCTGCTATTGGTCAGGTTTTTATTTCTGCTGTAATCAACACCAAGGCTACCCTGTAAGCCTGTAGCCAGTTCGCGGGTGGTGTTAATGTTGGCAAAACTCTTCTCGTAAAATTTAGGGAAATTCTTTTCGTAAAACAGCGAGTTAATGCTATTGCCCAAAGCCGTCATTGAGCCCAGGTTATTCAGATCGAAAATACCGTTTCCGAATGATGCACCAATACTGGCACTTTTTAGCGGATTGTAATAATAGCTTCCCGATAAACTTCCCGTTAGTTTTTTATTGGCAAAACCATACCTCAGCTCTGGACGGATAGAGTACGACCTCCTGTTTTCGAAAGTTTTACGGTAGGTAACCCCATATTTAATTACAAAACCTTCTACCGTATTGTAAAAAATAGCTCTCAATACTGGGTCAAAATACCAGTATTCTTTATCGTAACGATCGTTAATGCTGTGGCCGCGGAGTAATAGCTTGCCAATGCCAAATTTGTTGTTGTCTTTTTCTAACGAATCGAGGTACTTTTTCGATTCCTTTAGTTTCGCTATACTATCTTTCTTAACATAATTTATCTTTTCATCTTCAGTTAAAGGAATAGGCCTGTTGTTGGCCCAGTAGGCAGAATCTTTTTTGTTAACCATTTCGGTAACCTTCAATATTTCTCCGCTGAAGAAGTTTTTAGAAAATTTAGGGTCGATATTGTAATTGCTGTATACGCCTACATAATAACCTGCAATTTTAAAGCCCAGTACATTACCTGCAAACTGAAAATTAATTGAAGTTGGCATATACACCTCTTTTACTTTGGTAAACTGTTGATTGATATTCAGTGTATCAATAAAGTTGATGCCTGCATTTTTAGTCAGGAAAAGATCTGTATTGTAAATCCTCCAGCTATTATCGATAATATAAATAATCCCCCTGAACACCGGGTCGTTTTCGCGGCGCGGAATTACCTGTATCTTATGAATCAGCTCTCCGTTTTCTGTGCTTTCGCCAAGCAGTTTGTATTTGTAATAGAATAAGGCATTATCGGCAATAGGGGATATAAAACCCCTTGCGCTTAATTTGTTTTCAAGCAGGTAGTTGTCGTAAAAATTGATAATCAGATCAGAAGCTTTATTAAAACTGAAAGCATTATTGCGCCCGGCCACTTTTGATGAGATCATTTCCTCGTGGATATTGTTAGGCCTGCTGAAATTGAATTTGCTCTGCGATTCTGAAAGATAGATAATTCCTTTTCGGTTGGTATCGAGCTCTAAAACTTTTTGTATATCCTGTCCGAAAAACTTTTTAGGTGCACCTTTTAAACGCTGAACACCTTTAATGTAAACATCGCAGCTAAAGTTTTTTACTTCATTTAAATGCGTTTTTCGTTCTTTTATGGCCTTGCGCATAATAGCATAAGCCGGATCTTCTGCATTTGCCCTGATATTCACATTCTCTAAAGTATAACTCTCGGCACTTAGCGTTACGTTTAGTGCAATATCATCGCTAAGGTTAATAATGTGGTCTTGCTGTTTATAACCCACCGCCCTGAAACTTAAGGTTTGCTGGCCGCTTTTTAATTTTACCGAATACTTGCCATCAACATTGGCCGATGTGCCGGTAGTGGTGTTTTTTAGATATACAGAGGCAAATGGAACAGGCTGCCCGTTGGTATCTTTAACCATGCCAGTTACTGTAAATTGTTGAGCAAATGCAATATGGGTAAGACTACAAAGTAACAGGAGCGCGCAAATTCTTATCATGAGTTAGATTAGTAAACTATAAATATCGAATAACTTTTAAGACTATACATATAGGTAGGTGTTAAAGTTTGTTAAGTTGGCAAAAAAAATATAACAACGCTAATTTTTATAAAACAATATGTTAGCCCTATGCAGGTTTTGCTTAACATCAAACGTTTGTCTCTTTAATAAACGCTTTAAAATTGCGTTCTTGGTTCTGTAAGGCTTTTTTTTATAACTTTGAAGCCAACAAATCAACCATATTAAAGGCCATGTATAAAACATTACAACCGGTTCTTCAAAAAGAACTTGAAGAAATTGAGAACGCTGGATTATTTAAACGCGAAAGGATCATTATTACTCCTCAGGGTGCCGACATTAAAGTAAGTGGTGGAACCGAGGTAGTTAACTTTTGTGCAAATAACTATTTAGGGCTCTCATCGCACCCAAAGGTGATAGAAGCTGCTAAAAAAGCGATCGATGATCATGGTTATGGAATGTCGTCTGTTCGTTTCATCTGTGGAACGCAGGATGTACATAAAGATTTAGAGGCTAAAATTTCTAAATTCTTAGGTACCGAAGATACCATTTTATATGCTGCAGCCTTTGATGCCAATGGTGGGGTTTTTGAACCATTGTTCAATGCAGAGGATGCCATTATTTCGGATGAGTTGAACCATGCCTCAATTATTGATGGGGTTCGTTTGTGTAAAGCACAACGTTTCCGTTATAAAAATGCCGATATGGAAGATTTGGAGAAACAATTAATTGCCGCCAAAGATTGCAGGCACCGCATTATTGTTACCGATGGTGCTTTCTCTATGGATGGTTCGGTTGCTCCGTTGGATAAGATTGCTGATTTGGCTGATAAATACGAAGCATTGATTATGATCGATGAATCGCACTGTACAGGTTTTATCGGTAAAAATGGCCGCGGAACACATGAGCATTTTGATGTAATGGACCGCATTGATATCATTACCGGTACTTTAGGTAAAGCATTAGGTGGTGCATCAGGTGGTTTTACTTCAGGTAAGAAAGAAATTATCGACATGTTACGTCAGCGTTCACGCCCATATTTGTTCTCTAACACTTTGGCTCCGGCTATTGCAGGTGCATCAATTGCGGTGTTGGATATGTTGAGTGAAACTACAGCCTTGAGAGATAAGCTGGAATCAAACACCAAATATTTCCGCGAAAAAATGACAGCTGCAGGTTTCGATATTAAGCCTGGTTTCCATCCAATTGTACCGGTTATGCTTTACGATGCAAAAATTGCACAGGAGTTTGCAGCAAGGATGCTTAACGAAGGTATTTATGTGATCGGATTTTTCTATCCTGTTGTACCTCAGGGTAAAGCAAGAATCAGGGTGCAGTTATCGGCCGGACATGAGCAACATCATTTAGATAAAGCCATTGCAGCCTTTACCAAAGTTGGAAAAGAATTAGGGGTAATTTAATACCTGCTAAATTTTATATCATTCAAAAGCCGCTTCTTGCGGCTTTTTTTGTTTCGGGTTCATTTTCTTTTATAATGCTATTGTAAAGTCGTTATTTGAACCCGACAGCTGTAAAAATATTAGATAATTTGCTGTATATTTGGAGCCATGTTACAGGATAAAATAACACAATATACCGAAAAAATCAATGCTTTCGTAACCGAAAAAGCAGATGAGTTAGAGCAGTTCCGTATTAAATATTTAGGAAGCAAAGGCATCATTAAAGAGATTTTCGAAGAATTTAAAACAGTTTCTGTCGAAGAAAAAAGATCTTTAGGTAAAGTGCTCAACGAGTTTAAGCAACTCGCCGAATCAAAATACCAGGTTTTAAAAGAATCGACAGAAAGTACTGATAACAAAGCAGACGATTCAAAACCAGATATGACTTTGCCAGGCGAAGGTTTTGAGATTGGTTCCCGTCACCCGCTGGCTTTGGTACGTAGAGAAATTGTGGAAATTTTTGCCAAATTAGGCTTTACTGTAGCCGAAGGGCCTGAAATTGAAGACGACTGGCATAATTTCTCAGCATTGAACTTCCCCGAAGAACACCCGGCAAGAGATATGCAGGATACTTTCTTCATAAAAAAAGGTGGCGAAAAAGGCGATATTGCTTTGCGCACGCACACTTCTTCTGTACAGGTACGGATGATGGAGCAGGGGCAACCGCCATTCAGGGCCATTATGCCTGGCCGTGTATACCGTAACGAGGCTATCTCGGCAAGGGCACATTGCTTTTTCCACCAGATAGAAGGTTTGTATGTGGATGAAAACGTTTCGTTTGCAGATTTAAAACAAACCTTGTTTTACTTTGTGCAGGAATTGTATGGCGAAGGTACTAAGGTGCGTTTCCGCCCATCGTATTTCCCTTTTACAGAACCATCGGCCGAGATGGATATTTCTTGTACCATTTGCAAAGGTTCGGGTTGCCAGCTTTGTAAACACAGTGGTTGGGTAGAAATTTTGGGTTGTGGTATGGTAGATCCCAATGTATTGGAAAACTGCGGTATCGATTCGAAAAAATACAGTGGGTTTGCATTCGGAATGGGGATTGAGCGTATTGCCAACCTGAAATACGTAATTAAAGATTTACGTTTATTCTCAGAAAACGATGCACGCTTTTTAAAGCAGTTTAAATCGGCTTTAATCTAAATGAGGTATCTGTACAGCATATTGTTTGTTATGATTTTAGCTACAGGCTGTGGTAAAGATCAGGGCTACATCCCGGATGTTCCGGTAAACTACAATGTAACCTTAACTGAGTTCAGCATTAAGGCTGTTAACAACGTGATGGTTGTAGCGGGTAATGGTGTTGGCGGATTACTTGTTGTTAAAACACCGCTGGGTACTTATGTTGCCTTTGATCGTTGCAGTACGGTAAATCCGGAGAAGATTTGTAAAGTAGCACCCGATGATAGCGGGGTAACGGCAACAGATCCTTGCTCAGGAGCAAAGTTTTCATTGCTTGATGGCAGCCCCCAAAAAGCCCCTGCCGAAAGAAGCCTAAAAAGCTACAATGTTTCGGTACAGGGCAATACATTAATACACGTAAGCAATTAGAATGGAAGCTGAAAAAATAAAAGAAACAGTAAAAAAGGCTGCCAAAGAACTCTTCAGAAAATACGGTTATCATAAAACCAGTGTAAACGAAATTGCCAAAAAGGCACGTATCGCTAAAGCAACTATTTATAAGTACTTTGAAAGTAAAGAACAGGTTTTAGATAGTATCCTGATGGATTACCTGGATCAGAACCTTTACGAAATATTAAATAACAAAGTAAGTTACGCTTCCGAAGAAGAACATTTAAAGGCACTGGTAATGAAAACCAGTCGCTTATCTTTTACGGCTTGTAACGAATTTATCGGTTGGGATTTTGTGCGCGAAAATGCAAACTCGCAAGAGTTTTTAAAGCATTTATCCGATCAGTTGGAGGCATTGTTACTAGCCGCCTACCTGCAGTTAGATAACTTTAAAAACAACCCGGCCCGCCGCGAAGGATTGGCTTTCTTACTTAAGGCAAGTAAAAGTATTGTATTTTCATTCGCCTTTACTTCGGTTAGCGATTCGGACGTACGCAAGAACTTCGTAAGTTTTCAAAAAGAAATATTGCCATTTTTGGTAAAAGCAGCACTTTAGTGCTCAGGCCGTGCATAAATTCAATGTTTATTGATTGTAGTAATCCTTAAACTTGAATTTTTGCACGGTTTTTTTAATTTTTCCGTCAACCAGTTTTTGGGTAATTACGGTGACATAATCTGCACTGCTCGAATCTTCAATTACAGACGAATCTTCATAAAGTCCCTGCTTCGCATCATATTTATAGTTGATGGTCTTATCAAAGCAGCAGCCATTTTTTATATGAATAGAGAGCTGCTTGTTTTTTTTATCAACATCAAACATTCCGAGATTTTCGCTGGCTAGCTTGGTTAGTGGCGCACTCAACACAAAATTATTGTTATTTAATAGGTAAATATCATAAGATGGACTTGCGTACGCGCCGTTGTTGCCGTTTCTGATCGCGAGATCTTCGGTGCCGTCGAAATTAAAGTCACCAAAAATTAATGGTGTTTGGTATTTGCCCAGCTCGAGCCAGCCCAGTTGAGCGTTTTGCATTTCAGTTAAACCAAAATCTAAATCTTTCGAAGTAAAAGTCTGGATTTCTTTATCCGTAATCTTATCATACAATATAACCGTCGCTTTTCCATCACAATGTCCTGTAGCACAATTTTCTACAAAAATCTTTGCCTTAAAGTTGTTTGAGCTGTTGTTGGCCAAAAATTTAAATTGCGCCTGTACACTGTATCCCATTAATAAAAAAGCGCAAGCGCACATTAAGTTCTTCATTCAAAAAATTTCGATAAAATTACTGTAATATCCGCTTGCTAAAAGTTAAAAAAAGTTAACGCTTTCTTTTTCGGGTGGTTATGTACGATTTTACCGCTTCTTTAGTAGTAAGCCAGTCTTTTCCCTCTTTGTAGGCATCAATTTTACCCTGACGGGCCAGTAAGCTTACATATTCCTGGCCATAAGGTACGTCAGGCTCCGAAACGATAAATGATATCGGCTCATAATCGCCATAACTGTTTCCGGGCAGTGCATTTATGTACATATTTAAAGAGCGCTCTAAGGCTTGCAACATTAGGAGACAAGGTTTACTGTAATTCCCTTTATTGGCCTGGTTTAATGCTTCGTAGTACTTTTTACGATCTGCTTTTAAAATAATAGCCGGTGGAAAGCCTTTTCGCATTAATAATAGGTTCATGGCAAGCCTTACCGTACGCCCGTTTCCATCAAAAAATGGGTGAATCCATACGAGTTTATGGTGGAAAATGGTGCTCAATACAATATCATTTAAGCCCAATGGGTTATCATTTACAAAAGTGATCAGCTCATTCAACAAATCAGAAACTTTGTTTGCATTGGGTGGGGTAAAATTGGCTCCAACAATACGCACACCTCCGTTTCTTAATCTGCCGGCATAATCATCTTCTATGCTGCGCAATACCAGGCCATGAAGCGAAAGGATATCAATGCTTCTTAGTATATAACTTTCTTTTACCAGCGTGTAGAGGTAATCAATCGCTTTTTCGTGGTTAAAAGCTTCAAAATGCTCCCGTAACGATTTGCCTTTAACTGTAATACCTTCCTGGAGTACCATTTGGGTTTCTTGCAGGGTAAGGGTGTTTCCTTCAATACTGTTAGAGTTGTATGTCCACTCGAGGCTTAAATCGGATTTAATACGGTGTAGTGCGCTGTTGGGCAAGGGCCTTGATGAATCAAGCTTTGCTTTTTTCTCATACAACCGATCTATATTGGGTTGGAGTTCTACTAAATTTTCTAAATCTAAATTCCACACACCCAAATTTACTAATATCGTTTCGGATTAAAAAGTATTTAATCCGATATTAAAAATTTCCCCCAAAAAAAATACCGGATAATTTGATGTTATCCGGTAGCTGATTATTTTTTTAAACTATTCCCATTTAAAAACCTTAACGGCAACGGCGTAAATACCTATTCCCCAGATTAATAAAATCATAATCTGAAATTTTACATCCCACAATCCCAGCCCCTCAAAGGCTACCTTGCGCATGGCATCGTTTAAATAAGTAAGGGGTAAAGCTCTGCTAATGGGTTGTAACCAGTTTGGAAAGGCTTCGATTGAAAAGAAGGTCCCCGATAATAAGAACTGTGGCAGCGTTACAATATTTGAAATAGGAGGGATCATGCTTTCGTTTTTTGCAATGCCCGAAATAATGAAGCCAAAACCCATAAAAACAATTACCCCAAGCGTAGCCAGCAGCAACATATTGACGACTGTGAGTGCTCCATGAATAAGCGTAAAGCCAAAAAAGAAATGGCCTAATAATATGATAAATAAAGCCCCGATTAATGCAAAGCCGATACGCGCAATACCTTCGCCAATTACAATGCTCGATCGTTTTACTGGTGTTGCAAAAAAACGCTTAATAACCAAGGTTTGACGCAAGCTTAAAAATACAAAGGCTGTTCCGAATACGCCGGTACTTAATAATGAGAAGCCCAACTGACCCGGCAGGATAAAATCTATCGTTTTATACTCGCGGCCCGTTATTGTGCTTTCGCGGATTTCGGCAACTGATGGCTTTAGCGTTTTATCGTAAAACAGGTTGTTTAATACCGACTTTAAAATGCCGCCTTTATCTCTTGATGCCGAGGTGTAAACCACATTTACCGAATAGGCAGCGGTATTTACTTTGCGGTGCACATCAATCATGGCGTCAACATTTCCTTTTTCAAGCAGTTTATCAAATTCCGCTTTGGTTTTATCTTTTACCAAACGGATCATGCCTGTTTTCTCCATCATGCCAATAACCGGATTGTTAACGTCTGATCCAGGTGTAATACCCACATCGATATGGGTGCCGCCGCCACCTAAAAAGCCAAAAACCAAGATAAATATTAATGGGAAGGCAAGTGTAAAAACCACAGCCGAAGGACTGCGCATAATGGAACGAAAGCTTGCTTTAGCCAAAGCCAGGGTAGCTGTGGTATTGCTGTATCCGTTTGCTCCCGATGGAGCATTTGAATTTTGTATATCTTTTTGCATATCTTTTTGCTGGATGCTGTTTCGAATCAAATATTAATTGTAATATAAACTCCCCTTTAGAGGATGGCAGTTATTCTCTCCATTCTTTACCTGTCAGGTTGATGAAAACATCCTCAAGATTAGCTTTTTTCACCTCTTTTTTGCGCTCAAAGCCAGAGTTTACCAGTTGATCTATTAAATTATCGGGAGTATCCAAAGCGATGATCTGCCCACGCTCTACAAAGGCAACACGATCGCAAAGTTGTTCCGCCTCATCCATGTAGTGTGTGGTAATGACCACTGTAGTGCCCGCATTGCGGATTTCGGTAATCAAATCCCATAAATTTCTCCTCGCCTGAGGGTCTAAACCAGTTGTAGGTTCATCAAGGAAAATAATTTTGGGTTGATTAATGAGTGTGGTAGCGATAGAGAAGCGCTGTTTTTGGCCACCCGAAAGTGCTTTGTATTTGGCTTTGGCTTTATCCTGCAGGTTTACTTTCTCTAACATCTCCATGGGTTTAATATTAGCACCATATAAGCCAGCAAAAAGCTCAATCAGCTCAATCAGGTTTAAGTTGGGATAATAACCTGCTGCCTGTAATTGTACGCCAATAATTTGTTTAATTTCTTGGGCCTGTTTATCTACCGAAAAGCCATCAACTGTAATTTCGCCCGATGTTTTATCCCTTAAAGTTTCGATAATTTCGAGGGTAGTGGTTTTACCGGCGCCATTAGGACCCAGTAAACCAAAAATTTCATGCTCGTAAACGTCAAAACTAAGGTCTTGAACGGCCACAAAATCATCGTACTTTTTTACCAGGTTTTTAACACTGATAATAGCTTTGGGTGTTTCCATGCTGCGAATGTAAGGAGCTTTAAATGAATTGAAAATGAATTTTATCAGTTATGACTTAAAATGTCGGTAAAATGATGTTTTATTCGGGTGAAAAGTGCTTAAAAAACAAATCTGCGAATCTCCAGCCTAAAATTTGCCGTAGATCCGCAGATCGTAAATATAATGCTTTGGACTTTGGTCTTTAAGCTTTGATCCTCTACCTAAATATTACCAGGTTAATTCGCCTTTAATTACCGCTACGAAATCGTCGAATAAGTAACGCGAATCGTGTGGGCCTGGTGAAGATTCAGGGTGATATTGAACCGAAAAGGCTTTTTTACCTTTAACGCGGATACCTTCGATCGACTTGTCGTTCAGGTTTACGTGAGTAACCTCAACTTTGTCAGAGTTAATCACCTCTTCCGGTACCACACCAAACCCGTGGTTTTGAGAAGTTACTTCGCAGTGGTTTTTGATGATATTTTTAACCGGGTGGTTTAAACCGCGGTGACCATTAAACATTTTCATGGTACCAATACCATTGGCTTCGGCCAATAACTGGTGACCTAAACAGATCCCGAATAAAGGTTTATCTGCAGCTAAGATTGCAGTAATGGTTTCAACAGCATAAGGCATAACCGAGGGATCGCCAGGGCCGTTTGAAATGAAATAACCATCAGGGTTAAATTTTTCCATTTCGGCAAATGTAGTTTTTGCAGGGAAAACCTGAACGTAAATGTCGCGGCTTTCGAAATTGCGCAAAATGTTTTTCTTGATACCTAAATCTAAAGCAGCAACTTTTATGCTTGCTTCAGGGTTGCCATAAAAATAAGGCTCGGTAGTGCTCACTTTTGATGAAAGTTCTAAACCTTCCATTGATGGAACCTCAGCTAATTTTTGCTTTAACTCTTCTAGATCAGTAATTTCTGAAGAAATGATAGCATTCATTGCACCTTTATCCCTGATGTGACGAACAAGCGCGCGGGTATCGATATCAGAAATAGCTACTAAATTGTCATTCTGGAAATAATCCTGAATAGACTCAGTAGCTTCTTTACGGCTATATACAATGTTATAATTTTTACAAACTAAACCAGCAATTTTAATCGAACCTGATTCGATTTCATCTTTGTGGATACCATAATTACCAATATGCGAATTGGTGGTAACCATTATCTGTCCAAAATAACTTGGATCGGTAAAAATTTCCTGGTAACCTGTCATCCCGGTATTAAAACAAATTTCGCCAGTGGTAGTGCCAATTTTTCCGGCCGCTTTGCCGTAAAAAACTGTGCCATCGGCCAGTAATAAAATCGCAGGTAACTTGGTGTAGTTAGTCATGGTAATTACAATATGGATTTTGATTTAAAAAAGAGTTGAAAAAAGGGTTGCTCTCAGCATTAAAGCTGTATTTGCGGGCTGCAAAAAAAGATGAATATATCCCTTCCATTTCGGGGTACAAAGATAGGATTTTAGATTTATAATTTAAAGAGAAAAGTGAAATAAGGTTGGAGCTAAAAGCAAAAAGACCAAAGCAGAAAGTAATAAAGCCAGATTTGCGCGAAAAATGATTTTAGCTTGAGATTGCTTTGGTCTTTTACCTTTGCTCTTTTCGGCTAATTAAATAAAAAACGATACTTTTGGCAACACAAAACAAATCCCATGTCGGTACATAAAGAAATTAAACGAATCACTACACATACGCTACAGGAAATGAAGCAACGTGGTGAAAAAATATCTATGCTAACGGCCTACGATTATTCCATGGCAACCATTTTGGATGACGCAGGTTTGGACGTTTTACTGGTAGGCGATTCGGCCTCTAATGTTATGGCTGGTCACGAAACCACTTTGCCCATTACTTTAGACCAAATGATTTACCACGCAGCTTCGGTAATCAGAGCTGTTAAACGTGCTTTTGTGGTAGTCGATTTGCCTTTTGGCTCTTACCAGGGTAATTCGAAAGAAGCCTTAAATTCGGCCATCAGGATTATGAAAGAATCGGGTGCGCACGGGGTTAAACTAGAAGGTGGTGAAGAAATTATAGAATCTGTACAGCGCATTATTACTGCCGGTATCCCGGTAATGGGGCACTTAGGCCTAACACCGCAATCTATTTATAAATTTGGTACTTACACAGTACGTGCAAAGGAAGAAGAAGAAGCCAATAAACTTAAAACAGATGTATTGGCCCTACAAGCTGCAGGTTGTTTTGGTATTGTTTTAGAAAAAATTCCGGCAGCACTGGGTAAAGAAGTAACCGAAAGTTTAACTATTCCAACCATTGGTATTGGTGCGGGCCAACATTGCGATGGACAGGTACTGGTAGTTAACGATATGATTGGCTTAACAAAAGGGTTTAAACCACGTTTCTTACGTCAGTATATTAATTTATACGAGGAAATTTTGGGCGCGGCACAATCGTATATCCGCGATGTTAAAGCAAACGACTTTCCGAACGAAAAGGAACAATATTAAGTTTGGGGTTTTGAATCAATTAACCGATTTAAACAATTAACCATTTAACCTTTCAATACAATTTTCAGTTAACAATTTAGCCATCCAACAATTTGGCAGTTGAACACAATTAACCGATTTGAACAATTAACCTGTTATTCTTATAATGCCCATTACCGATAACGACATACTTTTTGAAGATAACCACCTGATTGCCATTAATAAAAGGGCAGGAGATATTGTGCAGGTTGATGAAACTGGCGATGAGCCACTTGATGAGCAGGTAAAAAAGTACATCGCTAAAAAGTACAATAAACCCAATGGTGCTTTTTTAGGCGTAGTGCACCGCTTAGACAGGCCTGTAAGTGGAGTGATTCTATTTGCCAAGACCAGTAAGGCTTTGGAGCGCATGAACGCTGTTTTCAAAAACAGGGAAGTAAAGAAAACCTACTGGGCAGTGGTTAAAAACAAACCAGAAAAAGAATCGGCTACGCTGGTACACTGGTTGGTTAAAAACCCGCAAAAAAATGTGGTTTCTTATTACAATACCGAAGTTACGGGTAGCCAACGGGCCGAACTTTCTTATAAAGTAAAAGCTAAGGTTGGCGATTACTATTTACTGGAAGTTGATCCTTTAACAGGACGGTCTCACCAGATTAGAGTACAGCTTTCATCAATGGGCTGCCCGATTATGGGCGATAATAAATACGGTTACCCGCGCGGAAGCAGAAAAGGAAGTATTTGCTTACATGCTCGCCGTCTGCAGTTTATTCACCCTGTAAAAAAAGAACCCGTTAATATTTTTGCCAAATTACCGGTTGATGGCTTTTGGGAAAGATTCGAAGATCTTTAAAATTTTGCTTTGGTTTTTCCTTGGTTTTAAATGGGTTAATGTTTTTTGGCACAATCTTTAACCGTTATCCGGTAAAAACCAAAGAACAATGAAAAATACCATCTCCGCTGTTGCAGCGATAGCCCTATTTGTGGTAACGCTTGTTTCGTGCGAAAACACCCGGAAAACTGAGACGACGAAAGATTCGAGCACTGTTTCTGCTAGTGGCGACACGATTACGAAGGTTACTACCAAAACAACCGAAATTGTTAAAACCGATGCTCCATCTTTTTCGAGCGAAGAAGTAAACAAAGGTTTAGCCGAATATGCTAAACTAAAAGACGATTATGTAGCGGCTTTAAAAACTAAGAATGCAGCCGAAATTAAGGCCATAAGTGAAAAATATACAGTTTGGGCCAATCAAGCAACAACCTGGGCCAGCAAGCTAAAGCCAGATGAAATACAAAAATATTCAGACTATGTGCTTAAGCTGAGTGAAGAATGGTCGAAAGCAGCTACAGAAGCAATCAAGTAATTAAATTTGAAAAGGTCGCATCCGTAAAGATGCGATCTTTTCTATTTACAATTTATCTTGCTGAATACGACAGAATTATCGAATTTCAGTTTGCTGATGTCTTTAAATTTAACATTGCCGTTAATTTCCTGTATATCGCCAAACCCCTCAAGAAACTGATCGCCTTGTTTTAGTAAGGCAATTTCCCGCACTGAGATTTTACCTTCTGAGTGGAAAGTATAATCTGCAATAATGGTATCGCCTTTTACAAGACCAGAAAAGGTACCCGAATTTTTATCCTTTTCGTAAAGGTTGTAACCTAAACTTCCGCTAACCTGACTGCCTTCCGTTTTTATAGTTAAGGTAGCTGTATCACGATTTTTAATATATTGGTAACAGGCTACAGCATTTTGCGGAGTTGCGGCATTGCTTACAATGGTCGAATCTATTTTGGCCTGGGTCTTTTTAGCTGTACCACCCTGGCACGATGCAAACAGGGCGATAACTAATATTGGAATGATGTTTTTCATTTTTTTTAGGTTTGATTTTTATACCCGAGCAAAGCCCTTGCCAAAGTATACCCGTTCATTATAAACCTTAATAAACCATCAGTACTTTTTTCTGTATAATTGAACTCGATCAGCTAAGGTTTGTTTTAAAAAATAATGAAATACGGGTGCCTTTATGCTCTTCGGATTGGATATCTACCTCGATTTTATGGAATTTGGCAATACTCTGAACAATGGCCAGCCCTAAACCAAATCCATTTTCTTCGCTGTTTCCCCTTTTAAAGCGGTCAAAAGCATCTTCAACCAAAGCCGGGCTCATGCCTTGTCCGGTATCGCCTATGGTAAGTATATATTGCTCCTGATCTATTTTATCGGAAATGTCAATTGATCCACCGGTTACATTATATTTAACAGCATTGTTGATGATGTTTACCAAAAGTGTATGTACCAGTGCTTTATTTCCGGTAAAATGAAAATCTTTTAACAAATCGACTTTAAAAGTAATTTGCTTATCCGTAATCCGGTCTTCCAGATCTTCGTAAATATCTTCTATTTCTTGTTTTAAGCTAATTTCTTCCGTTTTAAGGTATTGATTGTTCTCTACCTTCGAAATTAAGAGCAAACTATTAATAATAACCCTTAAACGGTTTAATGTTTTTAGTGAAGCATATATTTTATTTTCGTGCTCAACCGGAATGCCCGGCGTGTTGAGCATATTTTCGAAACGTGTACTTAAAATAGAGATAGGGGTGAGCAACTCGTGCGAAACATTGGCAATAAATTGTTTTTCTAAGGCGAAAAGGGTATTTATTTTGCGCATTAAAGAGTTTATACTGTTATCGAGGATCTTAAAATCGTCGGTATTGGTAGGGATATTCTGGTAATTGAAGTGGGATGGATCATCTACCCGGTTAATTTTTTTATCGATAATGAGATAAAAGGGCTTTAACAGGAAGTTCGAAAAGGTATAATCGGCCACCAGTGTTACCAATAAAGCAGCCACCAGTACTACCAGCATATAAAAACGGATCGAATTTTTAATGGATTGGAGTGCAGTCATCGTTTCTCCAATCTCCAGATTATACCAGTTGGTATGGTACGAAAATTTGTAATTTAAAATCCTGTAAACCTCAATATCTCCCTCAATTTCACGCTTTTCGGTAAAAACTTTAGCGCTTGAGTCGGTTTGGTTATCCGGAATATCGGTTAAAACAATAAACTCTTCCTTTAATATATTGTAATCGGTAAAAGATTGTTCTTTGTTTAGCAGGCTGTCAATTTCATTATCGGTAAGGTTCTCGATAATTTTGTTCTTCTTTTTAATCAACCGGTTATCGAACTGGTTGTAGGCAAGTCTATCCAACGAAAATATAATGATGGCCCCCAAAACCAGGATAATGGCAATTTTAGTGATCGCATTATATAAAGAAAACTTAACCTGTAGCTTCATTTTATGTAAGATGTTTGAGGTAGAATGGCATTAAGTTAAAGGTTAATTGTTGAATCGGTTAACTGAAAATTGCCCATTGTAAACAGAGGATCTATGTTTAGCAGTTTATCCGGTAACCAATGCTCCTTACTGTTTCAAACCAATCAATCGGTGTGATATTGGCCAGTTTTTTTCTTAAATTCTTAACGTGCACATCAACAAAGTTCGAATCGGAGTTTACCTCTAAAATATCTCCCCAAACATGTTCTGTTAAGCTCATTCTCGATACTACGCGGTTTTTGTTCAGCACCAGGTAGTTAAAAATCTCGAATTCTTTTTTAGTTAGGTTTAACCGTTCATCGCCAAAAGAAACCGTTCTGTTTTGGATATTCAGTAAAAAGTTATGGATGTTAATTTCATTCTTCTCGAGCTTGTGTTTGCGACGTGTAATGGCATGCATGCGCGCTAAAAGCTCATTTAACGAAAATGGTTTAGGTAAATAATCGTCGGCACCTTCATCGAGGCCTTTAATGCGGTCGTCTACAGCACTGCGGGCGGTTAAAATAATCACGGCATCATCGCGGTCTTTAATCGCTTTCAGTTGTTTTAAAACCTCAAAGCCATCGCCATCGGGCAAGCCCAGATCCAATAAAATGAAATCGTAATTGTTTACAAAGATTTTTTCTTCGGCCGATGACTTTTTCCATGCATGTTCTACAATAAAGCCTTCTTTACTTAGAAATTCATCCATTTCGAGCGCCAGGCTCTTTTCATCTTCAACTATGAGTACGTTCATCTGATATTGCTAAATTGTTTGTAAACTGAAAATTGATCACTGTGAACTGAAAACTGAATTTACATTTTTAAGAATGATTGTGCAAGCTTCTTCAATTTCTGCTTTAGTGATAATTAGAGGAGGTGCAATGCGCATAGAATTGCTGCAATGTAAGAACCAGTCAGATAGAATACCATCGAGGATACAGGCATCTATAATTTTCTTGTTGATTTCGAAATTTTCAAACTCAACTGCCAGCATTAAACCTTTTCCTCGTATTTCTTTAATGGCAGGATGTTGAAGCAGCTGTTTAAACAATTGCCCTTTTTCTTCCACTTCAGCTACAATGCCATTATCAACAAGGGTGCGTAAAGTAGCTAACCCTGCAGCACAGCAAACCGGGTGACCGCCAAAGGTAGTCATGTGACCTAAAATTGGGCTATGCGAGAGTACCGACATAATTTCGAGCGAACTGATAAAGGCCCCGATAGGCATACCACCACCAATGCCTTTTGCCAAAAGCAATACATCGGGCACTACATTATAATGTTCGAAGGCAAACATTTTGCCGCTTCGGCCAAAACCCGATTGTATTTCATCAAAAATGAGCAGGGTTCCTGTTTCCTGGCATTTGGCTTTCAGCGCCTGCATATAGCTGAGATCAGCCACACGGATACCGGCTTCGCCCTGTATAGGTTCGATAAAAACTGCAGCAATAGCTGTGCTTATTTTGTCCAGGTCGGCAATATTATTATGCTCAATAAAGCTTACGTTGGGCAAAAACGGACCATAGCCTGATGAATAAAAACCGCTTTCCATTAAGCTTTCCGCTCCCTGGGTACTGCCATGGTAGGCATTTTTGCAGGCAATAAAACCTTTGCGGCCGGTATAGCGTTTAGCCAGTTTCATAGCACCTTCTACAGCTTCGGTACCCGAATTTAAAAAGTAGGTACAACTTAAGCTTTCGGGCAAAATATCGGCTAATGCCTTGGCGAAATTTACCTGAGGGCTTTGCACATATTCGCCGTAAACCATTAAATGCATGTAGGTTTCTGCCTGCTCTTTAATGGCTTCAACCACAGCCGGGTGGCAATGGCCAACATTACTTACACCGATGCCTGCAATCAGGTCGATGTGTTTACGATCTTGTGCATCGTAAATGTAAATTCCTTTTGCCCTTACAAATTCGAGCATTAAAGGCTCTGGAGAGGTTTGTGCATTGTGTTGTAAAAACAACTGACGTTGGGTAAGCATAGCACAAAAGTACGGATTTAAGGAAGATTCTTTTCCTTCTTCGACATCTTGTGATAAAAACTGAGATACTTTCTGCCAATATTGAGTTTGGAGCCATTATTTAAAATAACATAAGATCTTTCGAGCGTTTTAATTTGATTTTCAGCGATAATAAATGACCTGTGAATTTGCGAAAAACCTTTTTCGGGCGGTAATAAAGCTAAAGCTTCGGCAAAGTTTGAATTGGAGAGAATAATCTCTTGCTCTAAATGAACTTTGATTTCGCGCTCCTGGGCTTCCACAGCGTAAATTTTATCGAGTTTAATTTTGATAAATCTGTTTCTTTGCTCTGAACTTTTTAAAAGAACAAAATCTTCAGTTTTATTTGTATGGGTAGGCGTTGGCAAATCAAATATTTTCTTTATTGCCTGATCAAATTTTAGCTGCGAAAATGGTTTCAATAAAAAAGCATCTGCTTCCAGTTCGTAAGAATCAATAGCGTAGCTCGAATGAGCAGTGGTAAAAACAAGTTTTTAGTTTTATGCCTGATTAATTTGGCCAGTTCAATACCACTGATGGTTGGCATCTCAATATCCAGAAAAATGATATCGACTTGTTTTTTAAGGCTCTCTATTTCTGCGAGCGCAGTTGAGGCATTGTTATATGATTTAAGTAATTTCAGTTCAGGCCGTAAAGCGATATAATCATTTATAATTTCTAAAGATGAAAACTCATCATCAATGGCAAGGCATGTATACATATTCCCTAAATATTTAAGACAACAATTAATTAATTCAGGGATGTTAACAACTAAGTTAATTGTTCAAATTCAATTTACCAAATGAAGAAAATTTCAAAAAAACGTTAGATGGTCGTTCATGTCGCCTCGATGGTTGTTCGTGTCGATTAGGCGGTAGTCGGTGCAGAAAATTTTATTTTAGTTTTTTTTAAATGAGGTTTGAGGGATAACTAATCGAATAAATTAACCTAAATCTTAAAAAAAAATGAAGAAAATTTTAGTTGTAATGGTGATGTGCTTAATGAGTATTGGCACATTTGCAAATGAAATCATGATTATTACCAGAAATGCAGTGAATGGTATGTTTACTTGTAGAGCTACAATTATGCAGTATGACGAACGAGGAAATCATATTTGTAATTATGTAGCTTATGGCGACACCTGTGCAGAAGCAATGGCTGAAGCAAGGGAGCTACAAGCAGAAAGTCAATCCTAGCTGTTTACTATCAGCACCTTTCCAAGGAATTGAAGAGGTGTTGATTTAAATTTATATAAAAAAATTAAATAAAATGATTTGGAGTAATCGTATTACAGCCACAGTTGTGTTTTTACTTGTGTCAATTTTTGCAAAAGCCCAGGTATCAGGTACGATCAACTATAAATTAACTATAGTTGATCCTGCTTTAAACTCAACTAGTACAATAAATTCTGTTTTGTATATTAAAGATAACCAGTCTTTACAGATGGATCTTGATAAAAATATTAAGCCGCAAAATGTTGATGAAAATACTATAATTGACATCTTAAAAGGACGTCCTAAGTTTGTTTTTAAAGATTTTAAAAATAAGAAATTAATTTTATCTGATTATATAGTTACTAAAACTCGTTTAATTAGCGATACGATACAGAATTTTAAATGGAGCATTACCAAAGAAAAAAGAAAGATCTCAAACTTTACTTGTACGAAGGCATTATTGAATTTTAGAGGAAGATCATATATTGCATGGTTTGCAAATGATATTCCAATTCAAAATGGGCCATGGAAATTTTGTGGACTGCCTGGTCTTATCATCAAAATTAATGATGATAAAGATATTTTTACTTATGAACTAACAGGTATAGATTTAAAAACTAAATTGGAGAAAAGTATTGTATCAATTCCAGTGAGCTATTCGAAGGATCAGCCCATATCGCATAAGGATTTTTTTCTATTATTGAATAAAAAGGTTTTAGATTTTGAGAAAATGGCCAAGGTAGTTCACACTGGGAAAATGGTGGTTGGTCATCTGGTACTGTTGTTTTAGGAACTAAGCAAGAAAAATTCTAATGAGAAAAATAATGATCTACTTATTGTTCTTTTACACATCTCTTGGGATTCTGTATGCTCAATCAAAAGGAACGCTAAACTATAAACTGACAATCAAAACCCGAATTGAGCAAAACGAACTTAACCGCATTATTTATTTTAAAGATGGTCAATCAATAGAGCTAGGGATTCCTAAAAAACAGTTAAATAAAACTGAAAAAATTTCGGAATCAGAAATTAATGAAACCAGAGTGTTAGTATCTACTAAGAAATTATTTGTATATAAAAATTTTCTTTCAAAAAAGCTGATTTTAAGTGATTATATCATGGCGAAGAAAGCTCTGATTGCAGATACCTTAAATAATTTTAACTGGAAAGTAACATCGGAACATAAAAGGATTTTAAATTATAGCTGTACAAAGGCGACGGTCAATTTTAGGGGAAGAAATTATACCACATGGTTCACCGAACAGATTCCCTTGCCATTGGGTCCCTGGAAATTTGGAGGCTTGCCAGGTTTGATTGTAAAAGTAACCGATAGTGAAGGTAAATTCGATTATGAAATAACCGGTATTAATTTAAAGGCCAAATTTGATGATAAGATTATTGCTGTTCCATCAGCATATGCTAAAGATAAAGCTATTACTCATCAGCAATTTATTACTTTATTAAATAAAAAGATAGCGGATAATGCAAAACTAAGTCGGGTAGTGATAACTTTTCCCAATGGAGGGTGGGGAAAAGCCACCATTAATTTGCCTGAAAAAAAGGAGAAATTCTAATGCAAAGGTATTTTTGCATCCTTTCGATCCTATTCCTACCATCTTTATGTTTTGCTCAAACTGTACAGTTAACTGGAACGGTAAAATCGGAAGCTGAAAATCTCCCTTCATCGACCATTCAACTCAAAACTTATGCAACCGACGAAGTTTTAATTTATGGCTTTAGTAATGATGAGGGTACCTACAGCCTTAATGTGCAGATTGATCAATCAGAAAAATTCTTATTAATTGCGGCGTATATTGGATACAAAAGAGATACGCTAATTATTAACAGGGCCGATTTGTTAAAGCAGCCTGTGTTTCAGCACAATTTCTCCTTAAAAGAAGATAAAAACCAGTTGGATGAAATTTACATTAAAGCGCCAAATGCTGTTGAGGTAAATAATGATACCACAAAATACAATGTGTTGCGTTTTACCAGCCCAGAAGACCGCAACCTGGAAAGCGTTATAAGAAAAATGCCAGGCATGGAGGTAAATAAAGACGGAACAATCTTTTTTAAAGGCAAAAAAATAAGTAAAGTGCTGCTGGAAGGTGATGATTTAACCGGAGAAGGCTATAAAGCAATTACCAAAAACCTTAAACCCGAATTTGTTGAAGAGGTTCAGGCATTGGAACATTATGTAGAGGACAATTTACTTAAAGGCATCATCAATAGCGACGACATTGTTTTAAATCTAAAAATTAAGAATAAACAGGCAAAAAAGATAATTGGTAGTATTGACGGAGGCCTGGGTACCAATAATAGAAGAACATTATCTACCAATCTGATTTCCTTTATTAATAGAACGAAAGCGTTTGCGTTCATTAACCATAATAATTTAAGTACAGCAGCTAATAACAATACCCTGGAGCTGGTAGACGAGAATAGGGAATTTACCACTAACAATCAGATCATTCGTCATGAGGTAGGTACTTATAATCCATTCGATGGAAGTTCATATACACTGAATAATACCACACAGGGTAGTGTAAATGCTATAACCCGGCTTACCGATAAATTTAAGATTAGTTACTCGTTATATTATTTGTGGAACAAACTGCAGGGACAGACCAGTATGCAGCGTACTTATTTTTCGCCAAATGACATACATATCGAAGATAATGACGATAGAACCAGTTTAAACAAAACGCTTAAAGCAGACTTTAGTGCCGATTATCTGGTAAAAAGCAATGCCCGTTTATGGGCAAAATTATCTTACAGGCAAATACCTGAAAAATTTAACAGCACAGCTTTTTCTTTATTCAATAATGTTGCCGGCGATAGTATTTTGCAAGATCAGGTTGATTTAAACAGGAATATAAATGCTCAGATAAAATATACCGTCAAGGTGAACCAAACAACGGCTTATTTAGTTTCGGCCAGAATTTTGGCTGATGATGTTAATCAAAATTATCAAACCAGCTCTGTGCTTTACCAGCATGTTCCGGTTTTTAACGGAGCACAAAACTTAAACCAGCTTGTAAACAATACCAATTTTAAGTTGAAACTGGACTTTGAAGGATTAAAACGCTACAATACAAATTTCCTTTATTTAAACATTGGGAATGAGCTGAATCATTTTAATATAAAGTCGGGCTTGTTTGGTGAGTATAGTAGTAACAAGCAAACCTTTGGTGGCGATTTCATAAATGATAATCTCTTTAGGCTAAATCAAAGTTATATTACCGGTAAATACGTATACGATAAAGATCCTGTTAAAATTCAGGTGCAGCTAAAATCGACCTTACAGTTTTTGAGCAATATGGGAAAAGACAGTACTTACGTGATTTTAGAACCAAGCTTGAATTTTTCTTATAAATTATCAGATATACAACAGCTTTCCTTAGGGTATAACTATAAAAATGTGAATCCACAACCCATTGAATATTACAGCCAATACATCTTAACCGATCTTCGGAACTTTAATAGCGGGTTGACTAATTTTTATAATTATAACACACACGGATTAGGTGTAAATTATAATTTAAATGATTTTGCTAACAGTTATTTCAATCTTAATGTGAGTATAAATGGAAGCTTCAGTAAATATGGATTCCTTTATACGAACTTTTTCGAGAATACTTTAAATTATTCGAGGAAACAGCCTTTTAGTGGTGTAAAAACATTAGGCTCCGATTTTTCTGTGAAGAAGTTTATTCCACTATTTTCTTTATCCATTACAGCAAACTATATGCCTTCTTATTCGACTTATTATGGTAAAGTGATAAATGTTGTAAGCGAGTACCAGGCTTTTAATCAAAATGCAACATTAAAAATAAATACCGGGTTTAATTTGCCTGTAAATTTTGGTCTGGGAACTGAGTTGCAATTGAATTCGACCAGAAGTGCCGGAAGGCTGATTGCCGAAAACAAGGCATATAAATACACACTTGAATATCGATATAAAATCAGTGATCAGATTTTTAACTTTTCATCGTACAATATGTATAGATTGAATGGGCAGAATTTTAGCCTGATTGATACAGAACTACAATACAATCCTGCAAAAGGACATTTTAAATACAGCATTCAGGGGAAGAACCTCGCTAATCTTAAGGCTTTTACCAATTTAAATATTAATGAAATCTCTGCTTCCAGTTATTCATCATCCATTTTAGGCAGATATGTTAGTTTTAATGTTTCAATGTCTATCAAATAAGCTTTAAACAAAAAAGACCTACATCGCTGTAAGTCTTTTTTGTTAAGGCTTTTGGCCGCCTCTAAATCTGTTAAGCAGCTCGCGTTTAAATGCTTCCTGTGCCCGGTAAAATTTACCAACAACTTTAATCGGTAGCGAAGATTTAAGCTTGTTGTAATATTTTTTATCAAGATTAAGATCTCTTTGTTTAAAATCAAATTCGCTGGTGATTAAGGTCTGAACCTGTGCATCGCTTAAATTATCTATTTCATCTACTTTTCTGAAAGAGATCATCTTTTGCATGCGCTCTTTGCGCAATGCATTTTGTTCAGCCTGCATATCATTGTAAATCGGCCAGAAAATTTTAGCCTCTTCGGGTGATAAATCTAGTTTTTGGGTAAAAAAGGCTATTTTAAGTGATTCTATTTCTTCCCCTTTTGGTCTTTGGGCCAAAAGTGTTGCAGGCAGTAGAAACATTAAAGCAACAAAAAGTAAATTTTTCATTTTCTTAATTAATTATTTAGTTCCTGTGATAAATCACTTGATGAGAAATTTCGCAGGATATAGTTTTCCATTTCTGTATCTGACGCAGAATTAGTTTTTGATGAGTTTGTATTCTGGGCTTCCAGATGTTCGATAATGGTATTTTCATCAATATCATACAACAGTTGATCGCTGGCAAGATCGGCAGTTGCTGTTTTTGCTACCGGCACCGATGGATTGTTTTGGTAAAAATAAGCACCAAAGCTAGCCATTAATACAAAACATGCTGCACTTGCGTACTTAACCATGTTTCTTCTCCATAGCGGAACAATTTTAGCCTCCTTTTTAGGTGTTTCGGCTGCGATTTTATTATTAATTCTGCTCTGTAAAGTATCAAAGTAATTTTCTGGTACAGCAAATGACTGTGCTTTTGGCATTTCCGAAAGGCTAATCCGCATTTCGATTTGTTCCGTTAAATCTTCAAAATAATTTTGCGGAACTTCAAAACTATTGTGGTTTGTTTTTTGCTTCAGGCTATCTAAAAAAACAGCAGAAAGCACTTGCTCTTCAACACTTTCGAAATATCCATCCGGAACGGCAAAAGGATTACGTTTCCCCATTGCCGCAAGCGTAGGGGCTTCGTTTTTCCAATCGTTATTTTCTAAATTCTCGTTCATCACAGATATATGATACAATTCAGGTGAAAAGGTTTAATATTCAATTTCATCATTTGTAATAAAAGCCTCAATTTTTTTTGCCGCAATGTGAAATGATGCTTTTAAGGCCCCCACAGAGGTTCCCAGTACCTCAGAAATTTCTTCATATTTCATATCATCAAAATATTTCATGTTGAAGATAATGCGTTGTTTTTCTGGCAAAGTGAGGATGGCTTTTTGCAGTTTTAATTCGAGTTTATCACCGTTGAAATATGATGATGCAACCAGGTTATCGGCTAATTCTGATGAAACTTCATCTAAAGGGGTATTGTTTTTCTGCTTTTGCTTGTTTAAAAAAGTAATCGATTCATTTGTCGCAATGCGGTAAATCCAGGTATACAGTTGCGAATCACTTCTAAATTTATCGAGGTTTTTCCAAACTTTTACAAATACTTCCTGCAAAAGATCGTCACAGTCGTCGTGGTTCAGCACCAATCTCCTGATGTGCCAGTAAATTTTTTGCTGATATTTTTTTAAAAGCAGGTTAAAGGCTTCATTACGAGTCTTCTCGACGGCAAACATTTCAAGAATTTCTGAATCTTCAACTTGTTTCATCTATTATAATTATAAACCACAAAGACACTAAGAACACAAAGTTTTGGCTATGCTTGATGTTCCTGGTGTCTTTGTGGCTAAATTTTTAATGCTATTTTTTTCTGCCGATTACTTTTTGCACCGCTTCAACAATGTTAACGGCATCTAATCCGTATTTAGACATTAATTGATCTGGTGTTCCGCTTTCGCCGAAAGTATCGTTGGTAGCTACAAACTCTTGTGGAGTTGGCAATTCGGTAGTTAACAAACGGGCAACGCTCTCGCCTAAACCGCCAAATTTGTTATGCTCTTCGCAAGTTACCACACAACCAGTTTTTTTTACTGATTTTAAGATTGCTTCGTCATCCAAAGGTTTAATGGTGTGGATATTTATAATTTCCGCATCAATACCCAGTTCTGCAAGCTTCTCGCCGGCTTCGATTGCTTTCCATACCATGTGGCCGGTTGCAATAATGGTTACATCGGTACCTTCGTTAACCATCCAGGCTTTACCAATCTCGAATTTTTGATCAGGATCTGTAAACACAGGGATAACCGGGCGACCAAAACGCAGGTAAACAGGACCTTCGTACTCGGCAATAGCCATAGTTGCTGCTTTGGTTTGGTTATAATCGCAAGGATTGATAACTACCATGCCTGGCAACATTTTCATTAAACCAATATCTTCCAAAATCTGGTGTGTTGCGCCATCTTCGCCAAGGGTTAAACCAGCATGCGAAGCACAGATTTTTACATTTTTATTTGAGTAAGCCACAGACTGACGAATCTGATCGTAAACACGGCCTGTAGAAAAATTGGCAAAAGTACCAGTGAAAGGAATTTTACCGCCAATAGTCATACCGGCAGCAATACCAATCATGTTAGCTTCGGCAATACCAACCTGTGTAAAACGGTCTGGAAAATCTTTAATAAAAGCATCCATTTTAAGCGATCCAACTAAATCGGCACATAAGGCAACCACATTTTCGTTTTTCTTGCCTGCTTCATGTAAGCCTGCACCAAATCCCGAACGTGTGTCTTTTTTTTCTGTATATGTGTATTTTTTCATTATTTCTTTGATATGAGATAGGAGATTTTAGATTTGAGATTGAGTAATAATTCGTCTCAAGTCTCATGTCTGTTGTCTCCAATCTGGTTTTAATAGTCCCCTAAAGTTTCTGGTAATTGAGCTAAAGCAGCAGCCAACTGTTCGTCGTTTGGTGCTGTACCGTGCCATTTATGTGTACCCATCATGTAATCTACACCTGCACCCATTTGTGTGCTCATTAAATTTAAGATTGGTTTGCCTTTTCCGGTTAAAGTTTTAGCATAATGTAATCCTTCAACAATAGCCTGCATATCATTACCATCGGTATTGATTACATGCCATCCGAAAGCCTCGAATTTGGCCTGTAAATCGTCTAAAGCAAGTACTTTACTTGTTGGACCGTCAATTTGCTGACCATTATAATCAACAGAAGCAATTAAATGATCTACTTTATTGAATGGTGCAAACATTGCTGCTTCCCAGTTTTGGCCTTCCTGTAATTCTCCATCGCCTAAAAGCGCGAAGATGTAAGATTTATCGCCATTTAATTTTTTGGCTAAAGCTGCACCAATAGCAACTGATAAGCCTTGTCCCAGTGAACCAGAAGCAATACGGATTCCTGGTAAATGCTCGTGCGTAGTTGGGTGACCTTGCAATCTTGAATCTAACTTACGGAAAGTTGCTAATTCACTTTTATCAAAATAGCCTGCATGTGCTAAGGTACTATACCAAACCGGAGAAATGTGTCCGTTAGATAGGAAAAATAAATCTTCGCCTGCACCTTCCATGGTGAAGTCGGTTTTGTGGTTCATTACTTCAAAGTATAAAGCAGTAAAAAAATCTGCGCATCCAAGTGAGGCACCAGGGTGGCCAGACTGACATCCGTGAACCATTCTTACGATATCTCGTCTGATCTGAGAGGCAATATCTTCTAGCTCTTTAATTGTATGTTTCATTAAAATTAGAGGTTGTTGTTACATAGCAAAGTTAATATTTTACTTGCTATATCATAATTAGTTATTGATTAAATCGAGTACTTGTTGTGTTGAATTTTTAGTGTCAACCTTTTTAATGATGTGTGCAATTTTGCCTTCGCCATCAATAATAAACGTTGTGCGCACGGTACCCATATATTTTTTACCGTACATGTTTTTTTCGGCCCAAACGCCGTAGTCATTTACGATTGTCTGATCGGTATCTGCCAATAGGGTAAATGGTAAATTGTGCTTGGTTACAAACTTCTGGTGCGATTTTTCATCGTCGACACTTACGCCTAAAACAACAATACCTTTAGCCTGTAAGCCCTGATAATTATCTCTAAAATCGCAGGCTTCGGCAGTGCAGCCCGGAGTATCATCTTTTGGGTAAAAATACAGCACTACTGTTTTGCCTATGTAATCGCTTAACGATACTTCAATACCGTTTTGGTCTTTTGATGTAATTGCAGGTGCCTGATCACCTTCTTTTAACTCTGCCATATTATAAATGATTGAATTTTTGACTGGTACTATGATTGAATGTGCAATTTAAACAGTTTAAACCATTATAGTGTTCAATATATGTTAAAAGATGACTTTGGGTTAATGAATAATCAATATTCAATGACCAAGTACCAATAACCAATATACAATAACCAATATACAATGACCAATGTTCAATAACCAATTATCAAAGTTCAATGACCAGAGTTAAAAAAATAACACATTTGCGCCGGGTTTGATAATTGGTTCTTGTGATTTGATTATTAAGTAATAACAGGTTTGTGCCGGGTTTGATGATTGGTTCTTGTGATTTGATTATTTCAAGCTTACCTCAAAAAGCCCACGTTATAATGTCTGGTATTTTCTTTCATATCAATTACTACAAGTTCAAGGTTATGCTTGCCGCTGCTTGTCCGTTCGTCGAAACTGTGCCAAAGAGTAGCGGTTTTGGCATCAAATTCCATTAAAACCCATTTGCCATCTATATAACCGTTAAAACTTTTAATTCCTGATAAATTATCGCTGATTTTAAAAATTATTTTCGATAAACCTGCCATATTTCGGCCTTCGCCGATGTTAACTGGTACAATTCTCGGTGCTACAGTATCGGTGGCGATGTAAAAACTGCCGAAGTTTTTCGGAGTGGCCTTAACAAAGCCACTTTCGAAGCTGCCACCTTGTGATGAACCGCCTGTGTTCACAATTAAGGCTTTGCTCCTTAAATTTTCGGGAAGGTTATCTGCTTTGATCCATAAATCGAAGCCAATATGAAGTGGGGTGTAGCGATTATGGATCTGGTGTATGGCCGACCAGGCATTGCCAGCTGGTTTGGGTAGTTTTTTATAGCTAAAATTGAGGTCGTTGTATAAAGTGCCCATCGGAAAAACCACCTTGATTTCCTCATTATTAAACTCGTTAACCTTGCTGTAAGGATAAATAATACCTGGAGGAACGGTTGGTGCAGTTATGGCTGCGGTGCCGGCATTAACCGTAAAAGGCAAAACAGACGAATTTCCTTTCGAATCAGTAATGATGTAGCGCAACTGATGAGAAGCCCCGTCGTTAAAATTGATCTTGCCGCTGTTTACCAAACCACTATATATTTTTAATGGATTACCAGGGTCAACAAAGCTTTTTTGAATGCTTCTTTTCGTATTGATATAAGTTGGATAATCGATATGCGAATTAATCGCCTTACTGTCTTCAAAAGCAAAACGTTCTAATGCCGAAGTATAGATTTTCTTGCCATCGAGCTCTAACTGGATAGAATAAACCCCATTGGTGCCCGATAAACCATTGTGCCTGTCGGTAACCACAATGCCAAAGCCTACTTCGCCGGTTAAGCTTATTGGTGCTGTAGTTTTATATTGGCCGCTTGCACCTGCAATGCCAATGGCCTGTTTAGGCGTAAATTCGTTAAAGGTTTTTCCGTTTAAGCGGTAAACATAAAGGCCATGAATAACCGGCGGAATGTTATCGGGAATGATAATGCCAAAAAACTGCGGATTAATGGTTTCTTCGGTTTTGGTATCCCTGATTTCGAAATGTAAATGAGGTCCGCCTGAGCTGCCACGATTACCCGACCAGGCAATAATTTCACCCTTATGCACTGGGACTAGCGTAGCATCCGGAAACTCATCGATTTCGAAAGATTTTTTTTCGTACTCGAGGTTTTTAACTACGGTTGCAATTTTAGGCGAAAAACGTTGTAAGTGGCCATAAACCGTGGTAAAACCGTTTGGGTGGTTAATGTAAAGCGCCTGACCGAAGCCACTATTTTGCACCCTTAACCGCGAAATGTAACCATCAGCAACAGCATATACCGGGTAACCTTCGCGCTGGTTCGTTCTGAAATCGATACCAGAATGAAAGTGATTGCCACGTATTTCACCAAAAGAGCCTGCAAGGGCAGGAGGGGTAATATCTAAAGGTTGTCTGAAATCGGTAATGGGGTATTTATTGGTGCTGAAAATCTGTTGTGCCTGAGCGAAATTAAAAGCTGATAGAAATAATAGCGTGAGTTTACTGAAACGGAGGATCGGATTTTTAGTCATTCGTTACTTTACATCAAAATTTAAGAGTTGTTTGCCTTCCAGCCATGCTTCTAATTTGTCGCCTTTATTAATTTTGCCCACACCCTGGGGTGTTCCGGTAAAAATAAGGTCGCCTTTTTTTAAAGTAATGTATTGGGAAACAAAGCTGATTATCTTCTCGAACGAGAAGAGCAAATCTTTAGTATGGCCAACCTGACGGCTTTCTCCGTTTATTTTTAATTCGAAATTTAAATTGTAGAGGTCTTCGAAATCACTTTTAGGAGTAAAAAGGCTAATGGGGGCAGAGTTATCGAATGCTTTGGCCAGTTCCCAGGGTAATCCTTTTTCTTTATGTTTGGTTTGGATATCGCGTGCGGTGAAATCAATACCTAAACCCACTTCATCGTAATAATTGGCAGCAAATTTTTCGGCAATGTGTTTTCCCTCCTTACAGATTTTTAAAACTACCTCCAGTTCATAATGAACATCATCCGAAAAATCGGGCAGGTAAAAAGGTTTGTTATCTTTTAAAACGGCTGTATCAGGTTTTAGGAAAATTACTGGTGTGGTTGGAACCGGATTGTTCAGTTCTTTGGCGTGTTCGGCATAATTACGGCCAATGGCTATGATTTTCATTTTTAAAAATTGTGGTGTAAGCAAATAGACTGAGTTAAACTCAGGTCAATTCAAAAATAGGAAAGAAAATGGTGTTATAAAACAGAGATGCGTTTTACCTGACTTTCTGTGCCTGCAATGACCCTTAAAAAGTAGATGCCTGCATTAATTCTGCTCGGAATGGTAAAGGTTTTGGTTTGCTCGCCAGCGTTTAAGCGTTCGTTTGATAAAGTAGCTACCTCGTTGCCCAGTAAATCGATAATTTTTATGGTAGTTTGTGTACCGTCTTTACCAATAGAAAGGATAATATTTAACTGATCTTCGATCGGATTAGGGTATATTTTAACAATGGTTAGCAATTTATCTTTAGGCGTAACCGTTGCTGCCCTGGGTGTAGTAGAATAAGAATTAAATAAGCCACTGCCACCGATAGACATGTAAAGCGGTTTGTAAGGGGTAATATTGGCTTTAATTTCGGGGATTCTGCTTACTTTTTTGGCTCTGTTTTTAAGGCTAATCTTAATGCTGTCAGCCTGTTGCGACCAAGAATTTACGCTGCACAACAAAACCATACACAATGTGCAGGCTAGTTTGGTGAGCAACGTTGTCTTAGTGTAGAGTTTCATCAAATTGGTAATGCAAATGTATTAATTTAAAACAAAGAAATTAAACATTTTGTTTAAAAGCCATAATTTAACACAATTTAACAATAATATTTAAATTTCATAGTGTTGAAAATACACAATAATTTGGTTGTTAAATTGTTATAGTTAGTTTACTTTTGCCGCACTAAAATAATCAACGAAGTGTCAAATCATAAAAATGTCAACGCGTTAACCGCTGGTGGGGTTCTAATTAGTTTGGGAATTGTATTCGGTGATATTGGTACATCACCACTATATACCCTAAATGCAATTTTTACCATTATCCTCGGTGGTAAACAGGATATAAATCCCACAAATGTACTCGGAGTTTTATCTTGTATCATTTGGACCCTAACACTACAAACCACCATAAAATATGTGATTATTACCCTACGCGCCGATAACAAAGGTGAGGGAGGGATTTTTTCTTTGTTCTCGCTGGTGCGTAAAAAAGCTAAGTGGCTGGTTGTTCCGGCTATTGTGGGGGGGTGTGCCTTGCTTGCCGATGGTATTATTACACCGAGTATTACGGTTACTTCGGCAATTGAGGGGTTAACCAAGAAATTCGACGTACAGGTTATTCCCATTGTATTAATTATCCTCACCGTTCTTTTCATTATTCAGCAGTTCGGTACCAACCTCGTTGGTAAGTTATTTGGGCCGGTAATGTTTGTATGGTTTGGTGTATTGGGCGTTTTAGGTGTATCGTTTATTGTTAAAGATTTTAGTGTTTTAAAGGCATTTAATCCATATTATGCTATCCATTTACTGGTAACCAATAAATTGGCATTCTTAATTCTGGGTGGGGTATTTTTATGTACAACAGGGGCCGAGGCCTTATATTCAGACTTAGGCCACTGCGGGAGAAACAACATCCGTATCAGCTGGATTTTTGTTAAATTAACCCTTATTCTTAACTATTTAGGGCAAGGTGTTTGGATTTTACATAACAGTGCAACCTATGTTCCAGGGCCTAAAATGAACCCTTTCTTTCAGATAGTGCCCGATCAGGTTCAGATTCCGATGGTTATACTGGCTACAATGGCTGCTGTAATTGCCAGTCAGGCTTTAATTAGTGGTTCGTTTACCTTAATATCAGAGGCGGTTCGTTTAAACCTTTGGCCAAAAATCAAAATTGTTTATCCATCGGTTTCTAAAGGGCAGCTTTATGTTCCATCTATTAACTGGATGCTTTGGATTGGCTGTTGTGGTATTGTATTGCTTTTCAAAAAATCAGAACGAATGGATGCAGCCTATGGTTTGTCTATAACAATTGCCATGTTAATGACCACCATTTTAGTGAGTTATTACCTTAAAAGCAGGCGTTTTCCGAAATATTCAATTGCAATTTTCTTTGTTACTTATGTAATTATTGAGGGTACTTTCCTGATTAGTAATTTAACTAAATTCTTGCATGGCGGTTGGGTAACCGTATTAATCGGATCGCTTCTGTTTACCATTATGTGGAGCTGGTTTGTAGCACGAAAAATCAAGAATCGATTTGTTAAATATGTGGAAATTGAAGATTATTACCAGATTTTGAGCGAATTGAGTAGTGATGAGTCTGTACCCAAATATTCTTCTCAGCTGGTGTATTTAACCAGTGCCAATTTCAAAACAGAGATTGAATCGAAAATCATTTATTCTATCATTCAAAAAGAGCCAAAACGTGCCGATGTGTACTGGTTGGTGCACGTTGATGTAATGGACGAGCCCTATACTTTAGATTATAAGGTTGAATTTTTGATTCCGGGTAAATTGATCAGAATCGATTTTAAACTAGGTTTCAGGATTGAGCAACGTGTAAACCTACTTTATCGTAAGGTGGTAGAGGAACTGGTTAAAAACGGCGAAATTGATATTACGAGTCAGTATACCTCGTTAAATAAACACAAAATTGCGGGCGATTTCAGGTTTGTACTGTTAGAGAAACACTTATCTAAATTTACTAAACTGAGTTTCTACGAGCGATCTATTATGGATTACTACTTTATCCTTAAGAAACTAAGTTTATCAGAAGAACGCAGTTTTGGTTTGGATAGCAGTTACGTTGATGTGGAAAAGGTGCCGTTGATTTTTGTTACTCCTGATGATATTGAACTGAACAGATTGCCGGTTTAATGGGTAGGAATCTAATTATTTTGCTTGCTATAGTTTTATTTATTGCAGGTCCTGCAGCCAAAGTAAATGGCTTGCCACATAGCGAATATTATCTTATCCTTTCGGGGATAGGTTTGGTTATTTTGACAACTTTCCTTTTTAAGAAAAAGTCTTCGTAGATCGTTAAAGTAAAGAAATAAGCATAATCCTCTTTCTGTTACGGAAAGAGGATTTTTTGTTTAAATATGAAATTTATCTTCGTTCCACTCACCGGGATTGTTGATGATATATTTTGAGATATTCTGATACGCTCTTTCATCGCGGATGATGTGTTCGTAATAATTGCGCTGCCATAACTTGCCCATTATTTTGTTATGCGACTTAAATAATTGCAGGCAAGCATTTGAAACGATTGATTTATATGCTCCAATAATATCAGAAATCGTCGGGGCGACCCTTGCGGTCGCCCGATTTAGTGTGTTTTCTTCTTGTGCGACCGCAAGGGTCGCCCCGACATCTGACAAGATGATAATGCCGTGCATGTGATTCGGCATGATCTGAAAAACATCGAGTTCGAAATTTGAAAATCTATCTGCTAAATTAATCCATTCATGATAAGCAATCGTTCCTGATTCATTTAAGATCATTTCATTGCCTGAAACTGTTCCAAATCTATGCAGCCGATCTTCACAGCAAATGGTAATAAAATAAGCGCCAGCTTTTGAATAATCGTAGCCCTTTAATCTGATCGATCGTCGATGGTGTATTAAAGGATTGTACTTCATGATACTTAGCTTTCAGCTTGGGCCAATTTACTATGCCTATACCCATAAGCAAAATAAACAACCAGGCCTATAACCAGCCAGATGCCAAATCCAATCCAATTAGAAATGCCCAGTTCGCACATCATATACAAACAGCTGATTAAGCCTAAAACCGGAATTAATGAAAGGTTTTTAGTAATGCAGTAAAAGGTGATGATTACGCAGATAATCAGGAAAATCCACATCGGTATTTTGTGTTTAAAGAGGCTCCAGCCACTTTCATATTTCTTTTCGATGCTAACCTTCGATGCAGCGATAAACTGCTCGTAACGATCTCCGGGTAATGCGCTGAGGTAAGATTCTGCATCTACTTTTTCAGCAAGGATAATCTGCGGAGCTGAATTTTTAACAATTTCTTCCTTAACAATTTTAAGCTCTTCGCCGTTTAATGAAGTGACAAAATTTACTGTTTCTACCGTTTTAGGGGAGTTAAAAAAGAATGCTTTAGTCTCTTTTCCATATTTTGTAAAGGCAAAGGCTATGCTGGCTATAAAGATAACCGGAACAATAAATTTACTGTTTACATAAGGGATCTTGAATTTTCCCCGTTGTACATCCGGTCTGTTTTGCAACACCAATACACCCGCACAAACCAATACGAAAGCGAAAAGTGTTCCGATAGAGCAAAGATCGGTAACAATGGTAAGGTTCATGAATAACGATGGAACGGCCACCACAAAGCCTACCACAATGGTGGCAAATGAAGGTGTTTTGTATTTCGGGTGGATTTTTGAAAAAGATTTCGGTAATAATCCGTCTCTGCTCATGCTCATCCAGATACGTGGTTGTCCCATCTGGAAAACCAAAAGTACACTGGCCATGGCAAAAACAGCACTAACCGCGATTATACCGCTCATTAACTTTAGATCGATCTGATCGAAAACAAAGGCCAGCGGATCGCCAACGGCCAAAGTATCAGATTTCACAATACCTGTTAAAACCAATGCGATAGCTACGTAAAGAATAGTACAAATAATAATGGCCCACATCATCCCGCGTGGTAAATCGCGTTGCGGATTTTTACATTCTTCTGCTGTAGTTGAAATAGCATCGAAGCCGATATAAGCAAAAAATACAGCAGAAACGCCTTTTAACACGCCCGAAACACCATTTGGTGCAAAAGGATTCCAGTTTTTAGTATCAACATAAAATATACCTACAGCCAGCACCAATAAAATTACAGCAAGTTTAACCACTACCATGGCGTTACTGGCGTTGCGGCTTTCTTTCATTCCGCGGTAAATTAACCAGGTAATTAAAATGATAATACCTAAAGCCGGTATATCGGCCACTAGGTGGAAACCGCCAATTTTTGGGGCGGTAAGCCATGCATTATTAGCCAGTGCTGTTGCCGAATCTAAATCGGCTAAGTTTTTTCCTGCAGCCAGTAGCGCTGCTGCATGTTTATGACCATTGTAAGCACTCAGATAATCCATGGTCATCCAGTCTGGTACATGGATGCCATTAATTCCTAAAGGAGGTATTTTTATGGTGGAGAGCAATCCGGTAAAGTAATCAGACCAGGATATGGCAACCGTGATATTTCCGATGGAGTATTCCATGATAAGCGACCAACCGATTATCCAGGCTACCAGCTCACCAAAAGCAACATAAGAGTAGGTGTAGGCACTGCCAGAAACGGGTACCATTGATGCAAATTCGGCATAGGCAAAAGCTGCAAAACTACAGGCAACTGCAGTAAAAATAAACAGGAAAATTACCGCCGGACCGCCATCGGCACTGGCTTTGCCAATCGTACTGAAAATACCAGCGCCAATAATAGCCGCGATACCAAAAGCGGTTAAATCACGTACACCGAGGGTTTTATGTAATGTGTTTTCGTGGTCGCCATAGCCTTTTGCTGCATCTTGTAATATCTTGGAAATGGATTTCTTTCTGAATAGCTTTTCGAACATTTGTTGCTTGATTGTTTCTTCAAACTTATAAAAAGTTTGGCTAAAAACGTTTAAAGCAAGATATAAATTTCATTACACGCCAATTGCGGTAGAAAAGCAATGAAAATGCTGATGTTTTATGAAATTAATGTCAAAAAGTTCAATTATTTGCTCTTCATAAGCCTTTGTTTGATTGGCATAATTTTAAGGAGTGCTAAAGCATTAATTTTGCTTCATCTAATCTACAGGATGGTTGTGCGCACATAAAATCATGTTTGATTGGAATATAAACAGCTACATTTTTATATTTATGAATACGGGTACTTTAGACATTAAATACATCAAAGAACGTCATCAGGGGATAGCCACAGTACTGGCTTTTTCCTTAATTCCCTTATCGGGTTTTGCTACCGATATCTACATTCCATCGTTGCCAACCATGGCAGGCGAAATGCAGGTTAGCAATGTTCAGGTTCAGCTTACCTTAAGCATTTTTCTAATCAGTTATGGCATTGCACAACTCTTTATCGGTAGTGTGCTCGATAGCTTTGGCCGCTATAAAATTGGTTTGTATTCGCTGTTGATTTTTGCTGCAGCAAGCATTATCATTGCCAATACACATAACATTTACCTCATTTATTTAATGCGAATTATACATGGGCTTACCGTTGGGGCTATTGTGGTGGCTAAACGCGCCTATTTTGTCGATCTTTTCGAAGGCGATCAGCTTAAGCATTACCTCAGTTTGTTTTCTATTATCTGGTCAACAGGGCCTATTGTAGCACCCTTTATAGGCGGTTACCTGCAAACGGTTTTTGGCTGGGAATCTAACTTTTATTTTCTGGGTGGCTTTGCTTTAGTTTTTGCTGTGCTCGAGTTTATGTTCAGCGGCGAAACCCTGAAACATTTTACCGATTTCCAGTTGAAGAAAATTGCCAATATTTATGCCACCATGATTAAAACAACCAGTTTTACTTTGGGCATTGTAATGCTCGGTTTGGCTTATTGTATGGTAATGGTTTACAACATGACAGGGCCATTTATTATTGAACACCATTTGCATCTTTCGCCGGTAATTGCAGGTTATAGCTCATTGGTGTTGGGTTTTGCCTGGATGGTAGGCGGTTTTATTGGTAAGGCAACCATTAATCGTCCGTTTTTTAAACGATTAGCCATTAACTCAGTTTTACAACTGGTATTTGTGGTGTTAATGATGCTGAGCCTTAATTTTATCAGCAACCTTTATTCGCTGATCTTTTTTGCCTTTCTAATCCACATTGGGGCAGGCTTTACTTTTAACAACTACTTTACCTTCTGTTTGAGCAAATTTCCGAAAAATGCAGGCATTGCCGGTGGTTTAACCGGTGGTATTACTTACGTGATTGTGTCGTTTTTGAGTTATGCGGTAGTAAGCCTTGTACCAGCAAAAGACGAACGAAATCTAAGCTACAGCTATTTGATTATGATTTTAATATCGTTAATTATAATGTTTATGATTTTGAGGGTAAGAAAAAAGGAAGAGGTAGATTAAGGTAACAGGATTTTCAAATATAAATACCAACAAAAAAGTCGTAGCACTTGCCACGACTTTTTTTGTTGTTTGAGGTGGAGACCTTCTGCCTTCTGCCTTCCACCTTTAAACCCTCTACCTTCCTTTATCCTAATTTATCCAGTTCTCCTTTTACAAAGCTGGCCAGCTCTTTAACATATTCGGCGCTAAAATCGAATTTAATGCCGGCAGTTTCATAAATCTCGTTCATAGGTTTGGTGTAGCCCAAAGCAAGTGCGGCCAGATATTGGTCTAATGCTTTTTCGGGGTTTTCCTTATAGTTTTTCCATACGGCAATGGCGCCTAACTGTGCAATTGCATATTCGATATAGTAAAAAGGAACTTCGAACAAATGCAGCTGTTTCTGCCAGATGTTGCCGAATTGTTGTTCCTGGCCATCCCAATTGGCAAAGCCCGCGCCAAAACGGTTGTAGATCTGTTTAAAAGTTTCTTCGCGGTCGGCTGCTGTATGGTTCGGGTTGGTGTAAATCCAGTGTTGAAACTGATCAATTACCGCTACCCATGGCAATGTTTTTAACACATCGGCCAGTTGCTCTTTTTTAGCACGAAGTAAATCTTCTTCATTATCGAAATAAACATCCCATTTATCCATAGAAATCAACTCCATACTCATCGAGGCTAGTTCGGCTACTTCTGATGGGCAATGTTTAAAATCGTTCAACTCTAAATTGGCAGTTAAGAAAGTATGTACCGCATGACCACCCTCGTGTACCATTGTGGTTAAATCGCGCAGGGAGTTGGCCGAGTTCATAAAGATAAACGGAGCTCCGGTTTCGGCCAAAGGGTAATTATAGCCTCCCGGTGCTTTGCCTTTTCTGCTTTCAACATCAAAAAGGTTATTGGCTTTCATCGTTGCCAGCTTTTCGCCTAGTTTTGGGTCAATAGCGTTAAAACAGGCAATACTTTTGTCAATCAGCTCTGCACCATTGTTGAAAGGTTTTAAAGCAGCCTTACCGCTTACACTTACCTCTAAATCCCATGGCTTTAAAGTATCTAATCCCAGTGCTTCCCTGCGTTTTTCGGCCTGCTCTTTCAAAATCGGCACAATTTCCTTTTCAATGGCATTGGCAAAATCGTAGCAGTCTTGCGGGGTATAATCAAAACGGCCCAAAGCCTGAAACATGTAATCGCGGTAATTTTCGAAACCGGCATTCAGGGCAACCTGATTGCGCAGTCTGATCAGCTCATCAAACAAGATATTTAAATCGTCTTTATCAACCAACCGGCGCTGCTGGATAGTTTTCCAGGCATTTTCGCGTACTTCGCGGTTTAGATCTTTCACTAAAATAGAAGCTTGCTCCAGCGTGTATTCCTGATCATTAATGGTTACACTCATTGCACCGGTAATACCCTGGTATTTCTGTTGTTTAACCTGTAGTTCGGTAAACAACTCAATGTTTTCTTCACGGAAAAGTTCCAGTGCTTTTTTAACCGACCTGTTGTAAACAAAATATTTTTCTTTGTCGAGGTCATCCATGAAAGGACTTTCTACAAATTTCTTGTTCAACTCATTGGAAAGCGGAGAAATTTTCGGCGAAATTTCGGTCGCGAAATACTGGAAACTTTTAACCAGTTCTTCATTCGCCGTATCGCAGCTCATTTTAATGTAACGCCAGGCAAAATCCTCTTCTAAAGCAGCTTCCAGCTCCGAGCGGTCTTTAAGCCATTGCGATAAGCTTTCCAGGCTTTCGATACTGCGGTTCTGCAGTTCTTCAAAAATAGGTGCCAGGCTTTCCCATGTAATGGTTAAATCCTGTGGAATATATGTTCTTGGTTTTTTGGTGATGATCATGTTTAGTTTAATTATGGAATGACTGAATGATAGAATGTGATTAGGTATGCCAAATATTCAATCCTTCAAAACTCCCTCATTCCTTCATTTTGTATTAATTATTGAATGATAGATTGACTGAATGATAGAATGTGATTAGGTATGCCAAATATTCAATCATTCGAAACTCACTCATTCATTTTTATTTATGTCTCAAATACGCGTCTATTAAAAAACAAATGGCAAACACTACAGAAGCATAACCATTTAAGGTTTGGAATGCGCGGTTCACCTTGCTAATATCGTTTGGCTTTACAAGCAGGTGTTGATAAATTAACATCGAACAGAAAAATACGATCCCTACATAATAAACCCAGCTAAATTGGGTAAAGAATACGGGTAAGATTACGCAGGCTGCCGAAAACACATGCAATAAAACCGAAACGTTCAGTGCATTTTTTATGCCAAGAGCCGACGGGATGGAATGTAAATTTTCTTCGCGGTCGAAATCCTCATCCTGCAGGGCATAGATAATATCGAAACCACTTACCCAAAACAATACGGTTAACGAATATAAAACCGGTACCAAAGCAAACTGACCGGTTACCGCGATATAGGCTCCAATTGGTGCTAAAGATAGGCCAAGTCCCAATACCAGGTGACAAAGTGCCGTAAACCTTTTGGTGTAACTGTAAAATAAGACCACAAATAGCGCTACAGGCGATAAATAAAAACAAAGTGGATTAATAAAATAGGTGGCAACGGCAAATAACATACAATTGATGATCACAAAAGTGAGCGCTTCGCTTGCTGAAACTTTCCCTGCCGGGATATCGCGCATTTTAGTACGCGGGTTTTTAGCATCGATATTCCGGTCGAGGTAGCGGTTAAAGGCCATGGCCGAGTTACGTGCAAAAACCATACACAGCAAAACCAATATCAATTTATACCACGAAAAAGGATTATCGGTGGTGGTTACCCCCAAAAAGAACCCAATCATGGCAAAAGGCAATGCAAAAACCGAGTGTGCAAATAATACGAGTGAAAAGTATTTTTTCATTTATGGCAAAAGGTTAATTGTTTTTGAGGCTTACGTTAATGGTCGATGGTTAATGGCAGATTGCTGGTACTGATGAACCAATGACTAATGAACTATTGAACATCAAATATTAAAACCGCTTATAATCTGTAGGTACTACGAAATCTTTATTTACTTCAGAGATAAAATTCAAAACCTCATCTTTACCTAAAGCCTTTTCGGCCGAGGTAACAAATGTTGCCGGAATTTCTTCAAAAAACTCACCTAATTTTTTCTTAAATGCCGCTACATTTTTTTGTGTGGTAGTCATACCTTGTTTATCGGCTTTGGTAAAAATAAGCGAGAATGGAATTTGCTTTTCGCCCAGCCAATAGCAAAATTCTATATCAATCTGTTGCGGCTCCAAGCGGCTGTCAATCAAAACAAAAACGCATTGCAAACTTTCTCTTTTGGTAATATAAGCGCGGATAAATTTCTCCCATTTTTCGCGACTTGTTTTCGAAACTTTTGCATAACCATATCCCGGCAAATCGACAATGTACCAGGCTTCGTTAACCAAAAAATGGTTAATAAGCTGTGTTTTTCCCGGGCGTTGAGACGTTTTTGCTAAACCATGCTGATTAACCAACATGTTGATTAAAGAAGATTTACCCACATTAGAGCGGCCAATAAAGGCGTACTCGGGCATTGTTGGTGGCGGCAAAGCCGAAACCTGGGTGTTGCTGCATATAAATGCTGCTGTTTTGATAACCATAGGGCAAAGGTAGGGTTTTGAGTCCGAAGTCCGAAGTCGGAAGTCAGAAGTCCAAATAGATCATCCTTTTTTAAAACTGATTTTTGACAATACGCTGAATACTTTGCATCAAAGACTTCGGACGCCGGACTAAAGACTCCCGACTTTTTCTCTATCTTTGCCACATATCATGAATCAAAATATCACTCCATATCAGGTAGCAGATGCAACCAAAAAAGAACAGGTTGCAACCATGTTCAATAATATTTCGGGCACTTACGATTTTTTAAACCATTTTCTTTCATTGGGTATTGATGTGCTTTGGCGCAAAAAGGCAATCAAAGAACTGGTTTCAATCCACCCGAGAACGATGTTGGATGTAGCTACCGGAACCGGCGATTTTGCTTTTGAAGCCATTAAAAAACTTCATCCCGAAAAGGTAATTGGTGTAGATATCTCTGAAGGCATGCTCGAGGTAGCCAAAAAGAAAATTAACGAACGCAGTTTGAACGAAATTTTTTCGGTTCAGGTTGGCGATTCGGAAGGTTTGCATTTTGAAAACGATACTTTCGATGCCATTACTTGCGCCTATGGTGTGCGTAATTTCGAAAACCTGGAAAAAGGCCTGACCGATATGTACCGGGTATTAAAACCCAACGGGAAAATGGTGATACTCGAATTTTCGAAACCCAAAGTTTTTCCGGTCAAACAGCTTTACAGTTTCTACTTTAAACAGGTAACACCTTTTTTCGGTAAGCTATTTTCTAAAGATCACCGGGCTTATACTTACTTGCCCGAATCGGTAGCGGCTTTCCCTGATGGAGAAGATTTTACCACCCTGATGCAAAAAGTTGGTTTTAAAAGTACCAAACACAAAAGTTTAACGTTTGGAATAAGTTCGATTTATACCGGAACTAAATGATAAAAAAATTAAGCCTCATTCTTTCACTCTTTACCATTTCTACAGCCGCTCTTGCTCAAAACTGGGGTGGTGGTATAGATGATGAAGACTGGAGTTTCGGTTTTAATTTTCAATACATTTCGGCAGAATACAAAATCCTGAAAAAACAGAACTGGCGTTCGCCATTTTACGAAGTGCCCAACAGTAACGGCGTATCGTACGATCCGGCTTCGGGTACTATGGTTACCAATTCGTTAAATTCGATTTCTAGTAAACCCTCGCAGGGCTTTGGTTTAGGCTTTGTAATGAACAGGAACATTTCCGAAAATTTCGATATCCGTTCTACGCCTTCGCTCATTTTTAGCGATAGGGTAGTGAGTTACGAATATGTGCCAACCGATCCGGTAAATGTAGGTAACGGGCAAACCAAAAACTATCAAACCCTGGTTGATAAGAAAGTACAGGCCACCATGTTCGAATTTCCGCTGGGTATTAAAGTCAAATCGAACCGCTTAAATAATTTCAGGGCTTATTGGCTCGGGGGCATGAAGTATTCAATCGATATTGCCTCGAAGAAAAAAACTTTTGATGAGGGCGAAACTGCAGTAAACAAATTGCTTAAAAACGAACGGAACTATCTTTCGTACGAAACGGGAATCGGTTTTGACCTTTATTTCGAGTATTTCAAAATGTCGCCCGAAATTAAACTCTCGTATTCTACCAGCGATATCCTGAAACACGACGATACTGCTTATGCCAATCCAATCGATAAGTTGAAATTGCGTCAATTCACGTTCAGTTTGATTTTTCAATAGGCTATACCATTCAAAAAAACTTATCTTTGTCTACCCAGGTAGATTAAACAGGTTTTTACCTGAAATTTTACCGTGACTTAAAATTCATAAACATGTCTAAAATCGCATTGATTACAGGTGCAACTTCTGGTATTGGCGAAGCTTGCGCACATACATTTGCTAAACAAGGTTACCAACTAATACTTTTGGCCCGCAGGGAAGAAAGATTGGCCAAAATAGCCCATCATTTGGCAGATAAATATGCGATTGAAATTAAACAGGTGATTGCCGACGTGCGCGACAGGGAAAGTTTAACCAGTGCATTAGAGGTTTTACCCACCGACTGGAAAAAGGTTGATGTATTGGTGAATAATGCGGGTTTGAGTCAGGGATTAGACCCAATTGATAAAGGCAATACCGACGACTGGGATACCATGATTGATACCAATGTAAAAGGACTGCTTTATGTAACCAAAATTGTTTCCAACTGGATGATCCCAAACCAATCGGGACATATTATCAACATTGGTTCTATTGCCGGTAAAGAGGTTTATCCAAATGGAAACGTATATTGTGCCAGCAAACATGCGGTTGATGCATTAAGCAAAGGCATGCGGATTGATCTTTTGCCTCACGGCATTAAGGTTACCGAAATTAATCCGGGTATGGTAGAGACCGAATTTTCGGTGGTGCGTTTCAAAGGTGATGAAGACCGGGCAAAAAAGGTTTACGAAAACCTGGAGCCTTTAATTGCCGATGATATTGCTGATGCCATTTGGTATGTGGTAAGCAGGCCAAAGCATGTAAACATTAACGATATGCTGATTATGCCAACAGTACAGGCAACGGCCACGATTATAAATAGGGGATAAAGTTTGCAGTTGGCAATTTGCAGTTAACAATTCAACAATTTATCAATAGAACAAATTAAGAATGATATCAACAACAATAGATCAGGAAATAAAAAAAGCCATGTTGGCTAAAAACAATGCACAGTTAAGAGGTTTAAGGGCGATAAAGGCTGCTTTACTTTTGGCTAAAACCGAAAAAGGTTCGGCAGAAGAAATTACCGAAGAAACTGAGCTTAAAATCCTTCAGAAACTGATTAAACAACGTCGCGAATCGGCTGATATTTACAGACAGCAAAACCGCGAAGATTTGTTCCAGGTAGAAGAAGAAGAAATTGAAGTAATTAACCAGTTCTTGCCTAAGCAATTGGATAGGGCAGAGGTTGCCGCAATTATCGAAACGGTAATCAAACAATCTGGCGCTACATCGGTTAAGGATATGGGGAAAGTAATGGGCATGGCGAACAAAGAACTGGCCGGTAAAGCCGATGGTAAACTGATTGCCGAAATTGTTAAAGAAAAACTAGCATAGTTTAAAGCTAAAAGCAGAAAGACTAAAGCTTAAAGCGCATTTATCGCTAACCGCTAACCGCTTCACGCTTTACAAAAGACGTTTTTAGACCGTTTTCGATTTTATTTCAGAAAAATGGCAAAGAAATGCAAAAATTTAATTTTACTCTACTAACTTAGTAGCACAGTACCATCCTATTTATATATATGACATACCAGGTAATAGAAGAAGACGGATTTAAATACATTGAAGCTGGAAAAGGCGAAACGCTGGTATTGCTGCACGGCCTAATGGGCGAATTGAGCAATTGGGAGCCGGTTATCGATCAATTTAAAGACCGTTATCATGTAGTGATCCCTATTTTGCCCATATACGATTTACCCATTTTAACGCTTGGTGTAAAAGCCTTGTCAAGGTACCTGCACCGGTTCTTAAAATTTAAGAATTTAAACCAGGTAGTGTTGGTAGGTAACTCACTTGGTGGCCATGTTGGTTTGGTATTTACAGTTGCCCATCAGGAGTTTGTTAAAGCTTTGGTTTTAACAGGTAGTTCTGGTTTATACGAAAATGCTTTTGGTGGTTCTTTCCCACGCAGAGAGAGCTACGATTATATTAAGGAAAAAGTAGAATTTACATTTTATGATCCGGCTACGGCAACCAAAGAGCTGGTTGATGACGTATTTAAAACAGTTAACGACAGATCGCGTGTTATTCGTATCTTAACCATGGCAAAATCGGCTATACGCCACAACATGGCCAAAGAATTATCGAAAATTACCATCCCGGTTTCGTTAATATGGGGTAGAAACGATAAAGTTACGCCACCGGAAGTGGCAGAAGAATTTCACCAGCTGTTGCCCAACTCTGAGTTGAACTGGGTAGATAAATGCGGACATGCGCCAATGATGGAGCATCCCGGAATATTTAATGCTTTTTTAGAGAAATTTTTAGACAGGATATTGTTAAAATAATGTTTGCTCAAGAAATCATATCGAATGTTATACCAACACTGAGAAGCGATGACACGGTGCAAAAGGCTTTAGATCGGATGAACGATTTTAAATTAAAGCATTTGCCGGTTGTTAACGAAACCGCTTTTGTGGGGCTGGTAGCAGAAGATAATTTATTGAGCATCCACAACCACGATACCCTTTTAAACGATGCATCGGTAAACCTGCTTAACGTTTTTGTGCAAAGCGATGCGCATACGTATGATGTAATCAGGTTGTTGAGCCAGTTAAAGCTAACAGCTGTTCCGGTTTTAGATCAGCAGAAAAATTATGCAGGTATCATTCCCATCAGCAATATGGTTGATGCCGTAGCACAGCAATATGCCGTAAACGAACCGGGGGGTATTATTGTGCTTGAAATCAGTAACCGCGATAACTCACTGGCGCACATTTCGCAAATTGTAGAAGCCGATAATGCACAGATTCTTTCTTCTTACGTGAATTCTTTTGCAGATTCTACACGCTTGGAAGTCACATTAAAAGTTAATAAAACTGAAATTACTTCATTGGTAGCTTCTTTCGAAAGATATGATTATCAGGTAAAAGAAGTATACAACAACACACAGATTGATGATGGGTCGCAGGAGCGTTACGATTCGTTCATGAATTATTTAAATGTATAAACCTACTTTATGAGGATTGCAATTTACGGGAGAGATTTTAACGATACGGTTTTACCTTACGTTCAGGAAGTCTTTAATCACCTGGCCGAACACCACATCCAGCCCGTTTTATATTCGAAATTCAAAACTTCGCTACACGGCAAAATTAAATTGCCCGCAAATACCGTTATTTTTCACAACCATAACGAGTTAAAAGAGCATGCCGATGTGTTGCTGAGCCTCGGTGGTGATGGTACCCTGTTAGATACCTTATCGCTGATCCGCAATTCGGGCATTCCCGTAATCGGCATTAATTTTGGGCGCCTGGGTTTTCTGGCCAGTATCAATAAGAATGAAATCGGCGATGCTTTACAGGCCCTGATCAATAAAGAATATACTTTAGATACCCGCTCGCTGCTTACCTTAGAATCGGAAAACGGTTTGTTTGGCGAAGAAAACTTTGCTTTGAACGATATTACCATTCACCGTCGCGATAATTCGGCGATGATGATTATCCATGCCTCGATGAATGATGAATTTATCAACTCGTATTGGGCTGATGGATTAATTATTGCTACACCAACAGGCTCTACCGCTTATTCTTTAAGCTGCGGTGGCCCCATTATTTACCCCGATTCTGAAAACTTTGTGGTAACACCTATTGCGCCACACAATTTAAATGTAAGGCCGGTGGTGGTGCCCGATGATAATAAACTTTCTTTTGAAGTTGAAGCCAGAGAGTCTAAATTTTTGGTTTCGTGCGATAGCCGTACCGTAACCGTAGAGCGTTCGGTAAAAATTACCATCAAAAAAGCCGATTTTTGTGTAAATCTTATCCGCCTTAACAATGAAACCTATTTAAACACGTTAAGGAATAAATTATTATGGGGAATCGATACCCGTAACTACTAGATATGACGCCAAATAAACCACTCTTTTTAATCCTCTTATTTCTTTTGGGCGGACAGCTTGTTCGTGCACAGGACGGAGAGCCATCATGGGAGTTGGGTTTAATGGCAGGCGGAGCGGGTTATATGGGCGATTTGAACCAGAATAATCCCTTACAAATTAGTGGTTTTTCAGGCGGAGCCTATGTTAAACGCAATTTTAACCAGTACCTTGGCGTACGCTTAAATTATACCCTTGGTCAGGTAAAGGCAGATGATGCCAATTCAAACAATGAACAGTTCAGGGAAAGAAACCTGCGGTTTAAAACTTCTTTAAACGAATTTAGCGGAATCATAGATTTCAATTTCTTCAATTTTAACCTTGGCGGCGGAACAAGACAGTTTACACCATACCTGTATGCAGGTGCAGGGTTAGTTGTTTTTAAACCAACTGTAAAGGTTGATGGCGAAAAATACCGCTTAGATCGTCTGGCTACCGAGGGTCAGGAAAATGGATATAAAAACGTAGTATTAACCATTCCTTATGGCTTAGGTTTAAGGTACAACTACAAAGATACCTGGAGTGTTTTTACCGAACTGGGCTACAGAACACCTATGACAGATTATATTGATGATGTAAGTGGCCGCTACCCCGACAACCCGGTTTTTGTAAAAAATGGCGAAAATTGGGTGAATTTATCCGACCCTTCCGTGAACCAAATCGGATATCCCGGTACCCAAAGAGGCGATTTTAGAAAAAGGGACACTTATCTATTTGTTAGTGTTGGCATATCTTTTACCTTTGTATCCTCAAAATGCTATTCCTTTTAAGCTGATTTTGACATAATTAATGGGATTTAAAGAACAAATAGACTATAG
>Ga0308165_1000598_pt1 | contig 62024 bp, 51 predicted proteins | sample PhyWR2_FD_201032 | JGI IMG/M metagenome (GOLD analysis project Ga0308165, IMG submission 201032) | Phyllosphere microbial communities from UC Gill Tract Community Farm, Albany, California, United States - DLSLW.R2 | ecosystem: Host-associated > Plants > Phyllosphere > Unclassified | place: USA... | reverse complement strand
CTCTTACTTTCACTGCATTAAGGCCTTTTTTGCCTTCTTGAACTTCGTATTCAACTGTATCATTCTCTCTGATTTCATCAATCAGGCCTGATGCATGCACAAAAATCTCAGATCCGCTGTCTTCTTTGATAAAGCCAAAGCCTTTTTCTGAGTTAAAAAATTTTACTGTTCCGTTTTTCATTATACTGGATGTTTTTAAATTAAAAATCAAAAATAGGATTAAAACCCAAAAACCAAAATAACTGGCGCACAAATTTGAAATTTATGCGCAAAAATATTTACAACTGTACAGATTGTTACTTTCATTTCACCGTGTAATTATTTGACCCAAAATATTTAGCGGTATTAAAAAGATTTTCTCTGTGTGATTGAAGAGTACCAATTAATGGGATGCGACCTTAAATTCATACCGTCGCTTTCGATATGATATAAAATAATCGGCATGCTGAAATCGACGAAACGTTCTACCTGGCGCGACAGTTTGCCGAGAAAATCGATACTCGATATGCCCTCTTTTAAATGAACATAAATTACACTCCCTGTTTTAAACTCAAAGCGTTCAACAACTCCGGGCCATTCGGCTTTTATCCTAGTGAGGAAAGCTTTGATTTTGGTTTCTTCTTTTAGATTTTCCATAAGCTTATCAGGTTTTTAATATATGCTAATTTAAAAAATTATTCCAAATAAGATTAATTGTAACAGGACCTATACAATGATGAGGGAAAATGGATAAAAGCAGCTAAAGTAACACAAAACCAGACGCTTACCTATTTATTTTCAGGCAAAAAAACCTATAACAGGCAATTAATTCATTATAATAAATTAAATGATGGGTTATTTGCTAAAATCCATCATCGCGGGGAGGCTATTTCAGCCGATGGAGCAATCTTTTCTCTTACAAATAGGAAAGATTGCTTCTTTCTGCCTCCTCGCAATAACGAAAAAAAAGCGTAGCGAACTTTATTACTTTACAGCAATTTCCACATTTCCGCTTTCCAAGCCTTTTCCTTTTACATTTAATTGTATCGGTCCGTCTTTTTTTCCTGATTGTACCACTACTACCAGCTTTCCGCTGAAGAGTTTCATGCTGGGTTTTACAAACGATTCTAGCGAGGTGGCATCGCCATTACAAACCGCTTTAAATGTCCCCGCTCCTTTCACCTCAAAATTTAAAGCATTGGTAGCCGTAGGGCAAGGAATTCCATTTTTATCTACAACTGATACCGTAACAAACGATAAATCCTTCCCGTTGGCACTAATTTCTTTCCTATCGGGTGTAAGCACAATTTTGTAAGGTCTGCCTGCTGTAGTTATTTTTTCTTCTGCCACAGGTTTTCCGTTATGATCTAGCGCTACTACTTTTAATGTTCCAGGTTCGTATTTAACATCCATCCACATTAACCTGTAGCGGTTCTGCGGCGTTGATTTATCTTTTTTCCGTACGCCCAAACTCTTTCCGTTTAAAAATAGCTCAGCACTATCGTAACTGGTATACACAAAAACTGGCGTGGTTTGGCCATCTCTTCCCGCCCAGTTCCAATGTGGCAGGAGGTGTAATGTTGGCTGTTTGGTATTCCAACGGCTTCGGTATAAGTAATAACGGTCTTTAGGCAGACCAGCCAGATCTGAAATCCCAAAATACGAGCTTCTCGATGGCCAGCTGCTATCATAAGGTGTAGGTTCGCCAAGGTAATCGAAACCGGTCCATACAAATTCGCCTATTACCCAAGGTTTATCGTCCTGCACTACAAAATCATCATCGGGTACGTTAGACCAGCTGCAATATTCGAGATCATAAGATGAAGACTGAAAATCGGGGTATTGTTTGTCAAATCCCTTTACAACCGGGAATTTATATACCCCGCGCGAACTTACGGTTGATGCAGTTTCTGATCCTAAAATAAATCCCTGCGGAAAAACCTTATTGGCCTCTTCGTAAAGGTGCACCCTATAATTGAGTCCGGGAATATCCATCAGTGCACCAAAACCCGATTGCATAGTGGCCTTAACCTGATCCATCCCTACCGTAACGGGGCGCGTAGGATCTTCGCGATGGAAAATTTCCTGAAGCCATTTGGCCCTTTTAACGCCCTCGGCCCCAAACTGATCGGGCACTTCATTTCCCGAACTCCACATCACAATGCAGGGATGGTTTTTATTGGCCTGAACCAGGTTTACAATGTCTTTTTCGGCATCGGTATTAAAATATAGGTGGTAACCATTTTCGACTTTGGCCTTTGCCCATTCATCGAAACTTTCGGCGAGGAACATAAAGCCCATTTCATCACACAGTTCCAATTGCTCGGGCGAAGGCATATTGTGCGAACTCCTGATGGCGTCGCAGCCCATTTCTTTTAATATAGTCAGCTGTCTTCTTAAAGCAGCAATATTGATGGCGGTACCAAGTGGCCCAAGATCGTGGTGCAAACAGACCCCCTTAAATTTCCTTACCTTACCGTTCAGGCTGAAACCTACACCTGCACTGAAATTGATGGTCCGGATACCAAACCTTGTTTTCACCACATCTTTTAAGGTATTTCCTTCATATACCATCGAAACTGCTGTATAGAGATAAGGTTTTTCAGGGCTCCAGAGCTTAGGGTTACTAATCTGGATGTTCTGATCTGTTTCATTCCCGAAGATGGATTTTGCTGTATCAATAGCCACCTGCCTGCCCAAACTGTCTAAAATCTGTGTAACCAACCGAAGTCCTTTATCGGTTAACCTGGTTTTGATATTTACCTTCGCAAAGTCTTGCTTAACTATCGGAGTGGTAACCGTAATTCCCCATTGATCAACACTTTTCCCTTCTTTAATGATCAGATGCACATTGCGGTATAAACCTGCCCCTGGGTACCAGCGCGAAGATTTTGGCATATTTTTCAAATGAACGGCCAATACATTATTATCCGCCGTTAGGTTGTTGGTAATGTCTATATAAAAGTAGTTGTAGCCATAATTCCATTGTCCAACCAATTTACCGTTAAGGTAAACACGTGGTTCACTCATGGCGCCATCAATCTGTAACAATACTTTCTGGCCTGCTTTAATTACCGGCAAATTCAGTTTTTTGCGGTACCAACCTTCGCCGATATATGGCAAAGCCCCTGTTCGCCCTGTTTTTTCAGTTGCTTTTGTTTCCCCATTTTGGGTAATGGCCGTTACCTGCTTATCGATTTCTTTATCAAAGGGCCCACTAATGGCCCAATCGTGCGGAACAGAAACCGTTTCCCAGCGGGCATCATTAAAACCAGCTTCGGCCGCATTTGGAAAATTTCCTTTCGAAAATTTCCAGCCTTCATCTAACAGGATTTCGGTTCGTTGGGCAATGGCATTTAAACAGGAAAGCGCGAGGATAAAAAGTGGAAGAAATATTTTTTTCATCTGGTTATTTTAGATCAATAAATTTGTGGCAAGGTTAATTGCTTTGTCGTCAATACCAAAGGTTATCGCCATCGTTCAAACGGAATGCAGATTGATTTAACGGTTGATAATAGAGGGCACTGCTTTTTGAGCAAAGGTAGAAATTAAAAGATCACTATATAGAAATAAAGATTAGAATCCAAGGTACTATTGCTATTCAGAAACCGGCAATAATATTAACATGCTACCTGCCAAAGCGTAAAAAAGAAATTTATTATTAAAGTAAAAAAGCCCTTCAATCCTGAGAGGGCTTTTTCATAGTCGTCTATCCCTATAAGTAGGAAGCTCAAAACTAATTAATGCGTTTAATATTTTTAGGGTTTGAATAAACTGAACAGAAAAAATTTTCCATTCAATTCATACGCACATTTCTTGATTCAGATGCCTTAAAACGGCAATATTAAGTTATTACTCTACGCCTTTGGCATTTGTTTTAATCACATACAGTGATTTTGAAGCGGTAATAAACAACATGTTTTTATCCTTTCCGCCAAAGCAGATGTTTCCACACCATTCTTCAGGCACATCAATATGCCCTATTTTTTCACCATTAGGTTTGTAAATGTTCACCCCTTTTCCGGTTACGTAAAGGTTGCCATTGCGGTCTAAAGTCATCCCATCCGAATTCTGGTTAAGAATCAGCTGCCTATCGCTCAATTTAGCACCGGCATTAATGGTGTAACGGTATGTTTTATTTGCACTCATATCGGCCACATATAAAAATTTACCGTCTGGAGTGCCTACAATGCCGTTAGGTTTAATCAGATCATCAGCAACCACAAAAGCTTCTTTTTTGCCTTTTGGTAAATAATATACCTTCATGCCCTGAATTTCGGGCGATTTACGCGTCCAGTAATCGCGCTGATAATATGGATCGGTAAAATAAATCCCACCATTGGCATCCAGCCAGATATCATTTGGACCATTTACTTTTTTACCTTCAAAATCGCTAAAAAGTACTTTTATTTTTTTGTTCTTATTGATAGACCAGATCTCGTTATGCTCATCTGCACACACAATCAGATTGCCTTTTTTATCGAAATAAGTACCATTTGCCCTACCCGATTTATCCATATATAGGCTCAGCTTGCCATTTACGTCGTATTTCCAGATTTTATCATTTGGCTGATCGGTAAAAAAAACGTTCCCCTGTTTATCAACCGATGCACCTTCTGTAAACTTAAACTGTGCAGAAATCACCTTTAAACTGTCCTGAACAAAAAGGTTTTGATCGGCACTTTGTGCAGAAGCGTTAATACCAAAGGCAGAAAATGTCAAAAAGAAGAAATATTTTTTCATTTGTGTTTTTATTAAACCTATCAGGTTCTAAAAACCTGATAGGTTTGTAAAGATATTAACTTACCCGTTTCCCTTTCAGTAACATATTTAGTGCATCGTTAAGCGTTCCGGCCTTTTGTACCTCACCTTCATTTACAAAGTAAATTTCGTCAGCATTTTCGATGGTATTTAAGCGGTGCGCAATAATAACGAGGGTAGTTTCTTTCGATAGTTTATTTAAAATACTGCCTAAAAGCTTTTCGGTTATGGTATCGATATTGGCTGTTGCCTCATCGAGGATGAGCAGCTCGGGATTGCGTAAAACTGCACGCATAAAGGCAAGCAGCTGTTTCTGCCCCAAACTGATGCTATCCGACCCTGAAGTGATCTGTGTTTTTAAACCCTCGTCGAATATCGCCAAAAGTGCATTCAGGTTGGCTTCTTCAATTATTTTCTCCAGCTGTTCGTCGCTCACATCTTTGTATAAACTGTTGCCATACAAAATATTCTCTTTTACCGTTCCGGTAAATAAAAATGGTTCTTGCAAAATGAAGCCTATTTTCTGTGTCCTTTCTTCGGCAGAAAAGGAACGGATATCTTTACCATTTAATAAAACAGTCCCCTTGGTAGCATCGTATAAACGGGAAATTAAAGAAGCCGTTGTGGTTTTTCCGCCCCCTGTTGGACCAATTAAGGCGTAGGTTTTACCCTTTTCGAATCTTAAATTGATATTATGGAGAATCTCTTTACTGTCATCGTAAGAAAAATGGACATTTTTAAACTCCAGTAATGCGTCGGAAGTGATGGCTCCGTTGTTATCGATCTTTTTCAGGTCACTCTCCAACGATAAGATCTGAGATATCCGGTCCCAACCGGCCATCGCCACCTGAAAACTGGTCCACAGGGCAGCCAATTGCCTTAACGGGTTATAAAAATTGGTGGTATAGGCAATATAGCTCACCAATAAACCCAGCGTAAAATTGCCTTTCGAAATCAGATAAATTCCGAATAACAGGGTAATCAGTTGGGCAATGCTCGATAGCAGACCATAAACAGGCACAAAAATATTGTTGGCCAGGCCTGCCCCAATTGCTGTTTTATAGTTTTCGGCATTGGCTTCATTAAAGCGTTTCCTGAAATAATCCCTACGGTTAAATGCGATAATGACCTTAAAGTTGTTTAAACTTTCTTGAATTTCGGCACTCATTCCGCCCACGCTTTTTAAATTCTTGGCATTCTTTCCTTTTACCCAGGGCGATAAGGCCACTGTAAAAAGCACAATTACCACTGCTGGCGATAGTGTAGCAGCTCCAAGCGCTACATTAATAGATAGCAGAAAAATACCGGCACCGATCATGGTTACAATGCTGCCGATAAACTGCATTAACGACTGCGAAAAAAACTGGTTCAGTTTATCGGTATCGTTGTTTACCCGCGAAATGAGATCACCTGCCTTATTCTGGTTGAAGAAGGATACAGGCAATTCCTGTAATTTATTAAAAATGGCATTGCGCAGGGTGTATAACATCCGCTGGCCTATACCGCCCATTAACCGGGTTTGGGTGTAGCCGGTAACCATGGCAACCATATACATTACCAATAAAATGCCACCAAAAATAAGTACGCCATGAAACTGTTTGGTGCGGATATAAGTATCAACGGTATGCCCCACCAATAATGGCCCTAAAAGCAATAAACCCGAATTAACCAAAATGGCAATAAGGGCCAGCCAAAGTTTTTTCCGTTCGGCAGATATCAGTTTTAGCAGGCTTTTTAATGCCTTGTAAGTAGACTGCTTTTCCTGCTTGCTGCTAAGCTGGTTAAGATTGTAATTCATAATTACTGGTGCTCTGTTGTGAATTGTAAATCTGAACATATTCAGGGCTGCTTTTCAGCAATTCCTGATGGGTTCCTTCTGCAATGATTTCGCCCTGCATGAGCAAGATCACTTTGTCGTAATGTTCAACAGAAGCTATTTTTTGGGTAATCGAAAGTAAAGTTAAGCCAGGATAATTCTGCTGGATGTTTTCTAAGATCCTTTTCTCGGTATTGTTGTCTACACGGGCCGTAAAATCATCGAGCAATAATATTTTAGGATTTACCGCCAGGGCCCGCGCCAGCATGATCCGCTGTTTTTGTCCACCCGAAAGACTGTTTCCACGCTCAGAAATAACGGTATTCAATTGATCGGGCAAGGCATCAACAAAATCTTTAAGTTCGGCAGTAGCAATGGCTTTGGCCAGCGATTCGTCGGTAACGGTATCGCTAAAGGCAATATTCTCCCTGATGCTCATGTTAAACATAATGCTGTCCTGGAAAACAAAACCAACCTGTTGGTGAAAATTCTCTTGATTATAGTTTTTAATCTCTTGCCCGTCGAACAATACAGCACCCGAACCGGCATCGATCAAACCTGTTAAAATATAAAGCAATTGTGTTTTCCCTGCAGCAGTTGGTCCGATTATAGCCGTTTTTGAACCAGCTTTGGCCGAAAATGATACGGATTTTAAAATTGGCTTCTGACCGAAGTTCAGGCTAATGTCTTTCACTTCAATATCTCCGGCCAATTTTGTGTTCAGCGTACCCGGATGGTTCACCTCCGCAGCATTTAGCACACTTTCTATCCTCTGGTAAGATGCCGTGGCCTGCGCAATCACGTTGCTCATAAACCCGATTACCAAAATTGGAAATATAATAAGGGTAAGATAACTGCTAAAGGCGGTAAACTCGCCAAGGCTCATCGAATTGGTAATTACAAAGTGACCGCCCAATACCAAAATACATAAACCGGATAAATTGGCGGTAAAAACAATCACCGGGATGAGCGAGGCAAACATCCGGAGGATAGCGATCCCCAGATCTTTTGCCTTGGCATTTGCATCTAAAAATTTATTGTATTCTAACTGCTGCGAGTTGATTACCCTGATCAGGGCCGAACCCAAAATACTTTCGCTAATTACTTTGTTTAACCAGTCGATTACTTCCCTACTTTTTTTGAAAAGCACCCTAACCTTGCTCAGCACATAGAAAAATGCCCCACCGATAATCGGTACAATGGCAATTACACAAAGTGCAAGTTTCCAGTTAATCATGAGCAGCAGAATACTCGCCCCAACAATTAAAAAGATAGAAGAACAGATGGAAACAATGGCCTGCGATACAAACATCTTAATCGAATCGGCATCCGCCGTGAGATTGGTAAGCAGTTTAGACGGATTGGCCTGAATAATATAGGCGTGGCTCTGCCGCGAAATCTGATCGGAAAGCCTAGTCCTTAAATCTCTTGCCACTCGTTCTGATGCATAGGTTTGCACAATACTCTGTAAATAAGTAAAGATAAAAACCAGTACAATGGCCAGCGAAAACTGGAACAGAATGTGTTTTAGATCGAAGGTTTTATTGGTATAAGAATCGATACCATTGGCAATAATTTTTGGTAACAGCAGATTAATACCGTTACTCAACAGGGCAAACAGGATCAGCAGCAAGATTAAGCCTCTGTAATTTCCAAGTAAACTGAAAATACCTGGCTTTTTGGCTTCTTTGGTTTTTCTCATATCAATGAAGATACCTTAAATTGTAGGTCCCAAATTTAACCGAATTAATTGACAAGAAATGATTAAATGAACGAATTCTGAATGATAGAATGTAATTTATTCGAAGGAATTCATCATTCTATCATTCATTTAATCACTCATTCAATAACTAAACCTCTTATTTGCTTTCTTTCAAAACCATATCGATCGTAATCGCAGTAGCCACTATTGCCACCTTTTGGTTGCTTTCTGCGTAAGCAGGATCGATCGAAACATTGTATTTATCAGCAGTGGTAAAAACCTCTTTTAATGCACCTGCCCATTTCTTGTTTATTTTACCCATTTCGGCACCTGCATTATTGGTGATGCTAAAGTTCCAGGCTTTCCAATCGCCAGATATTTTTGCAATTTCTTCTCCCGATGTTGGGCTCGAAATGGTAAAAGTTGGTTTAAAGAACTTAAATTTTTGTTTAATAATACCTACCTCAACACCCATCGGATCGGTAACGGTAATTTTCGACATCCAGAAAGTCCAGCCCCTTGTTATCGTGGCCTGTAACTGATCATTGGTATCGGTAATTTCGAGTTTAAAAGGCATCATCCGCTTATCAATCAATAAGGTTAAAGCCTTTTGCCAGCCCGAGATGCGTTGTTTAATAATACCAATCTGCGCGCCCTGATCGTTGTAAACCTTGTACTCGTTCGCAAATTTTAGAAAGTTTACTTTCTCGTCAATAAAATATTCGTCGCTTAAAAAAAATGGGGGAATCTGCTTGTTCATAATTAAGATATATTTTTAGATAAGCCGCTAAAATATATATTTTTCGATGACTATGCCTAATATTCTTAGGCAAGATCGATTATTGTTAGGTCGTCAACCTTGTCCCGATTTTTTCATCGGGATCAGGGTTTATATCGCAAAAAAGATGCTGAAATAAATTCAACATGACGTAATCGTTAGAAAATGATTTAATTATATAACGAGCTGTATTTCCCAATAAAACAAACAACATCATTCCAACAGATATAAAAACCGATTTGCAGCTAAACATTGTTAACTTTGTAGCCGAAAAGCCATTGAAGAAAATGGTTAAACCCAAAACACATGATTGAAATAGGAAAATACAACGAGTTAAGAATTTTAAGCAAAACTGAAGCTGGATTAAACTTAACCGACGGCGACAAACTGGTAGTGCTGCCATACCAATATGTGCCTAACGGCGTAGAAATTGGCGACAATATTAATGTTTTTGTATTTGTACAGAAAGATGGCCGTTTAACCGGAACTACCCAGAAAGCTTATGCCGAGGTGGGCGATTTTGCTTTCTTAAAAGTGGTTTCTGATGGCGACGATGGTGTTTTTATGGATCTTGGCATCGATAAAGATGTGTATGTGCCAACCCGCGAACAAAAAAGACCAATGCAAAAAGGCTATAAATATGTAGTTTACCTGTATCTCGACGAAAGTAACGACCGCCTTTTGGCTTCTTCTAAGCTATACGATTTTGTTGAAGAAGATGGATTCGATTTTGAAGAAGGCGACGAAGTAAGCCTATTGATTACCGAAGAAACCGATCTTGGCTTTAACGCCATCATCAACAATACTTATATCGGTTTGCTATACAACAATGAGGTTTTTGATAATATCCAACCTGGAGAAATGCGCAAAGGCTGGATCAAGAAAATCCGTGTAGAGGGTAAGATTGATTTAACCCTACAGCCAAGCGGTTATGGTCATATCCTCGACTCGAAAGAGATGATGCTAAAAGAACTGAAAAAAAGTGGCGGTGTAATCGAACTGGGCGACAAAAGTTCTCCTGAAGATATTTATCACCGTTTCCAGATCAGCAAAAGTGCGTTTAAGAAAACAATTGGTTCATTGTATAAAGAACGCTTAATCGTACTTTCTGATGATTCGATCAGGTTGATCACAGATGAGGACGCTGAATAATTAAGAACAGATCAAAGTTTAATAATTAGCCACTGAAACATGGAATAGAATTTATTTTTCCGTGCTTTCAGTGCTTCCGTGGCAAAAAACATCATGTTGGTCGGTACTGGCACTGAGCATAGTTGAAGGATCTCTCCTATGCTCGATAAGCTGAATAATTAAGAACAGATCAAAAGTTTAATAATTAGCCACAGAAACACGGATTAACACGGAATAAAATTTATTTTTCCGTGCTTTCAGTGCTTCCGTGGCAAAGTATTTGTGTTGATTGGTGCGGCACCAACCAATTAAAACCTTAATTCAGGTTAAATTTCTCGTTTTGAACCTTAACTGCATTTGAAGCCGAAACAATGGCCACGATCATTATCCCGATCACAATAGCCAAAATAACCTGCAAGGTAGAATAAACCTTGGTGCCCGAAACAAAAATTTCCGATCCCTTGATCAGTTCCCGTCCTACATTCGACTGGATTTTAATGAGTGCCGAGAGCTTGGCCAAAGTTTGGTTTGCTGCGTTCCTTCCCATCGATTCGTAAATCAGTCTGCTTTCTGCGCCGGTAATGCTCAGGATTTTCACTTCCAAACCACGCTGAACAGCCAATGCTTTTTTTAGTTCGTTCAAAAAGTTTTGTTCTTGCGCTACCAGCAAAGTAAGTTGGTATTTATTGATTACCGAATCTATTTTGCGGTTATGTTTGTTCATCATCGCAATACCGCCTGAAGGTTGAACGGTACTGCCGCCCAATAACATTTCCTGAAGGATCTCATTTTTATAATACAGATTTTCGGCAATAAAATATAGGTCGGTTGCAGGCACAAGCCTGTCGTTATACATCGAAATAAACGACTCATTAATCTTTTCTACGCTTTTATCTTCCAAAAAACGGATCAATAAGGTGCAGCACATGATGCAAAACAATAAGAAAGCTATTTTCAGCTTGTTTTTAAGACTAAAGGCAAATTTCATCATATAATTGGTTAGTTTCTAAATATCTCTGAGCTATATCTCGCTTTGAACGTTACCCTGTCCCGATTTTTTCATCGGGATCAGGGTCTTTGAAGCAGTAAAGATGCTAATCCCGAACATTCGGAACAGCATGGCAATAGCGACTAAAAGTAATCCTCCAGCGCGGTCTTAGCAAAAAGCTGTGGTGCAAAATTGACTAAATATAGCTCTTTTTTTGCACGTGTTACGGCAGTATACAGCCAGCGGAGAAAATCAAGGTCGATCATTTCTTCTGTAAGATAACCCTGGTCGGCAAAAACCGCATCCCACTGTCCACCCTGCGCTTTATGGCAGGTTACCGCATAAGCAAATTTAATCTGCAGGGCGTTATAGAATGGATCGGCCTTAATGGCCAGCATCCGTTGCCGTTTATTGGCAATGTGCTCGTAATCTTCATTAAGCCCGTCAAAAAGCTTCTTATTCTGTTCATATGGCAGGTTGGCACTTTCTAAATTAAGGGTATCCAACATTACTTTGCAGCTGATCTGTCCGGCTGCCGGAAAATCCATAAACTCTAAAGTAGCATCGGCAAAACGGAATCCATAACGTTCTTCCTCTCCCCTTACCCTGATCACTTTTGCCATATCGCCATTGGCAATAAAAGCGGTATCTTCATTATCGGGCAACCAGAAATAATTGTTGCGCACCACCATGATCTGATCGCCGCCTGTTAATTCTTCTTCGCGGTACAGCAACCTCGCCCTGATCTGCTGGTTATATATATTGGCCGATTTATTGGAACGGCAAACCACCAGGGTATTTTCCATCCCAAATTTACGGTAAGCATACTCCAATCCTTCAACCAAACGCGCACCAGGCATATTATAAATGTCGGTATAGTTTTTAGTGAGGAATTTGGGCAATGGATTTTCAGGATTTTTAGCAATCTGGTTCCGCAGCATCGTGGCGTTGGCCAATATGCCCGACTTTTTGCCCTGCCTTACCACTTCCTTCAGTTCTACAGCAGTAATGGATAAGGCAAATTTATCCTTTAGGTACTGTTCGTTCAGTGCAGGACTATCTAAACTCCCCACTGGTGGCAACTGTGCAGTATCGCCCACAAAAAGCAAAAAACAGTTTTTAGAATTGTATACAAATTCGAGTAAATCTTTTAATATCGATGAGCCGGTTTCATTAAATTCATCGGCAATCATAGAGGCTTCATCCACAATGAACAGCGTATTTTCGGAGAGGTTTGGTGCCAGCTGAAACTGCATTTCGGGAGAGGCAGCCGACCGTTTCCGGTATATCCGTTTGTGTATGGTTAAAGCCTTACGGTAAGCATACTGGCTCATTACCTTTGCCGCCCTTCCGGTTGGGGCCAAAAGCTCACTGCGCAGGTTAAACTGCTTTAAAACCTTTACCAAAGCCGCTACTGAAGTGGTTTTACCTGTACCAGCATAACCTTTAAGCACAAAACAACGGTACTCATCCTCTTCCTGCAAAAACTCCGACATCCGCTGGCAAAAAAGCAACTGCTCTTTGGTTGGTGTATGTTCGTAGGCGCTGGCTATAAGCTCACTTTTATCCAAAATCATTAATACTGTTTAATCTGTTAACTTTTTAGGCATTGCAAAAGCACCTGATTTTTTAGCACAGGCTTTTATTACTAAACCGTATTGAAGCGGCATCCCCCGATTTTTCATCGGGGATATAGCGGAAAGACGGACTGCTGTTTCCGAAACCCAGTAGCTCAAATTTTCAAAGTATAAAAACAAATACCTTTATCACCATGCCCCTTTGCTCCTCGCCCTATGCTTTTTGCCAACTACAAAAGTAGCGTTTCAATGCGATGTGCCATTACCATATTTTGTTTTTTGCTATAACTGAAAATGGTAAAATGACCATCCTGAGAGGCCACCAAACCTATAGATTGGGGTTGATCGTTCACAAACTGGGCAACAGAAAAATGCCTGGTGCCGCCAAGCTGGCCTGGATAAAGAATTTTATCCTCACCGCCCACAATTGGTTCCGAAAATGCAATCTGCTCAACGGTTGGCTTACCTTTAGCGCGACCGATTTTTGCACCAAATGCAATCAGGTCAAATTCTTCGTTGATAATTGTTGCGCCGTCTACAGCAGTTAAGCCCGCTAAATGGTCTACTTCGCGGCGTACTGCTCCCTGCGAGAAAATTTCGCTCTGGTTACCGCTCTGTTTAGCCAGGTTGGACAGTCCGCAAAATGGTGGTTCTACCAAATATTGTATCGGATGGATAATAGACTCCTCCCATTTAACATCCCCTTTTGGAACAATTAACAATGCCCCTCCACGGCCGTGTGCACGCATAGAAACCGAAAACTGGATCAGGATATTGATCGGATCGTTCCAGCTGGCCAGAACAGTCAAATCTAACAGAGCCTGTAAAATAGGCGGACAATCTTTATTTGTGCAGCTTCGATCATCTACAATTCGGATCTGCTCCCCTTTAAGTACCGCAACATTGGTAAATTTACCGATGCCGTAAATCCGGCGGTGTTTGATTACAATTAACCCCGGTTCGGAAACATCTACAACAAAACAAAAATTGGGAATATTTAAGGTTGTACCCCAGATATACAGTTCGCCATCTTCTTCCCACACCCCCAGGTGGATTCCTGAACGTTCTATTCCAGGGGCTATTTTAGTTAAAGTATTGGCATTTAGGGCTAGTTTTTTTGCAAAACGTAAAGGTTTTGAGGCCTGCTCTGGCGGCAAAAATGCAATCGAAATCCGAGGCGAGTGCCCTTCTTCTTTACGCAGGCTGCTCCAAAAAGCAACATCAATAATCGCTTCAATTATTTTACTATCGGGTTGAGTAGCCAAATCTATCTCACCCTGTGCAATTGCATTTTTATGCAGTTTAACAAAATGTTGCTCAATAGTAGCCGCAATCGTGTTTGCAGCTTTATAGGTAGGCTTGTAACTCATGTTCCGAATTTAAGCCGAATATTTCGATTTTTGAATAGCTAAAAGGTTTGATTTAGGTAAAAATATGGTTGGTTCATTTGTCATTGGTTCATTAATAAAGTGGTGCTTAATTGCATAAACTGTTTAAATGGGTTTATTGGGCCAATCTCCCAGTGCTAAACTCCTTGATGTGCCGTCTGATGTTACCATCTGACGGGTTATTACAATTTATAAAGGTTATTTAGTATTTGAGTTACACTATAGTGTAGAATGGCAACATCCAACACCACGACAATAAAAATCTTTGCAATTCAATTGCGTTATCTATCTCCTAAAAGAAAAGATCCTGAAATAAATTCAGGATGACGATCGCAGGGATAGTTCATTATGGTTTTCTATTGAAATTCCGTGCGTTCTGTGTTTCCATCGCAAAAATCTTTGCAAATTAAATTCTGTTATTTAGATGTGCCGTCTGATGTTACCATCTGACGGGTTATTACAATTTATAAAGGTTATTTAGTATTTGAGTTACACTATGTGTAGGATGGCAACATCCAACACCACGTAAACAGCATCAATTCCATTTTACATCTCACATTATACATTCTCACCTATTCTATGGTAAAAACCTAAAAATTAACCCTCAATTGTGGTTAATCCTTAAAAAAGTCTATTTTTGTTTCAATGAGTAACAATAGTCTCTTATTAGTCGACCCGAATTTTGAAACTGCAGCAGCTGCAAACTGCCATTTGTTATTAAAAATAACGAACGATAGTTTTTCTTATGCTGTAGTAAGTAAGGATGCCGAAGAGATCAATGTTATTTTTGATAAACAGGGTTGTGGGGATGTACAGGCAGCACTGAAATCTGCTTTCGAAACCGACAATTACTTATCGTTAAATTATGCAGCTGTAAAAGCGGCCGTTCATACTTCGAATTTTATTTTTATCCCCGACGAGTGGTTTGACGATGAAAATTTAGCCGTTTATTCAAAATATTTGGGTACTGATGCCAAAATTTATGCGAAACATAACGACAAACTTGGCTTTAACACTATTTTTTGTTTAAATGAGGATTTAAAAGCTCATTTGCCCGAAAAAACGAATGTATTTCCGCAATCAGAACCTTTAATGATTTTATTTAACCATTTGGCCGACGAGTCTTTACTGATTGATTTTACGGCAGTATCATTTAATGTACTATATACAAAAGATAAAAAGGTTGTTTTCCAAAACCACTACGAATCTGAAAACGCCGAAGAATTTAATTATTTTCTCCTTTTGATGATTGAACAGCTTGGTTTAACCGATGCCGTTCCTGTTTATATACAAGGCATTATAAACGAAGATGATGAGCACTACAACTGCTTGTTAAAATATTTTAATCAACTTTATTTCTTCCTACCCGCCGGAAAACAAAATAGCGAATTACTGGCAGATATGCCTAAACACTATTTCAGCGGCCTGCTTGCTTTAGATTTATGCGAATAATTGGTGGCAAATTAAAGGGCATCCGCTTGCAGCCCCCTGCAAATTTACCGGTGCGCCCCACTACTGATATGGCCAAAGAGGCACTATTCAATATCCTCAACAATAAATACGATTTCGAAACCTGTACCGTCCTCGATTTATTCTGCGGTACCGGAAACTTAACCTTCGAGTTTGCTTCACGCGGAGCAGAAAGCATTTTATCGGTAGATATGGATTATGGCTGTGTAAACTGGGTTAGAAATACTGCAAAACAGTACCAGTTTAACCAGATCGATGTTCGTAAAGGCGATGTGTTTAAGCTGTTAAAACAAATGACAGGCACTTACGACCTGATTTTTGCCGATCCACCTTATAATATGCCCAATATTCCACAAATTCCGGTGATGGTTAAAGAGCAGCAGTTGCTCAAGCCGGACGGTTTACTGATTGTGGAACATCAAAGCAACATGAAACTGAACAGTCAGCCCGGTTATACAGAAACCAGAAAATACGGCAATTCCTCATTCAGCTTCTTTGAATTTAGTTAGGGCAAAGATATTGTGTAATGTTGTTATTTAAAGGTAATAAGGTTTTGAAAGTGGTCTTATAGTGCATTTTGGCAGGCTTCAGTCCTGCTTTTCATTACAAGTCCTCACCCGATGAAGATCGGGTTCCGGGCTTTCCATTGCAATCAGGCTTATTTATTTGTGGTCTGTTCCAGTCAAACTGTTTAAGATCATCATCATGTTCTTAATCTTAAATATTAAAAACTAAATCAAAAAAATATTTCGTTCAAATCCATGTTTCCCCGCCTAAATGGCCGGGCAGGAGTGGCTAAAAAACACCTTACACCTTTTTCTGTCTTTGTGCTCTTTGTGTCTTAGTGGTTAATAATTTCAGCATAAAATAATAAGGTTTTGAAAGTGGTCTTATAGTACATTTTGGCGGGCTTCAGTCCTGCTCATATCTTTATCTTTAAATTAAAAATAATCAAAAAAGGGAGAAAAACTTGTAGTCCCGCAAGACACGAGAATTAACCGATGTCGATGTAAAAGGATCACCCTCCCTTTTTTATTTCTTAAAGTTTGAACAGTACCTATAGACCATTTCACTGCATTTGGATCAAGTATATCATGAGCAAAAACTAAGAGAGATTATTGATTATTTCCATGTAAAAAATAAAGATATGATGAACTTAAAGTATTCTATCGGAATTGATGTATCAAAAAAAGATTTTCATTGCTGTTTATCGGTCATAGACAGCAGCCAGAAAGTAACTGTAAAATCCAGCCGTAAGTTATCCAACAGCCCCAGCGGTTTTAAAGAGTTTATGGTATGGATCAAAGAGCATCGGAAAGAAGATCTGCCCCTTCGCACCGTAATGGAAGCCACTGGCGTCTACCATGAACAACTTGCGTGGTTTCTGCATTCCAAAGGCTTGGTGTTAAGTATTTTACTGCCCAATAAGGCTAAAAAGTACCTGCAGGCAGACGGGGCAAACTCTAAAAATGACAGTATAGATGCCCGCGGCCTTTCTAAAATTGGTGCAGAAAAGAACCTGGAACTTTGGGCTCCAGGAAGTGAGAAATTGTATGAACTCAGACACTATACCCGTCAGCATCAAAACCTAAAAGAGGCCATCAATGTTATCGGCAACCAGCTTGAGGCACTAAACCATGGTCAGTTCAAAAGCAGGGAAGTTATAAAGCAGCTGAACAAAACGGTAAAACTGCTTGAGCAACAGGTAGCAGAAATGGAAAAGGCAATGGGAAAGCTCGTTAAAACAGACAGGTTCTTAAATCTTCATTATGAAAATATTACGGCAATAAAAGGAATTAACCTGCTATCTTTTTGTGTAATTGTAGCTGAAACCAATGGCTTTGCATTGTTTAAAAATTCGGCATCCCTGGTAAAATACTCAGGTTACGATGTGATAGAAAACCAATCGGGCAAGCACATAGGAAAAACAAAAATATCAAAAAAGGGGAATTCCCGAATCAGAAGAATTCTGTTTATGCCAGCATTTTGTGCGGTAAGGGACGACCAGCCGCAATTTAAAAATCTTTATGAAAGAGTTGTTGAGCGGACAGGATTTAAAATGAAGGGCTACGTTGCAGTGCAAAAGAAACTGTTGGTAATGATGTACCATCTTTGGAAAAATGAGCAGAGATACAATCCCCAATTCAATTGTTTAGAAAAAATAATAGCTCCAGAAAAATCCAGAGCTACACATGATAAAATTCCCGAAGGAAGTTTTCACTAAAACAAAGGTAAAGTTATTGTGCTGTTTTGCAAATGGAAGGCATTTAAATCAATGCTTCTCAGAAGCTAAATTTTATCAACTTTTGTTTGCTTTTAAAGACAGTACCTTTTCATTACAAGTCCTCACCGATGAAGATCGGGTTCCGGGCTTTCCATTGCAATCAGGCTTATTTATTTGTGGCCTGTTCCAGTCAAACTGTTTAAGATCATGTTCTTAATCTTAAATATTAAAAACTAAATCAAAAAAACATTCCGTTTAAATCCGTGTTCCCCGCCTGAATGGCCGGGCAGGAGTGGCTAAAAAACACCTTACACCTTTTTCTGTTCTTTGTGCTCTTTGTGTCTTTGTGGTTAATAATTTCAGCATAAAAATCTATATTTGAATCATGAAGATAGCGCTATTTCCAGGCTCATTTGATCCGATCACCATTGCTCATGTAAACATTTTACAACGTGCCACACCACTTTTCGATAAAATTGTGGTAGGTATTGGATTAAACAGTTCGAAACAAAACTTCCTGAGTGCCGAACAGCGTCTTCAGATTTTACAGACTGTTTTTAAAGGTTACCAGAACATCGATATCCAAACCTATGAAGGTTTAACGGTTGATTTTTGCAGAAAGATTGATGCTAAATATATGGTTAGGGGCATCCGTTCGGCGGCCGATTTTGAATATGAAAGAGCCATTGCGCAGATTAACCAAACCATGATGCCTGAAGTAGAAACCATCCTCCTTTTAAGCAAACCCGAATATTCTGCCATCAGTTCTACCATCGTCCGCGATATTTTAAGAAACCATGGCGATGTGAGCCCATTTGTACCAAAAGAAGCGCTTAATTTTTTATAATGTAACTGGTCCGTAACTGGTCTTAGCATCTCGCTAAGACTTAATTATTTCTATACGATTACCCAATTACGAGAGATAAAGTATAGTCTTAGCAAGACGCTAATACTAGTAGGTAAAGCATAGTGCATAGGTAAGTCCGTAACTGGTCTTAGCGTCTCGCTAAGGCATAATTATTTCCATACGAATACCCTTATTATGTGAGATAAAGCATAACATAGTCTTAGCGAGACGCTAAGACTAGTAAGTTATTTCAACAAAATATGTAACGTTTTAAAAATTCTGTTACCAATTGGTTAACAATTAAATGAAAGAAACAGAAAAGATATTCCTCAGCCTGATCAATCAGCATAAAGCGATTATACATAAGCTATCGAAAATGTATATGAACGGTGCTGAAGAACAGCGCGATCTGTTTCAGGAAATTGTATTGCAACTTTGGAAAGCGTACCCAACTTTTAAAGGCAAGGCCAAATTTACCACATGGATGTACCGTGTATCCTTAAATACAGCGCTAATTTACTTTAAAAAGGACAATAGAAAAGTAGACAAAACACCTCTGGATGAAAATATAGATATAGCGGATGTAAGCGACAGTGCAGACAAAGAAGAAAAGCTGGCCTACTTATATACTGCCGTACAAGAGTTAAATGTGATCGAAAAAGCATTGGTCTTTCTCTTTCTCGAAAACCAATCGCACCGCGAAATTGCCGAAAACCTGGGCATCAGCGAAGTAAATGCAAGGGTTAAGCTCAACAGGACAAAAGAAAAATTACAATTCATCATAAAAAAGAACGGTTATGAATTTTGAAGACATTAAAAATGAGTGGAACGCTGAAAATCCAGAGGGCGACAGCATTTCTACCGATATGCTAAAAATAAAACAAGCGCACACCCCTATCGATAAAATAAGGAGAAAAATGAAGCATGAGTTTTTTTACCAAATGTTTTTTTTAGTGTTTATGGCACTTATTCCTTCAATTTTTGGGTTTTCGGCACTGATGAATAAGATATTTTTAATGGCTTATGCCATTATCTGCGGTTTTACAGCCTATTATTTCTTTAAATTTTATGCGTTTTATAAAATTGCCTACGATATGAGCATGGATACACGCAAAAACATTCTTTGGTTTTATTACGAAATGAAACTGAATATCGAACTGTATAAAGCACTTACGTACATTGTAGCTTTTATCTCTTTCGGGTTTCTTACTGCTTATGTTTTTATTGAAAAAGCAACAATTTTTTCCAGGATATTAAGCAACTTATCGCCTATATATATTCTGTTAAACTGTTTCGTTACCATTCTGATTATCGGTGCCATCACCGAACTTTGGGCATGGTCTTACTATGGAAAATACCTAAAACAGGTTAAAAAGGTAGTTGATGAACTGGATTACGAGTAAACATACTGCTGTGCTGCCAGATGTTACCATCTGACAGATTATTAAATTGACTACAAGAATTACGATGGATTCTGGAACAAAGTCAGAATGACGGACCGCGCGGCCAAACTTATGTTACAATATCCCTCCGGCCCGCAATACATCCATAATGGATGGAAAAGTATTTTTAACTACCGGCGAAATGTGGTTTTTATCCAACCAAACGGCTTCGTCGATTCCTTCTTCTTTTTGGGGAATTAATTTCGGCTCACCTTTAACCTTCATTTTATACCAGTTTGTTTTTTTTATTACCATTTTAGTACCAATTGGGTACACGTGGTAGGTTTTGCAAAGTTTTTCTTCGCGTTTAAAAACCCTGATCCCGCATTCTTCTTCTACCTCACGAACGGCGGTTTCTTTCATTTTCTCACCTTCCTCTAATTTTCCTTTGGGTAAATCCCATTTTTTGTTTCTGAAAATAAAGAGGTAATTGCCGTTTGCGCTTTCTACCAAACCGCCTGCAGCTTTAATGATGGTGCAATCTTTCTTTAACTTTTTAAAGGTTTCCTGCGGATTTTTTGTCAAGAAAATATAGCTTTTTTTAGAACCGTTTTTGAGCTTTTTGTAGAAGGTCTCCAAATTAAAATCCTGAAATTCAAGCTGCTGAATTTTCTCCTTTTGCTCCGGTAGAAAATCTGAGATAAACAAAGTGTTATCGTTGATATAAATTCTATAATTTCTTGGCATATATTTTTAAAAACCACATCAAATGGCGCTAATTTAACCCCGCTCCTTTTCCATTTATATTTAAAGGATTATCGTTATGCTGCAAAATCCAATGTATTTGCGTTTGCTAAAGTAGAAAAATTGTTGAGCTTTTTTTATAGGGTAAAAAAAAAGGTTACAACAATTAATGTTGTAACCTTATCTAAATTAACGCTCTCAATCAAAGATTGATGCAAGGCTCTCACCCCTTGCTTGGTACAAATATAGAAATATTTTCTTGAACAAGAAATCATTTTCAAAAAACTTTTCTTTTTAACCGTTAATTTTAACAATCCGTTGGAAAAGGATGGCGAATAATTCACTCAACGGCAAATATTTTCATAATTTTAACGTTTTAATCTGCCATGCCAATACCTTCATTATCCGAAACAGATCTGGAAGCATACCGAACTGATCTTTCAAATTCAGAAAAATCAACGGGAGAACTCTTTATCACGTTAAATGCGCTTTACCAGCGCTTTGCCGGCAATGAACAGCTGCTGGCAAATTTTGAGTACGCTTCGGCCCTAAATAGCCTCGAAGATAGCTATGCATCAAAAAAAGAGCATTATACCAAAGAAATCACAGAATTAAAGCGACAGTTTAAACAACTGGATAACCGCATCATTGCCGCAGAACAAAAGTTACGCCACGGCATCCCCGAGGATCTGATGGTAATGGACAAAATTATTGCCGAGCAGGAATCTATCGTTGAAGATCAGGAAAAGCTGAACAATGCCGAATCTTTTATCGTAGAACAGGTTAGAAAAATCGATATCGAACATGGCAAAGATCTTCAAAAGCTGGAACAACAACAAAACAACAGGAGTTCTCCTTTCGAAAGTAAGTTTTCGGCTTTTAACGAACAGGTAAAACTTGCAGAAAAACGGATTACCTTAAAAGCAGGTGCACTTTCGCTTATCGCCATTATTGGGATCCCCCTGGTAATCGATGCCATTTTCGGGCTAATTGGCCTCCCTGCCTTAGGTAAGAATCCCCATAATCTGGTCCTTACACATTATATGTTTTTGATCAGTTTGATCCTGGTAGAATTATTTTTGGCCGATAAGATTAAAAGCAGGATTTCGCGTATGTTTTCTATCTCCTACCTTAAAGATTCGCTCAGTACGCTTCAGAATTTGCTATCGGAAAACAAAAAACAGATTTTTAAAGTAGAGTCCGACCATAACATTTCTTTATCCGAATTTGTAAAGCAGAAATACGCAGAATAAAAATCCATCTAAAAACAATAAGGGGTTTGGGAACGCTTAATACTGCTCCCAAACCCCTAAAAATACTATTCTTGTGCTTTTATAGCGTAGCCATATCAATCACGAAACGGTAACGTACATCACCTTTTTCCATACGCTCGTAAGCCTTGTGGATATCTTTCATATCGATCATTTCGATATCTGATACGATATTGTTTTCGGCACAGAAATCGAGCATTTCCTGAGTTTCGGCAATTCCGCCGATACCAGATCCAGCCAGGCTTTTTCTGCCGCCCAGCAAGCTAAATGCGGCAATTTCGGCCGGTTTAGGCGGAACACCAACGCAGATATGTGTACCATTTGTTCTCAACAAAGAAAGATACATGTTAAAATCGTGTTCAGCAGATACAGTATCCAATATAAAATCGAATGTACCTCTGGCGGCTTTAACCTGCTCCGGATCGGTTGTTACCACAAAATGGTGTGCGCCCAGTTTTTTTGCGTCTTCTTCTTTTTTAGGCGAAGTACTCAAAACGGTCACTTCAGCGCCAAAGGCAACGCCAAATTTCACGGCCATGTGCCCTAAGCCACCTAAACCCAATACTGCAAGCTTGTGTCCTTTGCCTACCTTCCAGTGCCTTAATGGCGAATAAGTGGTAATACCAGCACATAAAAGCGGTGCCACAGCGGCAAGATTTAATTTATCGGATACATGGAGTACAAATTCTTCGCGTACCACAATCGAGTCGGAATACCCACCGTAAGTCGGTGTTTTTCCATCTCTTTCCAAACCATTATAAGTTTGTGTATTTCCTTCTAAGCAGTATTGCTCAAGGTCCTGTTTACAGTTTTCGCAAACCTGGCACGAATCTACCATACAACCTGTACCGGCAAGATCGCCAACTTTAAACTTCTTAACGTGATCGCCAACTTTTATTACCCTGCCCACTATTTCATGACCGGGAACCATTGGAAATATCCCAGGGAACCAATCGTTTTTAATCTGGTGCAGGTCTGAGTGGCAAACCCCACAGAAAAGTATCTCGAACTGGACATCATGAGGGCCTACTTCGCGGCGCTCAAAATTCCAGGGTGCAAGATCTGTTTCGGCATTTTGTGCCGCGTATCCTTTTGTTGCTATCATAAAATTTTAATTAATTAGTACCATAACAAATGTAAAGAGCCCATTGTTAAGAAAACTTACATAAATCAAATAATTCATTGCAAAATTCAAACAATGGTGTTACACAGCAAGGGCTCAGCAATTGGTTTAGGAGAACAATCCGTGGGTAATTTCTTCAACGGCATCATCGGCATAAAAAAAGATCGTAAATGCAGCTGGATTTTGCGTAATTACCAGAATATCTTCCCTTTTAATGTTGTTTTCGTTAATAAATCTGGTCAGGCGCTCGTGTGTACTGAAATAGTCGGATTTTAAGATAATCATAAGGTTTAAGTTTTGATTAAGACAGCGTACAACCACAAATGTTACACTATTTAAAGGCCTTAGCAATATTCTAAAAAAACAACGTCCCTAACAGATTTTAAAAAAAGATTAAGAAAAAATGCTGCAGTTATTCGGAAACGAAAGGACATTAATCCTCGGCTGTCGCAGCCCTGCCAACAAAACAACCGCTAACAAAATTACCTTTGCACCAATACCAATCTTTAAACGTCTGCAACCCTCAATAGCAGTACTGCCCTTTGTATTTAAACGGGATTGAAGCGGCATCTTCCGGTCCGATTTTTCATCGGAACCGGAAATACAGCGGAAAGCCCGAATAACTTTCAAAAATGTGGCTGCCCTTACTTTCCAAAAAAAAACAACGCACCTAATAGATAAAGAAAAAATACTGCTCTTATTCGGACCCGAAAGAATCTTAATGCTCGAAAAATGATCTGTGAGGACACAGACCATGGATTGGGCGGTCCAAAAGTAAAAAAACAACGCCCCTAATAATATAAAAGAAAAAATACTGCTGGTTATTCGGAAACGAAAGGACCTTAATCCTCGGCTGTTGCAGCCCTGCCAACAAAACAACCGCTAACAAAATTACCTTTGCACCAATACCAATCTTTAAAACGTCTGCAACCCTCAATAGCAGTACCGCCCTTTGTATTTAAACGGGATTGAAGCGGCATCTTCCGGTCCGATTTTTCATCGGAACCGGAAATAAAGCGGAAAGCCCGAATAACTTTCAAAAATGTGGCTGCCCCTGCTTTCCAAAAAAAAACAACGCACCTAATAGATAAAGAAAAAATACTGCTCTTATTCGGACCCGAAAGAATCTTAATCCTTGGAAATAATCTGTAAGGACACACTATGAAATCAGAACAGTTTAAGCTTTATTTAAACACAATTTTAATTCCTGATCTCAAAAATAATTTTCGGGCAATACAAAAGGACCAATGCTTGGTTTTTACGCTCAACTATTCTTTATCGTACTGATTTACAAGCAGTGGCAAGAAATAGCTTTTACCATCCATCGGAATTTCCGATATTTGGAGCATTTGAATGTCGAAATTGAATTATTTTTCTTCATTTTTTTCATCCCCTTTCAAAACATTGGGGCTTAATAAACGTTATGACAAACACAAATAAATCTGTAATTTTGAGCCATGTATAATAAAAGTGATATTGAATTAAAGGTAGCGGAATTTTTATTACAGATAAAAGCAATCAAATTACAACCAAACAACCCATTTACCTGGGCATCTGGTTGGAAATCGCCGATTTATTGCGATAACAGAATTACCCTTTCCCATCCTCAGGTTAGAACGTACATCCGTCAGAAACTGGCACAGGCCATTCAAGAAGAATTTGGTTCTGTAGATGTGATTGCCGGTGTGGCAACTGCCGGAATTCCACAGGGCGTTTTAGTGGCACAAGAATTAGGCTTACCTTTTATTTATGTAAGGGCAAAAGCCAAAGAACACGGTACCGGAAGTTTAATCGAAGGTGAAGTAGTAGAAGGCCAACGTGTAGTGGTTATCGAAGATTTAATTTCTACCGGAAAAAGCAGCTTACAGGCTGTTGAAGCCTTAAGGGCAGCCGGTTTATCGGTAGCTGGCCTGGCGGCAATTTTTACTTACGGTTTCGAAAAAGCAGACGAAAATTTTGCTGCAGCAAAATGCCGTTACCTAACCTTATCAAATTATGGTGCTTTAATCGATTATGCTGCCGAACACAGTATTATTGCAAAAAGCGATATGGAACTATTGGGTAAATGGCGTTTAAACCCTTCAGAATGGGGCCAAACACAGCGTTCGGAATCTTAAGTTTTGGATAAAAACAAAAATCTATAAAAATATATAATGACTGTTATTGAGAGCACAGTAGAAGTTAATAAACCAGTTTCAGAGGTTTATACTTTTCTATCCAACATGAACAATCATCAGCAATTGATGCCAGAAAATATTTACAACTGGGAATCTACTGAAGATGATGCACGTTTTACCATCCAGAACATGGCAAAATTGGCCATTAAAATTTCTAACCGGGTAGAAAATGAAGAAATAACAGCAATTCCCAGTGAAAAAGCACCTTTCGACGTAGAATTAAAATGGACCGTAGCAGATAATGGAAACGGAACAACTACGGCCAAGCACATTATTTCGGCAGACCTGAATATGATGATGAAAATGTTGGCATCTGGTCCGTTACAAAAACTGGCCGATCACCAAACCGAAAAACTGAAAGAAATATTGGGTTAGAAAGTGATTTCACCGATCGAGTGATTACACCGATTTAAGTGATGGTACAGATATAGAAGACGAGTTAACCCTCGTCTTTTTTTATGCGTAAAAATTCCATTGCGGTTCTTTTATCGGCATATTATTTTAATACCTTAGTTTTCGAATAACCTTTAAACTATGAACCTCAGATTTCTACAGGTAACTGCCTTTCTTTTTGCGCTTGCTCCAATTTCCGATGCTTTTGCCCAATCCTCAATAACAGCCTTAAAAACCGAATATTTGGTTAACCCGATCGGTTTAGATAACCCAAATCCACGTTTTACCTGGCAAATGAATGATGCCAGCCAAGGTGCCAAACAAACTGCTTACCGTATTTTGGTAGATACTGATTCTGCCTCACTGCTTAAGGCCGATGCCAAACTTTGGAATACAGGCTGGATGAAATCAGATAATAACCTGGCTATTTATTCGGGCCAATCACTAAAACCTTTTACCAAGTATTTCTGGAGGATTGATATTGCTGATGGAAATAAAAAGAAATCGGATAAAACATATATTGCCAGTTTTGAAATGGGCATGATGAAAATGGAAAACTGGCAGGGTGCCTGGATTTCGGATACTGAAAACACCAAACTCAAACCTGCACCATATTTCCGGAATACTTTTACCACCAATAAAAAAATTAAATCGGCAAGGGCTTATATCGCAGCAGGCGGATTGTACGAACTATCTTTTAATGGCAAAAAAATCGGCAACCACCGCATGGACCCCATGTATACCCGGTACGACAGGAGAACATTATATGTAACATACGATGTAACCGATGCCATTAACCAGGGTAAAAATGCAATTGGTATATTGCTGGGCAATGGCTGGTACAACCATCAATCTACAGCTGTTTGGTATTTCGATCGTGCCCCTTGGCGCAACAGGCCTACCTTTTGTCTCGATGTACGGATTACCTACGAAGACGGCACTACCGAAACGATCAAATCGGGCAAAGACTGGAAAACCGCTTTGAGCCCTATTGTATTTAACAGCATTTACACCGCAGAGCACTATGATGCACGTTTGGAAAAAACAGGCTGGAATACCCCAAATTTCGACGATAAAGATTGGAAAGAGGTGATGTACCGTTCTGTGCCCTCTAAAAACATTGTTGCACAGGCCCTGCACCCTATCCGCAACGTTGAAGAAATAGCCAGTAAAAGTGTAAGAAAATTTAACGACACCACTTACCTGTTCGATCTGGGCAGAAATATTTCCGGAGTGAGTAAAATTACCGTAAACGGCCCGGCCGGAACTACAATTAAACTGAAACATGGCGAACGTTTATACGCCAACGGACATGTTGATATTTCAAATATCGATGCCCACTACCGCCCAACTGATAATACCGATCCATTTCAAACGGATATCCTGATCTTAAACGGAAAAGGCAAACAAAGTTTCATGCCCCATTTTAATTATAAGGGCTTCCAATATGTAGAGGTAAGCAGCTCTGCCCCCATTCAGTTAACTAAGGATGACCTGGTTGGTTATTTTATGCACAGCGATGTGCCTCCGGTTGGTGATGTTAAATCGTCTGAACCCATTATCAACAAAATCTACTATGCCACCAATAATTCTTATCTATCGAACCTTTTTGGCTATCCAACAGATTGTCCGCAAAGGGAGAAAAACGGATGGACGGGCGATGCTCAGATTGCCATAGAAACTGGTCTTTATGGTTTCGACGGCATTACCATTTACGAAAAATGGCTCGCTGATCACCGAGATGAGCAGCAGCCAAATGGTGTTTTACCTTCTATTATCCCTACCGATGGCTGGGGCTACGAATGGGGCAACGGCCCCGACTGGACCAGTACAATTGCCATTATCCCCTGGAATGTTTACCTTTTTTATGGCGACCAAAAATTACTTGCCGACTGCTATGAAAACATCAGGAAATATGTAAACCACATCGATGAGACCTACCCAACAGGCTTAACCACATGGGGCCTGGGCGACTGGATTCCGGTAAAATCTAAATCACCTGTTGAACTTACTTCAACCTGTTATTATTATGCAGATGTTGTGATTTTAGCCAAAGCAGCAAAGATTTTGGGCAAAAACGACGATTACGAGAAGTACATGGCTTTGGCAAAAAAAATCAAAGACGCTTTTAACGCCAAATATCTAAATAAAGAGAAAGGAATTTATGCTTCTGGTGTACAAACAGAAATGAGCGTTCCGCTTTACTGGAAAATTGTTCCTGAAGAATCGGTTGCCCTGGTTGCCCAAAATTTAGCCAAACGTGTAGAAGCTGATGGTTTCCATTTGGATGTGGGATTATTAGGCACCAAAGCCATTTTAAACGCATTGAGCGAAAATGGCTACAGCGATATTGCCTACAAAGTTGCTGCGCAAAAAACATATCCCAGCTGGGGTTGGTGGATGGAAAATGGAGCCACAACCTTATACGAAAACTGGCCTATTGATGCAAAATCAGATATTTCGATGAACCACATCATGTTCGGAGAAATCGGTGCCTGGCTGTACAAAGGCATTGGCGGGATTAAACCCGACCAAAGTAAACCAGGGTTTAAGAATGTGATCTTAGAACCACATTTCGTTCAGGGCTTAGCAAACTTCGAAACCAAACATACCGGGCCATATGGCGAAATTGTTTCATCATGGAAAAGAAATGGCACCAATATCAGCTACCAGGTTACCATTCCTGCAAATTCGTCGGCCACGGTGATTTTACCGCAACAAAAAGATGTAAAAATATACCTGGCCAACAAGCAGATTACAGGCAGTACCGCACAATTGGCGGCAGGAAACTATACTTTCGAATGGAGATAATATGAAGCATAACTTTCTATCATCCTTCCTTATTGCCTTGTTCTTTTGCCCCATTATAACATGGGCACAGCAAAAAAACATCGATCAGCACGAAAGGGTAACTGAATACATCAGTCCTAAAAGGGTTTTATGGAAAGCGGGCGATGTTAAAAACGAAAGTCGGCTCTTGCAACAAGGTGTTGGCCAGGCCGATGTACGCAACCAGAACATGTGCATCCTTGAAAATAAGGAAGGCACGAAAGCAAGCATTCTCTTGGATTTTGGCAGAGAACTTCAGGGCGGTATCCAATTGGTAACAGGTATTTGGGGTGGGAACAACCCCATCAAAGTAAGGATCAGGTTTGGCGAATCGGCAAGTGAGGCCATGTCTGACATTGGCGCCAAAGGGGGTGCTACAAACGATCACGCCATCCGCGATCAGGAAACGCTTCTGCCCTGGCTGGGCATTGCAGAAATCGGAAATACAGGCTATCGTTTCGCAAGGATCGATCTCTTGGATAACGATGTTAAACTCATTTTAAAAGAAATCAGGGCCATTTCCAAATACCGGAACCTCGAATATAAAGGCTCTTTTAACTGCAGCGACACTTTGCTGAATAAAATCTGGAAAACAGGTGCATATACTGTCCAGCTCAACATGCAGGATTATCTGTGGGATGGCATTAAACGCGACCGCCTGGTATGGGTTGGCGATTTAAATCCGGAAATCGCTACCATTAATGCTGTTTTTGGTTATAATGAGGTGGTGCCGAAATCGCTTGATTTTGCCAAAGAAACCACACCTCTACCCGAGTGGATGAACGGCATTAGTGCCTATTCCATGTGGTGGATTATTAATCAGAGGGATTGGTACTACCACAATGGAGATTTGAAATATTTACAGGCACAGCAACCCTATTTAACCCAGCTGCTGCAGCTGTTAACAAAGAAAATCGGAACAGACAATAAGGAAAATTTAGATGGCCAGCGTTTTTTAGACTGGCCATCGAGCGAAGACCCTAAAGCCATACATGCAGGTTTACAATCGATGATGGTTTTGGCCTTAAATGCAGGTGCCGATTTAATGGCCAGGTTAAATGACCAGGAAACAGCTAAAGAATGTAACCAGGCTGTAGAGAGCCTTAAAAAGTATATTCCCGAAGCCAATAACTCGAAACAGGCAGCCGCATTGCTTTCGCTATCAAATTTAATGGATGCGCAACAAGCCAATGCGATCCTATCTGAGGGCGGCACTAAAAATTTCTCTACTTTTTTTGGCTACTATATGTTGCAGGCCAAAGCCAATGCGAAGGATTATCAGGGTGCGATAAATATAATCCGCGAGTATTGGGGGGCCATGTTAAAATTGGGCGCAACTACTTTTTGGGAAGATTTTAATATGGATTGGAGCAAAAATGCGGGAAGAATTGATGAACTTGTACCGCAAGGCAAAATTGATATCCACGGTGATTATGGTGCATATTGTTACGTTGGTTTCCGCCATAGTTTATGCCATGGCTGGGCATCTGGCCCTACCCCTTGGTTAACCGAACATATTTTGGGTATTTCTGTTGTAGATGCCGGCTGTAAAGTAATCCGCGTAAAGCCACACCTCGGCGATTTAACTTTTGCCGAAGGCACTTTCCCAACCCCGTATGGCATAGTAAGTGTTAAACACACATTGGTTAAGGGAAAAGTTAAAACAAAGGTTAAAGCACCCAAAGGGGTAAAAATATTGCGTTAAATTTCTACTAACCTGAGTTCAATAATTAACTGCCGGTTTTTGGCGTCTAAGTTACGTTTTGGCTAGAGCTTGTCGTCACCCTTGTAATAGAATAGATCCTGAAACAAGTTCAGGATGACGATGAGGCTTAACCTAGTCTTAGCGTCTCGCTAAGACTTTTTTAGCACCTAATATTAAAGATTTCGCCATTCCGCTTCCAATGAAAAATCGGTAAGTTCCAATCGAAAGGACGACCATTTTTCATCAGCTAACAAGCACTAAAACTGCCACCTAAACCCGATATTCGCGGATGCCGATCCTTCTTCGGCAGGAGCATTAGCGGGACTACTGCAACCTAAAAGCTACAGGTACTGCTTTCCAAACCCCTTATCAAAAAAATAACGAAAATTAAGCAAAATACCTTCCTATTATTCCCCTACTCAGACAATTTTTCAGTACAAACAACTAATTATCAGCAATTTAGTCATTTAAAATAAAAACTTACCGACAAAATTTCCGATTTAAAAATCAAAACCAACATGGCATTTGTTTTGACTTAAAAGGGAATATGAACTTCAACAATTTTACCATAAAAGCCCAGGAAGCAGTTCAACAGGCTTCTGAAATAGCCCAGGGCAATCAGCAACAGGCTATTGAAACGGCACACCTGCTTAAAGGTTTGCTTACTGTTGATGAAAACGTGGTTTCGTATGTTTTAAAGAAACTTAACGTTAACTTAAATTCACTCAATCAAAACTTAGATGCAGAGATCGCCAAGTTCCCGAAAGTGAGCGGAAGCAATGTCTATCTGTCATCTAATGCCAATAACGTTTTACAAAAAGCGCAAACATTTTTAAAAGAATTCAAAGATGAGTTTGTATCGGTAGAACATCTTTTATTAGGTATCCTTGCCGTTAACGATAACACTTCAAAATTATTGAAAGAGCAGGGCGTTAATGAAAAAGACCTTAAAAAAGCCATTGTAGAATTACGTGGCGACAACAGGGTAACCGATCAAAATGCCGAGGCAACTTATCAGGCACTGAGCAAATATGCCAGAAACCTGAATGAATATGCAGAAAGTGGCAAACTCGATCCGGTAATCGGCCGCGACGAAGAAATCCGCCGGGTGATCCAGATTTTATCGCGCAGAACCAAGAATAACCCAATTTTAATCGGCGAACCTGGTGTGGGTAAAACCGCCATTGCAGAAGGGATTGCCTTTAGGATTATTAAAGGCGATGTGCCCGAAAACCTGAAAAGCAAAGTGGTGTACTCGCTCGATATGGGTGCATTAATTGCCGGTGCAAAATATAAAGGCGAGTTCGAAGAACGTTTAAAAGCCGTAGTAAAAGAGGTTACGCAAAGCGATGGCGATATTATCCTGTTCATCGACGAAATCCACACGCTGGTGGGTGCTGGCGGTGGCGAAGGTGCTATGGATGCCGCAAACATCCTAAAACCTGCACTTGCACGTGGAGAGTTGCGTGCCATTGGTGCCACAACTTTGGATGAATACCAGAAATATTTGGAAAAAGATAAGGCTTTAGAGCGCCGTTTCCAAAAGGTAATGGTAGAAGAACCGGATACCCAGGATGCGATTTCTATCCTCCGTGGACTTAAAGAACGCTACGAAACCCACCATAAGGTTAGGATTAAAGACGAGGCCATTATTGCCGCGGTAGAAATGAGCCAAAGGTATATTGCCGACCGTTTCCTACCCGACAAAGCTATCGATTTAATGGATGAAGCGGCATCGAAACTGCGCATGGAGATGGATAGCGTACCCGAAAATGTGGATGCCCTAGACCGTGAAATAATGCGTTTGGAAATTGAACGCGAAGCCATTAAACGCGAAAAAGATGATAGAAAAGTTAAAGAACTATCAGAAGAAATTGCCAATCTTTCGGCCGAACGTGATGAATTTAAAGCCAAATGGCAAGGTGAAAAAGACCTGGTAGATGCTGTAAATAATGAATTAGAGCAGATTGAACATTATAAATTAGAAGCCGAGCAGGCCGAACGTGCCGGAGATTATGGCAAAGTGGCCGAAATCCGCTACGGAAAGATAAAAGAAGCACAGGATAAAGTTGAAAAACTTAAAGCAGATTTAGAAAGTCAGCAAACGGATAGCAGAATGCTTAAAGAAGAAGTAACTGCCGATGATATTGCTGGTGTAGTTGGCCGTTGGACCGGCATTCCGGTTACCAAGCTGATTGCCAGTGAACGTGAGAAACTGCTTCATTTGGAGGAAGAACTGCACCAACGTGTAGCCGGACAGGACGAGGCCATTGAGGCCATTTCTGATGCCATACGCCGTTCGCGTGCTGGCTTGCAGGATAAACGTAAACCCATTGGTTCTTTCATCTTTTTAGGTACAACCGGCGTAGGTAAAACAGAGCTGGCAAAAGCCCTGGCAGAGTTTTTATTTAACGATGAAAACGCGCTTACCCGTATCGATATGAGCGAATACCAGGAACGGCATGCAGTTTCGCGCTTGATTGGTGCGCCTCCGGGATATGTGGGTTACGATGAAGGCGGGCAGTTAACAGAAGCCGTTAGGCGTAAACCTTATTCGGTGGTATTGCTTGATGAGATTGAAAAAGCACATCCGGATGTATTTAACATTTTGTTGCAGGTTTTGGATGATGGACGTTTAACCGATAACAAAGGCAGAACGGTGAATTTCAAAAACACCATCATCATCATGACTTCTAATATTGGTGCGCATTTAATCCAGGATAATTTTAAAGATTTAAGCGACGAAAACCGCGATGAGGTAATTGCGAAAACCAAAAACGAACTGTTTGAGGTATTGAAACAGACCATCCGTCCGGAGTTTTTAAATAGAATTGATGAGCTGATTATGTTTACCCCGTTAAACCGCAGCGAAATCAGAAATATTGTAAGCTTACAGTTTAAACATGTACAACAAACACTGGCCGAAATGGGCATAGAAATGGATGCCAGCGATGAAGCTTTAGACTGGTTGGCGCAATTGGGTTACGACCCTCAGTTTGGTGCAAGGCCACTGAAAAGAGTGATTCAAAAAAGAATCTTAAACGAGTTGTCGAAAGAGATATTAGCGGGTAAGATAGATAAAGACAGCAAAATTAAGCTGGATATGTTCGATCATAATTTTGTGTTCCTGAACCAAAATGCAGATTAAATAGATTATTCCAAATCCCATAGATTAATTTCTATGGGATTTTTTTATGTCTTAAACTTAAGCCTCTAAGTAACTAACATAATAGTTTCATTTCTTGTTTTTTGTTTCAATAATGATTATTATTGATTACACACAAAAACACAAATAAAATGAAACCTAAATTAATCATCATGGCGCTGCTATGCGCCGTCAGTTGGCGCAGCTATGCCCAAACTGAAAAAGGAACTGGTTTTGCCGGACTCAGCCTTAGCTTCGGCACTTCTAAACAAAACAGTTCGGCCCCAAGTATAAACACATTTACAGCAACCCCTCGCGGCGGGTATTTTTTTGCCGATAATTTTGCTGTAGGTTTAGAAATCCCCTTAAACTTATCCAAATTAAGAGGTGAAAGCTACATCTCCTGGGATGAAGAGGATGGCAGATATGAGGACCGTTATGGCCCAAAAGAATTTAGTTTTGGCTTCTCCCCCTTTATCCGCAAATACGTGGATGTTAAATCACGGTTCAAGTTTTTTGCCCAGGCCAATCTGCTGCTTCAGGTCAACACTTTTAATAGAATTGACGATGAAGGCTATCTGATTAAGACCGATGCCAAAGTAAAGGGCTTTGGCGCAAGTGTAAGCCCGGGATTTAGCTATAGGCTATCACACGACTCAACACTCGAATTTTCGTTCCCAATCGTAACCTTCTTTCACCAGAATTATTATGCTGCCGAATCGTTGTATAATTACGATAAAACGAATAATCTTAAACTTGCGCTGCAGAATTTTACGCCCACTTTTACGGTTAACTTCCACTTTTAATCTACTCACATGAAAACTATATCAAACTATATATTAGGCTGTTTAAGCCTATTAGGCATCCTATTTTCTACTATTTGCACCGCAGATGCGCAAGAGGTTAAATATTTTAAAAGCATCTTCCCCGAAGAAAATGGAAAGATCAAATCGCTAGGCGACATCAAATTTGAATATTACCGCAGCATTTTCCCTGAAGAGAATGGGAAACTCAAATCGGTTGGCGATACCAAATTTGAATATTACAGAAGTATCTTCCCCGAAGAAAACGGCAAGGTCAAATCTATCGGCGATAAAAAAATAGAGTACAACAGAAGCATCTTTCCTGAGGAGAACGGAAAGGTTAAATCTATAGGCGATGCTAAAATTGAATACTACCGTAGCATTTTTCCTGAAGAAAACGGAAAAGTTAAATCATTCGATAACATTCCCATCGAATACTATAGAAGCATTTTTGCAGAAGAGAACGGAAAGATCAAATCAATTGGTGGTGCACAGATTGAGTATAACAGAAGTATTTTCCCCGAAGAAAATGGAAAAATCAAATCGATTACCGGAAAAACTGGCAGCGACCTGTTTCCCTCTGCCATCGAAATGTATTACTTTATACTTCAGGCCAATAAAAAATAAGGGCGAAGACAAAAAATCGGCGGCTTATATTTTTTTTTACACTGATAATCAGACACTTAAAATTATTTAAACTAAAAACATAGTTTTATATTGTTTTTTAGTTTATTATTGAATACACAAAAACACAAATGAACATGAAAAAACAATTATTACTTACTGCTATGGCAGTGGGGCTAACGCTGTCTGCGTTTTCCCAAACGCAAGGAACAAATGCACTGAGCTTCGGCGTAAACAGTACCACTAACAAACAGACGGGAACTACAAACAACAACAATTTCGAAAGTAAGAGTACAAACAACTCGTTCACATTGGGATATGGCTATTTCTTTAAAGACAATGATAAAATTGGATTAGATTTAACATACGGATTAAATAAATTTAACTCCGGCAGCCAGGAGCAAAAAAGTTATGGAGGAAACTTAAGCTATCAACACTACTTCCCATTGATAAAAACTTTATATGCTTACGCAGGTGGAAAGGGGGCTTATACCTATAGTCATATCTCAAATAGCCCTGAACCAAATTCAACGCAATCTTCAAACTATAAATCTAACCAATATTCGATAGGTGCCTACGGTGGTATTACCTGGTTCTTATCTAAAAGGTTTGCATTAGAAACCAGTTTATTATCTGCGGATGTTGTTTACAGCAAATCGAAACAGAGTCAGGTTGATAACTACAATTATTATTATCAAACTGAAAACACCTCATTCAACCTAACCAGTCAGGGATTTATAAACAACCTTGGCTTTAAGATTTATATCCTATTTTAACTGCTCAACCATTAAAGTTTTGGCCCATCCTCTTAAAAAGAAGATGGGCTTTTTTATTTCTTCCTAGTTTCAATATTCGGCAAGAAACCTGTTAATAATCCAATCAAAGGAAGAAACGCACAAATATTAAAAACATATTCAATACTGGTAGAATCGGCCAGTTTTCCTAGCAGTGCCGATCCAATTCCACCCATGCCAAAGGCAAAACCAAAAAATAGTCCGGCAACCAAACCTACTTTCCCCGGAATCAACTCTTGTGCATATACCAGTATGGCAGAAAAAGCAGATGCCAGAATCATCCCGATGGGAACAATAAGTACCCCTACCCAGAACAGATTAGCATGCGGTAGCAACATGGCAAACGGAGCTGTACCCAATATCGATACCCAGATCACATATTTACGGCCAATTTTATCGCCTATCGGGCCTCCGAGCAGTGTTCCGGCGGCTACCGAAAATAAGAATACAAATAGATAGATCTGTGAGGTTTGTACAGAAACATGGAATTTATCAATCAGGTAGAAAGTGAAATAATTGGTTAAACTCGCCATATAAAAATACTTAGAGAAAATCAGTAAGAGTAAAATGCATACTGAAAAAATCACCTTTCCTCTCGAAAACTGGCTTACAACCGTTTGTATATTGATCTTTTTACTTCTGGAAAGCATAAACCCTTTATACCAGTTACCCACATAGGTTAAAATAATGATGGCCAAAAGCGCAATAACCGAAAACCATACCACGCTAAACTGCCCGTAAGGCACGATAATCCAGGCTGCCAATAAGGGGCCTAAAGAACTTCCGGCGTTGCCGCCCAACTGAAAAACAGATTGTGCCAATCCCCTCTTCCCTCCTGATGCAGCATGTGCCATTCTGGAAGCCTCCGGATGAAAAATCGAAGATCCTATGCCAATGAAACATACAGATAGCAAAATGGTGTAAAAATGGGTCGACTGTGAAAGTGAAACTAGACCGATGAGGGTAAAACCCATCCCTATTGCCAAAGAATATGGCTGGGGCTTTTTATCGGTATATAAACCAACAAAAGGCTGCAACAGCGAAGCGGCCAATTGAAAAGTAAGTGTTATTAAACCAATCTGCGAAAAGCTTAAATGATAACTGGTTTTGATAATCGGGTATATAGCCGGAATTAGCGATTGAATGGTATCATTTAAGAGATGCGAAAAACTTAAAGCGAAAAGGATCGGGAAAACGGTTTTTTCAATAATGGATGTAGTAGAGGTCTGCTCAGTCATAACGGTATCTTATACCGTCAAAAATAGTGATTATAAATTTTTAAACTACACGATATGTCCTTGCAAAAGCCAAACATTTTTATAAAGTTTCGGTTTAATAGCTATGGAAAATAACAGAAAAATTGTTGGTTTGTGCGGAAGTTTAAGAAAAGGATCTTATAATGCGATGTTACTTAAAGTTGCAGGCGGTTTAATTCCTGAAGGCATTTCGTTCGAAATTGTAGCTTTTGATGATATCCCCGTTTATAATGCAGACCATGATATGCCCGAAACGGAAGAACGCCCGGCCAGTGTGGTGAAATTTAGAAATGCACTGGCCACCGCAGATGCTTTTATTATTGCTTCGCCCGAATACAACTATTCTATTCCTGGTGGATTGAAAAATGCCATCGATTGGGCCAGCCGTGGAAAAGACTCACCTTTAATGCATAAGCCTGTTGCGGTAATAGGCGCAACACAGGGCATGTGGGGAACCGTTAGGATGCAAACAGCATTCCTGCCCGTTTTTACTTTCTTAAACATGAATGCTGTACTGCAACCAGAAGTATTAATTGCCCAGGCACAAAACAAATTTGATGCTGAAGGAAACTTAACCGATGAAAGGGCCATTAACATCATCCAAAAGAAAATCGAAAACCTGATTTCGGCCTGTAAAGTTTAAGCAATACAAAGCTTAACTTTTCGCAAAACCTGCCATTTCTGCTACATAAAAATCTGACATTTATACAAAAAAAGTCAGATTGTCAATCTGTCATGCCTAAAAAATTAATCAATCGATTGATTTTACGTCACACGAAAATAATATTGACTTAACATTAAATTTACATCTGTTTGTAAGTTAAGCAGTTGACCAAAAACTGATTTTTTGATGACGTAGACAAAGTTTTTTGGCACAAGTGTTGACTTTTAGGCGAATATAGTCAGACATTAAACTAACAAAATTGACTATATTTTAATAACAAATAAATAATAAAAAAGATGAAAAAACTATTATTATCTTTAGTAGCAGTAGCAGGTTTAGTTTATGGTGCACACGCACAAACTGAAAAAGGAAATTTTATGTTAGGTGGTAACGTAGGTGTAAATTCTACTAAAGTAGATGGCGCCCCTAAAGCAGATTTCAGCTTTAGCGTATTACCAAGTGCTGGTTATTTTATCAGCAACAATTTCGCAATCGGTACAGCTGTAGGTTACGAATACGATAAAAAAGTAAGCAACAAAACTCAGGAAGGTACTTTTAAAGTAGCTCCATTTGGCCGTTATTATGTTGGCTTATCTGATCAATTTAAATTCTTCGGACAATTATCTGTGCCATTGGCTTTCGGTGAGTTAAAAGCAACTGATGCAAATGGCGATAACTCAGTTAAATTAGGTACAACTACTAAAATCGGTGTAGAACTTGCTCCAGGTTTTGCTTTTTTCCCAACAAAAAGAATCGGTATCGAACTTTCTGTTAAAGGTTTAAGCTATGAAAACTATACTTTAAAAGCTGAAGGAACTGGTGCTAAATTAAAAACCAACACTTTTGGTTTAAATGCTGATACTTTCGCGCCAAGATTAGGTGTACAATTCTACTTTTAATTAAGCTTCCTCAAAAAGGAAACTTACTAAATGACTTTTTTTCGAAGAGCGTCCCGATTTAATATCAGGACGCTTTTTGTTTTATTTCTTTTCCCGGATGGCTTTAAATTCCGATCCTTCTTTCCATTTCGGATACGAATCTTCGTTACTGATCCGGTAGCCCATATCAAAAAGCATCCTTACATCTTCTACAATACCCGATAAATCCCAGGTTTTGGCATCAAAATTATCCTGTGGCGAATGGTAACGGAATTTGGTAAAATCGGCTACCTGCTTTAATCCCCATTCTCTACCGTTTTTAATATTATCAACACCCGACCCTGTAAATAGTGAGGGCACACCAACCTTGGCCAGGTTAAAATGATCTGAGCGGTAATACAAACCTGATGAAGGAACAGGATCCGGAACAATTACTCTCCCCTGTTTCTTAGCCGATTCAGCTGCATAATCTTCCAGTTCTGACTGACCAAAACCATACACTACGATATCTTTTGTTTTACCTGCAATGCCCATCATATCCATATTTATATTGGCCACCGTTTTAGCCAAAGGGAAAGTTGGGTGTTTGGCATAATATTCTGAGCCTAATAAACCTTGCTCTTCGGCGGTATAAGAAATAAACAAAATGGTCCGCCCCGGTGCTTTAGGCAATTTTTTAAAGGCCGAAGCAATTTCGAACAAAGCAGCCACGCCAGTTGCATTATCAACTGCTCCATTATAGATAGAGTCGCCCTGTACCTTCTCCCCCACGCCCAAATGATCCCAATGTGCCGAATAAATAATGGCCTCATCCTGATGTTTATCGCCGGCTATCTTTGCCAAAACATTATAAGTAACCGATTTTTTGATGGTATTTTTAACTTTTAGAGAGGTTGTAATATTTAGATCAACCGCTTTAAAGCCTTTTTTACGGGCATTCAACGCCAGTTCATCAAACGATTTCCCATCCATTGCAAAAAGCTGCTTTGCCTTATCCAAAGTAATCCAGCCCTCTACCACGGCCCTGTTCATGCCATTGTCTTCACTTTGCAGCGTAAGTTTAGATTTCGACCAGCCACTGCGTACAACCGTCCAGGGGTAAGCTGCTGGCTCCGTATCGTGCACAATGATGATCCCTGTGGCTCCCTGCCTGGCTGCTTCTTCAAATTTATAGGTCCACCGGCCATAATAAGTCATGTTTTTACCTTTAAACAAAGTAGAATCGGCAAAACCCGGGTCGTTGATCAGCACCACCACTGTTTTTCCTTTTACATCGAGATTTGCATAATCGTTCCAGCCATATTCTGGCGCCACAATGCCATAACCTACAAAAACCAGAGGTGAATTGTTGATACTCACTTCATTTTGTACCCGCCTGGTGCCGGCAACAAAATCGGTTAGATAATTTAAGTTTAAAGATCCTGTTTTTCCCTTTAGCACCATTTTATCTTCTGGAACTGATTTAATTTCGACCATGGGTACCTCCTGAAAATAACTGTTCCCATTGCCAGGCTGTAAACCTAGTTTCTCAAATTGCCCTTTTAAATAATTAATCGTTTTGGTTTCTCCCCCGGTAAATGGCTTTCTGCCCTGCAGGCTATCTGCAGCAATTACCGAAAGATATTGGGTTAAACTTGAATCGTTAATGGCTTTTATAGCCAAAGAATCTACACTCACATCGGTGTTTTTGGTACTTTGCTTACATGCACCTAAAAAAAATAGCGCACAGCCTAAAAATAATAGAAATTGTTTCATTTATATAGCTTAGTTTTAAGGATTGATATCATTTTTAGAAAAATACGAAGAAAATGGCAGATTCTTACCGATTATGAAGAAACGAAGCATCCCCTCAACCACAGTAGCGAAAAACAGTATTATTTCTTAATCAGTTTAAATTTCTTTACCTGTTGGCCATTTTTATTGATCACTCCCACATAAACACCTGTAGATAATGCGTTTAATGCAAATTTATTAGAACTATTTGCTTTTTCTTCGAAAACTTTTTGTCCGAGAATATTAAATATCGACAGGCTATAATCTTCGAAAGAACCACTAAGAATGGTTAAAAAATCGGTAACGGGATTTGGATAAAAGGAAAATTCGCTCTCTTTGAGGTATACTGCAGACGCCAGATCACTGCTATACTTTCCGTTTTCTGTTTCGAAAGTAACGCGGTAAAACTGGATACCCGTTTTAGGTTTATCATCAAAAATAGCGTAATCGAGCTGATTCTGAACGGGCTGCGTTTGCTGTAAGGCTGTATAAGTATTTACACCTGTCTGTTTTTCCCAGATTATATTTTTAATACCGAGCGTTGTACCGATGCTCAAATCGATCCTGATTTTATCATCGTTTGTTGGGGCCGCAAACAAGCTCCTAACATAACAGGCAATCCCCTGCTGCGTATAATCAATGGTATAACTTTTTAAGCCACTAAAACCGCTGCCATTTGCTGCTACAGCAAAATACTTGCTGGTTATTTGATTCATACTGAGCTTAACCAGTGTATCGGCTACCGTTAAAACTGGCGACAGCAGATTATTAACCACACTATACAAGGTATAATCTTTGGCACCACCCTGGGGGTTCCAACTCAAAACTACACCATCATTACATACATAGCCTACTTTTAAAACCCTTGGTGTAGAAATCACAAAAGATTGGCTCGGGAAGAAATTGCCTTCAACCTCCATGCGTACAATAGCGCTCGAAAACTGATCTGGGGCAATCCAGTTGTAAAATCCCTTGGTTAAATCTACACCAGTAGCAATTATTTTCCAGCTGAAGCCCTCGTCATAACTAACTGATAAATTACCTGTTTTGCTGCTATATGTGTTGTCCCATCTAATGTAATTGCCTTCTTCGGCAAAGAAATTGCCATCTTTTTCGGGTGTAATAAATGAAAAAGTATTTTTAAGCTTATAACTATAGGCTAAAGCAAAATGCTGTTGGTTGCCCTGTATGATCCGGTCGCCTTTTACATGTACCTTAAAATTCCCTGCAGATGGATTATCTAAGGTAATTTGCTGAATATTATTGATCAGATCAGTTTTTCGTACTGCAGGCGCAGATAATGAGTTCAAATCGGCCGCACTGTTTAACACCCATGGTAAGGTAATGGCGCCGGCCGGATCTTCCAACGCCAAATCAAGTCCGTTAACCAAACCCTGTGCCGAGTTAACCACTGCCGCGGGATCATTCCAGGCAATGGTAAGTTTAACTTCGGCAGTATTTGCCGGAACATTTAAAGGGAGAATCAAGTCCTGCCCTTTTGTTGCTGTGTAAACCGCTGCCCGGTCATCATTTAATGTTTTTAATGATTGTGTTACATTCAGTTTCCCGTAACCATATACATAATCGACCTGCGGATTGCCTAAATCGTCGGCTGAATTGATTAAGGTAGCCTTGATGAGCGCCGCTGAAGGTGCTTTTTTAAATTTCTGGCGGTAAAACTGTTCTAACAATGCAATTGATCCACTGGTGATGGCAGCAGAGCCTGAAGTGCCGTCTTCGCCCAGGGCTACCAGCTCTGGCTTTACCCGACCATCGTAGGCCGGACCTTTACTGCTTAAATTTTCTGAAACATTTTCACGGCTAATCCCCCCAATTACCAAGAGGTTTTTTGCCTGTTTAAAATTGCCCGTTAAATTGGCCCTTGCTGTTATGCCCTGGTAAAAACCGCTTGAAGGAGTAAGCGTACCACTATTTCCCGCAGAAAAAACGTGGATTAAAGTATCTGTTTCAAAAATCTGTTTATCATAAGCCGCAGCTTCAATACCATAATTATTATCGATACTCACACCATAAGAATGGTTTTGAACCCTGATTTGCAGCTTTGCTAAATCTGTTGCCAGATCAGGCATTAGGTTATCGAAGCTGGAAAATGCCAATTTAGCCTTTGGTGCTGCCCCCAGGCCGCGGATAAAAGAATTTCCGCTGCCTAAAGCCAAAGTAGCCATGGTGGTGGCGTGTGAAGTTGCGGTACCCTGTGTAACCGCACCCGGCACCGTTTTCCCTAAAATATCGAGATCGGTAATATCATACATCTGCTCTTTAAACGAAATGTTTATACCTGTTCCATCTATGCCCGGAAAAAGGCTGTACGCATTGGCAATTTGGTTTAAGCCAAGATCTAAACCATTAATTACAACCTCCTCTTTGGCAACTGCTATAATATCCGCATACAAAATACCATCAAGTGCTAACAGTGGCATTAAATCGTTGGGGCTAATGTAAACTGTACAGATTCCATTTTGAAGATCTGTAGATTTTACCTTTAATTTTTTAAGGATATCCTGAGATTTATTTAAGTCTTTAACTACAAGCCTTACCAAAACAGAATCGTTTTTTTTACCAGTTTTATCCAGCACTTTCATTAATCCATCACTCACTTTCCACAATCCGTTGGCCTGGCCCTGATAAACAATGCTGGCTGCGAGATTGGAAACGACCTCTTTTTCCACAATAAAGTAATCTCCGGAAAGTTTCTTTTTGGGTTTTAAACTTTGTATTTCGCCAGTGGTTAAAGAACGGTTAAACCTGACCAATATCAGATCGCCAGGTATTAATTCTCTATTATTTCCAGTTGTAGAAAGAAATTTTTGAAGTTTTTTTTCTACTCCACCAGGTTGTATCTGTGCGTTTAAAGAGAATACGCACATACAAAAACATATAACTAAATATACAGTACTGACTTTCAAAAAATATTTTATTGTAAAATTTTGTTTACATCATAATTCTTCTCTAAATTAGCATTTATAAGGTAATCAACAAATTTTATTAACTAACTTATTCAACCTAAACTCATTTAATTCTTACCAAGATGAAAACAACAAAATTTTTATCGATTGCAGCAGTATGCATTCTGCTCACAAACTTATACTCATGTAAAAGTAATAATACAGAAAATGCAGTAGAAAACAAGACCGATGTTTCAGCCGACAAATTATCACAGATCAAATCTTTAGGCTTTAATACCGATAATGTCCGTAAAACAGACGAAGGTTATTTAGTTGAAGGCGATATCCTTTTAACTGAAGACAATTTAACAGAAACTTCTACTGGTGCAAATTTAAACATTGCCGAAACCGAGCAATACCGAACCACAAACATTGTTAAATCTTTACCGCGTGTAGTTACAATATCGGTTACCAATTTACCACAGGTATATAGCGATGCGGTAAACACCATGATTTCGAGATACAACTCTTTAGGCCTGCGCCTTACTTTCCAAAGGGCTAGTGGAAGCGCAAAAGGCAACATCGACATTGTTGGCTTTAACGAAGGTCCTAGTGGCGGCTTTATTACATTAGGTTCATCTGGTTTCCCTACTTCATCAGGTGCGCCTTTTAACAAAGTTAAAATGAACACCAATGCTGCAGCCTATGGTAGCAATCCAAATTTATTGTACCTGGCTTCCGTTCTTCAGCACGAGGTTGGCCATTGCATTGGTTTCCGCCACACAGATTACATGAACCGTGCTTTTAGCTGTGGCGCAAGCGGTGCAGGCAATGAAGGCGCATCTAATGTAGGCGCTATTAGAATTCCAGGAACTCCTTCTACTCCTGATGCTGCATCATTTATGCTAGCCTGCTCTAATGGTGGCAACCGCACTTTTAACGCAAACGACGTAATTGCAATCAATTACCTTTACAACTAAAAACATTTGTGGATTACCTTACAGATCAGAAGCCCCGAAAATTTCGGGGCTTTTTTTTATAAAAATGGAATTAAAATTGGTTTAACCACAGATGGACAAGATAAACACAGATCTGAAAGATTAATTTTGAACACAGCCCCTGGTTAACCCTAACCCAAGAACCACCAAGCCCTGCTTTCCGAAAAAATAACTGCCTGTTAACCATACTTGTCAGGATGAAATACAATTACAATGTTAACCACAGATGGACAAGATAAACACAGATCTGAAAGATTAATTTTGAAACACGGCCCCTGGTTAAATAAACCTGATAGCTCCCGATTTTGAGCAAAAATGGTATTAAAGCTATTTATAATCGGGACTATAGGCAATAGCAGGACTACCCTACCCCAAGAACCACCAAGCCCTGTTTTCCGAAAAAAATGATTGCCTGTTAACCATACTTGTCAGGATGAAATACGATTACAATGTTAACCACAGATGGACAAGAGAAACACAGATCTGAAAGATTAATTTTGAAACACAGCCCCTGGTTAAATAAACCTGATAGCGCCAGATAGCTCCCGATTTTGAGCAAAATTGGTATTAAAGTTATTTATAATCGGGACTATAGGCAATAGCAGGACTACCCTAACCCAAGAACCACCAAGCCCTGCTTTCCGAAAAAAATGATTGCCTGTTAACCATACTTTTCAGGGTGAAATGCAATTACAATGTTAACCACAGATGGACAAGATAAACACAGATCTGAAAGATTAATTTTGAAACACAGCCCCTGGTTAAATAAACCTGATAGCGCCAGATAGCTACCGATTTTGAGCAAAAATGGTATTAAAGCTGTTTATAATCGGGACTATAGGCAATAGCAGGACTACCCTAACCCAAGAACCACCAAGACCTACTTTCCGAAAAACAACGATTGATTATTAACCATAAGGGGATAAATGGTTTTTGGGATGCAATGCTATTAACATTAACCTCAATTATTATTTGGATAAAAATGAGGTTTTATTGGCTTCATAAATAGCCTCATCGTCATGCTGAACTTGTTTCAGCATCTATACAGTAAAGACCCTGAAATAAATTCAGGGTGACGCAACGATTAGCGATTAAAATTAGCCTTACAATAATGGCAAAAAAAACGGCCTGCGCTTCCACAGGCCATTGTTATAACTCTTGTACTAAAAACTATTTCCCATTTTGTTCGATATCTCTATCCATCTCTACCAGATCAACATCACTTGGTTCAGAAAAATCGCCGATTAAGTATTTGTTAAAATGATCGGCCAGTTTCCAGAAAGCATACTCTGTCATATCGCCAAAACCATGTCGCTGCCCTGGGATAATCAGGAAATCGAAGCGTTTACCTGCTTTCATCAATGCATTGGCCACACGGATAGAGTTAGCTGGGTGCACATTATTGTCTACATCGCCATGCATCAATAACAAATGTCCTTTCAGGTTTTTTGCCAGATCAGGGTTTTTATCGATACTGTATTTGAATGAAGTATCGCCCTTTAACGAAATGGTTTCTTTTACGCCATGGTGTTTTTCGCTCCACCAGCGGTTGTAAATACTATTATCGTGGTTACCAGCATTCGAAACCGCAGCTTTGAAGAAATCGGGATAAACCAACATGGCCGCTGTTGACATGAAACCACCGCCTGAATGCCCGGTAATGCCTACTTTAGATTCGTCGATATAGGAATATTTTGCCGCCAGTTGTTCGATTGCGGTTTTCTTATCGGCCAAACCATAATCGCGCAGGTTGCCGTAACCATAAGTATGGTACCATTTAGAACGCGAAGGGTTTCCGCCACGGTTGCCCACCGTAATTACGATATAGCCAAATTGGGCCAAACGCTCGGTGCGGTCCATACTTTTACTAAAAGCTTTATTTACAGCCTCCGTTTGCGGCCCTGGGTAAACATACTCGATAATCGGGTATTTTTTGTTCGGATCGAAATCAAATGGTTTGTACATTACGCCATACAGATCGGTAATACCATCATCGGCTTTAACTTTAAAAGGCTCAGGGAATTTGTAACCTGCAGTGATCAATAGTGAAAGATCTGTTGTTTCAAGATCCATCACTTTTTTACCATTTCCATCGTAAAGGGTAGCTTTTGGTGCCGTATTTACCCTCGAATAATTGTCAACAAAAAAGGTATTGTTATCGTTCATGCTCGAAGCATGGTCAAAATCTCCTGCATTTAACAGCTTCATGTTCGAGCCGTCGAAATTGATGCTATAAAGGTGCAGGTAGTAAGGATCTTCTTTGCCTTCGCGCCCGTTTGCGGTAAAATAAAGAATGCGTTTTTTCTCGTCGATATTTACAATGCTTTCGCAGTGGAAAGCGCCTTTCGTAATCTGGTTTTTCAGTTTGCCGTTTTCATCAAACAGGTAAAAATGTGCCCAGCCATCGCGCTCGCTCCAGTGAATGAGTTCTTTACCATCGTTTATCAAACCCGGGCGGTTAACTTCAACATAAGTATTAAAACGCTCGTCGATTATTGGGGTAACTTTTCCGGTCACAATATCAACCGTGCCAATATCAATGCGTTTTAAATCGCGGCTTGTGCGCGAAAAATAAAACCTGCTATCGTTACCCAACCATATAGAAGGGCGGAATTCGTTATCGCGGTCTTTATTTAAAGATGGTTTGCTCCACACCGAAATGCTCTGATCCTTAAAAGCCGAAACGTTTAGTTTTTTATATGATTTTGCCGTAAAATCGAAAAGCAGAACCTCATCCTGAGGGGCTTCGGCCTCTCCCGGCATCTGATATTTATAGGTTTCTAAGGTTGGCCGGCCCGGGGTAACACTGTTGATCACCCAAAGGTCTTTAACCTTGCGCGAATCGGTCCTGTCCAGTACAAAATATTTCGAATTTGGCGACCAGAGCACATAGGCACCCCGGCGTTTCTTGTTGTTTTTTTCATTTTCTACATTGTTTTCGCCATCTCCATCACTTCCGTACGAATAAAATTTCACCCCATCTTTTGTCAGTTGATGTTCTACGATGGTGCTGTCTTCTTCATTTTTTACAGCTTTCTTGTAGTTTTCTTTATCCATCCAGTACAGGTTGTAATTGCGCGCAAAGATAATAGCAGAAGAATCGGGTGCCACCGAACCCCAGGTTGGTTTGGGTTTAGGCTTGCTAAAATTAGGCACCTCTGTTAACTTCGCCGTTGCCAGTTCGTATTTGAAAGAATAGATTTTCTTTTGCATCGAATCTGCCGCTTTTTTGTCCTTACGGTCTTTTTTCAGCTCATCAACACTGCTTTTGATCTCGAAGGAAATACTTTTTTCATCGGCAGCAAATTTCAGGTTTTCGAGTGGCAGGTGTTCGGCATCGAAGGGATCGCGTACTATCAGCGTAATATCGGCCGCTATTTTGGCATTGTCGAACATCAGTTTTTTGCTCTTTGCCGCCGGATCTACCAGATACCAGAATTTTCCTTTCGGGCTTTCGAAAGTGTACCAAAAACGGTTAGTTAATTTTAACCAATGTGGATCTACCGCCGTAGAATAAACCATTTTCTTCAACTTATTGGGCGAAAACCGCGAAGCAAGCTGATAATTTGCCTTAGGTTGTGGCTGAATATTTTCGGTTATGGTAAATGTTTTGTTTTGTGCGGCTACAGTTAAGGATAAAAACTGCGCACAACACAGGAGTTTATAAAGTTTATTCATGAATAATTTGTTTGAACTGCCAAATTATTTAAATAAAGGTTATTTGGCAGGTTTTAATGTGTAATAAATGCGATAGTTAGCAATTCCTTTTGCTTTTAAAATAATTATTAACACATTTTATTTTGATGGATAAATAATTGATGGATTTTATAGTTTTGCAAGCATATACAATTACTATGAAATATAAAATCCTAACCATCATAACAGCAGGCACTATCCTATTTACCAGCTGTCAATCTAAATCACAAACAGAAAATTCTGCTGCTAACGATACAACGGCACAAACCACTAAAACAGAAGCCAGTACAGGTACACCTGTTGATGTGTCGAAAATAAAAGTTGCTGATGCAAAGACTATCCTGGCCAGAAAGCAGGTGCCCATATTATGTTACCACCAGGTTAGAAACTGGAAACCAACCGACGGAAAAGTAGGTAAAGATTATATCGTGGAGATCCAGAACTTTAAAGATCAGATGAAAATGCTGGCCGATAGCGGTTACCATACCATCCTGCCCGATCAGCTTTATGCCTACCTCAATACCGGTGCCGCCCTACCGAGCAAGCCGATTATGCTTACTTTTGATGATACGGATATGGACCAGTTTACCATTGTTCGCCCCACATTAGATAAATTAGGCTTTAAAGCGGTTTATTTCATCATGACAGTTTCGATCGGCAGAAAAGGCAAGTTTGTAGATTACATGACCAAAGAGCAGATTAAACAGCTCTCGGACGAAGGAAACATTATCGGAAGCCATACTTACGACCATAAAAACTTTAAAAAATATGCGGGTAAAGATTGGGAAGAGCAATTGGATAAACCAACAAAAAAACTGGAGGAAATTACCGGCAAAACAATGACCGAATTTGCTTATCCTTTTGGTTTATGGAACGCTGAAGGGATTCCGGAATTAAAAAAACGCGGTTTCAGAATGGCTTATCAGTTATCAACCAAACGCGATGAAAAAGACCCGTTATTTACCATCCGCAGGATTATAGCAAGCGGTTACTGGTCGCCAAAAACATTAAGTAACAGTATAAAAAACAGCTTTTAACAACATAATCCCGGCAAACACCGGGATTTTCTTTTTAACGAAATCTCCATTATGAAAAAAATTGCCCTACTTGCTTTACTGCTCCTGCATATTTTCAAACTCCATGCACAAACACCACATTTAAGTGGAAAAGTAGAAATTGTGATGGCTACCGGACAGGTTACCTGCGATTTTGTATTAAGCAATATCCCCAACCTCGGGAAAAATTATCAGCTTTTATTAAATAAGGGGTTTAACATCAAGGCTATAAAAGATGCAGATAACCGAACCCTCAAATACGATGGATTTTACGGTGGTACCATGCGCGGCGAGGGTTTGACCTATACCCCCATTTTAAAAGACAGCATTATGGAAAACCCTGTTCAACTGCACATTAGCTATACCGGGGCATTTCCGATTTATACCGACACCCTGAACTTTATAGATTTTAAGGGACTTATAGCCTTTAACGGCAAAACCATGCGTGCAACCGACCAGTCTAAATGGTACCCCATTATTTACGACATTAAAAGCGACCGGCAGATTGAGCAGATGACATTCGACATTGAGGTAACGGCTAAAGATGCCAGAACAATTTTTGTAAACGGAGATCTCCCTAAAACTGGTCCGGTGGCCAGGTTTAAATCTGATATCCCTATTGCCCCTATGCTTTTTGTTGGCGATTATGGCACACAAAAAACCGATGGAGCCATATTCTTAAACACCCAGATGAACGAGAAGCAGCTGAAGGTTTTTGAAGCGAATATTGCTGAAATGAAAGCCTATTATTATAAGGCACTCAAAATTCCATACCACACCAAAAATGTATTTATTGAGCACGAGCCTGTTGAGAAATTTAACAAAGGCAGAAGCTGGGGTTTTGTTGCATTTCCAACCATTGCTTTTGCAGGTATTAAACTGGGCGATATGATTGATGAGGAACACAATAAGCTTAAAGATTCTACCGATTATCCCTTTATTGCACACGAAATTGGCCATTATTACTTTGGCAATGTACTACAGCCCAATTCCACTTTGTTCTGGTTCTTTTTAGAATCTACAGCCGAGTACTTATCGGTTAAAGCAGGCGAAAATAAATTTGGGAAAGCTTTTGGCACCAATTACTTTCAGAACAAGGGCAAACAGCTTAAAAATTTCAAGGCCAAACCTTTAAATGCCATCAAAGAAATAAACGAAATATCGAACACTTACCGCTATTCTTATGGTCCTTTTTTACTCCGTGGCCTCGAGCAGCTCATTGGCGAGCAGCGTATGTTTAAGTTCCTCAGCACCTGTTTAACAAGCAAAAATGAATTAACTGACTATAGTTTTTTCAGAAAAAACGCATTAAAATCAGGGGTTACACAAAAAGAATGGGATACCTTTGAAAAAACATTTATTCTATCCGAAAACGCTGTATCTTTGATCAAATAATTTCAAAAAACCTTGAACAAACATCTAAAACCCGCAGCCCTATTGTCGGTTCTATTTTTGGGCGCATTTTCATTCGCCTGCTCTGGCAATAAACAAAAAGAAAAAACGGCAGTTGCAAACACTCCCGAAACTGTTAAAATAGACTCGGCCAATACCAAACCTGCCGATAATAAAACTATCCTGGCGCGCAGAGAGGTGCCTGTTCTCTGTTACCACCAGATCCGGAACAATATTGCAAGTGATAGCAAAAGGGCCCACGATGATATTATTGCACCCGATAAATTTAAGGAGCACATGAAAATGCTGGCCGATAGTGGTTATCATTCCATTTTGCCCGATCAGCTGTACAATTATCTCGTTTATGGTGCGAAATTGCCAGAAAAGCCGATTATGATCACTTTTGATGATACGGATGAAGACCAGTTTACCATTGGAAACACCACCTTAAAGAAATATGGCTTTAAAGGGGTTTATTTTATCATGACGGTTTCGATCGGCAGAAAAGGCAGGATCAATTACATGACGAAAGAACAGATTAAACAACTATCAGACGAAGGGAATACGATTGCCAGCCATACCTACGACCATAAAAATTTTCCCCAGTTTACGGATGAAGACTGGACCACACAAATTGATGCACCAACCAAGAAACTGGAAGAAATAACCGGTAAAAAAGTAACCTATTTCGCCTACCCTTATGGTGTTTTCAAGGCATCTACCTTACATAAGCTAAAAGAACATGGTTTTAAGGCCGCCTTTATACTTTCGACGGCCAGAGATGAAAACTATCCCCTCTACACCATCAGGAGGATAATCGACCCGGGTAGATATACGGCAAAAAACCTCTATTACAGCATTAACAAGAGCTTTAATAAAACAAAATCTTAATGGGGTGGTTTAAAAGTAAGAAGGTTTAAATGTTGAAGGGTTTGAATGTTGAACCGTTGGCGTTAACGGTGGATACAACATTTCAACTTTCCGATAACCAGAAACAATTACTGGTTTAAGGTTAATCTAACTTTTCAGCTGCCAGTAAAATTTCGACCTTCGAACAACTTTACAACTTTACAACTTTACAACATTAAGCCTATCACAATGAAATACCCCTATTTTTTTTGCCTTTTCGGATTAGCGATCATCACTGCCTGCAATAACCCTAAAAACGGCGCAAATGGCACTGATGCTTCTGATAGTACAACAAATGTGAAAGCTGAGCTTACAGCCAATTTTTATAAGCGGCTGGAAGGAACCATTGCGGGTAAAAAAGTAGTAATGCACCTGCAAAAGGTTGATGATGATGATGTAAGCGGTTCTTATTATTACGATGGATCATGGCTTAACCTCTCAACCGATACCTTGATCGGGAAAGACAGTATTATGCTCACTGAATATAGTTTTTACGAATCGTACTTTACCCAAAATTTTAAATCGCCACATTTGTCCTTAAAGTGGACCGGGAACGGCTTTAACGGCAGCTGGGAAAGCGGCGATAAATCCAAGAAATACCCTATTGTGTTAACTGAAAAATATCCTGAAGGAAGTTATCCATTTAATGCGGGAATTTATAAGGATTCTATAAAAGCATTTAATGATCAGCCAAAATCGCCGACAGCCGAAATCAGTTTCGAATACCTTGAAAGTAAAAATACCGACGAATATGGCAGCTGGCTAAACGCCGAACTTAAAAAAATTTCGGGTATAAAGGCACAGGTAGACCGCCCAATTGGCTTCAAAAATATAGCTACAGCTTATTTTAAGGATTATAAAGCGCAGGTTGCCGAGCAATCAAAAAATAGTCGCGGTGATGATTTCGAGGCCTGGATGAACTATACGAACAATAGCCAGCAATCAATCAGTTATAATGATAATGGATATATAGTAATCGATTTCCTTGCTGACGCCTATACGGGCGGTGCGCATGGCAACTACAGCAGCCTGATGTACTGTTTAGATGTAAAAAACAAAAAGCAATTGCTTTTAAGCGATATCATTAAAATAGATTCGAATACTTTGCAGGGTATTTTAGAGCGCAGCGTTCGGAAAGAATACAACATCAAAGCTAAAGATGCGCTCAGCACCGTACTTTTTGATGATTTTATAAAACCGAACAACAATTTCTATTTCAATGCCAACGGTATTGCCTTTATGTATAACCCCTACGAAGTGGCCAGTTATGCGCAAGGGCAGATTGTGGTTTTTATCCCATACAGCGAGCTGAAAACCTATTTGGTGCCGTCTTTTGTGCAGCGGATGGGCATTAAGTAAGTTTGCAGTTCTCAGTTTACAGTTTGCTTGTCAAATGCCCATTTCAGTTTGCAATGCTCAGTTCACAGTTAATGATGGTTAGTGGTTAACTGTTTTAACTGGTTAGCATCAGTTTGCAATTCTCTGTCTACAGTTTGCGTGTTAACTGCCCAATTCAGTTTGCAATTCTCAGTTCACAGTTAATGATGGTTAGTGGTTAACTGTTTTAACTGGTTAGCATCAGTTTGAAATTCTCTGTCTACAGTTTGCGTGTTAACTGCCAATTTCAGTTTGCAATTCTCAGTTTACAGTTAATAATGGTTAGTGGTTAACTGTTTTAACTGGTTAGCATCAGTTTGCAATTCTCTGTCTACAGTTTGCTTGTTAACTGCCAATTGATAACTGTTAACTGCTCAATATGCTTACTGCAAGAATAAAGCTGCCTACTGCTTTGATCAAGTTGTTAACTGCACAGATAAAACTATCGATGGAAAGTTTAATGTTACTCACTGCAAGCATAGAACTATTAACTGCGCCGACAAACCCAGCCACTGCCAGTATTATGCTGTTAACTGCCAATTGTAAATTGCTGACTAAAAAACTACAAAATCTCCTTAACCAGGTAATCTTTACCATTAAACTTAAAACTTTCGTTTTTAGCTTTACCAATTAAAAACCGGCCAATAGGCGAAGCCTGCGATACGGCGAAAAATTTCTGTCCATCGGTATTCAATTCGCCGGCACTAATGCTGATGTAGAAATTGCCTTCCGAAGTAAGCACTAAACTTCCGTTTTTTACTACCTGATCTGATTCTACATTTTCTACCTGTTGCAAAGCAATTTTCTGCTGTCCGGCTTCGTACAACAACTTGCTGTTGCGGTCCATCTCCTGCTGCATCATTTCGCGGGTAGTTTCATATTTATCGCCTGCACTGCTTTTGGTATCATCGTTCGATGCCTGCCTGGCCTGCTGCAATGAATATTCGATATTCTCTATCCTGTTTTGAATAAAAGTTAAGCAAAGCTGATATAGACTGGATTTTAATATAGACATGTTTTATTGGAAAAGGTAAGATGGATGATGTAAGATGGAGGATGGAAAATGACTGATGGTTCATAGTATAATAGCAATGGACTATCAACTATCAAACCATTAACCAGGGAGCAAAACTCAAAACTACCCTTCAATCCACTTCACTTTTTCTTCCATAGCAGTGCGGTTAGGTTCCCAGGGTTTCTCGTTATGGTAGCCCATGTAAAATAAGCCGATGCATTTTTCGTTTTCACCAAGGCTTAAGAAATCGCCTAAATCATCAATTAACGGTGGCGAACTCCAATAGGCCCCAACTTTTAAACTTTCGGCAGTTAAAGCCATATTCTGCACGGCACAAGCTACAGCTGCCAATTCTTCCCATTCGGGTATTTTACCGCTCAGCTGCATGTTTATGGCAATAATACAATCGGCCTGACTTGTTTTTTCGGCAAAACTATCGTACTTTTTCTGCAAAAACTGCTGTGGAGTAACCAGTGCCTTATACAGTTTACCAAGTTCTTCGCCCAATTTGGCCAAACCAGCTTTCCTGATTACCACAAAACGCCAGGGCTGGGTTAATTTATGAGTTGGTGCATAATTGGCTGTTTCTAAAATCTGATTGATCACCTCAACCGGAATTTCTTTTTTTATATAACTTGCCGGAAAGATACTGCGGCGTTCTTTTATAACTTTCGAAATGATATCGTATGTTGTACTCATTTGGTAAATATAAGGTAAAAGGTGGAAGGTATGAGGTTGAAGGCTATAAACGCTCGAAGTTTTGACGTTTAATTAACTGAAAACCGTGAACTGTTAAACTAGAAATTAAAACTGTTAACTGCGAATTGATAACTGTTTCCTGATCTGTTTCACTTTTGCAAAAAAGGCAATACTTTCTTTATCAACCAGAAAATCCATGGTTTGCAGCAGTTCTTCTCTTATCCAATTGTGTTTGGTGTTTAAATTGGCCAAGATGTTTAAACAATGTGATTTTATGGCAACAGGAATTTTTTCGTCGATAAGCCAGGAAAACACAACCGCCACCAAATTCTCTGTATCATAACCGGCAATAATCTTTTTCACTTCTGTAGAGGCATTTTTCTTGGTCATAAGGGCCAGAATTTTAACGTAGTGCCTTAGTGCTGATAAGTTATGCTGTTGAGGAAGTTTTTCTAAAAAATAAAGCGCATGGGGCAAAAACCGTTGTTGATGGGCGGTATAAACATTTTCTAAGATCCATGCCGATCTAAACCCAATCTGCTCGTCGTGGTAAAAACTTAAATCAATCAATTCTTTTACCGAAAAGATTTCTTCAGAGGCTATTGCGGCCAGTTTTTCTACTTTAGTTTTTTGAAGCGTTGTTTTTATAGCTTCGAGCAAGAGATCGTTTTGCATAAAACGAAAATATATTTTTTATTAAACAAAATCTCACATTTTTTGAAACCCGAGAGTTTAGCGGACTAATTTGGGCGTTACCCAAGCTGCGCAAGGGTCGGGCTTTTCAGGGCTGCGCTACGCTCCGGTACCGATTAAGGGTCGGCACTGAACCCTTACAATCCCTAACGCAAAACCCACTGCCTAATAAATAAATAAACCCCACAGGTTTTTAAACCGGCGCTGCCCTTAATGTGGCCATAAAGCCAATTTAAGTATGAATTAAACCTACGAGGTTTATTTATTTAATGCTCCGGAGCAAAAGATTTGTTTCCAAAAATATCTGTTCTAAAAATCCCCATCTTCTTACCATTAACATCTTCTACAACAGTATTACCAAATACATCTTTTTTGTACTTAGCCAGTACATTTCCATGTTCATCTTCAACAATGGTATCGCCAAATGTATCTTTTTTCTGTTTGCCTATTATCTTGCCATTGCCATCCTCTATAAAGATATTGCCCGAAATATCCGTTTTATAAACATTTAAGACATGGCCACGATCGTTTTCAATAATGGTATTGCCAAAAATATCGGTCTTTTGTTTGATGGCCACTTCTGTTTTCCCATCACCCGGCACCAAGCCTCCTAATGGCTTTGGCACCAGGTTTTGTTCACGTTCACTTTCCAACACCGTATTGCCAAAAAAATCTTTCTTTTGTGTACCTACAGTTTTTCCGGCCTCATTCTCCAATATGGTGTTGCCAAAAAAATCCTTCTTTTGCTTAGCCATGGTTTTACCATCATTATCTACAATGATGGTATTGCCAAAAAAGTCTTTCTTCTGTTTACCAATGGTATTATCTTTCGAATCGACCAGTATGGTATCGCCAAAAAAGTCTACTTTATATTTATACTGGGAAGTTTGGCCATAAGCCACGACGGAAATAACAGACATGATAATGCCTAGTGTTAATTTTTTCATATTGATTTCATTTTTGTGTGTATCACTAAAATACAAAAATTATACAGAGAAAAATACGATCCAGCCCTGTATTAATCTTGTTATTTAACGCTAGGTTTTAACCAGTGGCCAAAAGCACCAGCCTTTGTTAACTAAACCCGGTAGTAGCGAACACGGAGTGCAACGGAGTAAAGCGGAGTAAAGCGGATAACGGGGCTGCCTAAGCCACAAAGAGCAGAACCCACCATTTCCAAATCATTAATAACCCTTTTCTCCCCCCTAACCTCTACCCTTTAACCTTTTACAAACCTTCGCACCTTCTGCCTTTCTACCCTCAACCTTTTTGCCTATCTTTGCGCCTTATTTCAATAACAGCATGATTTCAGTTTCTAATTTATCGTTACGGTACGGCAAGCGCACACTATTTGAAGATGTTAACCTAAAATTTACCCAGGGCAACTGCTATGGGGTAATCGGAGCTAACGGTGCGGGTAAATCTACTTTTCTAAAAATTTTATCGGGAGAGGTTAACCAGACTTCGGGTAACGTAGCTTTTACTCCAGGCGAAAGAATGGCGGTTTTAAAGCAGAACCACTACGAATTTGATGAATTTTCGGTACTGGAAACCGTAATGATCGGCCATAAAGAGCTTTATGCCATTATGAAAGAGAAAGATGCCATTTACATGAAAGAAGATTTTACCGAGAAAGATGGCGAACGTGCCGGAGAACTGGAAAATCTTTTCGCTGAAATGGACGGCTGGAACATGGAAAGCAACGCGGCAACGATGTTGAGCAACCTGGGCATTACAGAAGATAACCACTATAAATTATTAAAGGAACTGGATAACACGCAAAAAGTACGTGTGTTATTGGCGCAGGCCTTATTCGGTAACCCAGATATTTTATTACTGGATGAGCCTACCAACGATTTGGACATCGAAACGATTGCCTGGTTAGAAAACTTTTTGGCCGATTACCAGAACATTGTTTTGGTTGTATCGCACGACAGGCACTTTTTAGATGCGGTTTGTACACATATTGTAGATATCGATTTCGCTAAAATGAGCATCTACACCGGAAACTATACTTTCTGGTACGAATCTAGCCAGCTGGCGTTAAAACAACGTAGCGACCAGAACAAGAAAATGGAAGATAAGGTGAAGGAACTGCAGGAGTTTATCCGCAGGTTTAGTGCCAACGCATCTAAATCGAAGCAGGCTACCTCACGTAAAAAAGCTTTGGATAAGATCGATATTACCGAAATTAAGGCTTCGAGCAGAAAATACCCTGCAATTATCTTCAACAATACTGGCCGCGAGGCTGGCGACCAGATTTTACAGGTAGATGCTTTAGGCAAAACCGGTAATGATGGTATTTTATTCGATAAAGTTACCTTCATGGTAAATAAAGGCGATAAAATTGCTGTTATCTCTCAAAATAGTTTGGCTACGGCTGCATTTTACGATGTGTTAACCGGCCGCGATACAGATCATAAAGGCGAATTTAAATGGGGCGTTACCATCAGCACTGCTGATATTCCGAATGATAACTCTGAATATTTTGCAGGCAAGGATGAAAACCTGGTTGATTGGCTGCGCGAATATTCGGGCACTGAGGCTGATGAACAGTTTGTGCGCAGTTTCTTAGGCCGGATGTTATTCTCAGGCGAAGAGGTACTTAAAAACGTAAAAGTGCTGTCGGGAGGTGAAAAAATGCGTTGTATGTTCTCCAGGATGATGTTGCAACAAGCCAACTTGTTGATGTTTGATGAGCCTACCAATCACCTGGACCTTGAATCGATCGAAGCACTAAACAATGGCATGAAAGATTTTAAAGGTGCAATATTGTTTACTTCACGAGATCACCAGTTAACAGAAACTGTGGCCAACCGCATTATCGAAATTACACCAAAAGGTACCATTGATAAACTGATGACTTACGACGAATACATCAATAGTGCTGATGTGGCTAAGCTTCGTGAGGAAATGTACGCTTAACACTTAATTAAATACCGTTTTTAAAAACCACATGCACACCATGTGGCTTTTTCTTTATAAAAAATTAATACTGCTGTAGCGTTTTCATTCCGTTAATCGTTTTACAAGAAAAAAGCGTTAATGGCCATTAACCAATTTTGTTCATAAATTGATTTAAAACATTAAAATGAAAACGGATTTGAAAAATTTTAGCACAACAACAAAAATTATACTCTCTCTCCTTGCCATCACCTTAACTATAACCGCCTGTAAAAAAGATTTTAACAACGATCCTATCGAAGCTGCAGGGATCGGTTTTATACACGCATCGCCAGGCACAGCTGCTTTAGACTTTATTTTGGACAACCAAAAAATAAACAGCTTTACCTACACAAAAGATTTAGGATACTATGCTGCCTATCCTGGAACAAGATTGGTGGGCGTGGCTAAAAAAGATTCTTTAAAATATTTAACCAGTGGAACGGCCACATTAAAATCGGGATCTTTTTATTCGGTTTTCGTGGTAGATACTTTAAAATCTACAAAACTTCTGGTTCTTGAAGATGATTTAAAAGCACCTGAAACCGATAAAGCAAAAGTTCGTTTTGTAAACTTAAGTCCAGGTTCTTCACCTTTCGATTTAGCTATTTCGGGCACAGCTACGCCATTATTTACCGCAAAAGCATTTAAAGAGTTTACTACTTTTAGCAATATTGATCCGAACAACAGCTATACTTTCGAACTAAAGCAAGGTGGAACGGTTAAAGCAAGCTTACCTGCCGTTAAAATTGAAAAAGGCAAAATTTATACCATTTGGGCCAAAGGCTTATCAAGCAAAACCGATAGTACCGGAGTTGGTTTATCAGTAATGACAAACAAATAAAATATTCACGCTACCTGTGAGAATGAAAATTGACACCGCTCAAAAAATTGGGCGGTGTTATTTTCTTAAATTTGCAATCAATTAATCATGATAAACCTTTATTAAATAGTCCTTTACAGGGGTGATAAAAAAAATACTCAGTTTTGAGGAAATTTTAAAAGGCTGTGTAAAAAACGACAATAGCTGTAAAGAAATGATGTATAAATCATTTTATGGCTATTTAATGGGCATTATTTTAAGGTATACAAAGAATCCTTCAGACAGTGAAGAGCTTGTAAATGATAGTTTTATCAAGATTTTTAAGCATGTAAGTGGCTTTAAAGCCCCAAAAAATCCCGAAGAACTACAGCGGTCGTTCAAAGGTTGGATTGCGCAGATTGCTTCGCGAACGGCGATAGACAAAATAAGGAGTTCGAAGGTTCAGTTTTATGTAGACGACCTGGCAGAAAGCGAGCATCCGGTTACACAGGTTTCGGTAGCTTCGGAACTTCATGTGAACGATATTTTAAATTTATTAAATCATTTACCAGATACACAGCGACTGGTATTTAACTTATATGAAATTGAGGGCTTTGCCCATGATGAAATTTCGAAGATGTTGAACATTCCAGAAAGTTCGAGCAGGGTTTACCTTACCCGCTCAAAAAATAAGTTACGTACCCTTTACTTAAATACCATGGCTAATTCATACGAAAAAAATGGATAAGGAATTAATTGAGCATATTACCGCGCAACTCCAAAACCATGAGGAAACCTACCCTAATGGTGCTTGGGAGCGCTTTGCGGAAAAAGAAAACAAAAAAAGGAGAATAGCATACTGGCCGTTATGGGCTGTTGCTGCCCTGATTCTTGTTTTTGGTGGTGTGCTTTTGACCTTGAATAATCTTAGTCCTAAAAATGAGATTGCCATATCTAAACCAAAAGTAGCACCTAAAGTTACCAAAGGTGGAAATACCGATACGCACATTGAATTTACGCCAACGGATAGCAATACCGCTCCTTTAAATAATCTGGCTGGTAATGGCCGAAGCAATGCTGCACAGGATGTAAAATCTTTGCCTGTGCAACAGCGTGCGTTAGCACCACTCCAGGATTATACATTTGCGCATACCACCGAAGAATTAGACCCAATTAACAACAATACATTAGATAATAAACTTGGAGGCATCAGCATTGCCAGCTACAGTCCAAAACATTTTGATATTTTAACAGAGAAGAAAAAACCTGTTTCCGTTAAAATAAACTCATTTGAAGATCTGCTTGCCCGCGATAGCCGTGAAAACCGACAAAAAGCAACTTCCAAAACAAATGAAGTTTCGAAATGGCAACCTGATGTTTATGTAGCACCTTCGATGGGTAACGACAATAAAGTAACCATGAACTATGGCTTTTCATTATCGTATGCCATTGCCAATAAATTATCGATCAGCTCAGGTGTTTCTTATGCCTCTATTAGTACGACCGAATCTTTAAATGCTTCTGCACCACAAACCTTATCGGGCAAAAACCTCGAATCGGTTGATGCTAAAGTTCGTGGTATTAACATTCCATTAGAATTGAAGTATAACATTAGTGATAAACTATATACCAATATTGGGGTTTCTGCACTGGCTGTTTTAAACAACTCTCAGCAAAACAACTATCTTGTAAACCAGGTGCAGAGTTTTTCTTCGCCTGAGGTAAATGGTTATGCCGATTCGAAGACCTTAATTTTGAGGGAAAAAACAAGCGAACCGCAGCCTGAAGCCACTATAGATCCTGATAAATACATTGGGTTTTACAATTTTTCTTTAGGTTATAAACAGAAAATATCAAAAAAGAACAATATCGCTATCGAACCTTTTTTAAGGTTACCGATGAAAACCTTCTCTAAAGAAAACCTTAACCTCACCAATGGAGGCCTCCGTTTGAAGATTGATTTTTAGATAAAAAACACTAAGATATTTAGTATATTTGGTTCAATACCTTATATGAAGAATATCAAACCATATCCAACCGAAGAAGAATTACCACTTATCCATACGGTTAATGAGGTTGATTTTGCTGCATACCACAGCTATGCAGATTATATGCGCTTTGCTTTTGATGAGCGCCTTGAAATTATTAAAGGGCATTTATTTAAAATGAGTCCCGCCCCTTCCCGCCAGCATCAGGGCATTTTAACCAATATTTTCGGCCCGATATACAATATTCTCAAAGGGAAACCCTGCAATGTTTATACTGCCCCATTTGATGTGCGGTTAGCCAAGAAAACTGCAGATGATAAGGATGTTTTCACAGTAGTACAACCTGATATAGTGGTGGTTTGCGATCAGAGCAAACTCGATAAGCGCGGATGTATCGGTGCACCGGATATTGTTGTTGAAATTTTATCACCAGGAAACAATAAAAAGGAACTCATCAACAAATATGAGGTTTACGAAGAAGCAGGCGTTAGAGAATACTGGATCGTAAGTGCTACTGAAAAAACATTTTTTAGGTACATCCTCGATGAAAAAGGAAAATTCCAACCTACGAAACTACTTACTGTGGGCGAAGAGGTAAATACCCCCATCCTTCCAGGGTTGTTGCTTATTCTGGACGAAGTTTTTGAAGATTAGCTATCAGTTAGCTTCCCTACAGGATTTTTTACTGAAATATTTCACCAATCTGCTTGATAAACCGGCAGTTAGCAATGAATTTCAACATATTTCATTGAATCCCCGTTTTTTCTCCTTAAAAACTTTAACCCAATTTTGTGGCATAAAAAAAGATTCAGGTTTAAAACCTGAATCTTTTTTTAATAATTATTATATCAATCTATTAGTGACCTGAATGCCCATCTGCTCCATGAGCATGACCATGAGCCAATTCATCTTGAGTAGCTTCGCGTACATTTAAGATTACACCGCTAAACAACAGGTTTTTACCTGCCATTGGGTGGTTTAAATCTACTGAAATGGTTTCGTCGTGAACAGCAGTAACGCCGGCTCTAAACTGGTTGCCGTTGTTATCTTGTAAAGGAATAACATCACCTACGTTTGGCAATTCGCCGCCAGCTTCGGTAAACATTGTTTTTGGCAGGTCGGCAAAAGCACCTGGATCGATATCACCATAACCATCTGCAGCAGATAGTTCGAAGCCATATTCGTCGCCGGTTTTTAAACCGGTTAAATGCTCTTCAAATTTAGGCAACATCATGCCAACGCCATATAAAAATACTAAAGGATTTTGTTCGTCAGCTTTTTCTACAAAAACTTGTTGTCCTTCTTCGTTAGTAGTATGCAATTCGTAAG
>Ga0308165_1000594_pt1 | contig 62473 bp, 60 predicted proteins | sample PhyWR2_FD_201032 | JGI IMG/M metagenome (GOLD analysis project Ga0308165, IMG submission 201032) | Phyllosphere microbial communities from UC Gill Tract Community Farm, Albany, California, United States - DLSLW.R2 | ecosystem: Host-associated > Plants > Phyllosphere > Unclassified | place: USA... | reverse complement strand
GGAGAGGACGCACAGCTGGTTTGCAGGCTTTGGCAAGCTGCGAATCCGCTTTGAACGACGGCTGGATATCCACGAAGCGCGGCTGAAATTGGCGGCAGCGATCATCTGCGCACGATTCGTGGATCGGTGGTGTTAGCCAGTCTTACTCGCCGATAGTCATAGGGCATGATGAAAGCATCCTATCAATAGCGTAAATTGATTATTTTGTATAGTTATAACAGGATGGGCTTGGTTCAAAGTGGATGCTTCTTAGGTAAGCACGCAGATTTCGCATGGTAAAAAATCCTGACTCTCTACAAAAAAAAGGCTCTTGGCATGGGTAATAGATATAGTTCTCCCTACATTTCAGATATTGATGAAATCTATCCTCTGCAAGGACCTGTACCTAAAAAGGGATGGGGCGTATATATCACGCCGTTGGCTTGTGGCCCATATATCATGACATACGGATTTCTGGCAGTAGGGCAGTGGGGATAGATTCCAGAAGCATCGATAAGCAAGCGTACTCTGAATTTGGATGGATCCCCCATGTCAACGGAAAGGGCCTTCAGAGAGACATTGGATAGTGATCCCGTATTTGGCCCGTCGTGGCAGGCTGGTCTTAGGTGTCTTGTCCCGGCGAACAGCTGGATAGAGGCCTACTGCGGCCTATTCAGTCGCAGTATCAGTTGGATGTTCTGTCGAGCAGATGGCAAGCCAGCCATGTTGGCGGGCCTTTATAGCGAGTGGACCGACCCGGTGAGCGGAGAGACAGTTCCCAACTACACAATAATCACACAAGCCGCCGACCCGCATCCCATATTCTCTCTCACGCACAGGCCGGGCAGAGAAAAGAAGAGAGTGGTGATGTTGGAGCCTTGTGAGTGGGATGCTTGGCTGCATGGCTCCACAGCCCAGGCTGACTCCCTGATCAAGTTGCCTGCAATGGATGTATTGAAGAGCGGGGCAGAGAATCCAGACGAAGACGCCCTGTTGCCTCTTGAACAGATGCGCGCATTAAAGGCAGGCGGCTAATTTAGTACCTGCTAACCAATCGCCCTAGGAAACGAATAAAAGAATATTTTAATATATTGGTTTTAATTATTGGAGTTGCGAAATCTGTCGTAGCTGCAGAATTTTTCACGCCGTAGCGGATTTTTATTGAAACTTCTGTACCATAGCCCGTCAAAATTTGCTGCGCATATTTTTGCTAACTAGACGGAGTTGAAAGATCAAGATCGCTCCACCTCGGCTATCAGGAGCTTATGCAAGGCCGTCAAACCATGATTTACACGCTGCACATAGACATGCAAGTTTCTGGTTGCTACACGGACCGGATCTTGCATGGGAATGTCGAGCTCTTCGAGTTCCAGGCGGCAACTCTCTCCGGCGCTATCCGAGATGGTTGTGCCGTCGGCGACTTGCTGCGACTGGATGCTTTCCACATCTGGTATGGACATGTCTGCATCGGCACCACGTCGCTCTATGCAATGCGCCATGAGGCCGAAACACTGGCGCTGCGCCTGATCAGCCTGCACGCGCAGTTCGGCGGATAGGCATACTCCGTGGGCCGCGTATCTGCGCAGAACTCCAGCGAGCGACCGGCTCCCTGGGCTGCTGCCGGATTTCATGCCACCTCCCTCTGAGCGACCGTTTCGGGTCGGCAGCGCCTATTCATGGGCCGCAATAGTGGACCTCTAGAAGTCCCATGGGCCACCGTCCGGTACTCACCTGAAACCCGTCACTCGGCCGGCTTGAGCCGTGGTGCTCGGATGACCTCTCTGTGGCTGTGACCGAAAGCTCACGATGAGGCCATGAGCGGCAGCAACCGCTGCACTGCGGGCGTTGAACGAGTTCCGGCGAACGACTGCAACGGGTCGATAGCTGGCTGACGCGAACGACCACTGACGGGGAGTTCCGCGCTATCCCGCTGATCCCCCGAGCCCGCCGTCAGGCGACAGACTGCTCACGCTGCAAGGCCGACCCCGGTAACCCCCAATGAACGCCCACCACCCAAAGCAAGGAGATGCGAGCGACCCGCAAGGGTCTGGGTACATTAGGGCGGTTATGGGAAGAGGTGGGAGATGTCTGTGAGAACACTACGGGTCGTTGTGGTGGGTGGGGGCGTCATTGGGGCTGCGGTGGCGTGGTACTTGGTACGCGCCGGTGCACGGGTCACATTGTTCGAGCGGGGAGCAGTGCCCGCATGTGGAGCAACCCGCTGGTCCTATGGATGGGTGGGCACTGGCAGCACCTTACCTTCGGAGAATCCTGCGCGCTTCGCTCTGGTGCAAGCGGCCTTGCCCGAATTTTCGACGTTGCAAAAAGCACTGGGACCGTTGCCAGTGGCGGCGCGTGGCGCGCTGGTATGGCTGGAGTCGGAGACCGAAACGACTGCATTTGTCGCGGAGCAGCGGGCCGCGGGCGTTCGTATTGAGGAGATCGGGCGCGCTGCGGTGGAGGCCATGGAGCCTGGCCTGGCAAAGCCACCTGCGCTTGCGGCCTGGATGCCGGACGACTTCGCCGTGGAGCCCATCGAGCTGACGGCACAACTGCTTTCGGCAGCCCAGGCGCTGGGCGCCTGCGTACGGTATGGATGCCAGGTCGAGTCGGTGGAAACGCGGAACGGCCGCTGCACAGGGGTTCACACGCCGGCAGGCGCGGTGCCCGCCGACGTGGTCGTACTGGCCAACGCAGCGTCTGCGGGACAGTTGGCGGCGACAGCGGGAGTCAGACTGCAGATTGTGGAGAAGCCTGCCGTATTGCTGCAGTTCGCGAGCTCGCCATGCCCGATCAAACATATGCTCTATGGTCAGGGATTGGAACTTCGTCCATCACGCTCGGGAGGGTTGGTGTCTGCAGCAGATCTGCCGGATACCGGCAAAAACGGCCTCCCCGAGCTTGAGGCCCGGACAGCTTCGGCTATTGCTGAACTGATCAAGCCCCCACTGCAGCTGGCAACCGTCTCCGTGCGGTCAGCGATGAGGGCCATGACGCTCGATGGCGCGCCGCTGAGAGGGTTCGTGGACAGTGTTCCGAGTCTGTATGCGGTGGTTGCGCATCCTGGCGTGATCCTTGCGCCCCAGCTCGGGAGGCTTGCGGCGGGAGATATTCTCGCTAGCAGCTAGGAACGGCCAGGTGCGGACGTTCGCGTCTCGGGCTAGATGTGACAGACTCGTGGTTAGTTTTATGGCGTATTGAGGACTTCATGGAGATTCGTCGGTTCAGGCATGGTGATGAAGCTGCGTTGTTCCGTGTGTACTTCACGGCCATTCATGAGGTCGCCTCTCGCAACTACTCACCTGAGCAAGTAAAGGCATGGGCGCCGGCGGACCTCGACATGGACCTATGGGCGAACAAAGTTCAAGGAATCCGACCCTTCGTGGTCGAGCTCGACGGTGAAATCGTCGGCTATGCGGACGTTCAGCCGGACGGCTACGTCGACCACTTCTTCGTGTCAGGCGCCCATCCGCGACAGGGAATTGGCACACTTCTGATGGCTCGTATCCATGAAGAGGCCAAGTCGCTTGGTCTGAGCGAACTGACGTCGGACGTGAGCACGACTGCCGAGCCGTTCTTTGCTCTCCACGGGTTCAAGGTCGTCGAGCGACGACTACCAGTGCTTCGGGGTGTGACCGTCCAGAATTCCTTGATGCGCAAGGAGCTTCAGCGTGGCGGATGAGCGTCGGCTCGAGCAGTCCTGTGACCGGCAGAACGCTGGCCCGGAGCGGTCCTTCAGACACGGCTCTAGGAGAGAATTCGGTCCATGAAAACCTACGAAGGCTCATGTCACTGCGGCGCGTGTCGCTTCGAGGTTGAGCTTGATCTCGACCACGTGCGAAGTTGCAATTGTTCTGTGTGCACACGCCGAGGTGCACTGATTCACCGGGTTCCCAAAAAAGCGCTACGAATGCTGAGCTGCTTGGATAGTCTGAGCGTGTATGAATGGGGTACAAGGACGGGCAAGGACTACTTCTGTCCAAGTTGCGGAATCATGCCTTTTCGTGTCCCAAGCAACCCAACGGAAGACGAACTGGCAGAGGGCAAGCTTCCATTCGAAGGATGGGCCGTGAATGTACGTTGTCTAGAGGGCGTAGATCTCACCGAGATACCTGTCGTTCTGATAGATGGTGCGAACCTCAGATGAAAAAGCGCCTCACGGGTTTCCAATGCGCTCGCTTTCGGCCGCAACAGACGGTCGCCGCTACCATTTCCTCATGAAAACTTGTCCTTCAAGAATTCGGCCTGCGTCTGTCACAGACGTGAGTGCAATGTTCAAAGTCAGAGCATCGGTTGGAGAAAACACGATGACTGCCGACGAGCTTTCAGCGATAGGCGTCACGCCGGAAGCCATAGCCCTGGCCATTGAAAGCGGACCTTGCGCTTGGGTTTCAACCATCGATGAGGAGGTTGTTGGCTTTGCGATGGTCGGCTTGGACGACGCGTGCCTGTTCGCACTGTTTGTGTTGCCTGAACATGAGGGTCGCGGTATAGGTACGCGTCTGACTCAGACATGTGAAGCCGCATTGTTTGAGCGGCGCCATGCCGCATGGCTTGAAACCGGCGCTGGGAGCCGCGCTGCGCGACTCTATCGTCACCTAGGATGGGGTAGCGAGTCCGATATTGGTGGCGGAGACATCCGACTGGAGAAACGGCGACCATGACCGCTTTGGGTCGCAAGCTCCTGTTCGCACGACGTAACAGCGGACATCTAACGCCCGATTCGCCTGAACTCGATGGTAGCTGGCCACTGGCGCTGATGAGTGGAAAAGCGCGTGCCCAGGATTTGGAGCGTTGCATACTCGATTGCGGAAAGGTCAGGCGTGCGATCCCACTCCGGAAAAGGTTCAAGCGGTATGGCATTCGCCGGTGCGGCGGTATGGGCCACCATGCTCATGACGCACTTCCTCGAAGCTGATGCAATCGTTCTTCGTGGACAGCCGCCATGCTGCGAGCGAACTTGTCCGCGAGATCCTGGGCACTCAAATGGATGTAGAGCAGCGTCGACTGAATGCTGCGATGACCGGCGAAGCTCGCGATCTCTTCGATGTCCCACCCGGTGCGGGCCAGATCGGTGAGGCACAGATGGCGAAAGCTGTGCGTCGTCAGCGTGGGTACCCCTGCGCACAACGCCAGCCTTCGGACGACCTTCGACCAGGTCCACTTGCTCATCGGTGCTGCGCGATTGCGAGTGGACTCCGACAGGAAAAGGGGCCCGCGCGAACTGCCCAAACGACGGCGCTCAGCGAGGTAGGCGAAGTAGAGATTGGCGCTCACTACCGAGTAGGGTACGACACGCTCCCGTTTGGTCTTGGTCGTCTCTGCGCGCACTCGAAGCAGGCGTCGTGCTGGATCGATGTCGCCGGTGGCCAGCGAACACAGTTCTTCCCGGCGCAACGCACAGTCGTATGCAAAAGCAAGCATCAAACGGTTGCGCACGGACTCGCTGGAGGCTGCGCTCAACAATGCGCGCCACTGCGTATCGTCCGGAATCCAGGGCAGCCTGCGTTGCACGGGGATCAGCCCTCGCTCTCCGACACCTCGACCGCCAACAACCGCACCGCGACGGCCACGGGCCACCGGATTCGTCGTCCTAACACCCTCTTCGATCAGATAGTCGTAGAACAACCGGACGATGGTGAGTCGATGACGTATTGAGGCGTTTGACAGACCTGTGACTAAGCCGGTGGTGCCTGCAGCGCTGGATTGTGGCTGAACCAACGCACGTGTGTAACTGGCAATCTGCGCCCGATCGGCGCTCGTCGCAGCGATGCCACTGCGACAGCAAAAACCGAGATAGTGGTCGAGGCCTCGGGCGTAGGCATTGACGGTGTTCGGAGCAAGCAACAGGTCGGCCTGCAATGACACCCATGCACGCGCGTGGGGGTCATTGCGGATGTTGCTCAGCGCGTGCCAGGGTGGTACTGAAAGCATCGTGCGTTTCCTGTCCGAGATACACACGCTACTCCGATCAAACGCTGCCGTTAGCGGTGCATTCCACATAACTGATAGGCGAAAGCCATTGGCGTCAAAATGGGGCAGCCGTGGTTTGAATTCCGACATCTCCAGCACACCCATGGGCTAGTTGCGCTCTCCGCGAACTTCGCGCTTTATGGCGATATGAGCGACCGGATGATGAGCATCGCTGCAGGCTTAGGTCCCACGCAGGAGATCTATTCGATCGACGAGTCCTTCATCGGTGGGCTGGAGGGGATACGAGACTTGAGCCATCGCGCCGCAGCGGTGCGAGAGCGCATCCTGCAGTGGGTTGGCATCCCATGCTGCGTGGGTATCGCTCCTACCAAAACGCTATCGAAATTGGCAAACCATATCGCCAAGACTGCGGAGCGCACGCCGGGCAGCTATCCCGGCGACCTGGCCAGGATCTGCAACCTTGCAGAACAGTCTCCGGAACGCAGGCAGCAGTTGTTGCGCGCGACCGCTGCAGCCGACGTCTGGGGGGTGGGTAGACGCATTGCTGCTGACCTGGCCGATGTCGGCGTGCTATCGGCCTGGGAGCTTGCGCAGCTTGACTTGGCCACGGTCCGTCGACGCTGGAGCGTCACGTTGGAACGCACTGTGCGTGAGTTGCGGGGTCAAGCCTGCATTGAACTGGACCTGGCGCCGGCGCCCAAACAGACGATCGCTTGCACACGATCATTTGGCCGGCCGGTGACCGAGTTGCAGCCTTTGCTTGAGGCTGTGAGTGAGTATGCAACCCGCGCAGCTGAGAAGTTGCGAATGCAGGATGGTCTGGCCAGCCAGCTTCAGGTTTTCGCGCACACTTCGCCGCACCGGCCTGGGCCGCGCTTCAATCGTTCTACGGTCATTCTACTACGACCTACAGCCGACACGCGGCATATAGTCTCAGCAGCCATTTCGGGTGCGCGTGCAATATTTGAGCCACGCTTTGACCTGATCAAAGCTGGCGTGATCTTGCTCGATATTACTGGGACCGATGCAGTACAGGGCGACCTACAACTTGAGGAGGCACCTGGCCGAGATCAAGGCAGATTGATGAGTGCAGTAGATAGGATTAATAGCCGATTTGGTAAGGGTACGGTGCACGTCGCAAGCACGGGGCAACAGAAGCCAGATAAAACTTGGGAGATGCGTCAAGAGCGCCGCACTCCAAGATATACAACTGAAATTTCTGAAATTCCGTTGGTGCGCGCTTGATTATTCAACCAAGCTTTAATGTTTTATTGCATTCTTGAACGATCTTTCCGTACTGCACAGTGCGGAAATTAATCTTTTGTAACGTCGGGTCAAACGAGTATTCAATTCTGCCAATTTCGGGTTTTTCGCCAAAAATGGCGCAATAATTAGGCAGATCGGTTTGTATTCCATTGCTCTGAGGCCATGGAGTAACACGCATATTGCACACGCTGTAGATATCGTGGGAACTCGCGCCGTTGGCAGGCGGATCGCAACGCTCTGACCCCGCACTTGAGAACATGCTAAAAATGATGCGTCTAGGCCCCTTGCGGACATCACCAATCAGTAGAAAGACAGGGGAAAGACCTCTCTCATTCCGACGCACCCGAGAAAGGTCTTCGGACCAAAGCTGCTTAAGAATCTGCTGCTCCTCAGCAGTTACAGTAGAAGGAAAATTTGTACTATTAAGTACCACGGTGCGCATGGGAGTCCAGATCAACGAACTTTTTTCCTGTGCCCCAGCGATGGGCACTGTTGCAATGAATAGGGCAGACAGAGCAGCAGGGAGCAGATGAGTAGTTGTCATAGTCGTATGTGAGGACTGAAAATGTTGATTGTTTTCAATGTTCGAGACTTTACAGGGGCGCATGAAAGCGTTACGATCTGTCAACCTGGCTCAGGGTAGCTGAGGTTTGTCTGCTGGGCATCGATCAGCCTAGCGCACGGAACAGGTGTTCTGTGTAGTTTTCGGTTTGGGCTTATTCGCCGCTCCGAGGCTAGTGTGGTCTGCAACTCCGGACTTTTGAGGAAACACTATGCTGAATTACATCATCAAATTTGTTTTGGCCTTATTCAAGTTGGCCGGCAAAATTGGCCTCATTCTCTTGGGGTTGATTTTTTCTGCATTTGGAAATGCGCTTGCTACTTTCCTATCCGATAATGAGTGTGACTCGGAAGAGGTCGCTGATTCTTTTGGTGGAAGTGGGTGCATAAATGATAAAAATAGTGCCATCAACGCTTTCGCTGCAGGGGAGTGCGGCGAAGCCGAGCTTGCACACTATTGGAACCTCGAAAATAAGTGAACAGTCTATCCTATCCACTTATTCTTTTCACGATTTTACAGAACTTTATTTTCTGGAAATGATTCTAGCGCCCTTTGATGCACCAGATTTAGTTGAGCTTGCAGCCGAGGATGCAAACTGACTAGATCCTTTGGCCGTTTCGATGCCGGTCCCGACGTTATAGCCAATCCAGGCCATCATAGTCGTCCAAATTAATGGAAGACCGATAAAAAGAAGTGCCAAGATAATATTTAAGATCATTCTTTTATAGAGCTGAGGTTGCCCGGAGCTAAATACTTGGGTAATCTCTTGCATGATGGCAGATCCAGAGAATCCGGGATACATGGCCTCTATAAGTCGGGCATCAATCCATTGCGCTATGAACCACATCACAGCCCAGAATTTCACAGTAAAAATGGCCATCGCTCCAATGAGCATCATTTTCAAATCGTAGCCACTGAGAAACACGATCAACGGCAAAAACGTATAGATCGCCATTAATACCAAAGCCTGGACCATGGGCAACGCGTTGAGCAGAGGGATCATCATCAAAGACGCATCCAGAGCTTTATTTGCCACACCGAATGTGCTCGCGGCGCCGACGATGGACCTCCCGATATTCGTTGCCGTACCGTAGTCGTCACCCATGATCCGGTCAGGTGAGACGAAGGTGGGATTTGCCTTCTCGAACGCCAGCCGCGCCACACTGTCCTTTGCTTCGTCGGCGTTGGCGAAGGTCAGCGTGTTCTGAACCTTTTGGGCCAGGTTTTTCCATGTGCTGGTGTTGTTGATCAGGCGATCGCGCAGGCCGGTCGACGCGGACTCCCACCATTGCGTGCATGTGGGTCGCCCCCAATCTGGGTTGACGTAGCCATGCTCAGGCGTGCCTTCAGGCGCCGGCGTCTGGATGTACTCGACGTCGCGCGAGAAATCGATCGCCCAGCCTGGCACAGGGTTGTAGGAGCGCATGTTCGGATAGAAGCCTGCCTCGGTGCGGAAGAGTTGGCTGCCGACCCAGTCCACATCGGTCGGCCCGTAGCCGCTGCCCTCGGCCAGAAGGGCCTTGCCGGTTGGAGAGATCTTGCTCTTGTCCATGGCCAGGTACTGGCTGCGCGCGGGGATGAAGCACTCAGAATAGAACCGCTGCAGGTCATAAAGCAGGCCTGGATCTTCGATCGTCGCCATCCTGGCCATCTCCTCGATCATGCGGAGGTCGCGCTTGGAATTGTTCAAGCCAGCGCGGAACGCGCCGTTGACGCCCGAGGTGATGGCCATGGTCGAGTACCACCACAGCGGCACATACGACAGGTTGCCGGCCTTGCTGAACGAACCGTTGACGGCATCCGCCATGGCCGTGTCGTAACCCGACCTGGTGCCGCCCTTGAGCGAGACTGGCTGGGGTTCCGACCCGTCGAAGCTACGAGCGGGCACATAGGTCATGTTGACGTTGTACAGCGAAGTGATGGGTGTGGTGGCGAAGCACATGGACATCACAAACAAGGCCGTGATAATCCGGGTCTGGACGGACTCCAGCAGGGACCTCACACCCTCAAAGCCTTGGCCGCGGTCCTTGGCCTCATGCCAGGTGCGGAAGACGATAAGCGCGAAGGGCAGGGCCACCAACCCGGTGCCGACGATGATCTCGCCGATCAGGTTGGCGAAAGCCCAACCGTACATGGTCGTGAAGAGCTCCAGATAGCTGTCGAGCTGCATGATTCGCTCCGGGATCAGTTGAACCAGCCGAGCACGGCCCGGCCAAGGTTGCCAGGCCCGATGGGCAGGGCGATGAGATAGAGGGCCAGGAAACCGGCCGCGCGCCAGCGCATCAGGAGGATCTCGCGGTGCTCTGCCTTGCTGACGAAGCCACGGCGCCGACCCCAGGCCACCACTCGCCGCCAACGCGCAATGATCCAGATGCACACGAGGGTCTGGCCTATGGCGCCCAAGCGGGAAGCGTTGCGGAACCAGTCCAAAAGCTCTAGCACCTGGGCGGGGGCCAGGCGGATCAGTACGCTGGCCACCAGCGTTGCGATGGCCAGCAGTCCGATTGCACAAACGAGCCATGGCATCCAGCCACGCAGCCACCAATGTGCGCGCGGTGTCTTGGGCTGGTCAGCACTCCGGGCATCGATGTCGTGAGCGTCTTGAGTCATCGCGGTGCTCCCACGTGGCCATCGACCAGAGGTGCCCGGTCTGCACGACCGCCGCCGGCGGCGCCTGCTGCAGCCGAACCAGCTGCCAGCTGGTTTTGCATGATCGCCAGCGCTGTGTCGCCGGTCATTTCCTTGCGAATCCTGAACTCAAACATCATGTCGTCGATGTACTGCGTCAGCCGGTCGATGCGCTGTTGCACTTCGTTGTTCACTTGTTTGGCGGCCGTGGCCTGGGGCAAGCTCATGCCCGAAATGAGCGCGTTGCGCGCGATCAGCGCCTTGTCGATGACCTTGTGCATGGCGATCTCCTGGGACAAGCGATTGACCGCCACGGAGCGCATGTCCGTGGGCAGCTTGCGCACGGCATCCATGAGTTGGGGGCTCACCGCCATGCCGGGTGCGCTGACCTTCGCCAAGTCGGCCTGATTAGCAGTCTCTGCCGTTGAGAGGGTCCGCATCGTGGGCAGTACGCCTTCGAGCTCCTGCTCGTACTTAGGCGCCAGGCCTGTGGCGGTGACAGTGGCTGTGGGGTTCGGGCAGCTGGCGTCCTGGGTGCAGAGATAGATCTTCTGGTCGCCCAGCACCTCGGTGCTCCACCTGGCCAGATCCTCGGGAGCCTTGAAGGCCTGGACCAGGCGCGTTGACGAAAGCGAGGAACTGCCGTAGTTGGCCGTGGCGATGGTGCTGGCCGACTTATTGATCGTCACGTTGTAGCCGGCCACGGCCAGGTCACGGATGGGCTGGATCGGGGCGGTGCCGATGCCGCCGGCGCGGGCACCGAACACCCAGTCCAGCCCCTTTTTCTGGGCCTCCTCGTTCTTGTTGATGTCCACCTTGGCTTGGACCACGTCGCCGGACAGCGAGGCCTTGATCTTCCAGGCATCCCCCTTGGCCAAGGCAATGTAGTCCTCGTAGGGGTCCTTGCCGGACTTGATCATCGACTCCATCTCTTCGCAGCTTTTGAGCGAGGAGGCGACCAGCAGATCCGCCTTCTGGCTGAAGTTCTGGAACAACTGGTACAGACCTGGTTGGGCGCGCTGCAGGAAGTACAGAGGCAGGGCAGCGATGCCGGCCTGGACCGCCCCAGCAACCGTCGCGCCGAGGTTCTGGATGCTGTTCATCAGCGTGGACCAGGACATGCCGATATCGAACTTGCCGCAGGAGTAGTTGGCCCGCACGCCAGCGCTGAGCTGGGTGGACAGGGAGCCCCGGTTGGGCGCCATGCCGCTGGGCGAGCCGCCGCCCATGCGGTAGTAGAGACTTGACGACGAAACGGGCTGGGCCTGTGCTGGCACGCTGAGGGCGGTGAGCGCGCAGGCCAGCGCGATACACGAGATGGCCTGCAGCGCCTTGTGCTGCCGGCGAGATGATGCAGTCATCGAAGATCCTTCAGGGAATGGAGTAGAGGTACATGCCGCGCCGCTGGCAGCACACGTAGTGCTTCCAGAGATTCCAGGAGTAGCCGTCGGCCGTGTCGGTCTGGAAGTCGCCGAAGGTGGTCAGCGACAGCGAATCGTTTGCGCCGAACTGGATGCAGGAGGATGCGGGGTTGGGGTGCAGCATTTGCCAGCGGTGCGGATGGCTGCCGAAGTAGACGAAGCCGCTGCCGGGCTCGACCTTGGTGTAGACGTGCGGCTGGGCCGACTTGTAAATGATCGATGCGACACGCTCGGCTAGGACTGCCGATGCTTTCACGGGGTGCGACTGGATGATTTCGCCGGTGCGCGGATAGGTCGCGCCCCAGGTCTGCGTGTAGCCATTGCCGACTTCGCCCAGACCAGGAACCCAGGACTGCGGGTACAGCATTTCGACGGGCAAGACACCACGCCAGAAGGGAGCGTCGAGCTCGGTCTGCATGTGCAGGTAGAAGGGGGACGAGCCCCCTGGGCAGAACAGCATGGAGCCGCCCGTCATGCCCGACACCATGCTGCCGATCTGCTGGAATGCGCCCACGGCCTCGGAGATCTGCTGCGCTGTCTCCGCGATCTCGATGACTTGGCGCACGCCGTCGATGGTCTTCATGATGCTCTGCAGGCCGGCCAGCAGTTGGCCAGGTGCTTCGAGCATCTTTTTGGCGTCGGAGGCAACGGTGTTGACGATCTCCTTGGGCACCTGGGTCCACTGGCGCCCGATGTTCGGAAGTTCTTGCGAAGGAAACTTGGCGAGCTCGCTGATGCCTGGGACAGGTAGGGACTTCGGCAATGTGACCGGCGCACCCGACACCATCATGGCCAGCTGCGCGGCCGGGTTGCCGATGGCGTCGGCGCTCTTGTAGTTGGTCATTGCCGAAGGCGTGTCCAGGCCGCCAGCTGACGAGTCCAGCGCACGACCCAGGATGGTGGAGCCTGCGGCAGTGACTGAGGTGGCCACGAGCGTTCCCAGGTCAGTCCAGGGATGACGCAGCGGCTCGTTGTAGGTGCTGATCACCACGTCAGGCACGTAGTGGCTGATCTTCATGCTGGTCTCGATCCAGCAGACCGCGATCTTGCAGCGCAGGAAAAAGCACACGCCTTCGACCTGATAGCTCAGGCACGACATGGCGGCCGTGGCGGTGTGCACGATCAGGCCAGGCGTTGTCAGGGCGTTTGCTGGAGTGGGCGACAGGGAAATCGCCAGGGATGCGGCTGCAGCCGCAATCGACGTCGCGAGCGCGCGCCGGCCAGGTCGGAGAGACAAACGTGACATGCTCATCGCTGGCCTTTCGACTGCAGGTACAGACCGACAGCGTGGTCCACGTCGGCCACCCCGTAGATCACGGAGCTCCGGTTGATGACGATGGCCGGCAGGCGATCGAGGCGGTAGTGGATCGCCAGCGACATGCCGTTGGCTGCATTCGTGATCTGGTCCTTGTAGCGGGCGCGAATATTCGCTTCCTGCTGCAGCATGTAGGCCTTGGCCTGGGCCTCATCCATGGGCAGTCGAATGCTCAACTGCTGGCTGACCTGGGCCATGGCATCGAGCCGGAAAACGCGCAACGCATAGGGCGTGTTCTGCTGGGCCCGGACATGGGTGGCCGAATTGGCGAACACCTCGACCGAGGTGACCGCAGCAGGACTCTGTGCGGCGGCGCCGGCGGCGGCCATGCTGAGCAGGGCAGAGGCTAGGATCTGCTTCATGCCCGCGCCTCCGCCAGCTGCTCGGCCACCTTGTAAGCGGCCTCGACCATGCTGCAGCCATGCTCCTCCATGATCCGGCGCCGCTGCGCTTTCTCGTGGCCTTCGGTCATGGCCAGGGCGATAGGCAGCGCCGGAGGTACATTGCGGAACAGCCATTGGCCCAACGCGCTGATCAGCACGCCCTCGGTGTACTTGGGCGGCTCCTTTTTGGCGGACTCCATCATGGCCCGCTGCTCCGGGGTGAGGTTTCGGAAGCGCGCCACTTCCTGGATCTCGGACTTGTCCATGGTCAGCAACATCCAGAACTCGCACATGGAGAGCACGCGCTCCATGGAGTCGGGGAAGTCACGCAAATTCTGGGTGGCGAGCCAGAACCAGATGGAGAGCTTGCGCCACATCTTCGTGGCCTTGGCCAGCTTGGGGCCGAGCAATTCATTCGTGGTGATCAAGTGGCCCTCGTCGGTCAGCTTGACCAGGGGCCGGCCCTCGGCCTGGTACTTCTCGCCGCGCGATTGCACCGAGTCGATCAGGCTGGAGTAGGCCAGGGCCAGGGCATCGCCGTAGCCATCCTTGGTGAGCGTGCCCATTTCCACGAGCGTCACGTCCGCATCGGGCCAGTCGCCGCCATAGGTGTTGAACAGCGTGCCGCGCAGGCCCATGGTGAAGGACATCATGGCCTGGCCCATGTCCTCGGCGCGGCTCTGCCGTTGCGAGGATAACGAGGGGTCGCGCTGCATGGCCATGAGCTCCAGGGCCACGTCCTGAGTCAAGGGGTGCTTGCGTTGCTCCTCCTTGGCCCGGACAGCGGCCCGGATGATGGCCCGGGACACCAGGTATCGATCGGCACGGGACATGCGATCGACCTCGGCTTTTTCGCCGCCCGTGATCATCAGGATGGCCGAAATCAGCATCTCGCCCATGAAGTCGCGCTTTTCGTCTTCCTCATCCTCCTCGGTCTCTGCGGCCGCCGCCGCTGCTGGATGGGCCGGCGCAAGGGCAGGGGTGCTCAGCGCGTTCTCGACGGAGGCCATCAAGGCAGAGCCATCCGCAGCCTCATCGACCTGGACGCCGGCCGAGGCACGGGCGCGCTCCTCGGCGGCATGGTAGGAGCCCATGATGTCCTGGTCTTCCAGCAGCTTGAATGCATGGACGAACGGGGGCAGCGATTCCTGGCAATCGGGAGACAGGGTGACGCGGTGCACGCTCAGGCCCTTGGCCGCCATGTCGGCCACAAGCAGATCGAAGGATTCACCGGCATCGACGATCACCATCCGAGGGCGGTGGATGGCCATGGTCATCATGGCCAGGTAATTCAACGTGGCCGACTTGCCCGCGCCAGTCGGCCCGAGCGTGAGCATGTGGGCGTTCTTCTTGCGATCGCGCTTGTTCAGGGGATCGATCCACAGCGGCTCACCGCCACGGTTCCAGAACCAGAAGCCCGGGTGCGGCGTGCCGCGTGAGCGACCATAGACCGGCATCAGCGCGGCGATGTGACTGGCGAACGTCAGGCGAGAACGGCTCAGGTACTTCTTGTCGAAGTCAACGTCGAAGTTAAAGGGCAGGGCCCGCATGAACGTGTCCAGCGGCACAAGGTCCTGGCGTGGATCAATGAACCGCAGGCCCGAGGGCCCCAGCAGCGCATTGGCCTCGGTGACGGCCTTGTCCAGCTCGCCTTTGTCGCGGCCGGTGAGGTACAGCGTCATCATCATCGGGAAAAGCTTGTCCCGATTGCCGATCATGTGATGCAGCACACGCTCGCACTCGGCGTGTGTCTCCATGGCCTGGGGCGTGTGGGCGCGCGACTTGTCGCGGATGCGCGTGATCTGCTGCTCGACCTGGTCCTGCCGGGAGATCACCACGGTCATCGACAGCATGGAGCCGGCCGGCAGGCGGTCGAACCTGGCGAAGGACTCCTTGCCAGTCTGTGTTTCTGCCGAGAAATGACCGATGGAGGGCTCGCTGCGCATGTTCTGTAGCGTCAGCGCCTTCACAGGCACGCCGTCGAACTCGAAGTAGCCGCCGGCATGGTCGGCGCGCGGCTGGGACAGGGACAGCGACTCGGCCAGATCCCAGTCGAACATGGTGGCGGGCTTGGGACCGGGGTAGGGGTAGGTCTTGATCAGTTCGCCTGGTGTCGGTGCCCACGGCACATCACGGTTGAAGAAGGGCAGCAGCCACTCGTAGAAGTCCTTACCATCGCAGCGCCTGGCAGCGATGCCTGCTTCGTTGAACGTGGCCATCAGAGTCGTGGCCACGGATTCCATCTGCTGCTGGGGTGTGCCTGGCTCGGATGCCGCGCTGGTGAACTTGCGGTAGATGCAGCAGCGCACGCGCCGCTGCTGGCCGCGCCAGACCTGGCCCGTGACCTGCGTGTCCGTGAACAGGCCCTGGGGACGCGAGGCTTGCTCCAGGTGCTTGCGGAACTCCTGCAGCACCGACTGGGTGTATTCGGAATTGATGACCTCCTGACCCCGCGCCGGGTTGTCCTTGTGCTGGCTCAGCACATAGTCATGGAGGTGCTGCTGCAGCTGCTCGATGTTGCGGTCGTCATTGACAAACCACTGCACGATCCAGGGCGTGGTGTCGGATTCGGGTAGGGCCGTGATCGCTTCGCGCACCTTGTCGCAGCGCTCGACCAGGTAGCTCAGTGGCTGGGCCTCTGTGGCCACGGGATCGAGCTCGAACATGGCGCCCCAGGTGGCGCCGTCGCGCATCACGAACACCTGCTCGCCCGGCGAGTAAGTCACGTAGGGCAGCATTTCGGTGAAGGAGGGAGGGCGCTGCGCCATGCGCTGGCGGTCCCCTACGGTCATCGGTCGATCAGCTGCAGGGGCGGACACATCACGAGCAGCTTGGCCAGACGAGGGCGCCGAGGTGGACGGATTCGACGGGGTGGACGAAGTCTTGGCCTTGCCACCCAGAATCAGATCAAGGATGTTCATCAACGAGCCTCCCCGCCGCCGGAGCGGCCACTGAACGCGGCGCGGGCGCGCTGCAGATCTTCGGTGGACTCACCGGGCATGGCGTACTCGGTGGATTCGTACATCGGGAAGACGGTCACGTAACCCGGCACCGGGTATTTGCCCCGGGCCAGGTGCGGGTAGACGACCATCACCAGGTCGGGGTTGGCCACACGCGCGAAGCGCTGCTGCATGGGTTCCAGCGCCGACCAATAGCGGGCCGTGACGCCGTCGCCTTGGGCGATGGGGCGGGCCTGGGAATCGCGTTCCAGCCGGTCGCGTGCGGTCTCCTTGGCCGAGGCCTGCCTGGACCCCTGCTCGGCCCCGTGGGCGACTGCCTGGCCTGGCAGGCTCTTGCCACGGTAGATGTCCAGCAGCGTGGGGCTGTCCTTGGTGGCTTCCTTCAGCGGCGACTCGCGCGGGCCGGTGACAGAACAACCGACGAGGGTGCCCGCCGCCAGGGCGCATGCCAGAAGTCGGATGAAGGGGAGAGGCTTATTCGAGGCCATAGCGGGCTCCTGACAGGGCATTGGTGGCTTGCGTGCGGTGCACGACTTTCCGTGGATTGATGGGCTTGTCGATCTGGATCTCGCGGTCCAGGTGGACGACCAGCTGGGCGCCGGAAGGCGTCACGACCGCGTCGAAGCTGCTCTTAAGGCGCTCGGTGAGCCAGCGGGTCAGTTCTTCGGTGGCGGCAGATCCCATGCGGCCCAGGGCGAAGCTGCCGGCGTTGCCCGTGACCGATGCCGAGGTCGAGTCGCCGCGGTTGAGCGTGGTGGTCTGGGCCTGTGCCAGTGCCTCGGCGGCCACACCCAGGCCCTTGGCGCCGATGATGTCGGTGAGGTAGGTGGGCGCATTGGTCACGAAGTTGCCCTGGATGCAGGGGTTGCCGTGCAGGTCGCTGATGAACCCAAGATCCACATTCGATGCCGAGGACAGGCCGCCGCTGGTCGATGAGCCGCTGCGGCGCGCTGACACCGTGCGGATGGCGCCGTCGTTGAAGACGAACGTCATGCTGCGCACCTTGCCCTCGGTGCAGGACAGGGCCATGTCGCCAATCGCCACGCCGGTGATAATCATTCCGGCCAGGTCCTCGGGCAGCTCCCAGCCGTTGGCAGCCAGGTTGTCGCGGCCCACCATGGCTTTGAACTGCATGGGATCGGTCACGCGGCCGTTCACGGGCACGCGGCCGATCAGGCTGGTCATGGCCGTCACGCCGGCCAGCGTGGAATTTTCCGGCAGGGTGTAGTAGGGCTCGGGTTCGGGCTTGACGGCAGCAGCAGCCTGCGCTGCGCGCGTTGCGGAGCCGCCCTGTCCTGGAGGGCTGGGAGCCACCTCAGCTGCTCCCGGCGCACGCACATAGCGCGTGGTGGACTTGCCATTGGCCGTGCTGGTCTGCTTGGTGTAGCCCATGGGCGCAAGCACTTCGTAACCCGACCCGGAGCCGCCCATGTCGAACGCCGACCCGGCGCCTGTGCCATACGAGCCTTGAAGAGGCTGCTGGGAAGCACCTGCAGGGCGGGGAGCACCGATGTTGCCAAAGGCATCGGCTGCATTGCCCCAGGCATTGGCAATCACATCAATGGGGCCGGCACCAGGCTGGCCGGAAGCCGTTGTTGTGGCAGGTGCAGAAGGCGAGGAACTCGCTGCTGCAGGAGCTCCATTCATCGTCATGCGCTGCTGCATTTCACGGTTCTCGCGAGCAAGTTGCTCGTTGGCCTGGATCACCTTCTGGATATCGGTGCGGAGCTCTCGATTGCTTGCTGCCACCGTGGCCAGGGTCTCGGCTGCCGTGTCTTCGTCCGCGCCGGCCGTGGCCGGCAAGGGCACAGCAGCCATGGGCGCGGCGGCCGGTGGCGCGCTGCGGCCGATGAAGAAGATGCCGACCACGCCCGCCAGCGTGAGAGCCCCGAGGATGGGGATGAGTTTGTTTCTTGGAACAGCCATGTGTCTCCCTTACAGGCAGGACTCAAAAGAACGCTCGCAGACCAGATAGATCGCCGTGGTGTCGGTGTCGCTACCGGCGGGGCCGAGCCGGCCGTGCTGGGCCGTCGCCGCAATCCAGCGGCCGCGCACGCTCTCCAGCGGCACCTCCAGCGCGAAGCGCGATTTGTTGGTGATGCGCACCGCCGTGACGTACAGCGCGCCGCCCTTCCACTGGCCGACAGGGGCTGCGTCCACGTTGGCGCCGCGCAGCAAGGCCGGTACAGGATCTGTGCTCACCGCCACTTGCATGACGCCAGGTGCTGCGTTGGCCAGCCGGCGCGGGGCATAGAGTTGGCGTGCTGCGTGGCGTGTCAGCTGCACCATGTCGATGCCCGCGCCTGCAGCTGCAGACGAGGCCTCTTCTGCAGAGCGCGGCGAGGGGTTGGGCACGCTGCCGGGCTCGATGACGGACACCTGCAGCTCGCCTTTGGAGGAGGTCGCGCGGGCAGGCTTGTCCGCGACTGCTACCAGATCCATGGGGATCTGCTGGCCGCTGTCCACGAGCTCGGCCACGATGCGGATGGGCACGAAGGGCACCAGCGCGGTCACGTAGATCGTGCCGCCGATCGACTCGATGCGGGCCACGGCCGAGATGTCACTGGGCACATGCAGCAGGGCGTCCGAGGGCAACGTGACCAGACGCTCCTGGCCCACGGTCAGGTTCACGCGCACGGGCTCCCGGGCGAACACTGTGCGCTCGGCAGGGCCAGACGCAGTGCCGCTGAGCGGGGCCGGACCCACGCGGCGCAGCGTGGCCTGGGCAGCCGCGCTACGCGCGATCAACCCGCGTGCTGCAGCTGCCAGCGGCGCGGGCACGCTCATGCCGGCGACGGTGCTGCGGGCACCAGGCGGGGAAGACTGGCCCAGATCGATGTTCTCGGCAGGCTGGCCAGCCTGGACATTCGGCTTGTCGTTGGCGAATTCAGGAGGCGGACCTGAAACATTCAGGGGCTCAACCTGCTGGGCGAAAGCGCCCTGCAGGGGCTGGAACAGCAGCAGGCCAGCCAGGCCGCATGCGAGGATTTGGCGGTGTTGCATGGTCAATCGACAGAGGTGTCGCGGGGCAGGCTGGACGGGGAAATCACGCTGGGCAGGCGCGGCGCCGCAAGCGTTGCTTGCACCGGGTTGCCGGCCTTGAGCTCGGCAGGGTTCAGGCGCGCTGGACGGTTGGCGCCAAAGCAGTCCAGGGCCAGACGCCAGGGGTTGCGTTCCCGGTCCACGTCGAAGCGCACGACGCGCAGCGGGTAGCGGATGAACACATCCTTCACGCCCTGGCCGCCAAAGGTTTCTGTGACCTGCATGTCCAACAACACGGTCCAAGCGTCGGGGCCTTCGCTCAGCACACGGTTCTCGGAATAGGGGAAGCCGGGGATTTCAGTGATCTGGCGCGTGCGCTTGCGCAACTCGCCCTTGCCCTGGCGGATTTCCATATCGGATTGCAATTGCGCCTGGCAGCGAGGTGTCAGGTAATACTGCATATTGAAAATTTGCTGCCCGTAGTCCTTGACACCATCGGTCTGCCAGCGATTGATCTGCTGCCATATGTAGTAGGCAAAACCGTAGACATTGGGCTTAGGCACGGGGGAATGGCCTCCCGTGACGTGTACCGTGTCGCCGGCACGCACATCTGGCGCCAAGTGCACGTCAACGCTTTTGGGCTGCCGCCAGGCAAACCAGACGGCGAATATGGCCAATACAAGCAGCGCAAACTGGCTGGCCATTTGCCTACGGCTGTGCCTTCGCTCCATTTCTAGAGCGTTCATATATTTTTCACTGCTCATACTTGATCTTTGCTTTTTTGGCTAAATGGATCGAAATTGATTCTCCGGCCCAGTTCCATATAGCCATCGTGAGTGATGTACCGGCTTTTAACGATGCCTTTACGGGCAAGGTAGATTCGAAGTGCCTGGAAGTACCAGCGTTCCGGCTTTGAACGTTTGATGCTTTGTAGATAAATGGATGAATACCAGATAATCACTAGAGGCAATGCAATTCCCAGCAGAAAAATAAAGTGCCAGTAACCTGTCAAGAGAAACAGCACCCCCCCCAGCGCACCGCTGATGGCAAGTGAAGCACAACCAATGTATGTCGCCTCAGTCGATGACATTCCATTAATGATGGCTGGCTCTGCATTGACACGATCGGTCAAAGGGGCGCCACGTCGCTCCGGGGGCCGCTGTTCGCTGATCATTGTTGCTCAGGCGAGTGTTGAGATAGCGTAATTTGCCATCATCACAATAAAGGCAATCAGTACCACACCTACAATAAAAAATTCCTTCAGATCGGAAAAATCGGCTTGGCCGCGTGCATATTCTTTCCATTTGCGGAGGCCACCAGACATCACGCCGATAAATGCCCAGCCCGCAAGAACCATGGCAATAACGGCGATACCAGCCTTGAAATATGCGCCCATCATCCCCATCCAGTCTCCTTCTTGCACTTGCGCACCTCCAATGCCACCCCCTTGCGGAACGGGAGTTGTCGGAAGAACAGCGAAAACTTGCTCGTGAATCATCACAGATACCAGAAGAGTGAATTGCGAGACTTTTTTCATAACCGATGTTTTCATGATAACAATCCTTTGAAGGAATAATTAATTGCGCAAATTACAACCAACCAATAAACGCAAATAGTGCGCAAACAATCGCAATCACAGTGATCACAGATTCAATGGCATCAACCTGCTCTATCTCGCCTTCGGTATAGGCTTCCAGAATCATTTTTCCGAACCATGCGGCAATAACCAGAATCACGCCAAAGACCAGCGTGATAACAAACACCTTCATTCGCGCCGGATCAACGCCCGATGCGTCCATGAATCCCGCTTTCATATCGCCATACATGGTCTTGCTCCCGGGTTACTGGCGGTAGTCGCCGCGAAGCGGTGCCACAGGACGAGGTTGTCGAGGAGCGTCGATGTGGGTGGTGATGCCCTGGCGCAGCATTTCCAGATCGCGCTGCAGCCAGTCGTAACGGAACTTCACGCGCTGGCCACTGGGCGCGCTTTGCTCGGCTTGGCCAACCATGACCTGGACTTGCTCGATCTCGGCGGCAATGCGCGCCAGGCGCTCACGCTCCAGATCGTCGTCGGACACCGTGGCCCAGGCCGATGCCGTGGTGGCCAGGATGCCGATCACGAGGATGGCGAACAGCGGGCGGGGGGATTTCATCAATTACTCCTTCTGAAAAATAATCTGTATTGATTGGATTTACATGTCGTAATCACAACCAGCTGGGCAATAACCCATTCCGATACCATGCTGGCAATAGCCGTGATCTGAGTTCCAGTCATCATCGGCTTTCAGTTCGGAAGCGTTGAGATACCCGAACTCCTTGGCAATCGTTAAGGCCTGGGCGTGGTGGCTATGGGCAACGTGATGGAGATGAGTATTAATTTCGTTGTAAAGCTTGCGGGCAAACATCGTTTCAGACTGGCCACTGCCTTGAATAGAAATATCTGCGCATTGCTGGCAAATAGCACGCCAAACCGACTCCTCAAAGTTCTGTACGTCCATCACTGGTCCTATGCGTATTTCTTGAAAGCGCCCACGGTGGTGGACAGCGATGCGGCCACCAGGACCGTGAAGATCAGCACCATGTAGGCGGGGTTGAAACCGGGGAAGGGCCATGCGAGGTACAGGCTGAATCCGCCCGTGAGAGCCCAATGCGTGTAACGCTTGCTGTGGTGGTAGACGAACGAAGACTCGCGCCCGCCGATCCAGCGGCGCCGGTCACGGCGCACCAGGCCGTCGATCACGCCCATCAGGCAAGCCAGCACGAACGCCGGCATGGCATAGGCCGCGATGCTCAGGCGCAGCACTACGTCCTGCGCCACGAGCATGCTGATCACGGCCCACTCGGCACCGATCTTGGAGACAGCGCGAGTTGTTGCGCCCACGGCCTGCAGGGGGCCAGACAGCTTGGCCATGGCCTGCATGGGCTCGTCGGTGAGCGATCGCTGGTACCAGCGCAGAACGCCGAGCTTCTCGTAGGGCCAGCGCACATAGCCCAGCAACTGCATGGAAAAGCCCACGGTGTCGGGCACCAGCACGCTGCGCGGTGCGACCGCGATGTACTTCAGGTCCTGTTGGAGCACCGACTGGGCGTGCGGGATACCTTGGCCCTTCCAGAAGAACATGCTGCCGCCGATCTCGATGACCATGCCGACCAGCCAGCTGGTCAGCGTGATGCTGACCAGGCCGAAGGCGATCTTGACCACCAGGTCCACAGGACCGACCGTTGGGGCCTTGGTGGGCATGCGCTGCGCAGTTGCCATCAGCGGTGCCCCACGATGCTGTCGATCACACCGGTGCTGCGCAGTGCACTGGACTGCGCGCCTGGCGCGGCGGTGTACTCGGAATCGGTCTTGGCGCCGCTGGCCAGGTCTGTGCCGATGAGCTCATGACCGCCAATACCCAGATGGTTGTGGCCCATCCAGTCGGTGTCAGCGGCCCAGGTCTCACTGGTCCTATATCTCCGCTTCATGTCCTCGGCAACGGCCTTGAGGGACTTGGGCACGAACGGATCGTTGGTGGTGTCGGCCAGCGGGATGCGGATCTTGAACGGCCGGTTGCCTTCCAACAGCGCAAAGGCCTGGCCCTGGGGCAGTTCAAGGATGTCCGAGGGCTCGATCAGCGGCGCCTTCGTTGTGGTCGCAATGTCATCGTTGCGACTGGTGAAGTCCACGCCGTTGCCCGTAGCAGCGGTGTCCGAGACACCGGACACCGGCGTCAGGTGCGTCACGTTGACCTGCGGCACCTGGTCGGTCAGAAGGCTGGCCGTCGCGGCCGAGCGCACGCGCAGCATGCACAGGTGGTTGAAGTTGTCCAGGATCTGGCCGGCCTTGGCTTTGTCGCCCACGCGGGCCTCGATGTCGAACACAGACTGCGTGTATGCCGTGATCTGGAAACCTGAGCCACCGAGCTTGTTGACCATGGGCACGAACTCAGGGCCGGCGATCTCGTTCACCTCATCGAAATGGCAGCAGACCTTGGGCAGCTTGAGCTTGCCTTCGGTGGCATGCGGATCGAGGCCGGTTTTGTAAAGCCGGCCGCCCACGCTCACCAGGTCCGACAGCATGGAGTTGCCAACGGCAGAGGAAACCACTGAGTCGGACAGTGCGTCGAGGCCGGCATAGACGATGCCGCCCTGGCGGAAGACCGTCATCCAGTCGAAGATGGGCCGCTGGTCGTTGGGGTCGAAGTAGTCCGGGGAAATGAGCTTGCCCACGGCGCCCGAAGTGAGCTTCTCCAGGAACGGGCCGAGGGATGCGATGATCTTTTCGTAAAAGGAGCGCTCGTAGCTGACGGCAGCGGCCAGTCCCAGCAGCACCTTGTCATCGGGCTGGCTCTCTTTGATGAACATGAACATGGCCACGATCTCGGGTGGCCGGTCCTGGAGGCTGCGGGGCACGGGCACCGCGCCTTTGATCCCGAGCTTCTTTTCGATGTCAGCGATCCGTTCCTGATAGTTCTTGTATCGGCCTTGGGCGGCCTGCACGCGATAGAACATCGCGGCATAGTCCATGAACAGCGGATCAATGCCCGTCACATCCTTCAGCAGGGACTCGTAGGTCGGAATCCGGCCCAACGCGACTTGGGCCTGAGCCACGATGTTCGTGAAGCGCCAGGAGAACTCCTTGAACGCAGCGCTGTTGCCAGACGAGGGCAGGGCGTTTGTGGCGCGGCCGGCGACTTCGGTGATGCGCGCAAAATTCCCGATGCCGTTGTAGCGGGCACTGATCTCGGGGTAGCCCAGGTGGAACAGGTAGAAGCTCTTCTCGCGGCCGGCGCGGCGCGCTTCGGCATGCATGCGCAGCATCAGTTCAGCGTCACCCTTGGGATCGATCACGATCGTGACGTGGCCGGCGTGAATATCCTGAGTGCACAGCAACTCCAGCAGGCGCGTCTTGCCAACGCGCGTCGTGCCCATGACCAGCATGTGGCCATTGCGCGAGCCCTGGCGCAGCAGCACGGGCTTTTCATCCTGAACGCCCACGCCATGCAGCACGGGTGAGCCGCCCAGATCCACGCCCGAGGCAAATGGATTGGCTGGTCCACCGATATCCACTGCACGACGAATAAGTTGGCGAAGCAGGCTATCCGTCTTGGTCTCTGCCCATTTGCGAACCTGCTCGCCGGCATTGGCCAGGCGCATTTCGGCAGGAGAGGGCTTGACGTACTCACGGACCTTGACAGCCTGGGTGTCCAGCTTGCGCTGTGTATGCAGCTGGGTCCAGGCGAAGCCTTCGCCGAGATACAGGTGGTCCTTGGTTCCCGGCAGCTGGTGTGGCGCCACTCGGGTCATCTTCGTGAATTTCAGGCCACGCTGGTAGGCATAGACGGAATAGGCCTCGCGAGTCCGCTTGCATCCGAAACCGGCCGCAATCGCTGCGGTCACGGCACCCAATGAGTGCGGCATCATCAGCGCCCATGGAGCCGCAGCAGCCACACCCGCAATACCGAAGGCTGTGGCAGCGCTCCAGGCTTCCACGGGTGGCCGCAGCAGGCCTTCCATCACGCCTTCACTCATGCCGGTCTCCGTTGGCAGGGCTGGAACATGTTGCGGCCCACCGCGTTCCAGAAATGTTCCAAGCGCAGGTTTTCATTGGGGAGACCTCGGCGTTTGCTGGAACATGTCTTGGAACAGGATCTGGTACGCACGTCCGTTGGAGTGCACCAGCACCGGGTACGCATTGGCGCCTGCAGCGACCAGTTGCTCGGACATCCAGCTGCCCGTTTCCGGCGCCAGGCGAAGCGGCATAGCCAGCCGCTGCAGAGACTTGAAGGCCAGGGGACTGCCGGCCTGCACCACGATGCCCACTGCCTGCATCTGCACCAGCTGGTCCTTGTTGTGAGCGAGCCAGCGCATGGAAAGCTCATCGGCAGCCAGGACAAACATCGGCTGCGTCATCCAGGCGCCGTCAAAGACCTTGAGCCCCTCCTGTTCCAGCACGCCGGTGCGCAAGAGGCGCGCGCCAAATGGGAAGCGCAGTCCGTCGAGCACTCCAGGATCGTCAGCATCTCCCACCAACTGAGCGACATAGGGTGCGAAGGGCACACTGCGGCCGCTGTCGTGCAGCACCTGCAGCTTCGGGGACTCCGGCGCTGGCTGCGCGGCAACAGCAGATGCAGCGGCGCACAGAAGAAGGGCACAAAGCACGCGCGGGCTCATCTGCGAAGAGCTCCACGCGACGACGCTGGGGAACCGGGTGCCGGCTGAGGCTCGATGATTTGAGTGCGGGGCACTCCCAGCATGTCGGCGGCGCCGACCGAGCTATGCACCTTGGGCATGCCCTCGAAGCTGATCATCGGGTCGTTGGGGAACAGCCGTGCCATGGCCGCCTGCATCTCGCGCTCCCACGCAATGGAGCGCTCAACGTCCGCGCGGAAGATCCGCGCCATGCGCTCGGCATACTGCCGGCGCTCTGCTTCGGAGCGCGCATGGATGCCCAGGATCTCCAGCGGCGACAGCTTCTCGACCGAAAAGTTCGCCCGCGGCCCGAGGGCCAGCACTTTGGCACGGCGCATTTCTTCGGCATTCAGGCCCCACATCTGCTGTACCTGGCGGTCGGTTTCGTCGGCCTGGCTGCGCGCCTGGGCGGTGTTTGCTGCGGTGGAGCTGCCTTCGGTAGTCTGGGTGGTGCGCACCTGGGCCGCTACCGGCATGCACGCCACCTGTGCCAGCAGAAAGCCCGCGCTGAGGCAAATAGCGGCTCGCATGCTCAACCTCCCTGGCTCACAGAGAGCGTCAGGCCAGGGCTGCCCGGGGCAACAAAGGTCGCTGTGCGCGAAACAGGATCGGCAGACTTTAGCGCCATGCCGTTGACCACGTCGCCTGGGCGCAGCACACGCATGCGGCGGTCGCCAGGGATGCCCGAGGCCACCACGACCGAGGGCTCGCCGTTCCACATATCAACGGCGATCAGCTGGCCGGAGAGCGCGGGCGCTGCGGGTTTTTCAGCGGGCGCTGCCTTGGAGGTGGTGGACTTTTGCTGAACTGCAGGCCGCGAAGTCGCGGCCCTGACTGGCTGGGCTTTGACCAGCACGCGCGGGGCTGATGTAGCGAGCCGGGCGGTATGGGGTTCAGTGGCAGTCGGTGCGGGCGCAGGCGCTGAGGATTGGGCCGGAGCGACTGCAGCTGCAGTCGCGGGCGCGGGCACAGCCTGGACAGCGGCGGGCGTGCCGGCTCGCGCTTTGGCGTCCTGCTCTCGCATGTGCGTCAGCTGCTGGCTGAGCTCAATCATCATCGCTTCCATGCGCTGCATGCGAGCTGCAAGCTCCGGATCAGCGGCTGCGGGGGTGGAGGGGGCGGCGGCGGGAGCGACTGGAGCCTGCACAGGGGCGGCCACTAGAGCACTGGCTTCGGGCTCGGCCTGCAGCCCTTGTGGCTGCGCCAAAGAAGGCTGTGCAGGTTTGGCGGAAGTTTCCAACTCCGATATGCCCAGCTGGTCCAAGCCCCCGAGCCGTGGATCAATCGGTGCCCGGAGCTCGTCCGGGCCGCTGGGCTCGACCGTGCCAACGGTCGGCAGATTGGTTCCAAGAAGGTCGGGAACCTGGCGAATGGATGGTCCGTACTGGAGATAGCCCAGCAGCGCGATCCCTGCCAGGGACACAGCCATCAAACTGCGCCTTCCCGTGGAAGAATTGAGAAGGGCTGTTTTGCCCGTCTTGGCTGGAGCCGGTGCGGTCGCCTGATGCGCTGAAAAATCATCGAAAGCAGGCGTATCCGCTTGGGCCGATGTGGCAGCAGCCGAAGGATCTGTGCCTGCGGCTTTGCCGGGTTGATCATGCTCTGAGGGGACTTGATCCTGCCGCGTTTCCATGTCCTGCATCCACTCCAGACCGCCGATTTGGGGGGGGAAATCCAGGCCTGGCACAACGGGATTGCCGGGCGTATGAAATGACGGCCCGCTCATTGGTCTTTGCCCGATTTGGAAGGAGACACGATGGGTTGGAGCCGGCGCGGCGGCTGTGCGCTGCCGGCATTGCCCAGGACAAACCACACGCGGCGCGTCACATGGTCTGTTTGCCACGTCCAGGCCTTGCCCACCAGCACGGCCAGCATGTCCTGGACGGAATAGGGACCGAGGGTGCGATGTGCTTCGGGCAATGGAAGCCCGAGAAAGCGCCGGGCTTCCGGAGACAGCGCTGTCAGGTCGGCCAAGGCGTATCCGGTGCGCAGCAGCGTGTAGTCGATGGCCTCGCCAATGGTCGTGACTTGTTCGCGGGGGAAGGTGATCTGCGCGACGAGCGCCAGAGGTTCGCTCAAGCCCAGTTGAGGCTGCGCTTCGGCGGTGGTGTAGCGGCCGAGTTGCAGGCGCTTATTGCCGTCCACCAGGGGCGTGTTGGCGTAGCAAACGCCGGCCGCCAGCCATGCCATGCCAGCGATGAGAAATCGGTGCGAGTGCCGGGACATGCGGGAGAAACTCCAGAAGAAAAATCCCGGGCCGCATGACGAAAGAGGAGGAGAAGACATGCAGCCCGGGGAAAGAACGCATTCGCGTCCGCCGGTCGGCATGTTCGTATTTGGTGCACTTGCTCTCAAGCGTAAAACGTGCGGTGTATACCGAACGTTTTACGCTTGACATGCAAGTAAAAAAAGGGCAGGTGTTGAAATGGCTTAACAGCCCGCAAGCAGAGGGCTGCTTGCTACGGGAAAAAAGCCTCTACCGGCTTACAGGCCCTACCCAAAGGGCGCGGCTGCTCCTCAAAATTGAGGAGCAGCCGCAAAGGATTTACTGGTACTGGGAAAGGGCTCTGACGGGATAGGGGCTGGATTGCTGCGCCGAGGCGGCGCAGCAATCCAAAAATGGCCCAATGCAGGGCGCCTTGACGCAGAAGATCCTTGTCGCAACTGGGAAAGTGCTGCGCGACCTAACATAAACACATAGGGATTTCAAGCGTAAAACGTGCGGTGCGAAGTGCTCGGTTTACGGCTGACTTCATCGACGCATCTCTGTACCGTGCGCGGCCATGGATACACCGTCGTTTCGCAGCCAGCACATGCCAGTTCGCCCTTCCCAGGAGCACCCGTTCTTAGGGCGTGATCCGCTAGATCATGGCTGTGCGATCTTCACCGTCATAGAGTCCCTGCAGCAGCTTGGTTTGGAAAGCTGGACGGCGCGGCTGCTGAGCTGGCTGGGCAGGTTTGAAGGGCTGGAGCGCCATTTGGAAGAGGACTGCGATCCGGTGCTGTGTGTGCGCCAGATTCTCCTGCGGTATGTAGCTGATCAGCCGAGAGGCGCCGGGGAACAGAAAGGCCTGGTAGACGTGACCTGGCACAGCATCGTCCACACCATTGTGTCCCAGCCCTTCGTGCATATTTGTTGCGACTGGAGCATGGATGGATTGCGGCCGCGTATTCGCTGGGACCCAATCGAGCACTCATTCCTGCAGTTCCTGGCTCTAGGCCATGCCGGTGAAGAGCTCTCGGTCTGGACCCCTGCGGCAGGCATGCCCTGCAGAGTGAGAAAGTGTAAGAAAGCTCTTCAGCAAAAGGACTGGTGAAAAGGTGTCACAACCGGCTGCCGGTGACTTCAAAGCGACGACGGCTCTCGACCCTGAGCAGCCATCCAGCTAGAAGCTCGAGACCCATCATTCATTGGCCAGCATGGCCTGAGAACCTCGGATTTCCTACAGCCCCTTGTCTCGTGATGCCGCAAACCGTGCCATTTCACAAACAGGCGCACCCATTGCACATAGGCCTGCTCCGCGCGTAGGCTATAGTACTTGCAGAAGATTCATTTGCAGACCTCATTCAGCGACCGCGTGGCGCGCAACACAAGAGAAGCGGCGGGTTTCATGGTTAATTTAGAACTGTGTTTTTACCCAGTAACTCAGCACTCAAACCGAGCCACCTTCGGCGGTCGGCTTAGCTTACGTTAGACCTCACAATCACGCCATGGATATCTGGAACGTCGACAAGCTTGTTCTATTCATTGCTTTTGTGATTCCGGGGTTCTTACTCCTGAAGACCAGCGCAGTGCTGGGTCTGGATTCAGCAGCGGATTCGTCGAAGCAGGTGATTGATGCAGTGGCCTATAGCTGTATCAACTACGCCGTACTCGCGTGGCCGATACTGAAGGTCGAGAGTTCCGGACTTCGAATCTCGAACAAAGAGATGTACGTCGCCTTCTACGCCTTTGTCGTGCTTGTTGCTCCGATGCTCTTGGCATTTGGTTGGAAATTCTTGCGCACCACGCAACAACTCCAGAAAATTGTTCCGCATCCGGTTGGCAAGCCATGGGACTTCTTCTTCCGTCAGCGCCAAAGATACTGGGTGCTTGTCACGTTCAAAGACGGCAAGCAGGTCGGGGGCCGCTACGACTCACGTTCCTTCGCGTCTGCAACACCCGCCGGCGAGCAGCTTTATTTGGAGGAAGCTTGGGCACTGAACGACACAGGCGGCTTTGAACGTCCCAGACAGGACTCAGCGGGAATCCTCATACTTGGAAACGAGCTTCGATCCATTGAATTCTTCAACATGCTCCAGGAGGAGTCAAATGCCAAGCAAGCAGAATCTACCGAATCAAGGTCAGAGGGGGTGGCAGCCCACTCCGGTCAAAGCGCCAGCGCCTCCTAGCCCGAATAGCGGTTATCAGCCGCCGACAAGCGAGCAAAGGCCGGTAAAACCACCCCCGAAGACGCCTTAAGGCAGTCAGGTCTAACAGGTCAGTCGACTCGGACACGTTCGTCTTTTCATATTCCGATTCACGCAGGCCAACATTATTTAGGCGTTTCGCATTTCTCAAGCTTTTATCCGCTGGGGTTTTGGCTTAACGCAGGGCTTCGCCTGCTAGCGCCCGGCCAGCTTCAAGCCTTCTGGCTTCTGGGGCTTTCTCAGCAAGCGCTGCCTGCTTTCGTCTTGCAAGCATTGCGCTGCCTCGGCGGCGCAGTGCTTTCTTTTGGATGGCGCCTGTCTTCAATTTAGGGCGCACCTTTCTTAGCCATCGAGTCTAACCATTCGTCGCAACCGACCGCCTTCGGCGGCGGTTGAACTCAGGCTGCAAGCGCTGTAACGCACTTGCATGGCAACTCTCTCTTTACAAAGGAATGCAAATGACTAAACGAACGCTTGAGGACTATGCCGCGGCCAGAGCCAAACTCGAAGCGCTGAACGAGAAGTGGGACAACTACACGGGGAACAACCCGAACAGGTACCGCGCCAATATCGAGGAAGCCAAAGCCCAAGTTCATTAAATCGAGACAGAACTTAAGGCAATTGGTCTGCTTGCACGCACGGCCACAGAAGAACGAGATGCCATTCTCGATGCAGCATTTCCAAATGCGCAGTCGAGAGAGGTTGTTGAATGGCAGGGTAAGAAATATATCCGACGCTTCACTCCAGCAGAAAAAAGTCTCTATGGACAGAGTGTCAAAGCTTGGGTCAAGTATTGGGAGGTAGCCGAGGTGACGCCTAAGCCTTCCATCGAGAGGACGCTGCCGGGCAAGCCGGTCAGCGCCTCTCATGTCAAACGTTAAACGTCCGCTTTTACTCGCAGCCACTGACAGCTCCTGGCCGGTCCGCGACCGTCGCAGATCGACCCGCTGCTGTCGTTCTCACCGTTGATGCCATGTCTGCTGCGCAGTGGTCGCGGTCTGTCGCTTCGTCGAACTGAGCCCCCAGAAGCAGCCGTTCAGCCCCCCGTATCGAACTCTCTCGGGGGCAGAAGCGCAGCGACTTCACCGACCTCGGCAGGCCTACGTCTAATGGTGGCGCGCGCTGGTCAGCTGGCGTCGTGGATCGGGAGCACGAGTGGCGACTTACGCAAGATCGTCGAACTCGGCCCCGTCGCTCGGCCTTGGCGGCGGAGCAATCATCGGTCTGGGCGGATAGAACCCTTGCCGTCCGCGGGCGTAGTCGTCGGTGAACTCGATAGCGTCCAAAGCGCGGGCCGTGACCGGATCCACCGGTTCGTTTTCCAGAACGACGATTTGGCCGGGGCCTTGGAAGCGGGAAAGCCAAGCGTAAAAGCTCGTGTTCACCGTGGCGGTGGGGATCTCCCGGTCCTTGTCCGGCGCCTCTTTCTGGGCGTAGGCTTTCAGCGGCGAATCCAGCACGACGACGCCGAGGTGAGGGTGCCCACTTCTTAGAGCATGCTGCATCAAGGCTATCGTCATAGCGGACAGGAACAGGCCACGCTTGCCCGCGCCATAGCTGAGGCGTCTGCGGCCATCGATGACCAGGTCGCAGGCCTTCGGGTCGACGTATACAGACTGGATGGACGTGAACCCCCAGTCGTTGAGCATCTGGCGTGCGATCGCGCCGACGTCGTCGCCGTGCTGTCCAATGTTTCGAACGAGGGCCGTCTGCTTCTGTTTCGTGGCTTCCTTGAGGTGGTCGATTGCCGCCGTCAGCCGAACGGTCTCATCAAATGCGTCGATGAGTGATGACAACCGCGTATGGGACTCGGCGAGCTCGCGTGGGTCTGAGTCGAACTCCAGCGATGCACTACGAAGCACGGCCTTCTCCTGTTCCTCCAATGCATTCAGCGATGTCGTAAGCCGTTGCACATCAGCAGTTGCGGCGGCGAGACGCGTCTGTTCTTGGGCCAGGGATGGCTGCAGTCCGCGACGGAGTGCGCGGATCTTTTCCGCCTCGGCCGCGATCGCGTCGCGGTACTTTGTTGGCGCCCGGGGCTTTAGGTTTCCGGGATCGACGTGCTGTTCTACCGACGTGCCGCAGAGTGGACAGGGAGTCTCCGTCAAGGCCTCGAAGAACTGGATGCCTTCGTCCGTGGCTCCGAGCCGGGCAAGGTCGCTCGAATACTTCAGGTCCAGCAGCGTGAAGCGTTCGCGCATCGACGTTGCACTGGCTTGTTGTGTCATCGCGGTACTCAGGGCTTCTCCCTCCGCAAATATCTGCTGCCGCAGCTCCTTCAGAACAGAAGAACGCGCCTGGAGTTGCGTGGCAAACATGTCCAGCCGCTCATCGACTTGCGCCAAGGCTGCAACGGCGGATGCTCGATCTGTGTCCGCTGGAATCACTCCCTGAAGGCGAGTCAGTTCCGCCTCGGCCGCCGCCAATCTTCCCTTGGCCTGGTCTTTTTCGGAAGCGGTCTTATAGAGCTCGACCGCGGAGTCATCAAGGCCGCTCAGGAACAGCGAGAAGGACGAGACGTGCTTGTCCTTGCCATGACCCTTACCTTTCGTCGCGTCCTCGGAAATCATTCCGGGCTGGGAGAGGAGCGCCCAATGCCGCAGGTCGTCACCAGTGATGGGGCCTTTTTCACTTCGCTTGCGAAGCACCTGTTTGCCTGCAGCGCCAGACAGCTGGACGAGCAGCTCGCCAAGATCCTGATTGACGTCTTCGAGCGGGTTCGGGGTACCGTCCGGAACCCAAAGATCGTCCAATCGAACCAGAACGCGCGCGGCACCGCCAGACATCGCCTTGCGAACAAAGTATTCATGCTCACCATGCAGGAAGGCGAGCTCCAGCGAGTCGTATCCCTGCGACTCCGGAAACTGTTCGAGTATCGCGGTGCCGCCCAGTAGGAACCAAATGCATTTCCAGATGTGCGACTTACCTGTATCACTCGGGCCGCGGATCAGGGTGCGTCGACCATCAAAGACGACAACGGCGGGCAAGAGGCCCGGACCATGAACCGACAGGTGCTTCAGCGTTATTGTCATTGGAGCTCCCTCGCGGCGGCACCTTCAAATTCGGCCCCCCACAGATAGCCTTGTTGGGCGAATCTCTCGGTCATGTCTCTCGAGCTTAGGGTGGCGAAGGTGGTGGCCGCCCAGCGGCACCGGCCTTCCAACTCACGCAGGTAGGGTGACGTCAACGCGCCGACCATGCTTCTAGCGGTGTCACCGGCGAAGTAGGTGATGCCGGCCTCATCCATGACCACGGCGACGAGACCACGGGTGCTCATCAGGTATAGGCCTTGTGCGATGAGGTCACGGCGACTCATGTATTCGCTGCCGCGGTAGGGCACAGGCGTGTGAAGGCTAGGTGGCCCACCGAGATCGTCTGAATACACGATGGCGTAGTCGAGCAGGACCAGTTTTTGGAGGTCGGCGCCGGACGGCTGCAAGGAATTGAGCAGATACACCATCCGAACACCCAGTTCGAACGGCGAGTTGAAAGCGGCGAGAGGCTTGGACTTTTTCACTTGACCCACTTCAGCCTACCGGCGTTGGCGAGGTGATGGCAGGTGCCGGGCAGGTCCCCCCCACGAAGCTGGAGAGAAAGGCGGCTCTCCTGGACCTGCAGCGTCGACGCCTTTTCTAAGGCAGCGTCGACCCGTTCCATACCCGTCTTTAGGCGGAGTTGGGAGACCGTGGGGCGGACGCCCGCATGGACCATGTCTAACAGCCGCTCGAACTCAGGCTCGTTGGGGTATATGTCGCGACTGAATCGTTGCAGTCCTTCAGCGCAATAGAAGACTTGTCGATGCGAATCGAAGTGGTCTTCGTACTCGCTGCCCTGGAGGTCAGCAAGGGCGACGGGCGATGCTTTGTGCTCGCTGTAGACGCGCAAGAGTTCGTCTACGTATACGCTCTCGTGCCCAGAGGGCTGGGCTGGCATCGGATCATCGTCGCCGCGTTCCGGCATGATTCCGAACTGTTGATAGTGGGCGGCCTTGTCGAGCGCGTGCCAGTTCAACAGGTCATGCACCGGGCACTCGATGAAGCGGTCAAAGTCGAAATCGTCGATTGCCGCCTGGACTTCCTTGGTCAACTCGGCGGCTCTGCCCTTCATGCCTGTGTTCTCGTTCTTCCATGCAACGATGAACTTTGCCTTGAAGGCAGCGGCCCCAGAGGCCATCGTGTTGTGTAGCTCGTTGCCCACCGCATGCGGGCAGCAGAAGTAGTAGAAATTTGGACGCGGGTAGGTCTTCAAGGCCAACTGCTTGAAGAACTTCGCCATCTCCGGAAATGCGTCGCTCTGCGTCAGCCCCTGCTTGTAGTGCTTGGCCTGATACAAGTCCCACCCATCACGCACCAACGCCGGACCATACCGCGCCTCGATGTCGCGGCCGCCGTCGCCCGCCCCGCCTAGCCGCTTGATCGCCGCATATTGGGCGCCGCCTGAATGCACTCGCTGGCGCGCGGCTGCCAAAATGAACTCCTCCCACTGATCAGGGTTCAGCAGAAGAACTTGCGAGGATGGCTGGATGACACCGCCTGCGGTTACATGCTGGGTCTTCCGCGACTTGCGAGTCGTGCCTGGTTTTGGTGGCATGGATTTGGACTTGTCCCTGGTGCGATATTTGTAGCGATCACGCAAGCTCGGATTTTGCCAGGGTGGCGGTAGTGTGGGCACCATCCGCCGGCACTTGTTGAAGGTGTACAGAGATAGTCGCATCGCGCAGGAACTACGGGCCCATGCCGAGGTCGCGACAACCATCATCAACAGTCACGTGTTACGGATGGGCGGTGGCGTGCAGGCGTGGACTAGTTATCCAGCACCTAGGTGCAGCAAAGCAGACGCAGGCGAACGTCCGCAACCAGCCTAAAGCCGACGTGCTTCGCAGGTGGTCCCCGATCCAACGGCATCACGGCCCACGCCTACCTATGTTCCAGCGAGTATTTTTATGGCACTGTCGACTGACTGCCGCTTCTTCCAGAATTCCCTCCAGGGATCTTCCTGCTGAAAACTCAAATACTCCCGCGCCGTCGCAATCGTCCACTGCGCGCCGCCCTTGAGCTCCTTGAGCTGCTCCCAACCCACCGGCATCGAAACCCCCATCCCAGGCCGCGAGCGCGCTGAGAAGGCGCACGCGGTGGTCTGCCCATGGCCGTTGCGAAGGTAGTCGATGAAGATTCTCCCGACGCGGTTTCTGCCGCCCATCACAGAAACGAACCGGCTTGGGATCACCCGCGCCATGTGCTTCACCACGCCTTGCGAGAACGCTTTCACCTCGGTGTAGTCGCGCTTGGGTGTGATCGGCACCACTACGTGCAGTCCCTTTCCACCGCTGGTCTTGAGCCAGCACTCCAGCCCCAGCTCGGCGAGCATCACGCGGGTGAGCTGCGCGGCCTCCTGAAGCATCGGCCAGGTCACACCCTCTCCAGGATCAAGGTCGAGCACGAACCGGTCCGGCTGGTCGATGCGGGCGACCTTGGAGTTCCACGTGTGGAACTCAACCACGTTCATCTGCGCTGCCGCAGTCAGCGCGTAGGCGGAGTTCACAGTCAACAGCGCCTCGTGTCCGGGCCACAGGGCGGGGTCCAGCTCATTGAGCCCCGGCATCTTGCTTTCTGGGTGCTTCTGAAAAAACAACTGCCCCGTAATACCGCTTGGCGCTCGGACCAGCGATGCCGGGCGATCCTTGAGATGGGGCAGCATCCACTCGGCAACGCTCTCGTAGTAGCGCACAAGATCAATCTTGCGCAATCCCGTGGTGGGGTCAATCACCCGGTCGGGATGGGTGATCTTGACCTTGGAGATCGTCCGCGCTGCCTTGGACTCTGTCGCAACGGGGGCAAGCGCTGAGGCGGCTGGGTTCTTCACGCGCTCGCGGACGATCATCTTCGCCGGCTTGTCCGTACGGATACCTCGGAACACCGCGTGCCGAATGCGTTTGTCGGGGGTCCATTCCCCAAACGCCACCTCCACCACCAGGGAGGGACGGACCCACCGCTCAGCACCGACCTTGCGCTTGGACCACCGGCCCGGCTTGAACTCGGCTGCGTCCAGTGGCGGGTCCGGAACTTCGAGCTTCACCAATCGGGCATGCAGTTCGGCCCCCGTCGAGGAACCCCATCCCGTGCCGACGGATCCGGCCGCCACAAGCTTCCCCTCCTCGTGATAACCCAGCAGCAGACTACCGACCTCTTTGGTAGCGCCAGTGCGGTCGGTGAAGCCCAGAACCACGAACTCCTGCCTGTGCTGGCACTTGAGCTTCATCCAGCTGTCGGTCCTCCCGGATACATACGTTGCATCCGCCCGCTTGATCATCAGGCCCTCCAGCCCCATGTCGCAGGCGGCGCCCAAAAGCTGGGAGGGCGCAACCTCGAAAGCCTGGCTGAACCGGACGGTGCTGCTCTCGCGTTTATCGAACAGCTCCTGGAGCAGCTGCCGCCGCGCTACCAGCGGTACGCTGCGAAGGTCCTGATCGTCCAGGTAGGGCACATCGAACACGAACATCACGATGTCCCGCGTGCGAGCGTTGTCGATCGCGTTCTGAAGGCGGTTGAAATCCGGGATACCGGCGTCATTCAGAACCACGATTTCCCCATCCAGCCAAGCGCGCGTCAGGCCAAGCTCGGCGATGCCATCGGCCACCTGCTGCAGCTTCTCTGTCCAGTCATTACCGCTGCGGGTATAGAGGCGAACCTCGTCTCCCTCCACGCGCGCAAGAATGCGATAGCCGTCGAACTTGGTCTCGATGATCCAGTCGCCATCAGGGACCGACGACACCAGCGTGGCGAGTTGAGGCTCCAGCTTGGCAGGAAGGCGGGATTTTCTGGCGTTCGCTAGCGGTTGAGATGTGGCGCCAAGTGCGGATCCCGTCGTGCCAACGACGGGCTCACGTTCCTCCGCGAGTCCCAGCGGCGTCTCGACCACGCTGTCGGGCAGCGCGGCGATGACGTCGTACTCCGTGCTCGGCCGTGCCCAGGCGTCGCCGCGTTTCTTGAACAGCATCCACTGATCCTGCTTTTTCTCGCCAGGCTTCGAGATACGCACAAGTTCCCAAAGACCCGCAAGCTTTTGGCCGTGGAGGTGGAACATGATTTTGCCCTTGGCCAGCCCGTCGCGAGGATCGCCCACGGGCTCCCACGTTCCGCGGTCCCAGATGAGGACCTTGCCGGCGCCGTACTCGCCTTTCGGAATGGTCCCCTCGAAGGTGTTGTAGTCGGTGGGGTGGTCCTCGACATGAATGGCCATGGACTTGACCTTGGGGTCGAACGATGGACCTTTTGGTACCGCCCAGCTCACCATGACGCCGTCCATCTCCAGCCGGAAGTCGTAGTGCAGACGGGACGCCCAGTGTTTCTGGATCACAAACTGCAATGGCTCCGCCGCGCCCTTTGCGCGCCGATGGAGCTTCGCAGCAGCGCCGGGGGGTTCGGAAGTCTTCGTGAAATCGCGCTTGGCCTTGTACTGTGCGAGCGGTTCGGGAGTGGATGGGGGTTTGGCTTTCGCCGTCCTCTCGGCCTTCTTCGTGGCAAGCGATCTCTTGGCAGCTATGGTCGGTTTGCGCACCGCTCGTGCTTTTTCGACAGTGAGCTCCGCCCACACCGGGGCATGGTCGCTCGGACTCTCCTTGCCGCGCTCCTCGCGTTCCACTCCCGCGTCCAGCAGCTTCAGCGAGTGTCCAACGAGAATGTGGTCAATGCGCAGCCCGGCGTCGCGTTCCCACCGCTTGCGCCGGTAATCCCAGAACGTGAAGGGCACCTTGCGATGGACCTTGCCGACGGCATCCGTCCAACCTTGCGCCAGGATGCTGGCAAAGGCGGCCCGCGCCTCCGGCTGCAACAGCGCGTCATCGCGCCACGTATCGGGTTTGTAGATATCTGCGTCCGTGGGCACAACGTTCCAGTCCCCCAACAACACGACAGGGTGCCCGGAATGCCAGAGCTCCTCGGTCCGCCGCCGTAGGCGCTCGAACCAGCGAAGCTTGTAGTCGAACTTGGGACCCGGCTGGGGATTGCCGTCGGGCAAATACAGGCAGGCAAACAAGATGCCAGTGATGGCCGCCTCCAGGTAACGCGCCTCCTTGTCTGCCGAGTCACCAGGCAACGCCGTGACTATGGGCAGAGGGTCCGCATTGCGGCTCAGTATGGCAACGCCGTTCCAGGTGCGCTGCCCCACCACCAGGCTGCTGTACCCGGCCTCCTGCAGCACGGCGGTCGGAAAATCAGCCGTCGGGCATTTGATTTCCTGCAGCGCGACCACATCGGGCTGAGTGCGTTGCAGCCAGTCCACCAGCAGCGCTACACGCTTGTTGACGTTGTTGATGTTCCACGTCGCGACGCGCACAGGCTCACCGGACGCCCTTCAGGTATTCTTCGACAGCCGCAGCATCGTTGCCCACGGCGCGGACAGCGGCTTCGAGTTGCTCCGGCGTCACGTTGAACTTCTTCGCCCAGTCGCGAACCTCGTAATCTTGGGAGAGGCTGATGCGTTTGCGGTCCTGGCCGCCGGATTGGGATTTGTCGTCGGGCATGTCGACTCCTGGGGTGGAAACTGCAGATCAAGCGGCTTTGCGTTCAGTATCGGACTTTCGCGCGGCAGACTTGGCCGGTGCTTTCTTGGTGGCAGTCTTGGTGGAGGCCTTGCTCGTCTTCTTGGCCGTGGCTTTGGTGGCCGACTTGTCGCTGGGCTTTCCGCCGCCTTTGAGGCTGCGCTGCAGCAACGCGGTGAGATCGATGACATCGGCGGACTGAGGTGCTTCCTCCTCAGGTTCGAGCACCGTCTTTCCTTCACCGGCCTTGGCTTTCTTCTCGACGAGTTTCATGACCTGAATGCGGAACTCATCCTTGAAGTCGGCGGGGTTCCACTTTCCGGACATTTCTTCGACCAGCTGGGTGGCCATCTTGAGTTCGGCTGCGCTCACGGACTTGCGGCCCTCCGCAGGAAGATCGAGGCTGTCTAAAGTTTTGACTTCGTCGCCCCAGCGCAGCAAAGACAGCACCAGCGCTGGTCCGGAAGGTACGAGTGCCGCGAGGTGCTGCTTTGTCGCAATCACCACTTTGGCCAATCCGATTTTTCCGGTGGAGATCAATGCTTCCCTCAGGAGGGTATAGACCTTGTCACTCTTGTTGATCGGCGCGACGTAGTAGGGGCGCTCTAAGAAGACAAACGGCAGTTCGTTGGCTTCGATGAACCGCTCGATGGTGATGGTTTGTGTGGTCTTGGGAAAGACTGCTTCTATCTCTTCGGGGCTGATGATCACGTACTTGTCATCTTTGTACTCGACGCCCTTGACGATGTTCTCTTTGGTGATTTCGCGGCCGGTGCGCTTGTTCACGCGCTTGTAGCCCACCGGGTCCATGCTGCGCTTGTCCAGCCAGTCAAAGTCCACGCCTTCCTCTGTAGCCGCAGTGTGGAGGCCAACAGGGATGTGAACCAATCCGAACGTGATGGCACCCTTCCAGAGGGTGCGGCTGCCAGTGGCCATGGAACTCTCCGCAGTTTGACTGCAGAAAGTTTGCTCGGCTGCCTTGTTGACGGATGTAGGCAGCGACTTAACGTTTCCGTAGGTTCGGGCACATTCCAGCACCAGTTGTCCGTGCCTATACTTCGGCATGGCCGATGTACTACGCCTCCTCGCCGTTCATGTTGCGGAGCCTGACCCCGGGATGTTTGAATGGGTCATCACTGAACGCGTGAACGAGGATCAATGGAAGGAAATCGATCGCGCCAAGGAAGGATACAAAACCTACAAAACCGCCATGGCCAGCGGACTGATGGCATTGGAAGAGATGATCTCCGACCTGGATGTGGGGCCGCGAAGAGACGCTGAGCAGACCGACCGACCGCACATCCCACCTGAAGGAAGGGTTCAGCCAGCGACATCCGATGGGAAGGATGCTGCCTCGCCCAAGGGGCCAAGGAACGCTGCCTACTTTGGATTCGGCCCCATCCGGTAGCTCCGAAATGCCATCCAAACGATGCTCACCCCTTATCGCGCCAGTGTGGCAGGGCGGCCGAGCACTCGAACCCGCCCCGCATGGATGTACGTCCGAGGCTTCGTTCCTCAACGGCTTCCTGCCTAGGCAAGCCACTCTTTCCATCGCGTCACGACGATGGATCCCTGGTCACCTATAGATCACCGGCCTGGGCTTCGAACCTCGTTCGCGCCCGCTGTAGTGCAACAAGCCGGCACCGGTGGCAGCGCGGCTGCGCTCGATCCCAGCGCGCGGCATGGCCACGATGCGACGAGATCTACCAGGCTGGACGGCGGCCTGGTAGTCCAGCTCGGACCTTTCGCCGCAAGTTCTGTGTGCTCCTGCAGGCCGCGCTGAGCTGCTGGCCAGCAGTGGAACGCCACTGAACACGCAGCGCATCACGCAGATAACACGTTGATTTCTCACGTCCTATCAAGCCATGCGGCATCGATCTTTAGAGAGATGCGCCACTGTACTTTCGTCTGTACGGAAAACGCGCCACAGTACTTTAGATTTTTTGGCCAGCAAGGCTGAGGAGTGAGCTTTCGGCCGAGGCGCAAGCGCTCAGGGCCGATGTGTGGCGGTGGCGCGGGTTGGCAAGGGCTCTCGTGTGGCAGCTACCGACCCGTTGCAGTCGTTCGTCGCGGGCCTGTCGGTGTCGGCTTTGCGGCGCTTGCGGCATTTCGAATACCTAAACGCGATGCCCGAAAGCGGACGCTCGCCGATTACGTCGAACAGCCCGTTTGACGTTGACTGGAACAGCGGACATGCGTCAGCCGGTTAGCATTTGATCTGAGGAGAGACCACCAATGCACCTAGCCAAACTGGTCATCAAGAACTTCCGCAAGCTCAAGCATGCGGAGCTGTCGTTTCAACCCGGCCTGAATGTCTTGGTCGGCGGCAACAACGTCGGCAAGACGGCCGTGGTCGACGCCTTGCGCGCGCTACTGGCCGGGCATGACGAGCCTTATCCGCGCCTCGGTGAAGAGGACGTTCACAGGCCCAAGGGCGGCACGTCGTCCGGGGACATCGTCTTCGAGTACGTGTTCACCGGCCTCAACGCGGACGATGAAGCAGATTTCCTTGCCGCCCTCGTACCCGATGCAGCTGGCAAGCTCGAGGTCCATATCAAGATCCGCTACTCGGACCCCGATAAGGGTGGCCGGCTGCGCGCCAAGCGATGGTGCGGCGAACATGAGGACATCGGGCTGACGGCGGACATGATGGAGAACCTCAGGGGTGTGTACTTGCCACCACTGCGCGATGCGTCCCAAGGCCTCAAGCCCGGCCGCACCAGCCAGCTTGCGCGACTTCTGCAGCTGCTGGCCGAGGAGGATGGCATCGAAGGCATCGACAAGGCGCTGCAAGACCTCGACAAAGAGCTGAAGACGCACCTTCCCATAGTCAATACTCAGAAGGCAATTGGCACCCGACACAAGACGATGCTGGGCGAGCAGCTCGCGCAGCTACTCGAGGTCGGCCTGAGCGCCAGTGACTTCAAGAGCTTGAAGTCTCGCTTGTCGTTGGTGGTGGATGCCTTTGAGATCGAGCAGAACGGGTTGGGCTTCAACAACCTGATCTACATGGCCGTCGTGCTGAGCGAGTTGACCAAGAACCCCGACACCTGCTATCGGGGCCTGATCGTCGAAGAGCCCGAAGCTCATTTGCATCCTCAGCTTCAGGCCGTGCTGCTGGAGTACCTTCAGTCCATACAGGCCGTCGACGGCGAGAAGCCCGTCCAACTCTTCGTCACCAGCCACTCCCCGAATTTTGCGAGTATCGCCAACCTGGACAGCCTGGTGTGCCTCGTCAACACCGGCACAGCGGTCGAGACATTCCTTCCTCGCAGCATTGACTTTGACAAAGGTAAGCGCGAGAAACTTGAGCGCTACCTCGACGTCACACGCGCCGAGCTCTTCTTCGCCCGTCGCGTCATCTTCGTCGAGGGCGCTGCCGAACTCATGATGGTCGACGCGCTCGCCCAGCGCATGGGATTCAACCTCCGCAAGCATGGTGTCAGCCTGATTAGCGTCGAGGGACTGAACTTCGATTCGTTCCTTCCCTTATTCGGGGACAACGCGCTGAAGATCCCTGTGGCTGTCCTGACCGATGCCGACCCCGTGGCGCCCAAGGTTGATCCGGCGAGCGCGGCTGAGGATCCAGCGGCTGCGCTCGCTGCCGCACCGGTAACGGCGCCTACCGTGGCAGAGGACACCGACGAAGAGGCGGACGAGGATGCCGAGCCGGTCTACCCGGCACCGGGCGACACCATCATCGTCTCTGCCAACACGGCCAAGATGAAGACCCGCGAGGATGACCATGTCAGGGTGTTCCATGGTCTCAAGACCTTCGAGTACGACTTGGCCCTGGAGGCAGACAACCGCACGGCCATGATCAAGGCGTTGAAGGAACTGCGGCCGCGGATCGCCAAGTCTCTGGAAGCCACCGTCGCCAGTAAGGTTGGTGATGCAGAACAGGCCAAGGCGCTGTTCTGCGGGATGTTCGAACGCAAGCAGAACAACATCCAGAAAGGCAGCTTCGCCCAGTCTCTGGCGCAGGTCATTTCAGACAAGACAGTCCCCTTTGAAGTACCGGCTTACATTCAGGCTGCTATCAAGCACGTTTGCCATGTGGCAGAGCCAACGTCATGAGCGGGCTCACAACTGAACAGCAAAACGTCGTTGATGCGCCGATGGTGCCGTTGTGCGTCATCGCCTGCGCCGGTAGCGGAAAAACCATGACCGCCGTGCACCGCCTCGTCCGGATGCGCTGCAATCTCGGCGCGGCTCGAGGCCACGTGGCACTGCTGTCGTTCTCCAACGTGGCGGTTAACACGTTCCGCAAGGCCTATGACGACCTAGCGAGTAGCCTACCGTCCAGCGCCGGCCGGTCGCGGGTTGACATCGACACGTTGGACGGGTTCATCACCACCCAAATTGTTCGGCCGCATGGCCACCGGACTATGAAGTCCCCGCGGGCGGCTTATCTTGTGACCGGCAATGAGGCCTTCCTCGAGGGCTTCAAGTTCCCGACGTCGACGTTTCCTCAGTCGATCAAGGCGCTAAACTTGGCGTTTGCAAACGGCAAAGAGGTCTTCTTCCACGTGTTCAACGACCAGGTCAACCTGGTCGACGATTCCGTCTCCCGCAAGCTCATCGCAAGACTGGGCTGCACGGGTGCCTACACCCACGACCTCGGCCGCTACTGGGCGTACCGGGCGTTGAAGGAGCAGCCCAAACTGCTTGCGGCACTGGCGCGCCGCTACCCGCACATCGTGATCGACGAAGCCCAGGACATCGGGTCAGTCCATCAAGCCATCTTGGAGCTGCTGATCAGCGCCGGCTCATGCGTGACGCTGATCGGAGACCCCAACCAGGGCATCTACGATTTCGCGGGCGCCGATGGCAAATTCCTCACCAATTATCACCAACGCCCCGGCGTCCAGAAGCACTCCCTGCAAAAGAACTTCCGGTCGGCCCCCAGCATCGTGGATCTAGCCAACAGCCTGTGTGGCCGGGACGACGTCGCTGAACGGCCTGCGCCGGCAGCGCCTCACGGCGCCTTCTTCATCGGCTACAAGCGCGACCAGCATCCCCAGGTCTTCACGGCATTTCAGGTCGCGATGTCCGCTGCCGGCTCTGACGCCAAGCGATCCGCCATCTTGTGCCGCGCAAAAAAACTGGCTGAAACGATGCGTGGTGACGACGCACCGGCCGGCCAGGGCCTCGTCAAAGCGTTCGCTGCAGCCGCGGTGCTGCGTGACCGGCGCCAGGATTTCCTGAAGGCGTTCCAGCGCGTGGCCGTCGCCGTGGTCGCGTTGCTGGACAACGCGCCCCATGGTCTTGTGAGCCACATTACCCAACCTTCCAGCAATCCGGCCGACCGGGAACTGCGCAAGGTCGTCTGGGCATTCACTCGCGACAAGGCCACTGGCCTGCCTTCATCGTCCCTGATAGCCGACAAGGAGTGGCACGTCCAACTTCTGGCACGCATCAAGGTCCTGCTGGCCAAATTGGAATCGGACTTCGGGTTCAAGCAGGTCGCCAACCTCGGCAACAAGCTGGCCAAGAAGGCGCTGCCGAGCACGCCATTGACCAGTGCTGAGGACTTTGCCGACAGTGACGCCAAGGCCTTGCGGATCGACACCGTACACAAGGCGAAGGGAGAAAGCCTGGATGCGGTCCTGTACATGACTACCAAGGAGCACGCCCAGGCATTGCTGGATGGCGTCTCGACCGAGGTGGGCCGCATCGGCTACGTGGCGGCGACGCGCGCCCGAGACCTGCTGTGGGTGGCGGTGCCGCACAACTCTTTAACAGACCTTCGACCCCAGTTTCTAGCGAGAGGATTCAAGGAGGTGGGGGCTGTAGCGACGCCAGTGCCCGGAACCAAGTCCATGTCGGGCACGGGGTGTCGCAATGCGGTCACTGACGATTGACAGCTACCGGCCTAACGCTGTCGGCCGGGCGGGCGCCTCGACCGACCGCTCCTGGCCGTGAGCAGTCCACTACCGCAGGTGCAGCAGGAATACACGCCTGTCGGCGTCACAGCTTCATGGTGAACCACGCCGTCACGATCAAGATACAAAACCACGTCAGCGCTGCGAGGCGAAAACGCAGGGATGTAGGGAGTCGAGCTGCCTGAGGACATGCTTGTCATGTCGGCATTTTCACGCCATGCGATGAGATCCTCGCCGGTGACCATGGGGGGCAAGGGGCATCCGCCTACGGCGTGCCACTGCCTGCACCACGACACTGATGCCAGTAGCCCAGCCCGCTAGCGGTCCTTGCGACAACCCGTCCACTCGTCCATGCCTCTTCCATCCCCGTCTTCAGAATCTGCGACGACTCCGGCAGCAGCTCCTGCGCACAACGATCCCACGGCAGTGTTCCACCCCACCGATGGCTGCATTCGTGTTCGTGGCGCGCGCGAGCACAACCTGAAGAACGTGGATGTGGTGATTCCACGCAACTGCCTTGTGGTCTTCACTGGGGTGTCCGGCTCGGGCAAGTCGTCGCTCGCCTTCGGCACCTTGTATGCCGAGGCGCAGCGCCGATACTTCGAATCGGTCGCGCCCTATGCGCGCAGACTCATCGACCAGGTGGGCGTTCCGCAGGTTGATGGCATTGATGGTCTGCCCCCTGCAGTGGCTCTGCAGCAGCATCGTGGCGCACCCACGGCGCGGTCGTCGGTTGGCAGCGTCACCACTCTTTCCAACCTGGTGCGCATGCTTTACTCGCGTGCTGGAGCGTACCCCGCGCACCAACCAATGCTGTATGCGGAGGATTTTTCACCCAACACCCCGCAGGGCGCCTGCCCGCATTGCCATGGACTGGGCCGTCTTTACGACGTGACAGAGGCGTCCATGGTGCCGGATGATTCGCTCACCGTGCGCGAGCGGGCCGTTGCAGCCTGGCCAAGCGCCTGGCAGGGCCAAAATCTGCGCGACATTCTCACAACGCTGGGCCACGACATCGACGTGCCTTGGCGCAATTTGCCGCGCAAGACGCGCGAATGGATCCTTTTCACCGACGAGCAGCCCACCGTGCCGGTGTACCCGGGACTCACGGTTGACGAGGTTCGGCGCGCGCGCCAAGCGGGCCAGCCGCCCAGCTACATGGGCACGTTCACCGGCGCACGCCGCTATGTGATGCAGACATTTGCCACCAGCCAGAGCGCGATGATGAAGCGCAAGGTGTCCAAGTTTATGGTGGGGACGCGCTGCCCAGTCTGCCATGGCAAGCGGCTGAAGCCCGAGTCGCTTTCGGTCACCTTTTGCGGTCTGGACATTGGCGATCTGGCTCGCTTGCCCCTTGACGCCTTGGCCGATGTGCTCCGACCTGTGGCCGAGGGCGCGACCACTCCAACCGTGGCGGGCGATGCCGGTGCTGCCATGACTGCTGCTGCACGCAAGCGCGCCGCACTTCAACGGAAGGCGGACGGCGCCTGCGCCCATGCTGCCGCACCCGATGTGCGCCGCACGCCCCACCTCTCGCCCGAAAAGCAGCTGGCTGCACAGCGCATCGCTCAGGAACTGCTGGTCCGCGTGCAGGCCCTGACCGGACTGGGGCTGGGTTACCTCTCGCTCGACCGGGCGACGCCCACGCTGTCACCCGGCGAGCTGCAGCGCCTACGGCTGGCCACGCAGTTGGCATCGCAACTCTTCGGCGTGGTGTATGTGTTGGACGAGCCGTCTGCCGGACTGCACCCGGCCGACACCGCTTCGCTGCTGACTGCGCTGCAACGCTTGAAGGACGCTGGCAATTCCATCTTCGTGGTCGAGCATGACGTGACCACCATGCAGCGCGCAGACTGGCTGGTGGATGTAGGCCCCGGGGCCGGCGAGCGTGGGGGACGCGTCCTGTACAGCGGCCCGCCCGAAGGCCTCGCAGAGATATCCGAGTCGCAGACGCGTCGCTACCTGTTCGAGGACGGCACGCGTTCACGCCGCGAGCGGCGCACCCCCAAATCCGAAAATCGAACTCAGGGTTGGCTGACGCTGCAGGGCGTACACCGCCACAATCTGCGTGGCGTCGACGTGGCCTTTCCCACAGCGTGCCTGACTGCCGTGACCGGCGTCTCCGGCTCGGGCAAATCGAGCCTGGTTAGTCAAGTACTGCTGGAGTTGGTCACCGCCCACTTGGGGCAGCCCCTTGCGTCGAGTGAAGGTGAAAGCCTGGCCGACGGGCCGCCTGATGCCACAGCGGACGGCGATGACCCGGGCTCCATCATGATGACAGATGAAGGCGCCACTACTTCAGGCCGACTTGGCGGGGCCACCGACCACGTTCGCCGGCTTGTGCGCGTGGACCAGCAACCGATCGGCCGTACGCCCCGCTCCAACCTTGCCACCTACACCGGCCTGTTTGATGCCGTGCGCAAGCTCTTCGCAGCTACACCGGCAGCGCGCAAAAGACGCTATGACGCAGGCCGCTTTTCGTTCAACGTCGCCAAAGGCCGCTGTTCCACCTGCGAGGGCGAAGGCTTCGTGAGCGTCGAACTGCTTTTTCTGCCCAGCGTGTACGCGCCGTGTCCCACCTGCCACGGCGCGCGCTACAACTCCGACACACTGTCCATCACGTGGAACGGGCTCAGCATCGCCGATGTCCTTGGCCTCACGGTGGACGCTGCCTGCGAGGCGTTTGCCGCCGAGCCTGCCGTGCTGAGGCCGCTGCATGCGCTGCGCGACATTGGGCTGGGCTATTTGCGTCTGGGCCAGCCCGCGACAGAGCTGTCAGGGGGTGAAGCCCAGCGCATCAAACTTGCCACCGAGCTGCAGCGTACCCAGCGCGGCCATACCCTGTACGTACTGGACGAACCTACGACGGGCCTGCATCCGGCCGACGTGGACCGCCTGTTGCTGCAGCTGGACGCACTGGTCCAGGCTGGCAATACCGTCGTGGTGGTCGAACATGACATGCACTTCGTTGCCTCCAGCGATTGGGTGATCGATATCGGTCCTGGTGCGGGAACACAAGGTGGATGCATCGTAGCGACTGGGGCACCGCATCAGGTGGCACGTTGCACCGCCTCGCGCACGGCACGGTATCTGGCGGCAGCATTGAACAACCCCCCCGCAAACTGAATGGCTCGCTTGCGATCCGGTACCTTGGAAAAACCGCAATACGCGCTCGACAACAGCTTTTGCGTGGGTGCACGTCGACTGGTTTCTGTCGCTATTCTCTGTTCAAGGCTTGTGTCACTTCTTCGTCAATAGAATGAATTTCTTTGCATGCTTTTTGAGCGCGAGCCTGAGTTGCCAGTTGATCATAGAAATTTGCGACTTCACGAAGCTGCTCTTCATCGAGGTCCTCAATCCCAATCATACGATTGCTGGCAGATTTACTCGCTGCCAATAACTCGTTAAGCTTAAGATGTAGTGCGACGCTGTCCTTATTTTGGCTTTGCTGGATCAAAAAAACCATAAGAAATGTGACAATGGTCGTGCCGGTGTTAATCACCAGTTGCCAGTACTCTGAGAAAGAGAATACTGGTCCTGCGGCAGCCCAGACAAGCACGCAAGCTAACGCTAAACAGAAAGCAACTGGGGAACCAGCCCACCGTGTCACTTTGCTTGCAAAATGGTCGAATGCCGTCAGTATGGGGGACCTGTCAGCGTAAGAGGCACTGGACGTGTCCGGCATTGAACCCAGCACGTCTTTGGCCGAGCTATTTGGAGTATTCGTTTTAGACATGATGTGCTCAGGTAATGCTGGAGACCGTACGGTCTCCAGGCATATGTAAACAATGAATCCGCTACACAGCAGGAGGATCGGTTTCGCGTTCGGGATGTCGATATCGCGCAATTGCAGATACAAACTGTGCGATTGCTGAATCGTCAATTCCCACCACGATCCCGGGATCTTCATTGCCTGAAGGCAGGAGCGGCGGGATTTGTGCCATGTGCATAAGAACCGTGGAAGCGGTCATGACCATTATGGGTTTGCAATGGCGATATTGATCTTTGATAAATTCAAGTGTGTGACCATCCTTAGCCAGTTCCTTGACGCCCATTTCCCCATCAGGCAAGACCAAAGCATCGAAGAGGAATCCTGGTTCGTTTTCCAGTGATGCATCGGCATCGATGACCGCACCCTTACTGGTGGTTAACGGGCCAAGGTGAGGGGCAACGAAACGTGGCACCGCTCCCAGCTCGAAGAGCTTGCTATGCAGCTTGATCAGGCTCTCGGCTTCAACGCCATTGGCAACCAAAATTGCAACCTTGCGCCCCTGGATTCCTGTTTCTCCAGGTCGTGCGAGGAGCGACAACGAGGGCGACATGTTCACCTCAGCTGCAGGAGCGCTGGTCAGCGCCTTGGGCATCGGCTCGGGCATTTCCGTGATGCCCAGCTTAGCGGCTACCTGGTTTGCAAGCTCTTCAGAGACATTGCGTAAGGAAGACACCATTCGTTCACGGATGGCAGGAACCGTGACCTTGCTCAGCTCGAAACGGAAGGCTGCCGCGATGTGGGTCTGCTCAACCGGGCTTTGGCTATCGAAGAATAGTTTGGCCTGTGTGTAGTGGTCTGCGAATTTCTCGGGTTTCGCACGCACTTTTCCTTGGGCCGCTCTGGCTTCGATCCGTGCAGGAACGGACACAAATCCTTGGGCAGCACCTGCCTGAAAGGGGCAACCGCCGCCCAGAGAATTGGGCTCGTAGGCTACCTTGCCACGGTGAATGGCCTGCCGATGCATACCGTCACGTTGGTTGTTATGTACCTGTGTCAAAGGGGTGTTTATTGGGATCTCATGGAAATTTGGGCCCCCAAGCCGTGAGATCTGGGTGTCCACATAGGAGTGGATGCGGCCGGCAAGCAGTGGATCGTTGGAAAAGTCGATGCCTGGAACTACATGCGCAGCACAGAACGCCACTTGCTCCGTCTCGGCGAAGAAGTTATCGGGGTTACGGTTCAAGACCATGCGGCCTATCGGGCGCACGGGAACCAGTTCCTCGGGGATGAGCTTGGTGGCGTCGAGGATGTCAAAACTGAACGCATCGGCCTCTTGCTCGGTGAAGACCTGCACGCCAAGTTCGTATTCAGGATAGGCGCCGGCCTCGATGCGTTCCCATAGGTCGCGCCGGTTGTAATCCGGGTCCGCGCCCGAGATCTTGACCGCCTCGTCCCAGACCAGCGAATGCGTGCCCGCCTTGGGGTTCCAGTGGAACTTGACGAAGACCGACTGTCCCTCTGCATTGACGAAGCGGAAGGTGTGCACGCCAAAACCCTGCATCGTGGCGAAGCTGCGGGGGATGGCGCGATCCGACATCAGCCACATCAGCATGTGGGTGGACTCGGGCATGAGCGAGACGAAATCCCAGAACGTGTCATGGGCGCTCGCGGCCTGCGGCATCTGGTGATGTGGCTCAGGCTTGACGGCATGCACTAGGTCGGGGAACTTCATGGCGTCCTGGATGAAAAAAACCGGCATGTTGTTGCCAACCAGATCCCAGTTGCCTTCGTCGGTATAGAACTTCACTGCAAACCCGCGCACGTCACGTGCCGTGTCCTTGGAGCCGCGCTCTCCAGCCACCGTCGAAAAGCGCACAAACACCGGCGTGATCTTGCCTGCCTCTTGGAAGGGCGCGGCACGTGTCAGCTCAGTAAGCGGCTCATAGCACTCGAAGAAGCCGTGGGCACCGGAGCCGCGCGCATGAACGATGCGTTCGGGGATGCGCTCATGGTCGAAATGAGTGATCTTTTCGCGGAGGATGAAGTCCTCAAGCAAAACGGGCCCACGCTCGCCGTACTTCAACGAGTTCTGGTTGTCCGCAATAGCCACGCCTTGGTTGGTGGTCAGAACCTGACCCGCCGCATCCACACGCACTCGGTCCAGCGTGTCGACGGTGGCATTGTTGCCTTGCACAGCCTCCGTACCCGTTTTGGCTGAGGAATTTTGCTCGGACAGGGTGCTGGCGGTTGCTAGGCGCGACGCAGAAGCACTCACAGCGCCAGGAGCAGGTCGTGTCCCGCTGTCAAAGCCATGCTCGCCAGCCTTGGTCGGGTTGTAAGGGCGGCCGGCAGCAAGCGTCTCAGTCTGAAGAGATTTTTCCGACAGTTGGTCCACTGCCTGTATAGAAGCAGGACCACTGTCTGTATTTCGTGCTGGGGCCGCCTTGACGCTGTCCCCGGATACCTTGCCCGTCTTTTTCATCGTGATCTCCTGGGTTAAGAAAATCAGAGGATAAGGTGAGCTCGTAATAAGAATGTAGGAGGAGGTTGATAAGTTCTATAGATGGCGTCTGGGCGAATATTGAATGGCGTAATATTTTCTGCAATTAATACTGAAACCGCAATTTTTACCTTCGACGGATTGGCTCGTTTGCGGCTTCCGCCTACTTGCCTAGTTGCCAAAATTTGGCAGACACTGGGGAGCGAGTTTTCAAATCCCAAGTGTTTAATATCATGCAAATATACAGTGTCGAAATGCGGTTCGTCTACGATGTTCGTGATGCAAGTGGCGCTGATTTCATATTTGGCTTCCCTGTCGCGGCCGACAAACAGCAAGTTATTCTTGACGAGGCCATGAAGATTAATCAACCCGTTGAGTGCAAATTGCCAGCCCGGCTACGACGTGGAAATCGTGTATTTCATCTCCATGCAGAGCAAGGGAATTTTGAACTGCTCTATAGCTCTACTTTTTCACTAACACAGCGTGTTTTCCAATCTCGCGAATATAACGAGGTCCCTATTGGTGTGCTACCGTCAAGTGTTCTGCCATATTTATATCCTAGCAGATACTGTCAGTCAGATAAGCTAGCTGCAATAGCTTATAGAAACTTTGGCAAATCTGAACCTGGACTCCAGCGAATCGCCGCAGTCAGGGCTTGGGTAAGGAACTATATAGCCTATTACCCCGCAGCCGGGGCCACAACAACATCCGCTCTCGACACCATGATTGACCGGGCAGGCGGAGGGCGCGAGATTGCTCACCTCACTATTAGTTTTCTGAGGGCTCTTAACATACCTTCCCGTTTGGTCACGGGCATTAGTTTTACAGAAGGTGAAACCCAACCTATGCCAACTTTCCACGCCTGCGTAGAGGCTTTTCTGAGCGGTGGGTGGGTGTTGTTAGATCCGATAAGCGCAGGAGATACGAAGAATTTCATAAGGATCGGCAGAGGACGTGATGCGGCGGATACCGCATATGCCACTATTTTCGGTGCGGTGATATCGATGCAGCCCACAGTGTCGATGGAAAGAGACTTAAGTAATTTGACACAGCTGGGCAAATCCCCGTCCACGGGTGATCTGAATTGCAAACAGCTTTCAAGATATTCTGGTGCCCGCCATCCTGCCGAACTTAGATTTTAATGACACTATTGTAAGTTGAACCATTTCAACACAAATTAGCGGGCGCTATCAGTGGCGACCTGTCAATAGGCCCTATCGTTTATTTACAAAATCCTTTCCTACCGCAGGATAGGTGCGTAAAATTACATCGTCTTCTCGCGCCAATGTTGGTAGTCATAGTAAGAGGCAAAAATCTGTTGGATTTGATTGAGGATCTTTATTGCTGCAACGTAAAACTCGCCAACTAGTGCAATATGGTGCTCCAATATTGTAAATATGGTGACAGGGAGTTTTGAAGAGTGGGCGATGGTCTTCGGGAGCCTCTGATTGCCGTTGTCCCATTGGAAATTGATTTTCAGGAAACGAATAAATGTTGGCGTTAGAATAATTAATTTTTGAGAATGATTTAACAATAAATGCATAGATAAGTCTTTGAACTATACGACGTGGCGAGACTTTTGCACCATGGTGGGGCTAAAGTTTTTCGCTTATCTTTCATGAGGTGATTTTATGAACAGGAAGGAAAAGACGCCTGAGGAGTTGATCTCGGCGATATACCAAGCACTATTCAGCAGTCAGTATTCGGTCCATTTTCATGTGAAGAATTTACCTGGCATCTCGATAATGGCCCTACCTTTGCAACAAGATGCTTGTGCTTCCAATTGGGTCGTCAACATTGAATCAGGTGACCCCGAGCTTCGGGCAGCTATCAGGCACGCTGCATCCATGGTTCAACACGAGTTTGACCTGATTTCCCGTCACAGTTAATCAACGGCTCGTGCATTAGAAATTCTTTTTTTGCACGCTCCGAGCGGAGATGGACCGTGTGCGCGAAAAGCTCTTGTCTTGAATCGATATGTCAAAATACCATTGCCGGGTTTTCCCGCTACACCTAGGATGCTCGACTGTGCAAGCCAAGGTATTTGATCAGATGATGGTCTGTGCGCCCATCTTACTAGGCTGATACCTCGTTAAAATCAGCAGTATGACGCCTCCTTTTCAAGATGAGAGACATCAGCGCCCACTACAGCGCTTGATTGGACGCCCTTTCTTAGCTGCTGCACTATCCCTCGGACTTTTGACTTTCCTGTTGGTCGCTACCAACGTGTGGCTCGCGTGGCGTGCACATGCTGACGCGTGGTCCCAAGCCGAAAGAACTTCTCGGAATCTTGGGCATTCTGTTGCACATCAATTAGACAGTGTGTTTGGCGAGGTCGGACGGGTACTGAACACCATAGAATATATAATTGAGCAAGCAGATATGGAGCCGGCGGCCCTTGAGTCGCTTCAGCCATTGATGGTCAACCATCTAGGCACCGCCGATTATTTGCATGGAATATTTGTATATGATGCCAATGGAAATTGGCTCGTACACACACAGGCGACTCAGCCCCCGAATGCAAACAATTCAGACCGTGAGTACTTTATAAGCCATCGCGAAAGCCCGAGTAAAAAAGTGCTTATCAGTAAGCCGTTGCAGAGTCGTTCCACGGGCAAATGGATTATTCCGGTTTCCAAGCGTCTCAATGATGCTAGCGGAAGATTTGCGGGTGTTGTTCTTGCTACTATTCGGGTTAAATATCTATTAAATCTTCTGGATGGATTCGATATCGGAGAAAAGGGCGCAATTTCGTTGAGCCTCGCCGACGGTATTCTGGTTGTACGAAGGCCATATTCCGTAGAAGATTTGGGCCGAAACATTCCAAATAATCCACTCTTGGATATAGCAAAGAATGAACGTGCCGGAATGTTATTGCTTGCGTCCCCTTTTGATGGAATAAGACGACTCGTCATTTTTGAACATCTGGGAAGTAATCCTCTCTTTGTGACGGTAGCGCTCTCAGAGGAGGAAATTCTGTCTCACTGGCGTAACGCTACCCAAGTGCAAGCCATTTGTTTACTATTACTTATTACAGTTATCGCGCTATCTGGAAGCTATGTTTTCCGTAGCATGAAGGTCCGTAGAGATGCTGACCGGGCGCTGCATAATGCTCATGAGCAAATTATGCGGAAGAACCAGCAGCTTGCCGAACTCGCGGATCAAGATGGTCTGACGGGTATATTCAATCGGCGAGCGTTCGACCTACGGCTCGCAGAAATTTTCGGACAAAGTCGTCGGTATCAGCGCAAACTATCAACAATAATCTTCGATGTAGATCATTTTAAGAATTACAACGATATTTATGGTCACTTGGCCGGTGACGATTGTCTAAGACAGGTGGCATCAGCCCTTTCAGGAGCTATGCGTCGACCTGGTGACATCTTGGCACGCTACGGAGGCGAGGAGTTCGTTGCAATTCTTCCGGATACTGATGGGCAAGGTGCCCTGGAAGTGGCAAATAGTGCGAGAGAAAGGATCGAAAGTCTGATGCTTGTCCATGCAGGCAGCGATATTGGAATAGTTACCGTTTCCTGTGGCGTGGCAACGGCAGGCTGGAATGACACAAATTTGACTTCCGAGAAGCTTATTGACCTGTCAGACCAAGCTCTGTATGCCGCGAAGCGTTTGGGTAGAAACATGTGCATCCTGAGCGCATCTGGCCGTGCAGGGGGAGACCAGTAGATTCCGATCGCGCCAATTCTGCAAGCTCTTCATACAGAAATTCTCTGAAAAATACTACAGCATCGTCCGTGCAGGCCTACAGAAATTAATGGCTATCGGTAGGAATATGAATATTCCTATCACTCGCCCTGGAGAACGATGATGCCCAAGACACGCTATGACGAAGTCCAGCTCAAGGATTTGCTATTGCAAATGATGGAAACGGAGCTCGGCGGAGAACAGGTTTATCGGACGGCTTTGCAATGTGCCATCAACGAAGACCTAAAAGAGGAATGGGAAAAATATCTGGAAGAGACGTTAAGCCACCAGAACGTTGTCCGCACGACATGTGAGTTCCTGGGCATTAATGCGGACGAAGTGACGCCTTCGCGCCAGGTGGTCAAGCACATCGGATTGTCGCTGGTAAAGGCCATGGAACTGGCGCTCAGTGCAGGTGATCGCAGTGCAGCGCAGCTCGTTGCTTGCGAATGTGTGGTGCATGCGGAAACCAAGGACCACGCAAATTGGGAGCTGCTGGGCATGGTGGCGGAAGTGGCCACTGGTGAGACAGGTAAAGCGCTCAAGGAAGCGCATGCGCGGGTGGAGAAGGATGAAGATCATCATCTCTATCACACAAAGGGCTGGTGCCGTGAACTCGCCATTCAGAGCCTCGGTCTGCCGGCCGTCCTGCCACCGCCTGAAGAGATCAAGCAAGTGGAGACGGCCATTGGTGCATCGCGTGCCGAGCAGCAGCGCAAATCCATGCTCTGACGACCAAAATGCCGCGTAGTCAGGTTTTAAAGCCTACCGATGTGCCTCGTAGTCCGGTGGTTCTGTTGCTGGTTGATGTAATCAACCCATTGCAGTTCCCGAATGCCGGCGGTTTGGTTCGCGAGGCAGTACGAGCGGCAGCCAAGATCTCGAAGCTTAAAGCCAAGCTTAAAAGTCGTAATATTCCGGCAATTTATGCCAATGACAACTATGGAACTTGGCAAAGCGAGTTTTCTGATATTCTTGTCGAATGCATGGGGTTATCTGGACCTCGTGGAGAAATAGCGCGGACTCTCGCCCCCAGTGAGAAAGATCTCGTGATATTGAAACCCCAGCATTCGGCATTTCATTCCACTCCGCTTCAGCATCTCCTCGATCGCATGGAAGCGGAGAAATTGATCATCGTGGGTTTTGCCACTGATATGTGCGTCATGCTTTCTGCCACTGATGCACGGATGTCAGGATATAGCGTGTGGGTGCCGAGCGATTGTACGGCAGCTGAAAATCCTTCAAGAAAAGCATTTGCTTTGCGGCATCTTCGCCAGTCATTCAAGTGTTCAGTGAGAGCATCAACTGGTCGGATGGTGAGCGATGATTAAGGACCTGGTCCTTAATGCAATAGCGAGGTTTGCCATATCTCACGCTGAACCGCGGCAAGCGATGGTATGTACATACGCGGGTGAAGCAGCGGAAAACCTTGCCATACCGGTGTAGAGGTCAACTACCTCTTGTGCGTGATTGATATTTGGAAAAATGCGCCTCCAGCTTGACCGAGCCTCAATGCCTCACCAGATTCATGCGCGATGACCTCTTGGACCTTTGCGTGTGCAAGCGCAGTCTTGGCCCGCCAATCCTTGGCGCTTTCTGTACATCCCAAACTGGCGACATACCCTTCATAGAGCCCATAGGTACCGCCAAAGATGGTCAACATGGCTGTCTTAAAAGCATGCTCAGCAGCTTTGAGTTCCTCAGAGCCTAGGCTATGAGCATTTCGCAAGACAACTTCGATCTCGCAGTCGGGACTCGGGATACCCTCAACATAGTCACGAGATGGACGTGCATCCCCGGGCGGAAGATAAGACATCCCTTCAAGGGCAGCAGCCAAGCTGTCATTTTTCTTGGCGTGGGTTTGGTAAACATTCATATTGCTCTCCGTTAACCGTAACTTTCGCTCCTGTGCATGCGAAATATCATCGAATCGGTCCAGCATCCATTACATGCTTACCTTTGCAGGAGCGTTCCACCAAGCTCCAAGTGCTCGACACAGATGTTCTGGATCAGCTGGCTTGGTAAAAATCAGATCGAACTCTGTCTCAGCTATGCGGGACCGCATCTGTGCCTGGCTATGTCCCGTAATGGCCACGATAAAAAGGCGCGCGCCTAGCGCTGAGTCCCGAATTACCTGGGCCACCTCCACTCCGTCCATTTCAGGCATCCCAATGTCCAATAGGACAACGTTCCAGGAACCCTGCGCCAGTTTTTTCAAGGCTTCTCTTGCACTGGTGCATGGAGAAGCCTCGGCGCCGTCCATTTCCAACAGTGCTGCCATCGTCTCAGCGATATCGGAGTCATCATCCACAACCAAGATGCGCATGCCATAAAGGGGTAGCGCACCTACATCCTCATCCGTAGCAATCGTGTCGGGTTGATTTTGCACACTGCCCCCTTAAGGTATCGAGAATAAAAATTCTCATTCATTCGGGTGAGAAAGTTTCACCGATACCCAATTTATTTCAACTGTTGCCATTATTAACAAACGAGTGCAAGCTTAAGACCTGCCTACGACATCGAGGTGATAGAGAAATTCTAAGATTTCAGAGAGATTGTTCAATTCTGTCAAAGCTCCAAAATGTTCCTCAGTACCTCGGCAAGACATCACGGGATGGCTGTCAACAGCTCAATTGATAGACCACGGGATTTCAAATTGTCGCTGCTGGATTCTGCCGCTGAGGATGCACTTTGTACATCTTTCTGTAATTGTTGGACTCTGGCTGCTTAGGCACTATCCCAGTAAATGCATGGGAACCTCTGAATCGGGGTTCGTGCGGCAAAGGCCTACAGTTCCGCAGCCTTTCTTCTGGCGTGCGAGTCGTGCTGCAAGCTCGGCAGTAGGGTTCTACGCGCCCGAGATTATGGGCACAAAAATTGCTCCACCACTTGAGGTTGAAACTCAATTTCAGTGGCAGCGAGTCTAACGACGGAGATTCTGATGAAGGCACTTACCTACCACGGTTCCAAGGATGTTCGTTACGAAACGGTGGCAGATCCTCAACTGCAAGATGAGGAGGACATCATCATCAAGGTAACTGCTACTGCTATATGCGGCTCAGACCTTCATATCTATCGTGGAAAGATTCCTGAAATGGAGACCGGTGATATTCTGGGACATGAATTCATGGGGGTGGTCGAGGAAGCAGGAAGAGGTGTAAAGCACCTGAAAAAGGGAGATAGGGTAGTCGTGCCGTTCGTCATTGCTTGTGGCGAATGTTTTTTCTGTAATAGATCACTTTTTGCTGCTTGCGAAGAAACCAATTCGGGGCGCGGGGCCATTATCAACAAAAAGTCTGCAAGGCCTGGAGCTGGACTGTTTGGCTACAGCCACCTGTACGGCGGGTACTCGGGTGGACAGGCGGAATATGCTCGAGTTCCTCGGGCCAACGCTGGGCCAATTCTGATACCGGATTTTTTGGGTGATGATCAGGTGCTTTTTCTGTCGGATATCTTGCCTACCGGTTATCAGGCGGCACTCAATGCCCGTATCTCCAAGGGGTCCACGGTAGCTATATTTGGTGCGGGACCTGTAGGGTTGATGAGCGCACTGTGTGCGCGCTTCCTGGGGGCTGAAACGATTTTCATGGTGGACGATAACGTTGACCGGCTGGAATTTGCAAAACAAACATATGGCGTGATACCTATCAATTTTTCAGCCATTGATGATCCTGCCGAATTTATTCTTGAAAATACCCACCACCGAGGCGTGGATGCCACGATTGACGCTGTGGGCTTTGAGGCCAAGGGAAGCGCCGTGGAGACCGTACTCACCACTCTGAAAATCGAGGGCTCCAGCGGGAAGGCACTGCGCCAGTGCATTGCGGCTACCCGACGCGGCGGTGTGGTCAGCGTTCCCGGCGTTTATGCGGGCTTCATCCACGGCTTTCTTTTTGGAGATGCCTTTGACAAGGGGCTGTGCTTTGAGATGGGGCAGACGCATGTTCAGAAATACCTCCCCGATCTGCTTGATCACATTGCTAACGGATTGATGAAGCCTGAAGTCATTATCTCGCATCGCATGGACTTGAGCGAGATTGTCAAAGGATATGAAATATTCGAAAAGCAGGAAGAATCTTGTCGCAAGGTTGTACTAACTCCTTAGTCTGTTCAATGACAACACGAATGAAATACAGAGTTCGCCGGACAGGGTCACTCTGCCTATGCAGATTATTCGCAAAGGATGTGAGTGCATCTCGCTTTTTGATTTTCCGAAATCTCTAGGAGTGGATTATGTCAAAGTAAAACCGCAAGAACATGAATCATGTCCTGGGTTTTTATTCCGGGGCGTAGCCGGAAACTCCGAGAAATACACGACAAGTCCATCGTAGGCAATGAGTGGCTTTAATGCCTTGCGGGGCTTGTGATATGCCAAGTACTTTTCAACGTAGTAGGAGCCTTCATGACCCAGTCCTTTACACCGGAAGATGTGTATCTTGAAAGAGTTGTTTCCGGACTTGATGTTTCCGCGAAGAACCAAGTTGTCTGCTCCGTGAAAGGAGCAGACCGGGAAAAGGATGAGTATTTCTCGTGTCTATGGTTGATTTCCCCGGTGGGCGACGAGCCCAGACAGCTTACCTGGGGATCGAGTCTTGACAGTGGGCCTCGATGGTCCCCCGATGCTTCCCAGATCGCTTATCTGTCCAACCGGAACCAAGGTTCGTCCCAGGTCTATCTCCTGCCTTGCAATGGTGGAGAGCCTCGCCAACTCACTAGCCTTGCGCGTGGCGCTTCGGATACGCGCTGGAGCCCCACGGGGGACAGGCTGCTGGTGATAGGCGATGTCACCGTTGACCCCAACCAGCGTCAAGAAGGATGCGTCAGGGACGACGGGGCCAAGGCCAAGGCGCCTGATCCAGATTCTCCGAAGCTGTGCTGGAGGCTTCCTTACAAGCTCAACGGAACAGGCTACATCCTCGACACCCGCAGTCACCTGTTCGTCGTCGATGTGAACGATGGGCAGACGACCCAGATCACTTCCGGAGACTACGAGGTCCGCAGTGCGGCGTGGAGCCCGGATGGAAAGAAAATATGCATTTCCAGAACCCGAGAGAAACCCAACGAATATCACTGTACGGATATTTGGGTGCTGGATGTCGAGAACGACAACGTGCGCAGGGCTGAGCGCATGTCCTTTGACCAGGCCAACAGTTCATCACCCAGCTGGTCGCCCGATGGCCGATGGATAGTCTTTACGGGCTCCCTGCATTCAGGTGATCCCCAGTGTAGGCTCTGGTTGATAGATCTGGAAACCAAAGAGGTCAAAGGGCTGGGCTCCGAATCCTTGGAGGTGGTGCCCGGAGACTTGTGCTGGACCCGAAGCGGCGATTCGGTCGGTTTCATACAGGCGCGCGAGGGTGTGCAGTCCGCCGCTTTGATCTCGGTGCCGGAGGGGCAATGCAAAGTGATTGCCAAAGGCAACCGTCATCTGGATTCATTGGCCCTAGGGGATGGGTTTGTGTACACGGCAGAAGATCCGACAAGCCCGCAGGAAGTCTATTTCAAGGCAATCGGCGGGGAGCAAGAGCAGAAAATCAGCAGCTTCAATGCTTGGTGGAATGAAAGAGACAAGCTGGCTGTGATGTATAGGAGCTTTTGCGCGCCTGACGGCGATGGCGGAATGGAGGATATAGACGGCTGGGTGTTGCAACTGCAAGGTGGTATCGAGAGAAAAAGAAAAACGAAGGGCCCGCTGCTTGTTGATTTCCATGGCGGGCCGGCAAGCTACGTAGATTTGAGGTTTTCCGCCCATTCCTATTGGCAGATATTAGCCTGCGCTGGTTGGACGATATTGTCAGCCAACACGGTTGGATCATGCAGTTATGGCCGAAAGTTCTCGGATAGGCTGCGCGGAAAATGGGGTGAACTTGATTTGCCGCAGCATATGGCCATCGTGAAGCAGCTGCAGATTGAGGGGGTTGTTGGCGACAGCATCGCGGTCAGTGGAACCTCCTATGGAGGTTTCATGGCAGCCTATAGCATTGGAAAGTCTGAATGGATTAGCGCTGCCGTTGTGTGCGCCCCAGTCGGAAATATTGAGTCTCATTTTGGTACTTCCGATGGTGGGTATTATTCTGACACTTACTCCATAGATGCCAAAAAGAGTGAATTCCACCAGCTTGCGTATCGATTGTCGCCAACGTTTCTTATGGATAACGTGAGAACTCCGACGCTATTCATCCAGGGTATGGAAGACGAGCGCTGCGCAAAGTCACAGACGGAAGAGCTTTATGTGAAACTGGCGTGTGCTGGAAACGTTAAGACGGAAATGGTTCTCTACCCTGGAGGTGATCATTCATTTTCTGTCTCAGGACGGCCCTCGCATCGCGTTGACGCGCTTCAGAGAATATGTGAATGGCTTGAAAGTTGTATAGAAAATAGGAGTTGAGATTCTTATGAGTCCGTGAAAGGAGGTCATATGCGATCTATGGGCAGCCGCCCTGACGGAATATTGAATCGCAAGCAAGCCGAGACGATAAAGCGTATTCCAATTGATTCGACTTCGATATTCGGTCAATTTCAGCTGAATATTTCTAATGGGAATCTGAAGATTTTTCAGAGCCTCGATGGGAGTGTAAATATTTGGCGAATCAGAGACGGCCAGATAAGAAAGGAGCATCATATCAGTATTGGCGATTTTTCCAGGGCTTATGGACTGTGCGCAGTAAATAAGCGTCTCGGACGAATGACAACCATACAGGGAAATATCTTATAGTGCAAAAAATTGTGCCTATTGATTTTTTTACAAAGTTGGATTGGAGTTTGATATGACCAAAATGAAAACTCCCACGTCTGCCGAAGAGCATGCTCGATATATGAAGGAAGGGTCTAATGGCAGGGCGAACTACAAGGCTTCTGTCGGAAATATTGGTGAGCCCAGAAACGTCAGAAACGAGCCGGATCCGAAAAATAGAGGAGGGGATTATTTTTCGGGCAGCCCCAGTAGCTTTGGGGGCGCCAGGAATGCTTCTCTGAGTAAGCAAGCAGGAAAAATTGACCATTCTCACAGCGAAGATCCAGCGCAGAACGAACGGACGCGGGAAGACACGTCGGAGGATAAAAACGAAGATTCCGCCAGTTGGCGCAAAGAAAAGAATGACGAAAAACGGTAATGTTGGTTAAGGATCCGTTTATTAGTGAGAGTGGCAGAACTTCTTTGCCATACATGTATTGAAAGGAGTGAGTATGAAAAAGGTATCTGTGATGGTGGCCGCAATTCTTGGTCTGGCCCTTTCCGGCGGTGCGAACGCCCAAGTCAGCAAGAAGGACCAAGAGTTCCTGAACAAGGCTGCAGTTGGTGGTCTTTATGAAGTGGAGGCAGGACGTTTAGCCCAAGAAAAGGCGAACTCATCTGATGTCAAGGCCTTTGGCGAAATGTTGGTCAAGGACCATTCCTCAGCGAACGATGAACTGAAGGCTTTGGCTACCAGCAAGAGCGCGGTCCTGCCTTCTGAGTTGCCTGCAGAAAAGAAAAAACGCTTGGCCAAGTTCGCCGAAGCCAAGCATTTCGACAAGGAGTTCATCCGGGAAGTGGGCATTGATGACCACCGCAAGGACATCAAACTTTTTGAGAAGGCCAGCAAGAACGCTGACGATCCGCAGATCAAGGCTTTTGCTGCCAAAACGCTGCCTGCCCTTGTCAACCATCGTGAGCATGCCCAGGACCTGCAGAAAAGTCTAGGCAAGTAGAAAATCGTTCCTCATCCCTGCCTACATCTTTTGAAGACTACGCTCAGGCAAGGGTAGAGGAGAGCTACTCCCAGTAGTGTCTCCTGCCCTTGAAGGAGTTTTCGTGGATAGCGTGTCGCCAGCCTCGCAGCCTTTCAAGGCCATGTCTCCTGCAAGGCCGCTCATGACTGGGGGTCTAAGCCACCGTCCTGCCCAGCGAATGGGGCTTGTGACTTAGACTGGCTAACACCACCGATCCACGAAGCGCGCGCAGATGATCGCTGCCGCCAATTTCAGCAGCGGCTCGTGGATATCCAGCCGTCGTTCAAAGCGGATTCGCAGCTTGCCAAAGCCTGCAAACCAGCTGTGCATCCTCTCCACCATCCACCGGTGTTTGCCCAGCCTCTCGCTGCTCTCAATGCTTCGTTTGGCAATTCGGCCAATGATGCCCCG
>Ga0308165_1000593_pt1 | contig 62628 bp, 59 predicted proteins | sample PhyWR2_FD_201032 | JGI IMG/M metagenome (GOLD analysis project Ga0308165, IMG submission 201032) | Phyllosphere microbial communities from UC Gill Tract Community Farm, Albany, California, United States - DLSLW.R2 | ecosystem: Host-associated > Plants > Phyllosphere > Unclassified | place: USA... | reverse complement strand
CGGAGCCGGAAATCCCCGGCGGCGCTGCGCTTGGCCGGGCTACATGGTATCCGAGCGCACTTAACGGTTCCCTCTCCCCTGTGGGGAGAGGGTTAGGGTGAGGGGACAACGGGCACGGAGCCTGAAATCCCCGGCGGCGCTGCGCTTGGCCGGGCTACAACGATTAGTCCAACAACAATAATCACATCACCTTCTGCACTGGAACCTACACGATGAAAGAACTTGTGGTCGTTGCCATTGGCGGCAACAGCATAATCAAAGACAACGCCAGCCAGTCGATTGAACATCAGTCAGAGGCGGTGAAAGCGGTGGCGGACACGGTGCTTGCGATGCTGGCATCGGATTACAACATCGTGCTGACGCACGGTAACGGCCCGCAGGTGGGGCTGGATCTCCGTCGTGCGGAGATTGCCCACGAGCGCGAAGGGCTGCCGCTCACTCCGCTTGCCAACTGCGTAGCCGACACTCAGGGCGGTATCGGTTATCTGATTCAACAGGCGCTGAATAACCGCCTGGCGAAACGCGGCGAGCAAAAAGCGGTGACGGTGGTGACGCAGGTGGAGGTGGATAAAAACGATCCCGGCTTTATCCATCCCAGCAAACCGATTGGCGCATTTTTTAGCGCCGAACAGCGCGATGCCCTGCTAAGCGCGAATCCAACATGGCGCTTTGTCGAAGATGCCGGGCGCGGTTATCGCCGCGTGGTGGCCTCGCCGGAGCCGAAACGTATTGTCGAAGCTGAAGCCATCAAAACGCTGACTCAACAAGGCTTTGTGGTGATCGGCGCGGGCGGCGGCGGAATTCCGGTGGTGCTGGGCAATGACGGGGATTATCACAGCGTGGACGCGGTGATCGACAAAGATCTTTCCACCGCTCTGCTGGCGCGCGAGATCCACGCCGATATTCTGGTGATCACCACCGGTGTGGAAAAAGTCTGCGTCCACTTCGGCAAACCTGAGCAGCAGGCGCTGGGGCTTGTGGATATCGCCACCATGACTCGCTACATGCACGAAGGCCATTTCCCGGCAGGCAGCATGCTGCCAAAAATTGTCGCCAGCCTACAGTTTCTACAACACGGTGGGAAGCGGGTAATTATCACCACCCCGGACTGCCTGCCCGCCGCTCTGCGCGGTGAAACGGGCACCCATATCATCCACAAACATTAAGGAACGACGATGAAAGAGAACAAAAGTCGCCGTGAGTTTTTGAGCCACAGCGGCAAAATGGTCACCGCCGCCGCGCTGTTTGGCGCGACCGCCCCGGTGGCGTATGCTGCCACTTCCGGCACGGCGACCTGCGAGACCAAAGGAACCATGAACATCACCGACCGCCATTACTATCTGGATAACGTGCTGCTCGAAACGGGCTTTGAATATGAGGGTGCGGTGGCAGTTCATACCCGTACCGCGCGTCACACCGTGGAGATTCAGGACGGCAAAATCGTCGCCCTGCGCGATAATCAAAACCACCCGGACGCCACGCTGCCGCACTATGATGCCGGTGGCAAACTGATGCTGCCCGCGATGCGCGACATGCATATCCACCTCGACAAAACCTTCTACGGCGGCCCGTGGCGCTCGCTCAACCGCCCGGCGGGCACCACGATTCAGGATATGATAAAGCTCGAGCAAAAGCTGCTGCCTGAACTCCAGCCGTACACCCAGGAGCGGGCTGAGAAGCTGATTGATCTGCTGCAATCGAAAGGCACTACCATTGCCCGTAGCCACTGCAATATTGAGCCGGTTTCCGGGCTGAAAAACCTCGAAAATTTACAGGCGGTGCTGGCACGACGTCAGGCTGATTTCGACTGTGAGATTGTCGCCTTCCCGCAGCATGGCCTGCTGTTATCGAAATCTGAACCGCTGATGCGCGAAGCAATGCAGGCAGGTGCGCATTACGTCGGCGGGTTAGATCCGACCAACGTCGATGGCGCAATGGAGAAGTCCCTCGACACCATGTTCCAGATTGCCATCGACTATAAAAAAGGCGTGGATATTCATCTTCATGAAACCAGTCCCGCGGGCGTGGCGGCGGTGAAATATATGGTGGAGACCGTAGAGAGAACCCCAGAACTCAAAGGCAAGCTGACTATCAGCCACGCTTTCGCGCTGGCAATGATGAATGAACAGCAGGTTGATGAGATTGCGACGCGGATGGCGGCGCAGCAGATTTCCATCGCCTCGACGGTGCCGATCGGTACGCTGCATATGCCGCTCAAACAGCTACGCGACAAAGGCGTGACGCTGATGACCGGTACCGATAGCGCCATCGATCATTGGGCGCCATACGGCCTCGGCGATATGCTGGAAAAAGCCAACCTGTACGCTCAACTCTACATCCGCCCGAACGAACAAAATCTCTCGCGCTCGCTGTTCCTGGCGACCGGTGACGTGATGCCGTTAAATGAGAAGGGTGAGCGCGTGTGGCCCAAGGCGCAGGATGAGGCGAGCTTTGTGCTGGTGGATGCGTCATGCTCGGCGGAAGCCGTGGCGCGGATCTCTCCGCGCGCCGCAACGTTCCATAAAGGACGGCTGGTGTGGGGAAGCGTGGCATAACCTTGTAGGCCGGATAAGGCAACGCCGCCATCCGGCAACCTGCGCTGATACTGCCGGATGGCGCTGCGCTTATCCGGCCTACATAGCACCCGTATCGCGCCGACTCCGGGAGCGCTCGAACTCCCCCCTAAAATTTTTTTATCCCCGACCGAAACCTTCAGGCCTTAGCGTGCGAACTATTATGTACAGAGCACCTTTATTCCCCTGATGGAGTCGACCATGAATCGTTTAAAAACCTTGTCAGCCGCCGCCGTACTCAGCCTTTCTCTCTTCGCCGTAAATGCGAACGCCGCCCTTGAACCTGGCGCAAAAGCGCCGGACTTCAGCCTGCAAGGCGCGCTCGGCGGTAAGCCACTGACCTTCTCCCTGCAACAGGCCTTGCAGAAAGGGCCGGTAGTGCTCTACTTCTTCCCGGCTGCGTTCACCAAAGGCTGTACCCTTGAGGCGCACGCCTTTGCCGAAGCCACCGATGATTTCAAAAAGCTCGGTGCAACCGTGGTGGGCGTGACCGCCGGGAATGTTGACCAGGTGGATGAGTTCTCGAAGCTGGAGTGTCGGGATAAATTTACCGTGGCGGCAGACCCAGGGGCGAAAGTGGCGACGCAGTACCAGACGCTTATGCAGATGAACGGTAAAACGCTGTCCGACCGTACCTCGTTTGTGATCGCCCCGGACGGCAAAATTCTGATGAGCTATACCGACCGTAATCCTGATGAACACATCCATAAAGCGATGGATGCCGTGAAGCTGTACGCGAAATCGCACTCGTAATTTAGCCGCCGGGGTTCGCTATGTTAACTGCTATTCTGGCTGCCTTTGTGGGCGGCATTATCCTCAACCTGATGCCCTGCGTGTTCCCTGTCATTTCACTGAAAGCGCTGGGCATTTTGCGCCATGAGGGTGATGCTAAAAGTGCGCGCACCGAAGGATTGGGCTTTTTGCTCGGCGTGATTTTTACCATGCTGGTGCTGGCTGGCATACTGCTGGCGCTGCGTGCCGGTGGCACCGCCGTCGGCTGGGGGTTCCAGCTTCAGTCGCCGATGGTCATTGCCGTGCTAGCGCTGATTATTCTGGGCGCAGCGCTGAACCTGCTCGGCGTGTTTGAAGTGGGCTTGTCGTTGCAGAGAGCTGGGGAGATTTCGGTAGGAAGCGGGGCTTTTGTACGTTCTGCGCTAACCGGTGCGCTGGCGATTGTGGTGGCGACACCCTGCTCGGCACCCTTTATGGCGGGCGCGGTGGGCTATGCACTGGTGCAGCCTCCGCTGGCCTCACTGGCGATTTTCCTGTCGCTGGCGATAGGCTTTGCCGCGCCGTTTACGCTGGTCTCGATGTTCCCGGCCATCGCCAAACATCTGCCGCGACCGGGCGCATGGATGGACATCCTCAAGCGTGGCCTGGCGTTCCCGATGCTCGGGGCGTTTGCCTGGCTGGTGTGGGTGTTGACGCAGCAAGCGGGTACCACCGCGCTGTTAGCGATGCTGATTTGTGCCGTAGTGGTGAGCTTTGCCGCGTGGCTGTACGGTATGGCCCAGCGTCGACGCTATATCGGACAATCCTATAAAGCGCTGCTGGCGGTGACGGTGGTGCTGTTTATCGCTGCGGTCAGCCCGCTGCCCGGCGTGATGCACGTCCAGCCGTCGCAGCCGGATCTTGCGCGCGTGGAAAATATCACCCAAGTGAAGTGGTCGCCGCAGACGGTGGAGGAGATGCGCGGGCATGGCAAGGCTATCTTTGTCGATTTCACCGCCTCCTGGTGTATTACCTGCCAGGTAAACGAGCGCACGTCGCTCTCCACAGCGGCGGTGAAGCAGGCGCTGGCGAGCACGAATACAATCTACATGGTGGCGGACTCCACCAAATTTAACGCCGATATTGATGACGCGATGACCGCGTTTGGGCAGGGTGGTTTGCCGCTCTACGTGGTCTACCCGGCGGACGGCAGCGCGCCGAAAGTGCTGCCGCAGGTGCTGACCCCGACGATTGTGGTCGACGCCCTGAATCAGGCATCCGGTAAAAAAGCATGAGGTAACGGGCATGGCGGAATATGGATAACGGTTTCGTGCCGCGTGAAGCATGGCCTGCGCTGATGACAAGCGCGCAGGCGGGGGATCGCGATGCCTATACCCAACTGCTGCGGGCCATTGTGCCGGTGATTCGGGTGATGGTCCGCAAGCAGATTGCCGACAGCGTGCTGGTTGATGATGTTATCCAGGACGTTCTGCTGGCAGTCCATCGGGTGCGCCACACCTACGATCCCGCCTGTCCGTTTTTACCGTGGTTGATGGCCATCACCCAGGCCCGCACCGTTGATGCGCTGCGCAAGCGTGGCCGCCACTGGCTGCGTGAAGCCGATGAGGAGGAGGCCGTTGAGCCTACCGCTGAACACATCCCGGAAGAGGATGAACGAGAAGAAGCGCTGGCGCAGATCCTCGACCAGCTCCCCTCGCGCCAACGGCTGATTGTGGAGCATATCCACCTGCAGGAGATGAGCCTCGCCGAGGCCGCTGCCCGCCATAATTTAAGCGTTTCGGCGGTGAAATCGCTATTACACAGAGCACTAACCAACCTTCGCCGGATGGGAGCGAACCATGACCGATCATGATCTTTTTATTGCGAAGCTAAGCCGTGACGCCGGGCCGATACGCCGCCCCTGGGCGAGCAACCGACGGGTCGTCGTCTGGCTGCTGATGGCGCTGCCGTGCGGTTGGCTCAGTAGTCTGGTGTTCCATCGGGTAGCGACGGACTGGACGCAATCCGGCGCGCTGTTGGCGGCGCTGCAACTAACCGTGGCTTTTGTGGTGGGCATACTGGCAATACGCAACGCCTTTCTGCTGAGCATTGCCGGGCGAAAACCGCTGGGCTGGCGCTGGTTTGTGCCACTTATCGCGCTCTGGCTGGGCGGCGTTATCTTCAGCCTCGGGACGACACACGCGCCGGAAAGTCATCCCGACGAAGTGAACTGCTACGCGTTTATGATGGCGGTGAGCACACCGATGATGGTCATTATGATGGGCTACCTGCGTCGCACCCGGGCCTTGTATCCGCTGCGCACGCTGGCGACGTCAGGGGTGGGAATCGCCTGTATGGCGCTGACGATGCTGTCGTTTTGCCACCCGGTGGAGGTGCATCCGCTAGATTTCCTGCTCCATATGGCGGCGGGGGTGACGATTGTGCTGGTGATGATGGCGGTGGGGTGGCGGTGGGTGAGGATTGTCTGATGAGCACCGTGGCATTGCCGGATGGCGCTACGCTTATCCGGCCTACATATGTTGCCGGGTACCGTTGGGCGTAGCCCGGTCGAGGCGCAACGGCCGACGCCGGGACTGCTCGATCTATGCCCCTTCAACCTCATCCAACCGCCGCTTCAGCGCATCCAACTGAAACTCGCTAAACACCTCAATTCCATGCTGGCGCAACAGCGCCGCCGCGACCCCTTCACCCGGTACCCTCACCCCGCTAAATGCCCCGTCATATACATTCTGGCTCCCGCAGGTTGGGCTACCGTCGGTCATAATCGCAAACCGACAGCCCTGACTCTGCGCAGTTTTTAACGCCAGCCACGCCGCCAGCACATACGGCTGCGTCACATCACGCCCGTCGCTTTCTACCACCTGTGCGTGCCCGTTCAGCACGTCGATCCCCTGACCACTCACCATCTCTGCGGATAAGCGTGGGGTAGGTAGCCCTGCCGCCAGTTCCGGGCAATGGGTGACCAGACGGCCTTCTTCGCGCCAGCGTTGCAGCAGATCTGAGGAACAGGATTTGTCGGTACCGTTGTAGCGGACAAGGTGTCCTGACAGGCAGGCGCTAAGCAGGATTTTTTCTTTGACGGGCATGGGAGATACCTTTGATAAGGTGCGTGGTAACGCGCTTATCGCGATACCGGCGGTTATAAGGTAGCAGAAAATGAGCGGGGGGCGGTTGGATTTGGGGTGGGAGGAAACGCGTCTTATAATGAAAAACGAATAGTATCTTCTGCTCTGGAACCCCGTTTATGAATTGCCAGAGGGTAAGCCATGTGTTTTATCCTGAGCGGGTGATGCCAGAAGGAGGCTCCTGGAAGTGATTGAAAAATATAAAAGGACGTTAGCAATGAATAAATATCTGTCTGGTCTGTATGTTGTCTCTTTTTTTTATTTTTCTTCAATAGGTTACGCAAACTCTGCGGATCCAAATAACGTCCAGGTCAGTATCGATGCCCGCAACTCTAATAAAGGATTTATTCCGGTAATTTCTGATGTAGATGAAATCCAGCCTTCTCATTTCAGGGAGTCGGATCTACAGAAAATGCAGGATAGCGTGAGGAAGATGGAGTCCGACAACCGCAAAGTCGATGAGCTAACTAAGAAGGTTTTACAGCTTGAGAGAAAGAATTCTGAGCAGGAGAGTAAGATCGAGCGATTGCAAAGAAGTCTTGATGGAATGAAGCGGAGCAACGACAACCTTTCAAATCAGGTCAGCAATTTATCCCGCAGGTTCGATTCCTTCTAAATTTACCGTAATGACATCTGCGTTACGCGTGTTGTATACTTAATATCCACAGAAACACAAGAGGACAACACTATGCCAGCCGCAAACAGTATGGCGATGAAACGCGAAACCCTGAACCTGCGCATTAAACCTGCTGAGCGCGATCTTATCGATCGGGCGGCGAAAGCCAGAGGCAAAAACCGGACTGATTTTGTACTGGAAGCTGCACGTGCCGCCGCCGAGGAAGCGCTGATCGAGCAACGTATCATTATGGCCGATCCTGAGGCGTATCAGGCGTTTCTCACTCGTCTGGATCAGGCTCCTGCGCCCAATGCTGCGTTGCGTAAAACCATGCAGACCCCTGCGCCGTGGGAGCAGGAAAAATGATTTCTGCCCCCGAACCCCTCCACGCCGCACATAACCTGACTTCATTTTGCTGCGGCGTGGACTCTATGGATAACTGGCTGCAACAACGGGCGATGAAAAATCAGGTCACTGGCGCATCCCGTACTTTTGTTTGCTGCAACAGTGATTCGAAGGTACTGGCTTATTACTCGCTGGCCTCCAGTGCCGTGACGACAAATAACGCCCCCGGTCGCTTTCGTCGCAACATGCCCGACCCGATCCCGATTGTCGTGCTGGGCCGTCTGGCGGTGGATCAATCACTGCACGGTCAGGGTTTAGGGCGGGCGTTGATCAGGGATGCCGGGCTGCGGGTGATTCAGGTGGCGGAAACTATCGGCATTCGCGGGATGCTGGTTCATGCCCTGTCGGATGAAGCGCGGGAATTTTATCTGCGGGTGGGGTTTGAGCCGTCGCCAATGGATCCTATGATGCTGATGGTGACGCTGGGGGATTTGGTGGGTAGTGTTTGATCGCAGTGCCCTTACCATTTTGTATTAACTGCCTATCTCATCAGGCGATTTACCTGCCAGATCCCAATATATTCACGCAGTTCATGTCAGCGGGCTTGGCATTTATCTCAAACCGCGCCCTCACTAAATTGATATGTCGGATTAGACACTTTTGAGATAATTTTTGACGATGTTGATTATTATTTATTGAATTATATAAATATTTTTATCTATTTTTGAGATGTGATCATGAGGCGGTTGAGATAACCAAACATCATGGCTCAATTTAATCCCTTTGAACCAGAGCTAAAAATACTGCCCCACAACCCCCCTCCAGCTTACTCACCGTCGCCGCATACTTGGCCGGGTTCTTATCATTCAACACTGCCAGATTACGCCGCTTCCAGCGAATAGCCGGAAGACACTGAATTTCAGGATAGCGATACAGCGACCAGTCAGGATTATTTTGCTTATAGCTGAGCAAGAATTGGCGATCCCTGTCCGTAAGATGTGACTTCAATGCCTGCGGTAGCAAAGTCGTTACTGATAAAAGGGATCCCCTGTCTGCCGTTCAGCGATTCAGTAATACGCATCAAGGCGTCATTGATGGCAGCCAGATCGCTATCGCGATCCGCAAAGCTCTTATACGCAAGATCGATATCCACCGACAGGCGAGATAAATCCTGCACAAACAAATTGATTGCCGTGCCGCCTTTCAGCGCGAGGCAGGACTCCTTCGCCACATGCGCAGAGCAGCCATTAATAGCCTGACCTGTCGGGCATAACTATCACGCAGATCCATCTTCGACTCCTTCCGGTTTAAATGTGCGGGGAACGGTGATTTGATAATCCGACTCCAGCCAGCCGCCGGGAACGATTTGCCGTTTTTCCGTACCTGTTTCTATATCGCTTTGATCGAGATACCGAAAATAAGGATGCGCATTGCGCCGGGCAAGATAGAGCATCACCCGGTTGGTTTTAACCGAATGGCCGGCGCAGAGCAAAGCCTGTAATTTACGCGGACTAAGAAGATTCATTCCCTGAAACAGAGCATCGGCATGTTCGAACGAGATCAACGAAGGAACGCCGCAGGCGATCTCATACGCGGCCAGCTCCGAGGCACTGCCCGTTAACTGCCGATCGCCGACATTCAGTTTTGTCGTGAATGGCGCTATATCGACGGTGAGGCCAGACGTATAGAGCGTGACAAACGTCGCGGATTGTTCAAAGGGCGAACCATCCCGGCAGTTTGACGTAAGCCGGAAGCGCCAGCCAGACCTGCGGTCTGCCTGGTTCGGTATAGTGGGCATGGCCCTGTAACGCAAGGCTGGTCAGCCCCGCCACGCGAACCGGTTTTTCCCACTGTGTTTGCAGGCAGTAAACTGCGTCCACCCAATCCGCCTCACGGCACGTCCGACAGTATACGCCGTGCGCGATCCGCCTGAGCCAGCCATTCTGGACATAGAGGTAAGAGAGCTTACGATCTATGCCGTTGCGGGTAAGCCATGACTGGCGCAATACCTGACCGGGGAGGGTGTTCTGCATCAGCCAGTTTAGATAGTTTGGCAAATGTCGCCTTTAAATCGACATATCAGAAAAAATACAAACCCTTGATTGCAACAAACAGGCAAACTCAAATCTATTCGGTCAGTTTAAGCGGAACGTGTAACATAGACGCAAAGCTAAACAAAAAATCGTCGTTCATCGCTCTCAGGCGGTCGCCGCTGCATGGCCCGGAGCGCAACAAAATGATAAAACAGGGAATACGATGAAATTTACCGAAGATACCCGCGTTAAAATCCCCGTCCTGCTGCATTTGATTAGACTTGGCTACAGCTACCTGTCGCTCAAAACGCAAAACTGGGACAAAGAAACCAACATCTTCCCTGACATCTTTATTGCCGCCCTTGCCAGAATCAACCCCGGCACAATGCCTGATGACATCGAACGCGTATTTAAAGACACCAAACTCCTGCTGGATAACGAAGACTTAGGCCGGGCCTTCTTTGAAAAGCTGAGCGATCGCTCAAATATCAAACTGATCGACTTCGAAAACTTTAACAACAACAGCTTCCATGTCGTTACCGAATTGACCTGCGAAAATGGCGATGAAGAATTTCGTCCTGACATCACCTTACTGATCAACGGAATGCCGCTGATTTTTATTGAGGTGAAAAAACCGAACAACCGGGAAGGCATTCTGGCGGAACGGGAACGTATCAACAGGCGCTTCCAGAACCCGAAATTCCGCCGCTTCGCCAACATCACCCAGTTCATGATCTTCTCCAACAACATGGAGTATGACGACAGCGATCCCGAGCCGATTCAGGGCGCATTTTACGCCAGCAGTTCTTATCACCAGCCTGAATTCAACTACTTCCGTGAAGAAGAACTCTTCAACCTCACGTTGCTGTTAAAACCGCTGACAGATGACGCCGAGCTGACGGTGCTGAAAGACAATAACCTTGAAGTTATCCGCACCAGCCCGGAATTTCAGACCAACAAAGACCATAACCGCCCAACCAATCGCCTCTGTACCTCTTTGTTGAACCGGGATCGGCTGGCGTTTATCCTGCGCTATGCGCTGACGTATGTCGCAGAGCCGGACGGCATCCAGAAGCACATCATGCGTTACCCGCAGCTGTTCGCTACCAAAGCGATAGAGCGCAAACTCAACAATGACGTGAAAAAAGGCATCATCTGGCACACCCAGGGCAGCGGAAAAACGGCGCTGGCTTACTACAGCGTGCGTTTCCTGACCGACTATTTCCAGAAAAAGCAGGTGATCCCCAAGTTTTACTTTATCGTTGACCGGCTGGATTTACTCCAGCAGGCGCACCGGGAATTTACCGCCCGTGGCTTAACGGTTCACCTGATCAACTCGCGCAGCGCCTTCGCCCGCGACATTAAAGCCACGCAGGTGATCCATAACCATCAGGGAAAACCGGAAATCACCGTCGTCAACATCCAGAAATTCCGCGATGAACCGGACGTTGTCTCAACCAAAGACTATGACGTCAGCATTCAGCGCGTTTACTTCCTTGATGAAGTCCACCGCAGCTACAACCCGAAAGGCAGCTTCCTGGCTAACTTAAGCCAATCCGATACTCACGCCATCAAAATCGGCCTGACCGGGACGCCATTACTGGGAAGTGACTACAACTCCCGCGATATCTTCGGCGACTATATTCACAAATACTACTATAACGCCTCCATCGCCGACGGTTACACCCTGCGCCTGATCCGCGAAGAGATCGCCACCAGCTACCGGCTGACCCTGCAAAAAGCCTTGCAGGACGCGGAAATCCAGACCGGCGACGTCGACCGTAAGCTGGTCTATGCCCACCCCAGCTTCGTCAAACCGATGCTGGACTACATTGTCACCGACTTTGCCAAAAGCCGCGGCGCGCTGAATGATGACACCATTGGTGGCATGGTGATCTGCGACAGTTCCGAGCAGGCAAAACAGATGCTGGCGCTGTTCAACGCGCACTATGCCGAAACGCCCGCAGTGGCAGAAACGGAAGACGAACTCCCCATTGCTCACGCCGCTGAACTGGAAGTGGTCTACCTTGCCACCGCGAGGAAAAAGCAAAGCATCAAACGCGCCGCCCTCATCCTGCACGACGTCGGCACCAAGCAGGAACGCAAAGACTGGGTGGACGAGTTCAAAGCGGGCAATATTGACCTGCTGTTTGTCTACAACATGCTGCTGACCGGTTTTGACGCCAAACGTCTGAAAAAGCTTTATCTGGGGCGCGTGATCCGCCGGCACAACTTGTTGCAGGCGCTGACCCGCGTAAACCGCACTTACAAAGACTTCCGCTACGGCTACGTGGTCGACTTCGCTGATATCCGTCAGGAGTTCGACGCCACCAACAAAGCCTACTTTGAAGAGCTTCAGTCAGAGCTGGGTGATGAGATAGAGCACTACTCCCGCCTGTTCAAATCGCAGGAAGAGATCCGCGAGGAAATTGAACAGATCAAAGACGTGCTGTTCCAGTTTAATACCCTGAACGCCGAAATTTTTGCCGACCAGATAAACCAGATCGACGACCGGCAAACCATGCTGGCATTGAAAAATGCGCTGGCCGATGCCCGAAGCCTGTACAACCTGATCCGGCTTCAGGGCGACGTTGAGTTTCTCGAAGAGCTGGATTTCAATAAACTCAACGTGCTGTACCGTGAAGCCAGCCGCCGCCTCGACCTGCTCAACCTGAAAGCCGATCTGGAGCAGGGCGTCGATATCTCCGGCCTGCTGAACCGGGCGCTGGAAGAGGTCATCTTTGAATTTCACAAAATTGGCGAAGAGGAACTGGTGCTTGCCGACCAGTTGAAAGATACCCTGCGCCGCACCCGTGAAGCGCTGGCCAGCAACTTTGATCCGCAGGACCCGCAGTTCATCACCCTGAAGGAAGAGCTGGAGCGCCTGTTCAAGAAAAAGAAACTCAGCGAAGTCACGCAGGAGGAAATGGTTGCGAATATTGGCACACTCAATAAAATTCATGACCGCATCAAAGAGCTGAATCGCCAGAACACCCTGCTGAGCGATAAATACCGGGGCGACGTTAAATACGCCCGCACCCATAAGCGCCTGCGGGAACGGGGAAACCCCAGCGAGCCGGAGCGCAAAATCTTTGAAGCGCTGCTCGGCATCAAGCTGGATGCCGATGATAAGGTGCTGAACAACAGCCAGATTTTGAACAATGAAGGGTACTTTGAACGACAGATGGTTTCCTGCGTGCTAGCCCACTTTGAAGAGCAGCATCACATAAAACTGACGGCGCAGGCCGCGAGCGATATCAACCGTATGATTGTGGCAGAGTACCTGAACGAATATAACACCGGAGCACGAACGTGGTAGAACTGGAATTTAGAGACAAAACCAAGGCCCTGATCGACAGCCTGAAAAGCATTTGCGCCAACTACGGCTTAGGCAATGACGGCAACGAATTCAAAATTATCACTCAGGCATTTCTGTATAAATTCCTCAACGATAAGTTCGCCTTTGAAGCTAAAAAGGTGGATAAAACGGTCGCCGGTGCCGAACATTGGGAGGTGGCGCTCAGCCAGATGAGCGAAGAGCAACTGGACAAACTCCAGTTGAAAATGAGCGCCGACACCGCGCGCCTGAAGCCGCACCACTTTATCCGTTACCTGTTCAGCCAGCAAAATGCTGCCGACTTCGCCAAAACCTTCGACGACACCCTGATGGACATCGCTATCACCAACAACGACGTCTTCGCGGTCAAAACCGACGGCGGCGCGAAAGTGGTGCTGTTTGACCGCCTCAGCCAGTTTATCGCCGACGAGTCAAAGCGCGACGACTTCTGCCGGGCGATCATCAACAAGCTGGTGGAGTTCAGCTTCGAGCGTATTTTTAGCCAGAAATTCGACTTCTACGCCACGATTTTTGAATACCTGATCAAAGACTACAACAGCAACGCGGGCGGTAAATACGCCGAATACTACACGCCCCACGCCGTGGCGCGCATTATGGCCGCGATTCTGGTGCCGGAAGCGCAGCGAGGTGTGGTGCGTAACGTTAGCTGTTACGACCCGTCCGCTGGGTCCGGCACGCTACTGATGAACGTGGCGCACGCCATCGGGGAAGATCGTTGCAGCATTTTCACACAGGATATCTCGCAAAAATCCTCCAGCCTGCTGCGCCTGAACCTGATCCTCAACAATCTGGTGCACTCGATTCCGAACGTGATTCAGGGCAACACCATCCTGCACCCGTACCATAAAGACGGGCAGACGCTGAAACGCTTTGACTACATTGTTTCTAACCCGCCGTTTAAGATGGATTTCAGCGATTTTCGCGACGATCTCGATACGAAAGAAAACCAACAGCGTTTCTTTGCCGGGTTGCCGAACGTGCCAAAAGCCGCCAAAGACAAAATGGCGATCTATCAGCTATTCCTGCAACATATTATCTTCTCGCTGAAACCGGGCGGTAAAGCGGCGGTAGTGGTGCCGACCGGCTTTATTACCGCCCAGTCCGGCATTGATAAAGGCATTCGCCAGCATCTGGTGAACAACAAAATGCTGGCGGGCGTGGTGTCGATGCCGTCGAATATCTTTGCCACCACCGGCACGAACGTTTCCATTCTGTTTATTGACGCCAGCAACAAAGAGAAAGTGGTACTGATCGACGCCTCGAATCTGGGCGAAAAGGTCAAGGACGGTAAAAACCAGAAAACGGTGCTGACCGAAGAAGAAGAGCAGCGCATCTGCGAAGTGTTTAACAACAAGTGGACGGAAGACGATTTCTCGGTGGTGGTCTCTTATGATGAGATTGCGGCGAAAAACTACTCGCTTAGCGCCGGACAGTATTTTGATGTGAAGATTGAGTATACGGATATCACGCCGGAGCAGTTTGCCGCGAAGATGAAAGGGTTTACCGATAATCTGGAGAGTTTGTTTGATCAGTCGCGTGAGTTGGAAGCAGAGATTAAGAAGCAACTGGCGGGGCTGAAGTATGAGTAAGTTAACTAAATATAAGTTTAGTAACTTATATAGTATGGCTTCAGGAATCTCCTCGACTAAGGAACAGGCTGGCCATGGTAGCCCGTTTTTGTCATTCTCAGTTGTATTCAATAATTATTTTATCCCCGATATTCTGAGTGATCTTATGGATACCTCAGAAAAGGAAAAAGACACATATTCTATTAAAGAAGGGGATATCTTTCTAACAAGAACGAGTGAAGTTGTTGACGAACTAGCGATGAGTTGTGTGGCTGTTAAAGACTACCCTGAAGCGACTTTCAGCGGTTTCCTCAAACGGTTACGACCTACACAAGATAATATTACCTACCCAAAATTTATGGCTTTTTATTTAAGAAGCCCAATGTTTCGAAAGACAATGACTAACAATGCGGTTATGACGCTGAGGGCTAGTCTGAACGAAGCAATATTCTCTTATCTGGATCTTCTATTGCCTGCATACTCAGAGCAAAGAAAAGCAGGTGATCTTTTATATTTGCTAAATCAAAAAATTGCTCTCAACAACCGCATCAACGCCGAGCTTGAAGCCATGGCGAAAACACTGTACGACTACTGGTTTGTACAGTTTGATTTCCCTGATGCCAACGGAAAACCGTATAAAACCTCTGGCGGGAAGATGGTGTATAACGCCACTCTGAAACGGGAAATTCCGGCGGGTTGGACGTCTGGAACATTGGATGATTTAGGCCAGATCGTAGGGGGAAGCACTCCATCTACGAGCAATCCTGAAAACTTCACTGCGGAGGGGACACCGTGGATCACTCCAAACGATCTTTCTGATAATCAGGGGAACAAGTTTATTTCTCACGGGGCATTGGATGTATCCGAGGAAGGAATAAAAAATGCGTCGCTGAAAAAATATCCTGCGGGCTCGGTGCTGTTAAGTTCGCGGGCACCCATCGGTTATATGGCGATTTCAAGAAGTGAAGTAACCACAAATCAGGGGTTTAAATCATTTATCCCATCGAAAGGTTATTCAGCAGAGTTTGTTTTTTACGCGGTCAAAAATAGCCTTCCGGTTATTGTGAAAAATGCGTCGGGATCAACATTTAAAGAAGTTTCAGGCTCTGTTCTTAAAATGATTGAAATTACGCTTCCAGAAATGTCCGTTGTAAATAAATACACGGAATCCGTTATTAATATCTTTTCTCGTCAGAACAAACTGGAACTGGAAAACCAGCAACTCGCCGCACTCCGCGATTGGCTCCTCCCTCTGTTAATGAACGGGCAGGTTACGGTAAAATAATCCCCCTACGGTTTTGCGAGGCGGATTCCAGATTAACATCATGCCTCGCTTACCGTAATAAAACTGCTTGCGGCCTGTAATTGATAGCGGTATCTTTTGCCCGCACCTGCAAGTTCAGGTGCCGGGTTTGAGAGCCTGACAATCAGTGCGGACAGCCGCCGTCTTACGTAGCGCGGTTTTTTTGTGTCCGTAATAAGCCGAGTTACGCCCATATTATGGTGGGGCGTAACGGGGGAGCGTTCGCGCTCGCCGGTTTCACTGATGCCGGTCTCTCAACCCTGTTACGTCTCACCACCCCGTTTGAGAGCGGTCTGGTGAGGTTTGCAAAACCTAATCAGTGAGGCTGCCATTATGGCTACTACCCCAACTCAAACTCAACCATCATCCGAGAAACCCTCTAAGACCCAGCGCCGCTATACCGTTGGTTATGTCCCCAATCATGGCGATACCGGCACGCCAGCCCTCAACTTAAGCGGAAAATGGCTCAGAGAAGCCGGATTCGACACCGGAACGGGCGTTACGGTCAAGATTGCCGGGGACTGCATTGTGCTTATCCCTGATAACGACGAAATGAAAGAACTGCGTGCACAGCTTAAACAGGTGAAAGAGGCGGTGAAAGTGATGAAGGAGGGGGGACTTAGTTTGCGTTGATGGGGCTTAATTCGGTTCCCCTAAAAGCAAAAAACCCGCCATAGGCGGGTTCTTCTAAATAGTGGTGCCCGGACTCGGAATCGAACCAAGGACACGGGGATTTTCAATCCCCTGCTCTACCGACTGAGCTATCCGGGCAACGAGGCGCATTAAACCGTAGTCGCTCTCTTTCGTCAACCAAATTCACCGAAAAGCTGTTCAACTGCTTACTATTCCGGCAATCTACGCGTTTACGCCGACTGTTTGCACAAATCTTCCAGACAGCGGCGCGGCAATCAGGCAATGCTGGCGGCAAGAGGAGGGCAGGATGGCGACAAAAGACTGGCTTGAGCTGCGACAGCATGCGGATACCGGCATTGAAACGATAAAAGCGCACTTTGAAGGCCATGCCTTCGACCCGCACTGGCACGACAGCTATCTGGTGGGCATCACGCTCGCTGGAACGCAGCAGTTTCACTGTCGTCGCGAGCGCCATCATAGTCTGCCGGGCGATGCCTTTTTGCTGGAACCGGGGGAGATACACGACGGTGATGCACCGGTGGCCGGAGGCTTTACCTACCTCACGTTTTATCTCGACGAGCGCTGGCTGACCCACACCCTGCACGGGCTCTATGACGCCACGCCGGACAGCTATTCACTGCACTTTAACCAAACGCTCACCCGAGAGCCGCAGCTGGTGCGGGCGATTAATGACACCTTCAGTACCTTGCATACCGATGAGATGCGTATCGTGCAGCAAAGCAGCATGGATAATCTGCTGGCGCAGTTGACCTCGCATTGTCAGTGGCGCAAACGGCTGCCGTCACAGATCCAAAGTGCGGCCATCGCCCACCGGGCGCGGGATTATCTGCATGCGCATATGGGCGATAATATTGGCCTGTCGGATCTGGCGCGGGAGACCGGCACTGACCGTTTTACCCTCACGCGCAGTTTTAAGCGCGAGTTTCATCTGGCGCCGCACGCGTGGCTGATTCAGCTGCGGTTGGCGAAAGCGCGCCAGTTGCTGGGGTTGGGTGAGCTGCCGGTGGACGTGGCGGCGACGCTGGGTTTTGCTGACCAGAGTCACCTCGGGCGCTGGTTTCAGCGGGCCTACCGCATGACGCCTGCCCACTACCGTCGGTTGTGCACAAACCTTCCAGACGTTTCCAATAAATAACGGCACAGTCATGACTCCAATAATAAGGAGTCACCTGTGAATATCATGCCGTTCCTGCTGTTTGCTTTTGTTGCTTCAATCCCCCCAGGACCCACCAATATTCTGGTGCTGACCAACAGCCAGCACTATGGCGTGAAGGCGACGATCCCGGCGCTGGTAAGCGGCTGTGTCGCTGCCAGTGCCATTGTGCTGGTTTCGGGGGCTGGAGCGGGTGAGTTGCTGCGCCAGTATCCGTTAGTGCGCCAGGTGATGAGTTGGGCGGGCGTGCTGTGGCTGACCTCGATGAGCTGGCAGCTATTTTGCGCCCCGGCGGCAAATATTGCCGGGCAGACACGCCATCGTTTTACTGCCAAAGCGGCGGCATTGTTGCAGGTGATTAACCCGAAAACGTGGATGATGGCGCTGGCGGTGGTGAGTTTGTTCGCGCCGAGCGGGGCGAATGCGCTGCGTGAAGTGGCGCTGATGGCGCTGTGGTTTTTGCTTATTTCGGTGGCATGTCTGATGTGCTGGGCGTGGCTTGGGAGGGCGGTGAACCGCGTGTTCCGCACCACCGTGGCGATGGTGCGGTTTCAGCGGCTGATGGCGCTGTGTCTGCTGGTGTCGGCGTGGGCAGGAATGCTGGCTTAGGTCAGCGCGCCACCCTGGCGGCACTGGGCAAAGCGCAGGATATCTTCAGCCAGACGATGGGCAGTGTCGACGTCGGCCTGGCTGCGGCTGACCAGCATGCGGCTTAAGCAGCCTTCCAGCACCAGCTGCATCTGTTTGGCGACCATCGCCGGGTCATCCACTTCCAGCTGCGTCAGCAGTTCATGGCTGTACTGATAGGCGTCGCGCTTTTGCTGCTCGGCGAGCTGGTGAATCGGATGATCTGCATCCGGGTAGAAGGTGCAGGCGGCAATAAACAGGCAGCCGGGGTAGCGATTTTTGCTGACGCAATCGGTCAGTGCGGTATAGCGAGCCAGCAGCTTTTGTTCGGGCGTGAGCTCTTCATTGAGCATTAACTGACGACGCCAGGTCTCAACCTGTTGGCTCAGGTAGCGCAATGCGTCATACAGCAGCGCTTCGCTGTCCGGCCAGAAGCGGCGCAGTTCATCTAACGGGCGGTCCACGCGCTCGGCAACCATCTCCAGCGTGGTGCTCGCAATCCCTTCTTGTTCAAGGAGCTGTAGAGCTTCTCCTAATACGTCTTCGCGTTGCACGTTCTTTTCCTCCGTTACCGACAGTTTCCCGTCTAAAAGTGTTGTCTACGGTTGGCGATCGCGCAAATGTGCGCTGAATGCGTTGGCATCCATAAAGCCGGTCACTCGTGCGTCGGGGTGTTCATTACCCTCTTTATCGAAGAAGAGGATAGTCGGTAGCCCCAGAACCTGTAAATGCTTTAGCAGCGCCACGTCTTGCGCGCTATTGGCGGTGACGTTGGCCTGCAAAAGGACGGTATTTTGCAGTGCCTGCTGAACCTGCGGGTCGCTGAAGGTGTACTTCTCAAATTCTTTGCAGGCTACGCACCAGTCGGCGTAGAGGTCAAGCATCACCGGCTTGCCGCGCGCGTTGGCGAGCGCGGTATTGAGATCCGAAACGTTGCTGATACGGGTGAAGCTCAGATGCGCCTGGCTCTGTGTTGCCGTGTGACCAAAAGCCCAGTCCTGAAGTGGACGTACACTAATCAGCGCTGCGGCTAACAGGATAATCTGCACGATTCGTTGCCACGGCTTGCTGAGTCCAAGGCTTGAGATAAACGCCCAACCAAAGAACGCCACGCCGAGCATCGACCATAACCGTAATCCCCAGACATCGCCAATAATACGTTCCAGCAGGAATACCGGGAGGGCGAGGATCACAAAGCCAAAGGCGGTTTTGACCTGCGCCATCCACGGGCCGCTTTTCGGTAGCAGGCGGTTGCCGAAGACGGTGACGATAATCAGCGGCAGCCCCATGCCTAGGGCGTAGAGGTACAGTGTCCCGCCGCCAAGCCACAGATTACCGCTCTGAGCGATATACAGCAGAATGGCGCTCAGAGGCGCGGTGGTACACGGCGAGCAGATAAGCCCGGCAATCGCCCCCATTACGAATACGCCGCCAGTGGAGCCTCCCTGTTGGCGGTTGCTCAATAAAGCGAGGCGGGTTTGCAGCGATGACGGTAGCTGGAGTGAAAAAACGCCGAACATCGACAGCGCCAGCAGGATAAACACCGCCGACAGGCCGATGAGCACGTAAGGGTGCTGGAGCGCGGCCTGGAACTGCATTCCGGCGGCGGCGACGATAAGGCCGAGCGCGGTGTAGGTCAGCGCCATGCCTTGCACGTAGATAAAGGTCAGCAGTAGTGCGCGAGCGGTGGAAAGGCGCTGTTTGCCGCCGAGGACGATGCCGGAGATCAGCGGGTACATCGGCAGTACGCAGGGAGTGAAGGCGATGCCGATACCGATGAGTAGAGCCCAGAGGGCGCTAAACGGGAGATCGGCGCTGGATTCGCCCCTCACCCCGGCCCTCTCCCCGGAGGGGAGAGGGGGAAGGGCTTCAACAGCATTGAGCGGCACGGTTTTGGTTTCTGGCGGGTAGCAGAAGCCTGCATCAGCGCAGCCCTGATAGGTGACGGTCAGCGTGGCGCCTTGTGCGGCTTGAGTCAGAGTTACCGGTACCGTTAACTGCTGGCGATAGATTTCGCTTTTGCCGTAAAACTCGTCGTTATGCCATTCGCCTTTCGGCATTTGCAGCGGGGCGATTTGGGCATTGGCGGGCGTGACGCTGACCTGCTTGCGATACAAGTAGTAGCCGTCTTTCACCTGCCAGGTGAGGTTAACGTCGTGCTGGTTCTGCTGAAAATCAAAGGCAAAGGCCTGGTCAGCAGGGACGAAATTAGAGCGGCCGGGCGCGTCAAATAACCCGGCGAAAGCGGAAGTGCTGCACAGCAGCAGAACTAGCGTAAGGAAGCGTTGAGCCATGAATGATAATCAACATCTGCATGAGAAACGGGAATGACGAGTAATTCGGGCGTTTGATACGGGTGGTGGGCCTTCAGACAATCGAGCAGCGCCTGCTGGTGAGCGACGTTGGTTTTTAAAATCATCTGCACTTCATACTCCTGTTCGAGTTTCCCCTCCCAGTAGTAGAGCGATGTTGCGCCGGGTAACAGCGTGGCGCAGGCTGCCAGTTTTTCAGCCAGTACTTTTGCCGCCAGATCCTGGGCGGTTGCTTCATCTGGAGCCGTACAGAGAACCACAACAGTGTCGGGAGTACTCATTGCCAACCTCGTATCGATGAAAAAAGGCACTATAGCACGCCGGGTCATCGGGGTTGAATGAATCGGGCCGCAGAGCGGCCCGACTTTAATGATTTTTACAGCGTAGGCGGTTAGAGCATCAGGCCGCCGAAGATAAAGCCTAGAATCACGCACAGGGTAATGGCGATAACACCCGGGATCAGGAAGGCGTGGTTAAACACGTATTTGCCGATGCGCGTAGAACCGGTGTCGTCCATTTCTACCGCCGCCAGCAGCGTTGGGTAGGTTGGCAGGACGAACAGCGCGGAAACCGCCGCAAAGGATGCAATGGCCGTCAGCGGGGTGACGCCCAGCATCAGTGCCGCTGGCATCAGCGCTTTGGTGGTGGCTGCCTGGGAGTAAAGCAGGGTGGCGGCAAAGAACAGCACGATTGCCAGCAGCCATGGGTAGTTTTGCAGCAGGTCACCCGCCACCGCCTGGATGTCAGCGATGTGCGCTTTAACGAAGGTATCGCCCAGCCACGCCACGCCCAGAACGCACACGCAGGCGCTCATGCCGGATTTAAAGGTGCTGGCATTCAGGATTTCGCCGGTGTCGATTTTGCAGGTGACGCAAATCAGCGTGGCGATGGTCAGCATGAACACCACAATCGCTTCGTTACGCGGCAGTACCGGGTTCTGGATAAGCCCAACGGTGTCGCTGATGGCGGTCGCGTAGAACATCACCGCCACGATGCCGATGAGGAACAGCAGCACCGAGCGTTTAGCGTGAGGCTTCAGCTTGAAGACCTGGCTGCCGCGCAGGCTGACTTCGCCTTTTGCCAGACGCTCCTGGTATACCGGATCGTCTTTTAGCTCGCAGCCGAGGAAGTTACACACCACGGAGGTAAGCAGCACGGCAATCAGGGTGACCGGAATACAGATGGAGAGCAGCGTCAGGTAGCTAACGCCCATCGGTTCCAGAATCCCCGCGAAGAACACCACCGCCGCGGAAATTGGCGAGGCGGTAATCGCAATCTGTGAGGCGACTACGGCAATAGACAGCGGACGAGAAGGGCGAATACCCTGCTCTTTGGCGACTTCGGTGATCACCGGCAGCGTAGAGAAGGCGGTGTGACCGGTGCCTGCCAGAATGGTCATAAACCAGGTGACTAAAGGCGCCAGGAAGGTGATGTATTTTGGGTGACGGCGCAGCATGCGCTCCGCCAGGCTGACCAGATAATCCATCCCGCCTGCCACCTGCATGGCGGCAATGGCGGCGATAACGGCCATGATGATTTCGATAACGTCAAAGGGTATCGCGCCCGGTTGTATCTGGAAAATCAGCGTCAATACCAGCACGCCTAAGCCGCCGGCAAAGCCGATGCCGATCCCCCCGAGTCTTGCCCCTAGATAAATGGCAAGAAGCACAATGACCAGTTCTGCTCCAAACATATTAGCCTTCCTTGTTTACCAGATTGATATGTAATTGTTGTGTTTTCGTGAATTATAGAAACAAAAAAGGCATGTCATCATGACATGCCTCGTGTATTTAGTCTGAAAGACTACTGTTCGCTTTCATCGGTATATCGCTTCGCTTTATAGGCCGGGTGCATCAGGTTTTGAGGAGAGAAGATATCATCCAGCTCCGCTTCGGTAAGCAGCCCGCGTTCCAGCACGACTTCCCGTACGCTCTTGCCGGTTTCAGCACAGATTTTGCCGACGATATCGCCGTTGTGGTGGCCGATAAACGGGTTCAGGTAGGTGACGATACCGATGGAGTTGTAGACGTAGCTTTCGCAGACCGCTTTGTTGGCGGTGATGCCGTCGACGCATTTTTCCAGCAGGTTGTAGCAGGCGTTGGTCAGGATGTGGATAGACTCAAACATCGCCTGGCCAATCACTGGCTCCATCACGTTCAGCTGCAACTGACCGGCTTCGGATGCCATGGTGACGGTAGTGTCGTTGCCAATCACTTTAAAGCAAACCTGGTTTACGACTTCTGGCACGACCGGGTTTACTTTGGCTGGCATGATAGAGGAGCCCGCCTGCAGTTCCGGCAGGTTGATTTCGTTTAAACCAGCGCGTGGGCCGGAGGAGAGCAGGCGAAGGTCATTACAGATCTTCGACATTTTCACCGCCATGCGTTTCAGCGAGCTATGTACCATGACGTAGGCGCCGCAGTCTGAGGTGGCTTCAATCAGGTCTTCAGCCGGGACAACCGCCAGGTTACTGACTTCCGCCAGTTTCTGTACTGCCAGCTGTTGGTAGCCATCAGGGGTGTTCAGACGGGTGCCGATAGCGGTCGCGCCGAGGTTAACTTCCAGCAGCAGCTCCGCGGTGCGCAGCAGGTTTTTGGTCTCTTCGTTCAGCAATACGCTGAAGGCATGGAATTCCTGGCCCAGCGTCATCGGCACGGCATCCTGCAACTGGGTGCGACCCATTTTCAGGACATCCTGGAATTCATCCGCTTTACGCTGGAAGCCTTCGCCCAACTGGTGGATGGCATCAATCAGCTTCACGATAGAGGTGTACACCGCGATGCGGAAACCGGTTGGGTAGGCATCGTTGGTGGACTGGCATTTGTTGACGTGGTCGTTAGGGTTCAGGAACTGGTATTCACCTTTCTGATGGCCCATCAGTTCGAGACCGATGTTCGCGAGCACTTCGTTGGTGTTCATGTTGACGGAGGTGCCGGCACCGCCCTGGTAAACGTCAACCGGGAACTGGTCCATGCATTTGCCGTTATTCAGGACTTCATCACATGCAGCAATGATGGCATTCGCGACGCCTTTAGGAATGGTTTGCAGCTCTTTGTTGGCCATTGCCGCCGCTTTCTTCACCATCACCATCCCACGGACGAACTCTGGGATGTCGCTGATTTTACTGTTACTAATGTAAAAGTTTTCAATCGCTCTCAGAGTATGAACGCCGTAGTAAGCGTCAGCAGGAACTTCCCTGGTACCCAACAGATCTTCTTCGATACGAATGTTGTTTAGCATGTGAACCTTCTTTTTGCGAGCTGCCAATGATTTCACCAAATACGCAGGATTTTTGTGGTCATGCGTTTTTCTGACCGCAGATTATTTCCTTAATCGGCCCGGTGTCCATGATCATATGCTGATAATAGCGGATTGCAGTTATCTGGATCACTTATTATCAGGCGAAGCACATAAGAATTATTGATTTGTGAAATGAGTCACCGCTTGACGATTGTTGACAAAAATATCAATCGGCTCTGATTGAAAAATGGTGAAAAACCACCATTTAGATCTCATGCTGCGAATGATGAATTGTCGCAGGCGCGTGATACGCGTTGTTTACCTCACAGGAGATGCCAGTGCGCTGGATACCGTTAGTTGCCATATTTCTCTATGTTTACATTGAGATCTCAATTTTTATCCAGGTCGCCCATGTGTTTGGCGTCCTGCTGACGTTAGTTTTAGTTATCTTTACTTCGGTTATCGGGATGTCTTTGGTGCGTAACCAGGGCTTCAAAAATCTGATGCTGATGCAGGAAAAGATGCAGGCGGGTGAAAGCCCAGCGGTGGAGATGGTCAAAAGCGTTTCGCTGATCCTTGCCGGTTTGCTGTTGCTGCTACCGGGGTTCTTTACCGATTTCCTCGGACTGGTGCTGCTTTTACCGCCGGTGCAAAAGCATTTGACCGTCAAGCTGATGCCTTATCTGCACTTTAATCGTATGCCGGGCGGCGGATTCGCTGGCGGTACGACGAGCGGGCAGACCTTCGATGGCGAATACCAGCGTAAGGACGAGCGTCCAGACCAGATTGACCATAAAGATGATAACCGCCCGTAATTCGTAGCACGGCCCCGGGGTCGGCATAAACGCCTCGCCCGGGCTACCGGTTGTTGTAGCCCGGCCAAGCGAAGCGCCGCCGGGATTTAAGCCGGGTGCGTATCCGGCTTAATGGTTTTGCGCTTCGGCAGCAACCACCACAGCGCCGCCAGCATCACCATGGCGTACAGACTCTTCCAGCCCACCATCGCCAGCAACAGCACACACAGCGCCACGCCGAGCATCGACAGCATCCGGAAACGTCCGGTGAGCAGCTTACAGCCTGCCAGCATGCACAGCAGATAAATCATGATAAAGATGCCGTTGGCGTAGATGATCAGCGCATCAAGATTGATGTTGAGCCAATAGCTCGCCAGCGTGCTCACCATACAACTGCCAATCACCACGCTCAGCGCATTGCGCGGCACGTGGTTTGGCGACAGCCGCGCCAGATAGCTGGTGGGTTTATATTGCGCTTGCGACCACACCAGACGGGCAAAGCTCTGAATGTAGATATTGAGGCTGGCAAAACAGGCGAGAAAACCAATGACGCTCGCCACCCACAGTGCCTTCACGCCGAACAGTTGCACCACGATGGTCGGCAGCGATGCGGCGGCAGTATTGGCCGCGCCATAGGCATGGAAACGCAGTACCAGCACCGTGCAGGCCCAGTACACCACACCTGCCAGCAGCAGGCCGATAATCAGCGCGCGGGGGAAGTCCCGCTCCGGGTGGCGAAATTCTGAGGCCATATGCGCAAACGCTTCAAGGCCGACAAAACACCAGAACATCACCGACAGCGCGGCAAACAGCTGTGAATGGTCGATCTCAGCAACCGCCGGGAAAGGAATGTCTTGAATCGCGATATCACCGTAGACCCAGATAGCCGCCAGCAGTGCGACAATCATAATGGCCACCAGCGTCTGGATATTGGCGCTGGAGCTGGCTCCGCGTGACCCCAGCCACCAGATGATGGCGAGCGTCGCCACTTCGGCCATCAGCAGTTGCCAGCCGTGCCAGCCAAACAGCGCCTGGGTGAAGCCGGAGGCGATATGCAGCGCGGCAGGCAGCCCAACGGGGATAACCGACAGGAACAGCCAGCCGGTCACACGGGCTAATCGCGGGCCAAAGGCCATCTCAACAAAATGCGCTACACCGCCCGCGCTGGGGAAATGACGCCCGAGCAGAGCGAAGACAATCGCGACAGGAAACACCAGCACAATCAAGGCAGGCCAAGCCCACAGGCTGTTATTGCCCGCCACCAATGCGCCCAACGCCGGGACAGCAAAGACGCCGGTGCCCAGTAGCGACGTCGAGAGTAGTCCGATCCCCTGAGCTAACCCTAGCTCCTGTTTTAGTCCTGCCATGACCCTCGCCCATACCTTTGCAAAGAGCGCGATTTTACCATTTAGGCTCCGCCTCATTGTGCTGTAGTCAGCCTGTATTTCAGCGATTTATCGTGATTACGCCGCAGGAAAAAAATTTTTTTAAGTTTCCCCCTTGAAGGGGAAGAGAACACCCCCATCTCTCAGGCACTAGTCGGAAAACCGTGTTCGGCCCGGCGTCATCCATAACTGATAATGACTTTCTCAAAGGAGAGCTATCAATGAGTATTCGTCCGCTACATGATCGTGTGATCGTCAAACGTAAAGAAGTTGAAACCAAATCTGCTGGCGGCATCGTCCTGACCGGTTCTGCGGCAGCAAAATCAACGCGTGGCGAAATCATCGCTGTCGGTAAGGGCCGCATCCTGGAAAACGGAACCGTGCAGCCGCTGGACGTTAAAGTTGGTGACATCGTGATTTTCAACGACGGCTACGGCGTGAAATCTGAGAAGATCGACAATGAAGAAGTGTTGATCATGTCTGAAAGCGACATCCTGGCAATTGTTGAAGCGTAAGTAACGCGCGAACGAATTTGAGGAATAGAAGAAATGGCAGCTAAAGACGTAAAATTTGGTAACGACGCTCGTGTGAAAATGCTGCGCGGCGTTAACGTACTGGCAGACGCAGTAAAAGTGACCCTGGGCCCTAAAGGCCGTAACGTGGTTCTGGACAAATCTTTCGGTGCACCAACCATCACTAAAGATGGCGTATCCGTAGCACGTGAAATCGAACTGGAAGACAAGTTCGAAAACATGGGCGCGCAGATGGTTAAAGAAGTTGCCTCTAAAGCGAACGATGCGGCAGGCGACGGTACCACCACCGCAACCGTACTGGCTCAGTCTATCATCGCTGAAGGCCTGAAAGCCGTTGCTGCTGGCATGAACCCAATGGATCTGAAACGTGGTATCGACAAAGCTGTCGTTGCTGCTGTTGAAGAACTGAAAGCGCTGTCCGTACCGTGCTCTGACTCTAAAGCGATTGCTCAGGTTGGTACCATCTCCGCTAACTCCGACGAAACCGTAGGTAAACTGATCGCTGAAGCGATGGATAAAGTCGGTAAAGAAGGCGTGATCACCGTTGAAGACGGTACCGGTCTGGAAGACGAACTGGACGTAGTTGAAGGTATGCAGTTCGACCGTGGCTACCTGTCCCCATACTTCATCAACAAGCCAGAAACTGGCGCTGTTGAACTGGAAAGCCCGTTCATCCTGCTGGCTGACAAGAAAATCTCCAACATCCGTGAAATGCTGCCAGTTCTGGAAGCCGTTGCGAAAGCCGGTAAACCACTGCTGATCATTGCTGAAGATGTTGAAGGCGAAGCGCTGGCGACCCTGGTGGTTAACACCATGCGTGGCATCGTGAAAGTGGCTGCGGTTAAAGCACCAGGCTTTGGCGACCGTCGTAAAGCTATGCTGCAAGACATCGCAACCCTGACTGGCGGTACCGTTATCTCTGAAGAGATCGGTATGGAGCTGGAAAAAGCGACCCTGGAAGATATGGGCCAGGCAAAACGCGTTGTGATCAACAAAGACACCACCACTATCATCGATGGTGTGGGTGAAGAAGCTGCGATTCAGGGCCGTGTTGCTCAGATCCGTAAACAGATTGAAGAAGCAACTTCTGACTACGACCGTGAAAAACTGCAGGAACGCGTAGCGAAACTGGCTGGCGGCGTTGCAGTAATCAAAGTCGGTGCTGCTACCGAAGTTGAAATGAAAGAGAAAAAAGCACGCGTTGACGATGCCCTGCACGCGACCCGTGCTGCGGTAGAAGAAGGTGTGGTAGCTGGTGGTGGTGTTGCGCTGATTCGCGTAGCGTCTAAACTGAGCAACCTGCGTGGCCAGAACGAAGATCAGAACGTGGGTATCAAAGTTGCGCTGCGCGCAATGGAAGCTCCACTGCGTCAGATCGTTCTGAACTGCGGCGAAGAACCTTCTGTAGTGGCTAACACCGTGAAAGCGGGCGACGGCAACTACGGCTACAACGCAGCAACCGAAGAATACGGCAACATGATCGACATGGGTATCCTGGACCCAACTAAAGTGACCCGTTCTGCTCTGCAGTACGCCGCTTCTGTTGCTGGCCTGATGATCACCACCGAGTGCATGGTGACCGACCTGCCTAAAGGCGATGCTCCTGACTTAGGCGCTGCTGGCATGGGTGGCATGGGTGGTATGGGCGGCATGATGTAATCATGCGCTATACCCCATAGCCTAAAGAAACCCCCGAACAGAAATGTTCGGGGGTTTTGCTTTTTAGCGGCAGTTACTCAAAGGTTCCTTTCACAATAGCCTTATTGTCGCGCACCATCTGCCGGCCTTTAGCCCAGACTTCACGGATATTCAGCTCCTCATCCAGTACCAGGAAATCAGCATCACAGCCTGGCGCCAGCTGCCCTTTATGGGCAAACCCGAGAAACTCAGCCACATTGCGGGTCAGCGGAAGTAGCGCCTCTTCCAGCGGCAGATGATGCTCAATCACTAGCTGTTGCAGCGTGTTAAGCAGTGATTCAAATCCTGCTACGCCGATCCCGGTCAGATTACCGTTAGCATCGAAATGCGGCTGGCTGCCGTTGCCATCGGAACTTAGCGTCACTCGCGATAACGGCACGTTGTCTTCGCGGGCCATCATAATGGCGCGGGCAGGGTCGATAGGTGCGTCAATACTGCTGGTGATGTCGATGTAGCCGCCTTCACGGGCAAAGCGCAGGGCCGCCATGAACAGTGACTCGGCGCGGTTAACATGCGTGGGGAGGAGTTTCGTGATGGGCACATCGCTGCGTCTTAGAATTTCATAGACGGGCTCCAGCTCGCGCGAGCTACTGCCCATATGAAACACAGACACCCCAGCTTTCGCCCCGAGCAGCCCCGCGACGCGTGACTGTGCCGCCATATTCGCGAGCTGGGCTGTGTCGGGCGCAGAAGAGCGGTGATCGGAGATGGCGCATTTCACGCCGATAATTTTATCGATAAAGGCGATGTCTTTTTCGATGCTACCGGTAATGGTCGGCGACGGCAGCCCATAGGCACCGGTCAGCATCCAGGCGCTTATCCCTTCGTGCTCGAGGGCGCGGGTTTTGGCCAGCAGTGACTCAGGATGGCGGGTGATGCCATCGGTGCCGAGCAGGCCCACCACCGAGGTGATTCCGGCGGTCACAAGCTTTGATAACTGCACTTCCGGTGTCCGCGTGTGTGGCCCCGCCTCACCACCACCGCCAATCAAATGCACATGCTGATCGAAAAAGCCTGGGCAAACGGTCGCGCCATCAAGCGAACTCACCTGACAACCCGGCAGCGTAATGTCGACTCCCGCCGGTTCATAGGCGATTATCTTTCCCCCCGCGACCAGAAGATCGCAGATTCCCTGGTCTTCTGGCGTATAGAGATGTGCATCGCGAAATAAACGCGGCTCCAGCAAAGATACGTTCATCATGATTCCTTAGAAAAGTAGCTGCATCACCCAAAGAGAGAGCAGGGCGTTGACGACGCAGATGACGATAATGTGCGGATAATATTTTGGGTTTACCCCCGCGGTGCCAAGGCAACGGCCGGTGTTCTGTACCGGATTCCCCATCAGATAAATGGCAGGCAGGAGCACGGTGGCATCGTGGCCGCTAATCGTGCCAGCGACCACCAGGCTTGCGCAAACGCCGACGCCACCGCCCATGCTCATCACTGAGGCGAGTAACACCGTCGCGGCAACGCCCGGTAATCCCCATAGCGCCATAATGGGTTCGCAGACTTTTCCCACGATATCCAAAAGCCCGGTAACTTTGAGCGCCTGAATAATGACAAACGCCATGACAACGTTTGGCAAAAGGCTGGTGGTGGCGATGGTAAATCCGCGGCGAGCGCCATCGATAAAGAGGTCCATGATGTTTTTACGCGGCAGAGTTGTCATTGCTGGCCTCCTTATGGCTGCGTTTTTCAAGCTGGGTAATCCACAGGCGTAAAAGATTAGCGCCGATAAATTTAAACAGGAGAATGACGACCAGCGGGGTGATGACCGGTACGGTAAGAACCGCAAACAGCGCAGCGCCAGAGGAAAAATAGTTGGTGATGATAGCGCTACCGCTGGTCTGGAATGTGGCAAAAATGGCGCGTTCCTGGTCGCTAATTGCTCCCTCATCGGCCAGTTCCTTTGTCATCCCTGCGGCGGCATCGGTGTTTTGCAGGTTGGCGATGAGCGCCAGTGAGCAAATACCCGGAATGCCCAGCAGAGGACGCAGTATTGGCGTCATCAACTGCTGCGCCGCGCGTAGGCCTCCCAGCCCTTCGGTGACGGAAATAATACCGAGTGACAAAATGACGGATGGCGCTAGCTCAAGGGTGAACAAGAAGCCATCTTTTGCCCCCGTCCCACCCACGCCGCGAAAAGAGAGGGCTTTTTCGCCTACGGCGTTAACCTGACCAAAGCTGCCATTTAGCACCGTAAAATCGAAAACACGCCACCATTGTGTGCTGTTAGCGAAGCAGCCTGAGAAAAAAATAATGGTAAGTACAAAAACGAAATAACCTACCCATGTCACCTTTTCCTCTGTTCCCGAGGATGTTTTGCTCATGTTGTGTCCTTATTGTTGAGTGCGCGGTACGGAAACGGTGTACCGGGTAACACTAAAAACCATAAGGTGCCAAAAGACGACATTTTGAGCGTATTATCGGAATACATTTAGGGGCGTTCGGTTCAAGGCGATGATCTGCCATATTCATTGCAGAAATGCATGAGGATTTTTCTTTTGTTCATCTTTTTAGTATAAGGTTTAAACGCGGACGACATGCGTCCAGCTTATTGATTATGGGGAACAACATGCAGGTGAAATATTTAGCAGGGATTGTCGGCGCGGCGTTGCTGTTAGCAGGCTGTAGCTCTTCAACGGAGCTGACCGCTGGCGGCCAGAATGTTCGCTTTGTGGAAGATAAGCCGGGCGCGGAGTGTCAGTTGGTGGGCGCGGCAACCGGTAAACAGGGTAACTGGCTTTCAGGCCAGCAGGGCGCTGAAGGCGGCTCGATGCGTAGCGCGGCAAACGCATTGCGTAACCATGCGGCTGAACTGGGCGGAAACGTGATTTACGGTGTGAGCAGCCCAACGCAAGGCATGTTGTCCAGCTTCATTCCTACCGATAGCGAAATGAACGGCCAGGTTTATAAGTGCCCGAATTGATTTTTATGTAGCCCCCGGCGTTTTACCGGGGGCTGCAAATCAGGCTTTGGCTTTTTCAGCGTTTTGTTGCAGTTGATAGAGCGCTTGCATACAGGCGTCAGCGCTGAACGTTTTGTTCTTATCGGAAGAGAGCGCTCTCACCAGCACCTGGCTTGGCATGTTTGCTAGCTTGTTCAGTCGTGGGCTGACGTCCAGCAGGCGGCGAGAAATACCCTCCACTTCTTTAGTCCCAGGCTTACTGCGCGTTTTAATCACCGTCCCACAAAACTGAACTTTGCCGTCAGCATCTGTGTAGCGATAAAGCACCGCCAGATGATGCACAAACAAGTTACGCTTCCAGGCTGGGTGGTCATAAGAGTCGTATTCAAGATTGCCACCGTCGCGGTAGTCCACGTCGTACAGGGGTAAGAAATCAAGAATTGATGACATGCGTACGGCAAGTTCGCGCATATCGGCGTTGTTGATGGCGTGGATCATGACGGTAATCAGCAGCTCAATCTGGAGCAGATCAACCGTCAGCTCAACGGTTTTACCTGATTGCAAATTCAGTGCAAAGGTCATGGTGTTCGCATCGTGCTGCAATAGCGCGAGGGTGTTGACCCGCATATTCACATCTGCGTGTTCCAGCTCTTCGCGTGAAATAGTGGGGATGTTTTGATGCATTTTCTGCACGGCTTTATCGCGCAATTTTTCATAGTGGCTACGGTCGTCTGCGCTGAGCGCTGGAATCTGTGAAATACGAAATTCCAGTGCGATAAGCAGGTCTTTCAGCACCAGTGTAGGAAGGAAGAAAAGCGACTCTTTGCTACGTGGGGCTTTGATTTTCAGCGCCAGAGCAATGAAATTTTTATCCTGGCGGATAACGCCCGCATTAATACCCATGATAGTGATAGCCAAACGGTTCTCCTTAACCATTTTTGAGTTAAATGAAATTATTTAACTTATTGATCTGGTTTATTTTTATGGCAGTATTGAGAGAGTTAAAATAGCACAGGTCACTATGAAGTCCAGAGAATATATACAGGCCGAAGCCTGTATAGAGAGAGGGGCTTAACGTTGGCGTAGATTGAGATCCAGTGGCGTTTTACTTGGCTCTCCGCCAATTTCGCGCGCCAGTTTTGGCACCATATAGCCTGAGACTAGCGTTAAGAGTTCACGCACGATTTCGCGCGCTTCTTCATCACTGACAAGGAAGTGCGCCGCACCTTGAACTTTGTCCAGCACGTGCAGGTAATAAGGCATCACTCCCGCATCAAACAGCGCGTTGCTAAGGTTTGCCAGGGTTTGCGCATTATCATTCACGCCGCGCAACAGTACGCTTTGGTTAAGCAGCGTGACACCCGCTTTGCGCAGGTTGGTCATGGCAGCGCAAAATGCGTCATCAATTTCATTGGCGTGGTTGATATGGTTCACCAGCAGAATTTGCAGCGATGAACGTGCGAAGCGGGCGACCAGCGTATCGGTGATGCGTGCGGGAATCACAATCGGCAAGCGGCTGTGAATGCGCAGGCGCTTGATATGCGGGATGGCCTCTAGCTGGCTGACAAGCCAGTCCAGTTCATGATCTTTTGCCATCAGCGGATCGCCGCCGGAGAAGATAATTTCGTCCAGTTCCGGATGCGCGCTTATGTAGTCCAGCGCTGCCTGCCAGTTACGTTTATTGCCCTGATTGTCGGCATACGGGAAGTGACGACGGAAGCAATAACGGCAGTTGACCGCACAACCCCCTTTGACCAACAACAGTGCGCGATTTCGGTACTTATGCAGCAGACCGGGTACCACGCTGTGCTGTTCTTCCAGCGGGTCGGTGGAAAAACCGGGCGCGGCAATAAACTCCTCTTGTGAGGTCAGTACCTGGCGCAAAAGCGGATCGTTGGGATTGCCTTTTTCCATTCGCGCGATAAATGCACGTGGAACACGCAGGGCGAAAAGGCGCTTCGCGTCTCGTCCTGCGAGCAAATTTTCATTAGCGTCTATATTCAGAAGACGTAATAGTTCATCCGGATCGGTGAGAACATCGGCAAGTTGCATCAACCAATCTTCTCTGGATGGGGTATTTAGGGTTACAATATGCGCCATTTTGTGGCTTAGCTACCATTTAACAATTTCAGAGGGCCTTATGGCGACTTACTATAGCAACGATTTTCGTGCTGGTCTTAAAATCATGATGGACGGCGAACCGTACGCGGTTGAAGCCAGTGAATTCGTTAAGCCGGGTAAAGGTCAGGCATTCGCACGCGTTAAACTGCGTCGTCTGTTGACCGGTACTCGTGTTGAGAAAACCTTCAAGTCTACCGACTCTGCTGAAGGTGCAGATGTTGCCGATATGAACCTGACCTTCTTGTACAGCGACGGTGAGTTCTGGCACTTCATGAACAACGAAACCTTCGAGCAGCTGGCTGCCGATGAGAAAGCGGTTGGTGATAACGCGAAATGGCTGCTGGATCAGGCTGAGTGCATCGTGACCCTGTGGAACGGTCAGCCTATCTCCGTGACCCCACCGAACTTCGTTGAACTGGAAATCGTTGAAACCGATCCAGGTCTGAAAGGTGATACCGCAGGTACCGGCGGTAAACCAGCAACGCTGAGCACCGGCGCTGTAGTTAAAGTGCCACTGTTCGTACAGATTGGCGAAGTGATCAAAGTCGATACTCGCTCTGGCGAATACGTCTCACGCGTCAAGTAATGCGATTAGACGCAGCAACGTTGTTGTTGCGTCGATCTCTTGCGGGCATGGATGATGAAACCGACCGTTAAACTTTTTCTGCTGCTGTTTCTGAGCGGCGCACTGCTAACCGGCTGCAACACCGCGCGTGGCGTGGGTGAAGATATTCAGAGTCTGGGTCACGCTATTTCCCACGCCGTGAGTTAATTCCTTTCTTCCTAAAAAACGCTGAGATCCCAACATCCTGAGTGAAGTTGTCTATGCTTATAGAGCTAGATAACAAAAACTCACGCAAAGGATATTATTATGGTGAAAAAAGCGATCGCATCACTTTTTACAGTTCTGGTACTTTCCTCTGTTTTAACCGCCTGTAATACCACACGTGGTGTGGGACAGGATATTTCGGATGGTGGCAGTGCGATTTCTGGCGCGGCAACTAAAGCCCAGCAATAAAGATATATGACGGTACGGCGTAACGTTGTACCGTCGTTTTTCCTGCCTTATACTACTGCGACTTTTCAAAAAACCTTACGGGACGACCTGTAAGCGTATCGCATCCGGGGACGGCCCCATTTAATGGAGCCTTATATGCCTTGGTTAATTCTCTTTGTTGCTGGTCTTCTCGAAGTCGTCTGGGCCGTTGGCCTTAAATATACCCATGGTTTTAGCCGTCTGGTTCCCAGCGTGATTACCGTTGTGGCGATGGTCGTTAGCATGGCAATGCTGTCATGGGCGATGAAAAGTCTGCCCGTTGGAACGGCCTATGCGGTGTGGACGGGGATTGGTGCGGTCGGGGCGGCGATAACCGGTATTTTGCTGTTAGGTGAGTCCGCAAGCCCAATGCGTATTGCCAGCCTGGCGCTTATCGTTCTGGGCATTATTGGTTTGAAAATCAGCGCTCATTAATATTGACCGGGCGGTGGAGACACCGCCCGGCAAGCCGTTATGGCAGCGCGCCCAGAATGCGGTAAGCCGCTTCAACACGGGCAGGGTTGGGATAGCTCTTGTTGGCGAGCATCACGATGCCAAGATCCTTTTCAGGGATAAACGCCACGTAGCTACCGAACCCGCCGGTAGAACCGGTTTTATGTACCCACGATGCTTTGACCGGTGGCGCAGGCGGATTCACTTCTTTCACCGGTAACGCCGCCAGTGCGACCTTGTTATCACTACCGTTGACTACCGTTTTGGCGTCGACCGGCCAGTTAAGCATCTCCCAGCCAAGTCCCTGATACATAGAGCCGATGCGCCAGTAGCGAGACTGCGCCAGGGTGATACCTTGCTTCAAAGACGCATCCTGGACGCTGTCCGGCGTCATGTTCGCTATCACCCAGCTCGCCATATCTTCGACGTTCGTTTTCACGCCATAGGCTTGTGCATCCAGCATGCCTGGTGAAACATGGACGGCTTTACCGTCGCGATAGCCCCAGGCGTAGTGCTGGTTTTCTTGTGGTGGAACGTTTATCCACGTATGGGCCAGTTTGAGTGGTTTAAAGACGCGTTCGGTCATCGCTTGCTCAAAGCTCATGCCGGACGGTTTGACGGCCAGCGCACCAAACAGACCAATACTGGCATTGGCATAAAGACGCGTGCTGCCGGGGTGATACTGCGGCTGCCAGGTCTGGTAGAAGTGCAGCAAGGATGCGTTATCGGTGACGTCATCGGGTACCTGTAGCGGCAGGCCGCCTGCGGTATAGGTCGCCAAATCCAGTAGGCTAATACCTTGCCACTGTTTGCCGGTCAATTCAGGCCAGTACTTTGTCGCTTTATCGCTAAGGGAAATCTCACCGCGAGCAACGGCATCGCCGCCCAGCACGCCGGTGAAGGTTTTGCTAATAGAACCCAATTCGAACAGCGTTTGCGGGGTCACCGGTTTATTGGCGGCGATATCGGCTTTGCCGAAGGTAAAGTAGTGCGGTTTGCCCTGGTAAATGACCGCGACAGCCATGCCCGGAACGGCCTGCGCTTTCATCAGCGGTGTAATGGTACGTTCCACAACGTCAGCCAGCTGTTTTTCTGACATTGGCGCGGCAAACGTGGTGCAAGAGACGCCGAGCAGCAGGGCGCAGCAAAGGGATTTTTTCATCATCAATTATCTTCCATAATCACAGGTCAAGAGTATGTCCGGGCCCTTCAGACGAGCGTAGTTTGTGGGATTTGACTAGGCCTGACAAACGGTTAAATTTAGCATGAGCTGTTAATTTTTCTAACGGATGGGTCTATGACGCGCAGCTATATCCCCCTGAATTCGCTTCGGGCTTTCGAAGCCGCCGCCAGGCATCTGAATTTTACGCATGCCGCTATTGAGCTGAATGTGACCCATTCGGCTATTAGTCAGCATGTGAAGGCGCTGGAGCAGCATTTGAATTGCCAGCTTTTTGTGCGGGTGTCCCGCGGCCTGATGTTGACCACTGAAGGCGAAAATCTCCTGCCCGTCCTGAACGATTCTTTTGATCGTATCGCCGGGATGCTCGATCGCTTTGCCAGTCATCGCGCTCAGGAGAAGCTGAAGGTGGGCGTCGTTGGGACGTTTGCGACCGGCTTCCTATTCTCACAGCTTGAGGATTTTCATCGCCGTTACCCGCATATTGATCTACAACTGTCGACGCATAATAACCGTGTCGATCCTGCGGCCGAGGGGCTGGATTTTACCATTCGTTACGGCGGCGGAGCCTGGCATGGCACCGATGCAATGTTCCTGCGCCCTGCGCCATTGGCACCGCTATGCTCGCCAGAGATTGCCGCGAATCTGCATTCGCCAGCCGATATGTTGAAATTCACTCTTCTGCGTTCCTACCGGCGCGATGAATGGACGGCGTGGATGCAGGCCGCGGGTGAGTTGCCGCCGTCGCCGACACATCGGGTGATGGTATTTGATTCGTCAGTCACCATGCTGGAAGCTGCACAGGCAGGCGCAGGGATCGCTATTGCACCCGTTGAGATGTTTACCCACTTGCTCAATAGCGAGCGCATTGTTCAGCCGTTTACAACACAGATTGATTTGGGGAGTTACTGGCTTACCCGGCTTCAGTCACGTGCAGAAACGCCCGCCATGGGTGAGTTTGCGCAGTGGCTGGTGGGGAAGATGCGAAAATAACAGGCCCGCCGGATGGCGGGCCTGTGGACTTAAATGGTGACCACGGCAATCAATGTGACCACGGTCAGGATGGTGGCCAGACCGTAGAACACCCACTTGCCGCTTGGCACGTGGATTTTCAGGTCGTGCATCGCATGGTGCATACGGTGCAGGCCGCACCACAGCGGCAGGACAATCATCAGGAAGATGAAGACGCGGCCAATGAAGCTGCTGGCAAAGGCCAGCACGCGCTCATAGCTCAGTGCGTCGCCCGGGAACAGCCCCAGCGGCAGTAAAATACCGACCAGTAGAATAATTACCGGTGCAATGATGGCGCTCCACATACCGCCTGCGCCAAACAGTCCCCAGAAGACCGGCTCGTCAGAACGTTTTGGATTTGGATTGATCACAATAGTCTCCTTACCAGAACAGTGCGACAAACAGAATGACCACAGTGACGAGAGCCGTCACCGCCCAGAGCCCTTTAATCACCGGCTCTGGCCCCATTTTCTCGCCTTTTACGATGATGTTCGCGGCTTTCGGCGCCAGTTCAAACCAGGTTTTGGTATGAAGCAACGCCGCTGCGAGCACAATCAGGTTGAGGATAACGATAATGGGATTTTGCAGGAAGCCGACAAAATTAGCCCAGGTTTCCGGGCCGTGTTTGAGGGCGAAAATCCCATACATCAGTTCAAGGCTGAACCAGACCGCCGGTACCGCCGTGCCTTCACGCAGCATATAGAAGCGATAAAACGGCAGATTTTTCCACCAGGTGGACGGCATCGGCCGTACATAGGGTTTGCGTTTAGTCGTCATCATGCACTCCTTAGCGTGGTTTCAGGGTGGCGATAAGAAAGTCTTTCGAGCTTTCTACTTTGCCCTGCTGAATGGCGGCGGCCGGGTCGACGTGTTTCGGGCACACTTCGGAGCAGTAGCCGACAAAGGTGCAGGTCCAGACGCCATTCTGGCCGTTAAGCTGCGCCATGCGTTCTTTCTTACCGTGATCGCGGCTGTCTTCGTTGTAGCGGTGCGCAAGCGTTATGGCCGCAGGACCAATGAACTCAGGATTCAGGCCAAACTGTGGGCAGGCCGCATAGCACAGACCGCAGTTGATGCAGCCGGAGAACTGATGGTATTTCGCCATCTGCGCCGGGGTCTGCGTGTTCGGGCCCTGATCCGGCGTGCGTGGGTTGCCGATGATGTAAGGTTTAATCGCTTCCAGACTCTCGATAAAGTGGGTCATATCGACCACCAGATCGCGTTCAATCGGGAAGTTAGCCAGCGCTTCAACCTTCAGACCTTTGGTGTATTCGCGTAGGAAGGTCTTACAGGCTAGTTTTGGCACCTTGTTAACCATCATGCCGCAGGAACCACAGATCGCCATACGGCAGGACCAGCGGTAGCTTAAATCCGGTGCCAGGTTGTCTTTGATGTAGCCCAGCGCGTCGAGCAGTGAAGTCTGCTCATCGTAAGGCACTTCATAAAAGGCGCTATGAGGTACACTGTCCACTTCCGGGTTGTAGCGCACAATCTCAATTTTGATATCTTGCATCTCAGCCATTGGCCTTCTCCTTCTTCTCGGCCGCTTCTGCTTCACCACCATAGACGCGTTTTGCCGGTGGCAGGGTGGTGATCTTCACATCGCTGTAGTCGAGGCGGGTGGTGCCGTCGGCATCGCGGAAGGCGAGGGTATGCTTGAGGAAGTTTACGTCATCACGTTCGGTACAGCCTTCATCCAGACGCTGATGTGCGCCGCGCGACTCTTTACGCGCCATTGCAGAGTGTGCCATACATTCGGCAACGTTCAGCCCGTGGCCCAGCTCGATGGTGTAGAGCAGGTCGGTGTTGAACACGCTGGAAGTATCGGTCACGCGCACGCGCTTGAAACGCTCTTGCAGCTCGGCCAGTTTATCGATGGTTTTCTGCATCAGTTCCGGCGTACGGTAAATCCCACAGCCTTCTTCCATCGACAGACCCATTTCGTCGCGGATCTTCGACCAGTTTTCGTTGCCTTCCTGGTTCACGACGGCCTTCAGGCGGTTTTCGATGTCGCTGACCTGCGCGTCCAGCGCGCTGCCGTTCGCTTCTCCCACCGTTGCAGCACGCGCCATCGCCTGCTCGCCGGCCATGCGGCCAAACACCACCAGCTCTGCTAATGAGTTGGAACCCAGACGGTTTGCGCCGTGCAGCCCGACGGAAGAACATTCGCCGACGGCAAACAGCCCTTTAATGCGGGTTTCGCAGTGCTGATCGGTTTCGATGCCGCCCATGGTGTAGTGCGCGGTTGGACGCACAGGAATCGGCTCTTTCACCGGATCGACACCGACGTAGGCTTTCGCCAGTTCGCAGATAAACGGCAGACGTTCCAGGAGCTTTTTCTCACCGAGATGTCGCAGGTCGAGGTAAACCACATCGCCGCGCGGGGTCGGTACGGTGTTGCCTTTACGCCATTCGTGCCAGAAGGCCTGGGAGACTTTGTCACGCGGACCCAGCTCCATATATTTGTTTTTCGGCTCGCCGAGCGGCGTTTCCGGCCCCATGCCGTAATCCTGCAAATAGCGATAGCCATTTTTGTTGACCAGGATACCGCCTTCACCACGACAGCCTTCAGTCATCAGGATGCCCGAACCCGGCAGGCCGGTCGGGTGATACTGAACAAATTCCATATCACGCAGCGGCACGCCGTGGCTCAGCGCCATGCCCATACCATCGCCGGTGACGATGCCACCGTTGGTGTTGTAGCGATACACGCGGCCTGCGCCGCCGGTCGCCATCACCACCGCGTTGGCGCGAATTTGCACCAGTGAGCCTTCCATCATATTCATCGCCACCAGGCCACGGGCCTGACCGTCATCGACCAGAATGTCGAGGACGAAGTGTTCATCAAAACGTTGGATTTGCGGGAATTGAAGGGAGGTCTGGAACAGAGTATGCAGCATGTGGAAGCCGGTTTTATCGGCGGCGAACCACGTACGCTCGATTTTCATGCCGCCGAAACGTCGGACGTTGACGCTACCGTCTGGGCGACGACTCCACGGGCAACCCCACTGTTCGAGCTGGGTCATCTCCGTTGGGCAATGGTGGACGAAGTAATCAACGACATCCTGTTCGCAAAGCCAGTCGCCACCGGCGACGGTGTCGTGAAAATGGTATTCGAAGCTATCATGGTCCTGTGCGACGGCGGCGGAGCCACCTTCAGCGGCAACCGTGTGGCTGCGCATAGGATAAACTTTAGAGATCAACGCGATTTTGGCTTTCGGGTTGGCCTGGGCCGCTGCGATAGCAGCACGTAATCCAGCGCCACCAGCGCCTATAATGGCAAGATCGGCTTGAAAGGTTTGCACGACATTCCTCCAGATTTTTGTTATTTCACAACAAGCTACGCGGGGGATATCAGGTAGCCTGGCGTAAAAACGTTTCCACTGCTCCTTTATGGGTAAAGCAGTATACCCGTGAGGTCGTTAGGGAAATTTGACGTGTTCGATTTTTTTATCGTTATGTGCGCTTTATTTATCAATGTAGCTGATGAATTACGTTGTGGAATTACTTAGAGAAATTGTCGTTCCTGTTCTGCGGGAAATTGCTGGGCAAAATTTGTGTCATGTGATGCTTGAGGGTAGACTTCGTGCCCTTGTCTGAAATCGGAGAAAAAAACATGAGCGAGACGGCAACCTGGCAGCCGAGCGCATCCATCCCTAACCTGTTAAAACGCGCGGCGCTGATGGCGGAAATTCGTCGTTTCTTTGCCGACCGCGGTGTACTGGAGGTGGAGACGCCTTGTATGAGCCAGGCAACGGTGACAGACGTCCATTTAGTCCCGTTTGAGACTCGCTTTGTTGGCCCGGGGCATTCCCAGGGCATGAATCTGTATCTGATGACCAGCCCGGAATACCATATGAAGCGCCTGCTGGCAGCGGGCTGTGGCCCGGTATTCCAGCTGTGCCGAAGCTTCCGTAACGAAGAGATGGGGCGTCACCACAATCCAGAGTTCACTATGCTGGAGTGGTATCGACCGCACTTCGACATGTATCGTCTGATTAACGAAGTCGATGATCTGTTGCAGCAGGTGCTGGAAACCCAGCCCGCTGAAAGCCTCTCTTATCAGCAGGCGTTCCAGCGTCACCTGGAAATTGACCCGCTGTCAGCGGACAAAACCCAGCTACGTGAAGTGGCGGCAAAGCTTGATTTGAGCAACATCGCCGATACCGAAGAAGACCGCGATACCTTGCTACAACTGTTGTTTGCGATGGGCGTTGAACCGCATATCGGCAAAGACAAGCCGACGTTTGTTTACCACTTCCCGGCAAGCCAGGCTTCGCTTGCGCAGATTAGCGCTGAAGATCACCGCGTAGCCGAGCGTTTTGAGGTTTACTTCAAAGGGATTGAGCTGGCGAATGGCTTCCATGAACTGACCGACGCCCGCGAACAGCAGCAGCGCTTTGAGCAGGATAACCGCAAGCGCGTAGCGCGTGGTCTCCCGGCACAACCTATCGACCAGAATCTACTGGATGCGTTGGCGGCGGGTTTACCAGACTGTTCCGGTGTAGCCCTGGGCGTTGATCGTCTGGTCATGCTGGCGTTAGGCGCTGAACAACTGTCGGACATATTGGCGTTCAGCGTGGATCGGGCATAAGCCTGATTACATACAATTATGCAACATAAAATGGCGCAAATTGCGCCATTTTCTAGTTTTTAATTTCAAAATTCCCTCTTATGGCCACAAGATTCGTCTGGCTATTTGCTATCATCCTGCCAGCAATTTCTCGCGTCGATTTCCGCTGCCTTGCCGATGCAAGCCTGCCGCGCGATGCCGCTCGATATGTTAAAAAAACAGTCCAGAGTAAGGGATGGTCAAATGACCCAATCAATAAAAAAGATGAGCCTTATTGGCCTCATCCTCATGATATTTACGTCAGTTTTTGGTTTTGCCAATAGCCCCTCCGCGTTTTACCTGATGGGATATAGCGCCATCACCTGGTATATATTTTCCGCGCTTTTATTCTTTATTCCATTCGCCTTAATGATGGCTGAAATGGGATCTGCCTACCGTAAGGAAGAGGGCGGTATCTATTCGTGGATGAATAATAGCGTCGGCCCGCGCTACGCATTTATTGGCACCTTTATGTGGTTCTCCTCCTACGTTATCTGGATGGTAAGCACCTCAGCGAAAGTATGGGTTCCGTTCTCGACCTTCTTATTTGGCACAGACATGACCCAGCACTGGGGCTTTGCGGGGCTGGCCTCCACGCAGGTGGTCGGGCTGTTAGCGGTCGTGTGGATGGTGTTAGTCACAACGGTTGCGGCAAAAGGAATTAATAAAATTGCCCGAATTACCGCCGTGGGCGGCATTGCCGTTATGTGTCTGAATTTAGTTTTATTGTTAGTGAGTATTGCCATTTTGTTATTAAACGGCGGCCACTTCGCACAGCCGATTAATTTCACCGCCTCGCCGAATCCGGGTTATCAATCCGGGCTGGCGGTATTATCGTTTGTGGTATTTGCCATTTTCGCTTACGGCGGTATTGAAGCTGTCGGTGGTCTGGTGGACAAAACTGATAAACCGGAAAAGAACTTTGCCAAAGGTATTATCTTTGCCGCGATTGTTATTTCGATTGGTTATTCACTCGCCATATTCTTGTGGGGTGTGAGTACTAATTGGCAGCAAATTTTAAGCGACCATTCGGTTAACCTTGGCAATATTACCTACGTGCTGATGACCAGTCTGGGCACCACGCTTGGCAATGCTTTGCACCTGCCGCCTGAAGTGGCTGCCACGGTGGGCGTATGGTTTGCGCGTATCACCGGGCTGTCGATGTTCCTCGCCTATACCGGCGCGTTTTTCACCTTAAGCTACTCGCCGCTGAAGGCGATTATTCAGGGCACGCCAAAAGCGTTGTGGCCGGCGTCGATGACCCGTCTCAATGAAAACGGTATGCCATCTACGGCAATGTGGATGCAGTGTGCGTTGGTGAGCTTGTTTATTCTGCTGGTCTCTTTTGGCGGTGATACCGCTTCAGCGTTTTACAACAAGCTGACGTTGATGGCGAATGTCTCAATGACCCTGCCATATCTGTTCCTGGCGCTGGCCTTCCCGTTCTTTAAAGCCAAAATGGATCTCGAACGTCCATTTGTGATGTTTAAAACCAAGGCATCTACATGGCTGGCAACGACGGTGGTGGTTTTAGTGGTGACTTTTGCCAACATCTTTACCGTGATTCAGCCGGTGATTGATGCGGGTGACTGGAGCAGCGCGCTATGGATGGTCGGTGGGCCGATCTTCTTCTCGCTGTTGGCGATGGCGATTTATGAGAACTATCACCGCCGCATTAACCGCCAACCGGAGTTGGCGGCGGAGTAATGTTGAATGCCGCAGGGTATCTGGCAGGAAGGTAGCCCGGCGTCGGTGCTTGCGCACCTCGTCCGGGCTACAGTTTACGCAGGCCGGATAAGGCGAAGCCGCCATCCGGCAATCTGCAGGGTTGTGCCTGATGGCGCGCAGCTTTCAGGCCTACCTGTTGCGACAGATCGTTGCGCTTACAAACTTCCCGGCTGGCGTGTTCTTCCCGCCGATGACAACGTATTCGACGTTTTCTTGCCATTCAGGCTTTCCAGACGCATCTGGAACGGTGGGAACGGCATATCGATACCGTGCTGGCGGAAACCGGCCAGAATCAACTGGTGCAGCTCGTGACGCAGCGGCATACGGTGACCCATCTCGGCGGCATAGATACGCAGCTCGAAGATCTGAATGCCCTGTTGTAAATCCACGAGGAAAGCTTCCGGCGGCGGGGTATCGATGACCAGCGAGCAACGGTGCGCTGCGGTGAGCAGGATCTGCGCCACCTCTTCGCTATTGGCATCAGACGGTGCTGGAATACTTAACACCACGCGGGTGACCGAATCCGACAGAGACCAGTTGATAAACTGCTCGGTGATAAACGCTTTATTCGGCACGATTATCTCCTTACGGTCCCAGTCGCTAATAGTGGTGGCGCGGGTGTTAATTTTCGTCACGCTGCCGGTCAGATCTCGGATGGTGACCGTATCGCCGATACGAATGGGTTTCTCAAACAGAATAATCAGACCAGAGATAAAGTTGGCGAATATCTCCTGCAAGCCAAAGCCCAACCCGACACCCAGCGCCGCGACTAGCCACTGTAACTTCGCCCATTCAATACCAATCATCGAGAATCCGACCAGCCCACCGATCAGCAGCAGCAGATATTTGGTGATGGTGGTAATGGCATAGCCGGTACCCGGCGTCAGCGACAGGTGTTGTAGGATGGCAAGCTCGAGTAGCGCGGGTAAGTTACGGACAAGCTGGGTGGTGATAATCAACACCAAAATCGCAATCAACACGGCACCGAGGGTGATAGGCTCAATGCTCTCAACGCCCTGTACGGTTGAGGTCACGTCCCACAGCGAGATGTTCTCAAGGAAGCCGAACGCTGAGTGAATTTCCGACCACAGAATAATCACGGATACCAGTGCGACCAGCATCAGTATTGACCGTACCAGCCGCAACGATTGTTCGCTGATGGTATCGAGATTCACCTCACTGACTTCCATTTCTGCCGCACCTTCAAGGCTCGACGGATGTGGCTCTTCTTCGCCACGGGCACGGTGCGCCAGCATTTCAGCACGCTTGTTTTTGGCGCGTTCAAACGCCAGTCGACGGCGCTGGATCAGCATCCAGCGGCGGATGACGTGGTAAATCACCAGCAACAGGAACCAGATGGCGACCGAGGTCTCAAGGCGTGCCAGCAGCGCTTGTGAGGTGGCAAGGTAGCCGACGGCGGCAGCAAAAATGGCGACCAGTGGTGCGCCAATCATCAGGTTCCACAGCATGCTGTTAACCCGGTTGTCGCCGTTGCCTTCTTTGTCGAGATACAAAGGAATTCCCGCGCGCTTGAGACTGAGCGTGACAATCGCCAGTGCTCCGCAGATCAACATGAAGCACAGCCTGCCGAGCGACGCTGAGAACTCACGGTCGTTGAGATTATCGAACATGATCAGCGCCATAATCAGCGGCACGATAAGCCCGATGCTCATCAGGTAATAGCGCATGGCACGGGCGACGCGATTTTGCGGCCAGCCGAAGTGAACGATAAACAGGCCGTTGGTGCGGGCAAAGGTGGCGCAGATCATCACCACCCATAGCAACGGCACGGTGGCGGTGACGCCATCGCCGATCGCTACAGCAAGCGGGAACGGCCAGGCCTCCTGAAGACCGTAACCCAGCGTGGCCCACAGTACCGGTAGCGGTGATGCCACCAGAATCGACCAGAATACGGTGCGCATCGTGAGCCAGAAGTGATCCTGGGTAACTTTGCCTACCCGCGCGCTACAGCGCTCGAGGAAGCGCGTAAAGTGCTTACGTGAGCTAATGCTAAAACCGACCAGCAGTAGAGCGGCAAACAGCGGCAGCAATGTCTGGCGGCTGGTGAGCATCATCATGCTGGCTTTGCCAAGCTGACTGAAGGTGTCCAGTGAGATCAGGCGGCGCAGGTCTTGCACGATCTCCAGCGGCCAGCTGAAGTCGATAGGGCGCACATCTGACGTCCAGAACAGGTAGCGGTGTGTGGCTTCGTTAACCTCTTTGAGCGCATCTTCCAACTGGCTGTTGGAAACCTTCAGCTTGGTTAATTCGAGGATCAGCGTGTCACCACCCTGCAGCAGTGAATTGAGTAGCTCGCGTTGAGTCCGCAGCTGCGCTTCAAGAATACGATTCTGCTCACTGGTGAGCGGCTGGCCGTCAACCTGATTAATCTGCCGCAACTGCGGCTGTTTGTTCAGCAGGTCTTCATAACGCAGACGATGAACGCGAAGTTGCGCCATTTCTGTGTCCAGTTGCTGTGGCTTTGGCATCTCTGGCAGACGTGAAACCTGGGCGCGTAACGCTTCGCCTAGCAGATTCGAAGCGCCGAGCCACTGGGACTGTTCGCGTAGGGTATTGAGTGCCTGACGCACCTGAAGGGTCTGGTTGGTTGCTTGACGCTGCTGAGAGGCGACGAGATCCATGCGCTGAGCTTGCTGGTTCAGCGCCTGTGACAGTTCACGGTTAATTTTAAACTGGTTAACGATCCCTGCCGGTAGGTTCTCACTGTTCTCTGCCAACAGTTCGGTGCTTTCCAGCGCCCGTTCCGCTTCGCGCTGGCGCTGGCTGTTCAACTGATTACGTAGTGCTTGCAAGTAGGCGTCGAGCTGCTCGCTCTGCTTTTGCGCCAGCTCAGAACGCATACGCGACAGCTCCTGGCGGTTATTTGCCGATAACTGTGCCAGCTCTAGCTCATCAACCAACGCTTTAAGTTTACTGGATTCGGCCTGGAGACTGAGGGCCTGCGCTTGCGCCAGCGGTGTATTGCCCGGCGTCGTGCCGATACGGCGCTCCACGTCATTCAACTGGCGGCGGGCGTCGGTTTGCTGCTGTGGCAACTGATTAACAGAATCGGCAATATCGCGTGCGCGCTCTTGTTCCTGTTGAGCAATGCGACTTTTTTCTAGCAGCTGGCTGCTAACCTGCAAAATCTCCTGGTTTAGCGCATCTGAGCTCATGCCTTCTGGTGCAGGGCGAGGTTCATCGCGCAGATTATTTAGCTGGTTGCGCAGCGTCTGGGAGAGTTTGGCGAAGTTATCGATGACTTGCTGATACTGAGCGGCGCGCTCGAGGGAGCCTTTTTGCTCCTCAAGCGCGGTCAGTGCATTTTGTAGTGCCTCGACGGTTTCAGGCTGAGCGGGCTTGGCCGCTTTCGCCTGTTCCAGTTCCTGGGCGATTTGTCGGGCGTTGGGGGCCGTCGCTGCGTACGCCCCCTGGCTGAGGCACCAGGCCATCAGTAACGTGATAATCAGGCGCACATCAAAACCCTTTTTCAGTAATTAACTTTGCTCTTTTTTATCGTCGGTCAGTGGTGCGACCTTCTGTTCGATAACTTTTTCTTCAACTGGTTCAACGATAATAACCGGCTCAGCGACGACTTCTGGTTCAGCCACCATTTCCGGTTCGACGACCACTTCCGGCGCAACCACAACTTCTGGTTCGGCGACCACTTCTGGTTCTACGACGGCTTCGGTAGAGATAGCCAGCGGCTCACCCAGTTTGGTCACAGAGAGGTTTTGCAGCTGCTCAGCCAGCTTCACTTTGCCCGGTGCAAACAGGTTAATAACCGTGGAACCCAGCTTGAAGCGGCCCATTTCCTGACCTTTCAGCAGAGCGATTGAACCCTCCTGGTCGCCCGCAGGGTAGGTCCAGCGCTTAATCACGCCTTCACGTGGCGGGGTGATGGTGCCAGCCCAAACGGTTTCAATACTGCCGACAATCGTCGCGCCAACCAGAATCTGTGCCATTGGGCCAAACTCAGTATCGAACAGGCAGATGACGCGCTCGTTACGGGCAAACAGGTTCGGTACATTTTGTGCAGTCAGGTGGTTTACGGAGAACAGATCGCCTGGTACGTAAATCATCTCACGCAGGATACCGTTACACGGCATATGCACACGGTGATAGTCGCGCGGTGACAGGTAGGTCGTGGCGAATGTCCCGTTACGGAACAGGTCAGCCATGATGTAGTTACCGGCCAACAGGGCTTCTAGCGAGTAATTGTGGCCTTTCGCCTGCAGAATTTTGTCGCCTTCGATCGCACCTAACTGGCTAATAACACCGTCGGCTGGCATCACCAGGACGCTTGGATCGGTGTTGAGTGGACGCACTTCATCACGCAGCGGACGAACAAAGAAATCGTTGAAGGTGCGATAGCTGGCGGTATCCGGCTTCTGCGCCTCGTTCATATCGACCTTGTAGAATTTCACGAACAGATCGATAACCAGTTTGGTCAGCCATCCCGCTCGTTTGCTTGCACCCCAGCCTGCGAGACGCGTAAGCCACAGTTTAGGCAGAATGTATTGCAGTGAAAGTTTAAACGAGTTTAACAAGGTAGCCTCCAGGCCAATATGTGTCGTTCCTGATCCGACGCCGAACGTCGGATCTTAATGAGAAAAGCGGCCGATTCTAGCGATTGTTAGCCAGAATGTCAGTCGGCAAAATCATAGTTCTCATTTATCGGTATCTGAAAAGTTTTTACGCGTTTTTACCTGCGACATACTGTCCAGAATGTGGTGGTAATGCTCAAAACGTGATTCAGCAATCTTGCCGTTCTCAACGGCTTCACGAATGGCGCAGCCGGGATCGTTGTCGTGCTTACAGTCGCGATATTTGCACAGGCCAAGATAGTCATGGAATTCGACAAATCCATTGGTCACTTGTTCCGGCTCAAGGTGCCACAAACCAAATTCACGCACGCCCGGGGAGTCAATCACGTCGCCGCCGTGCGGGAAGTGATACAGACGCGCCGCCGTGGTGGTGTGCTGCCCCAGACCGGAGACGTTAGAAACGTCGTTGGTCAGGATGCTGTCGTCGGAGAGCCCCAGCAGAGCGTTGAGCAAGCTGGATTTACCGACCCCAGACTGCCCTGCAAAGATACTGATTCGGTTCGTCAGCGCTTCTTCCAGTGGCTTTAAGCCATCCTGAGTATGGCTGGAAGCCATCAGGACGCGATAACCGATATTGCGGTAGATATCCATCTGCTCGTTGACGAATGCCATGCCCTCTTCATCAAGCAGGTCAATTTTATTCAATACTAGCAGCGGTTCTACGTCGAGCGTTTCGCAAGCCACGAGATAACGGTCGATAATATTCAGCGACAGCTCTGGCAAAATAGCGGACACAATGACAATTTGATCGATATTGGCAGCGATGGGCTTCACGCCGTCATAAAAGTCCGGACGCGTCAGAACCGACTTGCGTTCGTGTACCGCTTCAACGATACCTTTGACTCTTACGCCTTCCGCGGCAGCTTTACCTGGACGCCAGACGACGCGGTCGCCGGTAACCAGTGAGCGAATGGTGCGACGGATATTGCAGCGGTGGGTTTCGCCATCGGCGGATTCCACGTCGGCGTGCATACCGAAGCGGCTAATGACGATCCCTTCGGCGGCTTCGCCAAACAGGTTATCGTCGAAATCGGGCTTCTCTTTTGTGGTGGTTAAGCGGCGCTGGTGGTTAGCTGATACGCGACGCTGCTGACCTTTGGAGAGTTTATTTTTACTCAATCGTGCTGACTCCTGGTCGCCCGTGCTGGGCAAAACCTCTATGATACACGCTAATTAATACTAGTTAACCCGTCGCGTCTTGTTGCGGCAGGTCAGACAGAAGGGTGGAAAATAACATGAGTGCAGATGAAAACAACCTGATTTGGATCGATCTGGAGATGACCGGCCTGAATCCCGAGCACGATCGCATTATCGAAATTGCCACGCTGGTGACCGATGCGCAGCTCAATATTCTGGCAGAAGGGCCAACTATTGCCGTCCATCAATCAGATGCACAATTGGCGCTGATGGATGACTGGAACGTGCGTACCCATACCGGTAGCGGGCTGGTTGAGCGCGTGAAGGCCAGTACTCAGGGCGATCGTGAAGCCGAACTGGCGACGCTGGAATTTCTGAAAAAGTGGGTGCCTGAAGGTAAATCACCGATTTGCGGGAACAGCATCGGGCAGGATCGTCGCTTCTTGTTTAAATACATGCCGGAGCTGGAATCCTACTTCCACTATCGCTATCTGGACGTGAGCACCTTAAAAGAGCTGGCGCGTCGCTGGAAACCGGAAATTTTACCTGGCTTCAAAAAACAGGGCACCCACCAAGCGATGGATGATATCCGTGAGTCAGTGGCGGAACTGGCCTACTACCGCGAACATTTTATTCAGCTTTAACGTGCTAACGGGATGAATTGGCGATAGAATAGTCAATCTGCCGATTTATCCAGCACTTGAACGATAAATTTAAAAAATCGCTTCAAGGGGGGTTGCAGGGGGAAAGAATTCTCGTATAATGCGCCTCCCGTAACGAAGCAGAAATGCGAATTACGGCAGCAACAAAAATTGCCAGATTTTGCGGGAATAGCTCAGTTGGTAGAGCACGACCTTGCCAAGGTCGGGGTCGCGAGTTCGAGTCTCGTTTCCCGCTCCAAATTTGAAAGTAGTACAGCACCAAGCACCTAAATGCGGGAATAGCTCAGTTGGTAGAGCACGACCTTGCCAAGGTCGGGGTCGCGAGTTCGAGTCTCGTTTCCCGCTCCAAAATTTGAAAGTAGTCGTAGTAAGACACACCCAAGCGGGAATAGCTCAGTTGGTAGAGCACGACCTTGCCAAGGTCGGGGTCGCGAGTTCGAGTCTCGTTTCCCGCTCCAAATTTTTCTTCCAAAATAAAAATACTTCCACAACGCAATCATTCGTTGAGGTTGTTTTTTTCGTTTCTGAAATACTCTTGTAAACAGAGTTATCCACAGCCTTTCATTCTGTTGTTAGCATGCTATTTTTTTTAAGATTTTTGCGAGTTTAATTATCTTATTGAAATATAAGGCGATATATCATTTCAAAATGTTAGCGAGATCGCTTGACGAACTTTGGCGTGTTGAAACGCAATGTGTTTTTATTTTTACTCACAGGCTGTGAATAGTTTACGCGTCGCGCGGTAACCCTTTTTCTACCACTCTCACCAGCCGCTGTTTCTTCGGCAACTGCACTTCAACCACACAGGCGTTACGTCGCTCAATTTGCTGCGCAATAGCCCAGTCAATGTGCTCATCGAGTAGTGGGTACTCACCTCTACGACTTTCCAACGCATGAATTGCCGCTTCGCTCCACGGTGCGTTACCCAGTGCAACGGCGATATTGCGTAACCAGCGTAAATGACCAATACGGCGAATTGCCGACCCTTCCGTCACTTTCAGAAACCAAGCTTCGCTCCAGGCGAACAGTTCGATAAGTTCTGGCGAATGCAGCGCTTTACGCGGGCTGAAGTCCGCTTCGTCGGTCAACTGTGAAAAACGATTCCATGGACAAATTAGCTGACAGTCGTCACAGCCATAGATTCGGTTGCCGATGAGCGGGCGAAATTCTTCCGGGATGGCACCTTCTAGCTCAATCGTCAGGTAGGAAATGCAGCGGCGTGCGTCAACGGTATACGGTTCGACGATTGCGCCAGTGGGGCAAATTGTCATGCAGGCCACGCAGCGCCCACACTCTTCGACCACCGGTTGGTCGATAGGCAGTGGGATATCCACCAGCAGTTCGCCGAGGAAGAAGAACGATCCGGCATCGCGGTTGAGGATCAGTGAGTGCTTTCCGGTCCAGCCAATTCCAGCTTTTTCAGCTAAAGGACGTTCAAGAATAGGCGCGGAGTCGACAAACGGTCTAAAATTCAGCGAGACACACTGTTCCTGAATCATTTCACCGAGCTTTTTAAGGCGGTTACGCAACAGCTTATGATAATCACGCCCAAGGGCATAACGGCTGACGTAACCGAGTTCGGGGTTTTTCAGCGTGCGGGCAAAAGCCGCATTAGCGGGAAGATAGTTCATGCGAACGCTAATCACCCGGAGCGTTCCGGGCTGTAGTTCGTGCGGACGGGCGCGCATCATGCCGTGGCGCGCCATCCAATCCATCTCGCCGTGGTATTGTTTATCCAGCCATGCCTGAAGTTTGGGTTCGGCTTCGCTGAGGTCAGTATCGGTAATACCGACCTGCTGAAAACCGAGTTCAGTGCCCCATTGTTTGATTTGTTGCGCTAATTGATTGAGATCGAGGGGCTGTGACATGACGGACCATACATTGACAAGAATCCCCCAAAGTATACCACACTCCATATGGCCTGCGGACGAACTGCGTCGCGCCGAAAAAATGGCGGCCCAGAGCCTCGGCATTTCCTTGTATGAGCTGATGTTGCGCGCGGGTCAGGCGGCGTTTGACGTAGCGCGCACGGCATACCCTGCGGCACGGCACTGGCTGATTTTGTGTGGTCATGGCAATAACGGCGGCGATGGCTACGTCGTCGCTCGCCTGGCAGTGGCGGCGGGCATTCGGGTGACGTTGCTGGCACAAGCAAGCGATAAACCGTTGCCACAAGAAGCACTCAGCGCGCGTGAAGCGTGGCTTGCCGCTGATGGAGTGATTCACTCAACAGCGATTCCATGGCCGCAGGATGCCGATTTAATTATCGACGGACTGCTAGGGACCGGCCTGCAAAATGCGCCGCGCGAGAACGTGGCGAGCCTGATTGAACAAGCTAACCACTTCCCTGCGCCGATTATTGCGCTGGATATTCCGTCCGGGCTCAATGCTCAGACTGGGACGACGCCTGGCACGGTTGTTCATGCTCATCACACCATCACTTTTATCGCACTCAAGCCGGGGTTATTAACCGGAAAGGCGCGCGATGTGGTCGGACAGCTCCACCACCATGCGCTGGGGCTGGAGGCGTGGCTGTCACAACAGTCAACAAACATTCATCGCCTGGATGCTTCCCAGCTGGCGCAGTGGTTTACGCCGCGCCGTCCTACTTCGCATAAAGGTGACCATGGTCGGCTGGTGGTGATTGGCGGTGACCACGGCACCGCAGGGGCGATAAGAATGGCAGGTGAGGCGGCACTGCGCGCAGGGGCGGGGTTAGTGAAAGTGCTGACACGCGTTGAAAATATTGTTCCGATAATCACCGCCCGCCCGGAGCTGATGGTCGATGAACTCACGCCGCAGTCGCTGGATGAAAGCCTGGAATGGGCGGATGTGGTGGTGATTGGCCCAGGCCTCGGTCAGGCGGCGTGGGGGAAACAGGCGCTGCGTAAAATCGACAATTTCCGCAAACCTACGCTGTGGGATGCCGACGCGCTGAACCTACTGGCAATCAATCCGGATAAACGTCACAATCGCGTGATTACACCGCATCCCGGAGAGGCCGCGCGTCTGCTCAACTGTAAGGTGGCGGAAATTGAGAATGATCGCTTACTTTCTGCACAGCGTCTGGTACAACGGTACGGCGGCGTCGTGGTGCTGAAAGGCGCAGGGACGATCGTCGCCGATGAGCGCGGTGTGAACAGTATTATTGATGCCGGAAATGCTGGCATGGCCAGTGGTGGAATGGGGGATGTACTTTCCGGCATCATTGGCGCATTGCTGGGGCAGGCATTATCGCCGTATGATGCAGCCTGCGCGGGGTGTATCGCCCACGGTGCTGCTGCCGACGAACTGGCGGCGCGCTATGGCACCCGCGGTATGCTGGCGACCGATCTTTTTTCCACGCTACGGCGTGTTGTTAACCCGGATGTGATTGACGTAAACCATGATTAATCGAGTGATTCCTTTAGCTGACGAGCAGGCAACCCTTGACCTTGGCAACCGAGTGGCGCAGGCCTGCGTCGGCGCAACGGTTATCTATCTGTATGGCGATTTAGGCGCGGGTAAAACCACCTTTAGCCGTGGATTCCTACAGGCGCTGGGCCATAAGGGCAATGTCAAAAGTCCCACCTATACCCTGGTTGAGCCTTATCAGCTCGCCGAACTCATGGTCTACCACTTTGATTTGTACCGCCTTGCGGATCCTGAGGAGCTCGAATTTATGGGGATCCGCGATTACTTTGCTAACGATGCCATTTGCCTGGTGGAATGGCCGCAACAGGGCACCGGTGTTCTGCCCGAGCCGGATATCGAAATACACTTAGATTACCAGGCGCAAGGGCGTGAGGCGCGCATCGCTGCGGTCTCCTCATTAGGTGAGTCTCTGCTGGCGCGGTTTGCCGGTTAATTTTAGGGATCGCAGGATGATTTTTCGCGCAAAAGGGTGGTTAATCGCCGCGCTGATGCTGGTGGGTACACCGGCAATGGCGGCGAGCTTGTCTGACATCCAGGTGGCGAACAGTGAAACGCAGGCGCGTATCACGTTCAGCTTTATGGGTGATCCGGAATATAATTTTAGCCAGGACGACAAACGTAGCGTCGTACTGGATATCAAGCAAACGGGCGTGATTCAAGGGCTGCCGCTGCGCTTTAGCGGTAACAACCTGGTGAAAGGTATTCGCTCCGCGACGCCGAAAGACGATCAATCGTTACGACTGGTGGTCGACTTAACGGAAAATGGCAAAACGCGGGCGGTGAAACAGCAAAACGGGGCCAGCTATACCGTGGTGTTCACCATTAATGCGGATGCGCCGCCACCTCCACCGCCGCCCCCTGTGGTCGTAAAGCGGGTGGAAACGCCGGTGGTTGCGCCAACGCCAAGCCAGCCTGCGCGTAATCCGTTTAGCGGTAGCAGCAATAGCGGGCGTATCGTGACCAGCGAGCGCCAGCCTGCCATTGCCAATACCGTTAACCCAACACCACGTCCGGCAGCGCGCGCGAGCAGCGTTCCCGGTGATAAAGTGATTATTGCTATCGATGCCGGTCACGGTGGACAGGATCCTGGTGCGATTGGCCCGGGCGGTACGCGCGAGAAGAACGTCACCATCGCCATTGCGCGTAAGCTCAGGGCCTTGTTGAACGACGATCCGATGTTCCGTGGCGTATTAACGCGTGATGGCGACTACTTTATTTCGGTGATGGGACGCTCTGACGTGGCGCGTAAGCAAAACGCCCACTTCCTGGTGTCGATTCATGCCGATGCCGCGCCAAATCGCGATGCAACCGGTGCTTCCGTGTGGGTGCTGTCTAACCGTCGGGCCAACAGTGAAATGGCCGGTTGGCTTGAGCAGCATGAGAAACAGTCAGAATTGCTGGGCGGGGCGGGAGATGTATTGGCGAACAGTCAGGCAGACCCTTACCTGAGCCAGGCGGTGCTGGATCTGCAATTCGGTCATTCCCAGCGCGTAGGGTATGATGTGGCGACCAGCGTTATCAGCCAGATGCAACGGGTGGGTAATTTGCATAAACGTCGCCCGGAACATGCCAGCCTTGGCGTGCTGCGTTCGCCGGATATCCCGTCAATCCTGGTTGAGACCGGCTTTATCAGTAACAGCGGCGAAGAGCGCCTGCTGGGCAGCGATGACTATCAGCAGAAAATTGCTAATGCCATTTATACCGGTTTACGTAACTATTTTACGGCGCATCCGATACAATCCGGCCCTCGTGACGAACAGTCACAAACCGCCAGCGCCGCGTCATCTAACAGGACGCTCGTTAACTAAGGAGTATTCATGCCGATTCAGGTTTTACCGCCACAGCTTGCCAACCAGATTGCTGCGGGTGAAGTGGTGGAGCGTCCTGCATCGGTAGTGAAAGAGCTGGTCGAAAACAGTCTCGATGCGGGCGCTACCCGCATCGATATTGATATCGAACGCGGTGGGGCCAAGCTTATCCGCATTCGTGATAACGGCTGCGGAATTAAAAAAGACGAGCTAGCGCTGGCGCTGGCGCGTCATGCCACCAGTAAAATTGCTTCGCTCGACGACCTTGAGGCGATTGTCAGCCTCGGTTTTCGCGGTGAAGCGCTGGCGAGTATCAGCTCAGTTGCCCGTCTGACTCTGACCTCACGCACAGCGGAACAGCAGGAAGCCTGGCAAGCCTACGCGGAAGGCCGCGATCAAGCGGTGACGGTCAAGCCGGCGGCGCACCCGGTCGGGACGACGCTGGAAGTGCTGGACCTGTTCTACAACACCCCGGCGCGGCGTAAGTTTATGCGCACGGAAAAAACCGAATTTAATCACATTGATGAGATTATCCGCCGCATTGCGCTGGCGCGTTTCGATGTGAGCTTCAATCTGACCCATAACGGTAAAGTCATCCGCCAGTACCGGGCGGTGGCGGAAGGGGCATCAAAAGATCGTCGCCTCGGCGCCATTTGCGGCGTGCCGTTTCTTGAACAAGCGCTGGCAATCGAGTGGCAGCATGGCGATTTAGCGCTGCGCGGTTGGGTTGCCGACCCGAATCACACCACCACGGCGCTGGCGGAAATTCAGTACTGTTACGTGAACGGACGCATGATGCGCGACCGGCTGATTAACCACGCGATTCGCCAGGCCTGTGAAGACAAGCTCGGCGCCGATCAGCAGCCGGCCTTCGTGTTGTATCTGGAAATCGATCCACATCAGGTGGATGTGAACGTACATCCGGCAAAGCATGAAGTACGTTTCCATCAGTCGCGATTGGTGCATGACTTTATCTACCAGGGCGTGCTGAGCGTGCTGCAACAGCAACTGGATACGCCACTGCCGCTGACGGCCGAGGATGAACCCGCGCCGCGCGCATTGCCGGAAAACCGCATCGCTGCCGGTCGCAACCAGTTTGCTGAACCTGCGGTAGCCCGTGAACCAGAAACTCCCCGTTATCAATCATCAACCGGTGGCGCAAGCTCACGAGCCGGTAATAGCGGCGGAGCAAGTTGGCCGAACGCACAGCCTGGTTATCAAAAGCAGCAAGGCGCGCTTTATCGCCAACTGCTGGATACGCCAGCCGGTCGACCGGAGCCCGCGCAGCCAGAGGCGGATAATCTGGTGGGGCATAGCCAGAGCTTTGGGCGTGTGTTAGCGATTATGGCTGACACCTGCGCGTTGCTTGAACGTAACGGGAAGCTGAGCATATTGGCGTTGCCCGTGGCGGAACGCTGGTTGCGTCAAGCGCAGCTAACGCCGGGGGACGCGACGATTTGCGCCCAGCCGTTGTTGATTCCGCTGCGCCTTAAGGCCCGCGAAGATGAACGTAAGACGCTGAAAGACGCGCAAGCGACGCTAAGCCAACTGGGCATTGAAATCCTGTTGGAAGGGCAGCACGTCACTGTCCGCGCGGTGCCTTTACCCTTACGACAACAAAATTTACAAATCTTGATTCCTGAACTGATAGGCTACTTAGTGGGACAAAGTCATGTCGATGCCGGGAACATTGCGCAGTGGCTGGCCCGCAATCTGGCGAGCGATCATGCCCAGTGGAATACGGCACAGGCGATTGGCATGCTGGCGGATGTTGAACGTCTTTGCCCGCAGCTTGTCAAATCCCCACCAGGTGGTCTGTTACAACCTGTTGATTTAGATTCTGCGATGAATGCCCTGAGAAATGAGTGATGTAACCGAGGCGAGCCTGCCTAAGGCAATTTTTTTAATGGGGCCCACGGCTTCGGGCAAAACAGCGTTGGCAATTGAATTACGTAAAGTTTTGCCAGTTGAGTTGATTAGTGTTGATTCAGCCCTTATTTATCAAGGGATGGATATCGGCACTGCCAAGCCTTGCGAGGAAGAGTTACAAGCCGCCCCGCATCGATTATTGGATATTCTCGATCCGTCGCAGGCCTATTCGGCGGCGGATTTTCGTCGTGATGCCTTAGCGCAGATGGCGGAGATCACCGCAGCTGGGAAAATTCCCCTGCTGGTCGGTGGCACAATGTTATATTTCAAGGCGTTGCTTGAAGGTTTATCACCACTGCCTTCAGCCGACCCGGAAGTCCGGGCGCGGATTGAACAGCAGGCGGCAGAGCAAGGATGGGTTGCGCTACATCAGCAGTTACGGGAGATAGATCCTGTTGCCGCTGAGCGTATTCATCCAAATGATCCGCAAAGACTTTCCCGAGCACTGGAAGTTTTTTTCATTTCGGGTAAAACTTTAACGGAGCTGACACAAACGTCAGGAGACGCTCTGCCCTATAAGGTGCATCAGTTCGCCATCGCCCCGGCGAGCCGTGAACTGCTCCATCAGCGCATTGAGCAGCGTTTTCATCAGATGTTAGCTTCAGGTTTTGAAGCAGAAGTGCGAGCGCTATTTGCTCGCGGAGATTTGCATACGGACATGCCTTCCATTCGTTGTGTGGGATACCGCCAGATGTGGTCTTACCTTGAAGGCGAGATTTCATATGATGAAATGGTTTATAGAGGAGTTTGTGCCACGAGACAGCTAGCGAAGCGCCAGGTGACGTGGTTACGCGGTTGGGAAGGTGTTCATTGGTTAGATAGTGAGCAGCCAGAGCAGGCGTTTAGCCAGGTTATGCAGGTAGTGGGTGCTAGTACTCATTGAATGTGTACAATTGAGTCGTATCGTGCGCAATTTTCGAATCGTAAGGTTCATACGCAAATCGCTCAGGCGTTGCCTGAATGACGAAGTGTATAAGTACAAATAAGCATATAAGGAAAAGAGAGAATGGCTAAGGGGCAATCATTACAAGATCCGTTCCTGAACGCATTGCGTCGGGAACGAGTTCCAGTTTCTATTTATTTGGTGAATGGTATTAAGCTGCAAGGTCAAATTGAGTCTTTCGATCAGTTTGTGATCCTGTTGAAAAACACGGTCAGCCAGATGGTCTATAAGCACGCAATTTCTACCGTTGTTCCGTCACGTCCGGTTTCTCATCACAGCAACAATGCTGGCGGCGGCACAGGTAGCAACTACCACCACGGTGGCACCGCGCAGGGTTCTGCGCCGCAAGACAGCGAAGAAACCGAGTAAGGTTGAAGGCTGTTAATCCAAGTCGGGGAGCCGAATTACTAAGGTTCCCCGCTGGTATTTCAGGAGATATAACGCTTGTTTGACCGTTATGATGCCGGTGAGCAGGCGGTGCTGGTACACATCTATTTTACGCAAGACAAAGACATGGAAGACCTCCAGGAGTTTGAATCTCTGGTCTCTTCTGCCGGCGTCGAAGCATTGCAGGTGATTACTGGTAGCCGTAAAGCCCCGCACCCAAAGTATTTTGTTGGTGAAGGTAAGGCTGTCGAAATTGCGGAAGCCGTAAAAGCGACAGGCGCTTCCGTTGTGCTGTTTGATCATGCACTTAGCCCCGCGCAGGAACGTAATCTTGAACGTTTGTGTGAATGTCGGGTTATTGACCGTACGGGTCTGATTTTAGATATTTTTGCCCAACGTGCGCGTACCCATGAAGGTAAGCTGCAGGTTGAGCTCGCACAGCTACGCCACCTGGCAACACGCCTGGTACGCGGCTGGACGCACCTTGAAAGACAAAAAGGCGGTATCGGTTTGCGTGGTCCGGGTGAAACCCAGCTCGAAACTGACCGTCGTTTACTGCGTAATCGTATTATGCAAATTCTCTCGCGCATTGAGAGAGTTGCCAAACAGCGTGAGCAGGGACGTCGTGCGCGCGTCAAGGCTGATGTGCCGACGGTATCGCTGGTGGGATACACCAACGCCGGTAAATCAACGCTGTTTAACCACCTGACTGAGTCGGAGGTGTATGCCGCCGATCAGCTGTTCGCAACTCTCGATCCGACCCTGCGTCGTATTGATGTTGCGGATGTCGGTGAAACGGTATTAGCCGATACCGTTGGTTTTATTCGCCACCTGCCTCATGACCTGGTGGCGGCGTTTAAAGCCACGTTGCAGGAAACCCGTGAAGCGACGCTGTTGCTCCACGTGATCGATGCTGCGGACGTTCGCGTACAGGAAAATATCGACGCGGTTGATACCGTTCTTGAAGAGATCGACGCGCACGAGATTCCAACCCTGCTGGTGATGAACAAAATCGATATGCTCGATGAGTTTGAACCCCGTATCGACAGGGACGAAGAGAACAAACCTATCCGGGTGTGGCTGTCTGCTCACACCGGGGTAGGCGTACCACTCCTTTTTCAGGCGTTAACGGAACTGCTCTCCGGTGAAGTCGCGCAGCATACGCTGCGTTTACCTCCGCAGGAAGGGCGTTTGCGTAGTCGCTTTTATCAGCTTCAGGCAATCGAAAAAGAGTGGATGGAGGATGACGGCTGCGTCAATTTGCAGGTTCGTATGCCGATTGTCGACTGGCGTCGCCTCTGTAAACAAGAACCAACACTGGCAGACTACGTCGTCTGATAGTGCAGCTTGCCTGAAAAAAATTAGCCCTTTGGGCACCCAGCGGTTCAGGTCGCCTCAACGCGACGGCGACAACCAGGATGGAGTCGCGGTTAACAGCGAAAAGATCTGAACTGGGAAAAGGTATATCACCGCATAACAAATATGGAGCATAAACATGGCGTGGAATCAGCCCGGTAATAACGGACAAGACCGCGACCCGTGGGGGAGCAGCAATAATCAAGGCGGCAACTCCGGGGGAAATGGAAATAAAGGCGGTCGCGATCAGGGGCCACCGGATTTGGATGATATCTTCCGTAAACTGAGCAAAAAGCTTGGTGGTTTTGGGGGCGGTAAAGGCGGCTCCGGCGGCGGTAACTCGTCTCAGGGGCCTCGTGCTCCGATGGGCGGTCGTATTGTCGGTATCGCAGCTGCAGCCGTGGTCGTTATCTGGGCGGCCAGCGGTTTCTATACCATCAAAGAAGCCGAGCGCGGTGTTGTCACCCGTTTTGGTCAGTTCAGCCATTTGGTTGAACCGGGCCTGAACTGGAAGCCAACCTTTATTGACGAAGTCACTCCGGTGAACGTTGAAGCGGTTCGCGAACTGGCAGCTTCCGGTGTGATGCTGACCTCCGACGAAAACGTCGTGCGCGTTGAAATGAACGTACAGTACCGTATTACCGATCCTCGTCGTTATCTGTTTAGCGTGACCAGTGCTGACGACAGCCTGCGTCAGGCAACCGACAGCGCCCTGCGTGGCGTAATCGGTAAATACACCATGGATCGTATCCTGACCGAAGGTCGTACCGTTATTCGTAGCGATACCCAGCGCGAGCTGGAAGAGACCATTCGTCCATACAACATGGGTATCACCCTGCTGGACGTCAACTTCCAGGCTGCTCGTCCGCCGGAAGAGGTGAAGGCTGCGTTTGATGATGCGATTGCCGCGCGTGAGAACGAGCAGCAGTACATCCGTGAAGCGGAAGCGTATACCAACGAAGTGCAGCCACGTGCAAACGGTCAGGCGCAGCGTATTCTGGAAGAAGCGCGTGCGTATAAGACTCAGACCGTACTGGAAGCGCAGGGTGAGGTTGCTCGTTTTGCTAAGCTCCTGCCGGAATATAAAGCTGCACCGCAGATTACCCGCGAGCGTCTGTATATCGAGACCATGGAAAAAGTACTTAGCCATACCCGCAAAGTGCTGGTTAGCGACAACAAGAATGGCAACCTGATGGTTCTGCCGTTGGATCAGATGCTGAAAGGCGGTAATGCCCCAGCGGCAAAGAGCGATAGCAGTGGTGCCAACAACCTGTTGCGCCTGCCGCCAGCGTCCTCTTCCAGCAGCAGCGCAAGTAACACGCCGTCTGCCAGTCAGGGCAATATCATGGACCAACGCCGCGCTAACGCGCAGCGTAACGATTACCAGCGTCAGGGGGAATAACGATGCGTAAGTCAGTTATCGCGATTATCATCATTGCGCTGGTAGTGCTTTACACCTCTATCTTCGTTGTTAAAGAAGGCGAGCGCGGAATTAAGTTCCAGTTCAGCAGCGTCGTGCGTGATGGTGACAAGAAGCCGTTGATTTATGAGCCGGGCCTGCACTTTAAGGTTCCGTTTATTCAATCGGTAAAAATGCTTGATGCCCGTATCCAGACTATGGATAACCAGGCCGATCGCTTCGTGACCAAAGAGAAGAAAGACCTGATCGTCGACTCTTACATTAAGTGGCGTATCAGCGATTTCAGCCGTTACTTCCTGGCAACTGGCGGCGGCGACGTCTCCCAGGCCGAAGTCCTGCTGAAACGTAAGTTCTCTGACCGTCTGCGTTCTGAGATTGGTCGTCTGGACGTGAAAGACATCGTTACCGACTCCCGTGGTCGCTTAACGCTGGAAGTCCGCGATGCCCTGAACTCCGGTTCTGCGGGTACCGAGGATGAAGTCTCCACGCCAGCCGCTGACAGCGCCATTGCGGAAGCCGCAGAGCGCGTTGAGCAGCAGGCTAACATCAAGGGGCCAACCATTAACCCGAACAGTATGGCTGCGTTAGGGATTGAAGTGGTCGATGTGCGTATCAAGCAGATCAACCTGCCTGCTGAGGTTTCAGAAGCGATTTACAACCGTATGCGTGCTGAGCGTGAAGCCGTTGCCCGTCGTCACCGTTCACAAGGTCAGGAAGAGGCAGAAAAATTGCGCGCTACCGCTGACTATGAAGTGACGAAGACGCTGGCAGAATCAGAACGTCAGGGCCGTATTATGCGCGGTGAAGGCGATGCAGAAGCGGCGAAACTGTTCGCTGATGCGTTCAGCCAGGATCCAGACTTCTATGCCTTTATCCGTAGTCTGCGTGCCTATGAAGCGAGCTTCAGCGGCAACCAGGACGTGATGGTGCTGAGCCCGGATAGCGACTTCTTCCGCTACATGAAGACGCCAGGTAACGCGACGCGTTAATTGCGCTGACGCGTGAACAAAACCACCGCCTCTTCCGGGAGTCGGTGGTTTTTTTATAAGAGTGATGAATAATGAATTCGACAATCCTGCTGGCGCTTGCGCTGGTTTTGGTGCTTGAGGGCCTGGGGCCAATGCTGTATCCGAAAGCCTGGCGCAAGATGATCTCTACGATGACGCAATTACCGGATACGATATTACGGCGATTTGGCGGGGGTCTTGTGGTTGCTGGCATCGTCATCTACTACATGTTGACGAAAACGGTTGGCTGATTAAAAAAAGAGCATACAGACGCTATTTTGTGGGTAAAAAGTGCTGTATATCTGAAAAAGCGATGGTAGAATCCATTTTTAAGCAACCGGTAATTTTTAAAATGGGTAACAACGTCGTCGTGCTGGGCACCCAATGGGGTGACGAAGGTAAAGGGAAGATCGTCGATCTTCTGACTGAGCGTGCAAAATATGTTGTTCGCTATCAGGGTGGCCATAACGCAGGCCATACTCTCGTAATCAACGGTGAGAAAACCGTCCTCCATCTTATTCCATCAGGTATTCTTCGTGAGAATGTGACTAGCATCATCGGTAACGGTGTTGTGCTGTCTCCTGCTGCGCTGATGAAAGAGATGAAAGGCCTGGAAGACCGTGGTATCCCGGTTCGTGAGCGTCTGCTGCTCTCCGAAGCCTGCCCGTTAATCCTCGATTATCACGTCGCTCTGGATGGCGCTCGCGAAAAAGCGCGCGGTTCCAAAGCTATTGGCACCACCGGTCGTGGTATCGGTCCTGCTTATGAAGATAAAGTTGCTCGCCGCGGTCTGCGTGTGGGTGATCTCTTCGACAAAGAAACCTTCGCCGAAAAACTGAAAGATGTGATGGAATATCACA